>WNFC01049985.1_pt1 | contig 10009 bp, 9 predicted proteins | sample 5400541 | NCBI WGS metagenome assembly WNFC01 (sample SAMN13153342, study PRJNA577476) | soil metagenome | isolation source: 120 cm saprolite under Douglas fir tree site 2 hole 2 replicate 1 | place: USA:California | collected 2015-04-18 | reverse complement strand
CAAAGCTCGAATTGCGGGCGATCACGAAGAGCCACGGCAGCCGCGCGATTGCGGTCGTGATGTCCTCGACCATGCCGTCGACGAAATACTCCTGCTCCGGGTCGCCGCTCATGTTAGCGAACGGCAACACCGCCAGCGAGGGTTTGTCAGGCAATGCCAGCGACGGCTCAGCCCCCACCCGCGCGCTCCGCGCACTTCCCTCCCCCGCATGCGGGGGAGGGTTAGGGAGGGCGCTTTCCGGTTTGACCCGAAAGACCCTGACCGGGCGAGCGATGTTCTTGACCTGCTGCTCGCCCATGTCCTCGAACGCGATGTCGAGCTTGTCGCGAACCTGGTCGCGGACGACCCGGCTGACGCAGATGCCGCCGGGCTCGGCGAGCGCTTCGAGCCGGGCTGCGACATTGACGCCGTCGCCGTAGATGTCGTGCTCGTCGATGATGATGTCGCCGAGATTGATCCCGATGCGAAAATCGATCCGCCCCGCGTCCGCCACCCCGGCGTTGCGCAGGGCCATCTCGCGCTGGACCTCGACGGCGCAGCGCACCGCATCGACGACGCTGGGAAACTCCACCAGCAGCCCGTCGCCGGTCGTCTTGACGATGCGGCCGCGGTGCTGCTCGATCTTCTGGTCCGACAATTCGCGCCGGATCGCGTTCAGTGCGGCGAGCGTGCCCTCCTCGTCCGCGCCCATCAGCCGCGAATAGCCAGCGACATCGGCCGCCAGGATCGCCGCCAGCCGGCGCTCGACCCATTCTCGCCCCTCTGTCTTCATGAAGGCGATCATAGCGCGCACATTGCTTTGGCGACAGCAAACCCGGGCCCGTTGGACAAAACGCAATTGACGGTGTCCCCGATTACGATATACCGGGCCAACTCAGCGGCGGAGCCCGTCCGGCCTCGCCAAAGACTGTTCCAGCACTTCCCGGATTAGGCGCGTATAGGGAACGCCTCGGGCCTTGGCGCGGGCTTTCAAAGCATCGAGCAGCGGTATGGGAAGCCGCATGTTGAGCCGCGCGGCCTTGGTCTCGAATTCAAACCTCACGGGCTTGAACTGCGAGAAATCAAGCCCCGATAAATCCTGCTCGAGAAAAGCCTCGGCCTCCTCGTCTGTGGTCATTCTAGGAACCTTGCGCTTCATAGCTTTTGATCTCCTTCGCGTGCAGGTAACGAGCACTCACCGGCCGGATCATCTGCTGCCCGAATCTCTTCGGGATGGTGAAAGCCACGAACAGCGGCCGACCCTTTTCGGTCCTGCCGACAGCAATCAACCTGTCCTCGAGATGGGCGTGTTTCAGGTCCGGGGCTATTCGCGGATCGTCACGTAAAAAGCACTTCGATCTCGGCAATCGAAACCCCGTGCTTCCGGCAATGCATCCGGTTATCCCTGTCCCAATCGAATCCTGCAACGCCCTCGTCATCCATGGTTGGTACTGTACGGATGTACGTACAAATGTAAAGCGTTCTGGCACGATCGTCCATAACGAAGCGTTTGCGACGAGGCACGACGTTGTTGCGATAACAACGACACTAAAGTTGCCTTGTTTGCGGTACATGCTGCCTACCTATCGCGGCCCCAAACGGCAGGTGGCCTCGGCGCCTGTTTCAACCCTCAGGCGAGAATTAGCTGCAAACTTGCTGATCATGAGGTAACGGCGGCCGAGGACCCAATTCTGGTTGGGGTGCCCGGCGGGCGCGGCTTTTCGGCGAGGACGTTGGTGCCGACCCGAACTTGACTTATACAGCCCCGGCGATGCTTTGGGCCGCAAACCGGAGGGGAATATGGGCGAATTCGCATTGGGGCAGCCGGTAACGCGCTTCGAAGACCCGCGGCTGTTGCGCGGCGGCGGCCGCTATGTCGACGACATGGTGCTGCCGCGCATGGCGTTTGGCCATGTGCTGCGCTCGCCGCATGCCCATGCCCGGATCCGCTCGATCGATGTGACCGAAGCGAAGGCCGCGCCCGGGGTGCTTGCGGTGCTGACCGGAGCCGATTGGGAGGCCTCGGGGTGGCGCGATCTGCCTTCAGCCGGTGGGAACAAAAGGCGCGACGGCTCTCCCGCCTACCGGCCGCGCTTTCCGGCCTTGGTCAAGGATCGGGTGCGGTGGGTGGGGGATTACGTTGCTTTTGTCGTCGCCGAGACGCGGCATCAAGCGGCGGATGCGGCGGAACTGATCGAGGTCGAATACGAGCCGCTGCCAGCGGTCGCCTCGACCGAAGAGGCGGTAAAGCCGGGCATGCCATTGGTGTGGGACGAGGCGCCCGACAACATCTCTTTTGTCTATCTCGAAGGCGACAAGGCGGCGACCGACGCCGCCTTCGCCGGCGCCGCCCGCGTCGTCCGGCGCAAATTCGTGATCAACCGGGTGACCGCGGCGACGATGGAGCCGCGCGGCTCGGTCGGCGACTACAATGCCGCCGAGGGCCGCTACACGATCTACACGACCTTGCAGCGCATCCATGGCTACCGCGCCGAGCTGGCGCAGATTCTGAGGGTGCCGGAGAGCCGCGTGCGCGTCGTCGCTGGCGACATCGGCGGCAGCTTCGGTATGAAGTCGGCGATCTACAACGAGGTGGCGCTGGTGTTGCTCGCCTCGAAGCTCGTGGGACGGCCGGTCAAATGGACGAGCACCCGCTCGGAGGCCTTCCTCGGCGACGCCCAGGCCCGCGACAATGTCACCGAGGCCGAGCTGGCGCTCGACCGAGAGGGCCATTTCCTCGGCCTCAGGGTCAAGACGACCGCCGCCGTCGGCGCCTATCCGCAGGCGGGATCCAATGCCTTTGTCGCCAATCTCGGGACTTTGGCCGGCGTCTATCGCACGCCGGCCGTGCATGCCGACGTCACCGCCGTCTACACCCACACCAACCCGATGCGGGCCTATCGCGGCAACGGCCGGCCCGAGGCGGGCTATGTCATCGAGCGGATGGTCGACGAGGCCGCCGCCGAGCTCGGCATCGACCCGATCGAATTGCGCCGGCGCAATACGATCCCGCCCGAGGCGATGCCGTTCAAATCGGGCCTGACCTTCACCTACGATTGCGGCGAGTTCGAGAAGTGCCTCGACATGGCGCTCGAGCTCGCCGATGCCGCCGGCTTCGAGAGCCGTCGCGCCCAATCGCGGCGGCATGGCAAATTGCGCGGCTTCGGCCTCGCCAATACGATCGAGCGCGCCGCGGCGGGCGGTTTCGAGGCGGCCGAGATCCGCTTCGATCGCAGCGGTACGGTGACCCTGGTATCGGGCTCGATCACCCAGGGCCAGGGCCATGAGACCGTCTACAAGCAGCTCTTGTGCGACCGGCTCGGCATCCACCCCGATCAGGTCCATTACGTCCAGGGCGACACCGAAAAGGTAGCGATCGGCGAAGGCACCGGCGGCTCGCGTTCGGCCTCGCTCGGCGGCTCGGCGGTCCATCTCGCGACCGAGAAGATCGTCACCAAGGCGAAGGCGATCGCCGGCCGCATCCTCGGCGCCACAGCGGATGAGATCCGTTTTGAGGACGGCCTCTTCTCCGCTCCGCGTTCCAACCGCACCCTGACGGTCGGCGAGATCGCCAAGGAGTCGCTCAACCCGCGGAACCTGCCCGAGGGCATGGATCTCGGCCTGATCGCCGGCGCCACGTTCAGCTGCAAGGAGCAGAACTTCCCGAACGGCTGCCATATCTGCGAGCTGGAGATCGACGAGCAGACCGGCGAGGTCGAGATCCTGCGCTACAGTGTGGTCGACGATGTCGGCACGGTGATGAACCCGCTACTGCTCGAAGGCCAAATCTGCGGCGGCATCGCCCAGGGTGTGGGCCAGGTGCTGCTGGAGGACATCCGCTTCGATCCGGCTTCGGGGCAGCTGTTGACCGGCTCGTTCATGGATTACGCGATGCCGCGCGCCGACACCCTGTCGGCGATCCACTGCGAGAGCAACCCGGTGCCGACCAAGACCAACCCCCTAGGGGTCAAGGGGGCGGGCGAAGCCGGCAATGTCGGCGCCCTGCCGGCGGTCGGCAACGCCCTCGTCGACGCGCTCTCCCCGCTCGGTGTCCGCCACCTCGAAATGCCCGCCACCCCCGAGCGCCTCTGGCGGGCAATGCGGAGCGCGGGCTAGGTGACGATATCTATCGCCCGTCCTATATACCCGTCCTCGGTAGCGTGCCCCGGTGCAGTACGAATGGAACGACAGCAAGGCAGCCTCGAATTTTCGTGATCACGGCGTCGACTTCAGGGATGCCGTCGGCGCACTCGAAGATCCGAATCGGCTTGAGGATATCGATGCGCGCCTCGCTTATGGCGAGGAGCGATTTCTGGTGATAGGGATGGCCCAGGGGCGCATTTTGTTCGTCGTCGTGACGATGCGTAATGAAGACCTTTGTCACATCATTTCGGCGCGGAAAGCTGAACGTCATGAGCAAGACAGGGATTACGCGGGTGACCGTGAGATCTGGTGAACCCCTTCCCACCGGGGCCACTGATTGGGAACACTTGGATGCAATGACTGATGGGGAAGTCGTTGCGGCGATTGGGAACACTTGGATGCAATGACTGATGGGGAAGTCGTTGCGGCAGCGCTGGCCGATCCCGATGCGCAACCTTCCACACCCGAGCAGCTGGCGAACATGCGCCGTGTATCGCGCGTCAAAGTCCTGCGTCAGAGATTGGGAATGAACCAAGCCGAATTCGCGCGCGCCTTCCATCTGCCCATCACCACGCTGCGCGAGTGGGAACTTCGCCGCAGCATTCCCGACGCTCCTGCCCGCGCGTTGCTGCTGGCAATCGAACGCGATCCCGAGACGATGAAGCGGATATTGGAAGACGAGGCAGCATAGGAGGCCCCGCGCATAGCACGAGGCGATGGCTCAACCAACAAGGCAAAGGCAGGAACAGGAAGATTTTGGATGTCGCGGGATCACATTAGACAGCTCATCTCGGCCGTTCAGGATCGTGTTCGCCCTTCCGATCACCTGCCGTTTCCGTCGGCAGAAAGTCCGGGCGTTGTGCCCGATTCATTTGACGTCACCTTCGATGATGGGGAACGCACAATTGCTATCCCGCCGGAGCGGCAGAGGGCTGACAACCGTTGCCGCCAACGTCGCCTCGGGAGCTTGAATTTGTCGACAATTCGTGCTATATTAGCAAGTTATAACGTGATCTTCTCACAACCTCGCCTTCTCGAAAGTGGTGCGAAATGCCGACGCAAATTCTCCCTGCAACCTCCCTCAGGAGCATCACCCGGCTCCCTGCTGGGCGAGCGCTGATTTGGGTATCTAACCATTTGATCTATTTGGCGTTATGGTCGATCGGACGGGCGATTTTCCGGGTTGAAGCGAATTTTCTCCCTGCTCTCAGGGAGGGGCGGGCTGCAGGGAAACCACCGCCGCCAGCCGTTCGTAGAGCGCCGGGGTGGAGGCGAGAAGCGGTCCGCCGCGCGCCAGCATCACCGGTCCCGGAACGTCGTTCGTACGGCCGCCCGCTTCACGGACGATCAGCAAGCCGGCCAGGCAATCCCAGGGCTGGACGTGCGCTTCGTAATATCCATCGGCAGAGCCCTCGGCGACCATCGCGAGTGCCACGACGCAGGTGCCGAAGCACCGCAGCCCGCTGCCGCCGCGTAGCGCCGTCTCGATCATTCCCAGCGACAAATCAGGAGAAGTACGGCGGGAAAGACCGATAAGCATTGTCGCCTGGGCGAGATGGCCGATAAGGCTCGTCTGTATCGGTACGCCGTTGCACGTGGCACCCTGACCGCGAACAGCGGAGTAGAGTCTGCCGACGCATGGCAGGTAGATCAGGCCGATCACCGGCTCCCCCGCGATCGCATAGGCGATGGAGACGCCCCACAGCGGAAGCCCGCGGAGGAAATTGTTGGTGCCGTCGATCGGATCGACAACCCAGCAGCACCCGCCGGCGCCGCCGCCGCTCTCCTCGCCGAGAAAGCCGTCGCCCGGAAAAGCCTCGGCGAGGCGGGTGCGGATCAACGCCTCGACCTCTCGATCCGCGATGCTGACGAAATCCTGCGGTCCCTTGATCTCGCGCGTCAAGGTCGCCCGGCGGGCGAAATATCCGGCTGCGAGCTCCCCGGCCTCGCGGATCAGCGGGGTGACGACGGCAAGGCGGGCGTCGATCGTCATGGCGGACAGCCTCCGGGGTTGCGTTGCAATTAGTAGCATGCGCGGAGGAGCTGATCGAACGGGCGCGCAATATGGCGCCGGAAATCCGCGCGCTCGCCGAAGAGACCGAGCGCAATCGCAATGTGCTGCCGCGCATCATCGACAAAATCCGCGACGCCGAACTTTTGCGCACCTGCCGGCCAAAGGAGTTCGGCGGTTTCGAGTATGACGGCGAGGTGGCACTCAGGATCGCGATGACGATCTCGGCGGCCTGCGCCTCGACCGGCTGGGCGGTCAATGGTGCGGTCTCCAACGGCCGATCGATCGCCCATTTCCCGATCGAAGCGCAACGCGAAGTCTGGGACGGGGACGCGGACCCCTTCACTTGCGCCTGCTTTGCCCCCACCGGCACTGCCGTTCCGGTCGATGGCGGTTATGTGCTGAGCGGCACGTGGTCTTTCGCCAGCGGCTGCGACGCTTCGAGCTGGACCAAGCTCGGCGCCTTCATCACGCCTCCGGGTGCGAAGCCGCCCTTCGAGGGCGCCTTTTTCCTGCTGCCGATCGGCGATTGCGAGATCGTCGACAACTGGTTCGTCTGCGGTCTTGCCGGGACCGGCAGCAAGGACATCGTCGTCCGCGAGGCGTTTGTGCCGGCGCACCGGGTCCTGCTGTTCGCCGATGCGCGGTCCGGCACCGCACCCGGCGCCAAGCATCACCGCAACCCGCTCTACCGCATGCCGCTCTTGATCCACGGCGCCTCGATGCTGGCATCGACCGCGGTGGGTGCCGCGCGCGGCGCGCTCGACGCCTATCTGGAGATGACCCGGACGCGTAAGACCCGCGGCGCGCTCGCCGGCGGCCAGCTCCCGATGGTCGAATTTGCCACGATCCAGCTGCGCTACGCCGAAGCGGCTGCGGCGGTCGAGAGCGCCGAGCTGATCCTGCTGACTGACATGCGCAACATGACGCAGAAGCTTTATGCGGGCCAGGAGATCACGGTCGCCGACCGGATCCGCTGCCGGCGTAACCAGGCCTGGGTCACCAAGCTCGCGGTTCAGGCGGTCGAGGCGCTCAACGCCTCGACCGGCGGCTATGGCTTGCATCTCGGCAATCCGGTGCAACGCGCCTGGCGCGATGCCAACGCCGTGGCACGCCACGTCAGCCTCAACTGGGACGCGGTGGGGACTATGTACGGTCAGCACGTATTCGGTCTCGAACCTCGCGGCCAGTATTAGCTCAAAGGTCGGTAATCCAACGGAAGGAACAGGACGATGGCGGAAATACTCGGGCTCGGCGTCACCCATTGGCCGACCTTGTGCATGCCGAACGAGGGGCTGACCGGGGTCTTCAAAACGACCTTGCGCGCCCCCAATGTCGAGGCCGCCCGCAAGGACCCGGCGAACTGGCCGGCCGAGCTCATTGCGGAGCTCGGCAACGATGACGGACTGTCGGCCGCCAATCGCTGCGGCGAGCGCTTCGGCAATGATTTTCGCGCGATCCGCAAGATCCTCGACGACTTCAACCCGGACGTAGTCGTCGTTTGGGGCGACGACCAGTACGAGAATTTCCGCGAGGACATAGTCCCGGCCTTCTGCCTCTTGGGCTACGACCCCGATTTCGAGATCAAGCCCTGGCAAGCTAATGGCCATGGGAGCAGTGGCAATGGCGGCAAGCCTAACCGCTGGGACGAGCCGTCAGATTGGGCCTTGCGGCTGCACGGCCATCGCGAGGCGGCCAAGCTCCTCGCCACCGGGCTGATCGAGCGCGGCATCGACATGGCTTACGCCTACCAGCCGCTGCACCACCCGATGGCGCATGCCTTCACCAATACGTTTCTCTATCTCGATTGGGACCGTGCGGGGTTTCCGTACCCGGTGATCCCGTTCGCGATCAACTGCTACGGGCGGACATTGCTGCATGCCAAGGGCGGCCTTGCCCACCTGTTCCAGCCGCCGCGGCCGGCCGACGAATCCGAGGACCCGCCGGCGCCCGCGCCCTGGCGCTGCATGCAGGTCGGCGCCGCCGTCGCCCAGGTGCTGGCTGCTTCGCCCTATCGAGCAGCGCTGATCGCCTCATCGAGCTGGTCGCACGCCTTCCTGTCGCCGAAGAACGGCTATCTGTGGCCGGATCACGAGGGCGACCGGCTGCTCTTCGACGCGGTTTCCCGCGGCGACTACGAGACCTGGCGCAAGCGCTCGCTGGCGGAGATGGAGTTTGCCGGGCAGCACGAAATGCTGAACTGGATGGCGCTGATAGGCGCGATGGAGACGCTCGATCGCCGCCCTGTAATTCAGGATTACATGGAGACCTATATTCTGGCCTCCGACAAGTGTTTCCTATCCTTCCCGCCGTGAGAGGTAGTACACCCGCTCGAGGAATTACTTTTCATCACGAAAGGACACCCGACATGCCGAGCCTTGAACATCACGGCGCGCATATCCACTACGAGGAGTTCGGCCAGGGATTTCCGATCCTGACCTTCGCGCCGGCGGGCCTGCAATCAGTGATCGACGTGTGGAGCCAGCCCTCCGCGCCGATCAACCCGACCACCGAGTGGGCGGCGAACTATCGCGTGATCGCGATGGATCAACGCAACGCCGGCGGTCAATCGCGCGCCCCGATTACCGCACAGGACGGCTGGGATGCTTACACCGCCGATCACGTCGCGTTGCTGGACCATCTACGCATCGATCGTTGCCATCTCTACGGTCAGTGCATTGGCGGGTCGTTCATCCTGAACCTGATCAAGGCGCAGCCCGAGCGCGTCCAGAGCGCGGTGCTGGCACAGCCGATTGGCCGCGTCGGCCCGATGGCGCCGGGCCGTCCCGCCCGGTTTGATGGGTGGGCGGAAACACTCAAAGACCACCCGGAGGCGACCAAGGAGGTGCTGGACGCGTTCTGCCGAAACCTCTACGCGCCCGGCTTTGTCTATTGCGTCGACCGCGCCTTCGTCTCCACGGTCCGCACACCGTGCCTCGTCCTGGCGGGTAATGGCGGGCAACGACGAGGCCCACCCATACCCGATCTCCGAGGAGCTCTCGAAGCTGCTCCCGAACTGCGAGTTCATCGCAGAGTGGAAGACCGGAGCAGCCTTGGATTCGGCGAAAGCCCGCGTCAAGGAGTTCCTGTCGAGGCACACACCGCCCCGGGGATAGCCCGGGAGGAGCCCTCACCCACCTCGCTGCGCTCGGCCCCCTCTCCGCATTGCGGGAGAGGGAGGACCCAGCCCGTGCGGGCTGGGTGGGTGAGGGTTTACGACCGAACCATCAGGGCCCGTTCCCATAGCATAGACCAAGTCTCCTCCACCTCGGCCCGTTCGAGGCCGCGCGTAATAAACACGATGTGGGATTTCCGATCGCCTTCCGGCCAGGAACTCAACTGCACCGGCGGATGAAACACATGATGCACGCCATGAATGGCCACCGGCAGCTCTTCCTCCTGCAAGTGCAAAATCCCCTTCACCCGTAACAGGTCCTCGCCCCGCCATTGCCGAAGCATCATCAACCAATTTGAAACGGCGTGCCACGGCAGCGGGTCGTCGAAGGTCAGGCAGAACGAGCGGATGCCGCGGTCGTTATCGCCATGCGTACCGCCGTGAGGCTCGTGCCGCTCCGGCCGTAGCCAAGCCTGGACATCGGGGGTCTTGTGCGCCGGATCGAACAACGCAGCACCGAACAAGTAGCCCGGCGGCGCGTCGCCATATGCCGCTGCGATCACGGTCGCCCCGGGATTAAGCCGTGACAGTTGGCTCTCGACCACGGAAACTCGCGGCGTCGCAAAGGTCAGCCTTGGTCAGCAACAGCTGGTCGGCGATGGCCACTTGCTTTACCGCCTCCGGATGCTCAGCCAGCTGACGCGGTGCGTTCACCGCGTCGACAGTCGTCACCACCGCGTCTAGCCGAACGAAATGGCTCA
>WNFC01040172.1_pt1 | contig 10009 bp, 11 predicted proteins | sample 5400541 | NCBI WGS metagenome assembly WNFC01 (sample SAMN13153342, study PRJNA577476) | soil metagenome | isolation source: 120 cm saprolite under Douglas fir tree site 2 hole 2 replicate 1 | place: USA:California | collected 2015-04-18 | reverse complement strand
GTCATCAACCTCGATCACCAGGAGCACAGAGGAACTGTCGCCCACCAGGTCAGCCGCGATCTCATCGGCGGGATCCGGCTCACCCCACCAGCACGCCACCGCAGGCTCGGACAAGATCGCGCGCAATGGCGCCACGTCAGCCTGGCTGCCGGGACGGATCCGGGCGCGATCGCCGACAAGCTCCGGGCGGTCGTCGGCGGCGCGTGGGTATTCAGGCTCGGTCATCGGGCCTCAGAGTACCCGGTACCGCTTTCCGGTCACCGGCATTATTCGCGCGGCAGCGGGCCACCAGGACCGCCGCATCGCAAGGCCCAGTGACAGCCAGAACGGCGGCAGGTAGCCGGGATGATGTCGATCTGCAGCGCCATCCCGGACCGCAGGCGCACCTCGGAGCCCTCCCAGATCGGTGAGCTGCCGGCGAGCTGGGTGTCGAACTGGTAGCAGCCGGCGTAGTCGTCACGGTCCAGGCAGCCGTGCCAGCCTTCCAGCACGCCCAGGCCCGCGATCGCAGCGCCAGAGCGTGATCCGAGCGCGGCTAGGCTCAGCCGTAACTGGATCAGGTGCCTGAAATCGGTGTGGTAGCGCCCCACGCTGACGCCGCTGCTCACCTTGCGAGGAGGCTGCGGAGCGCCTTGGCGACCTCGGCAGGAGCTTCTTCAGGCAAGAAGTGCCCGCAGCCGAGAGTGGCGTGCTCCAGGTCCGGCGCCCACGCCTGCCAGCTGCGGGCGAACACCGAGCCGAACGCCGGGCCCAGGTCTTGCTGCAACACCGTCACCGGCATCTCCAGCCGGTTCCCGGCGAGCCGGGCCGCCTCGTCATGCTCGACGTCGATGGTCGCCGACGCCCGGTAGTCCGCCACGATCGACCGAACCGCCTCACGGGAGGCGGTCAGGTAGGCGGAGCGGATGCCAGCGGGGATCGCGTCTGGGACCCTTGCCCAGATGTCCAGGAAATGGCCGAAGAACGCGTCTGCAGCGGAGGCGATCATCGTCTCCGGCAGCCCTGGCGGCTGGGCCATCAGGAACAGGTGAAAGCCGCGCACAGCGGACGTGCCCCGCATCGCCTCCCACGTGTCCAGGACCGGCAGGACGTCCAGCGCGGCCAGGTGGGTGATCACGCCGGGGTGGTCGAGGCCGGCCCGCACCGCGACCAGGGCACCCCGGTCATGCCCGGCCACGGCGAAGCGCTCGTGGCCAAGCAGGCGCGCGAGGGCGACAATATCGGCGGCCATCGTACGCTTGGCGTACACCCCCGCGCTGGTGCTGGCCGGCTTGTCGCTGCCGCCGTAGCCGCGCAGGTCGGGACAGATGACGAAGTGGTCTGCGGCCAGGTCGGCGGCGACATGGCGCCACGCCAGGTGGGTCTGCGGGAAGCCGTGCAGCAGCACGACCGGGCTGCCCGAGCCACCCACCGCGACGTTCAGCGCCACGCCGTCTGCGACAGCGATGCGCTGGTACCCGAAGCCGGTGATCTTCTGTTCCATGTCGATTCCCTTCTTTCCCGGCCAGGCTCGCGCGGGCCAGCAGCCAGGGGCACGCGGGCAGCCTCCGCTGCGGGAGGAAGCCCAGAGGACGGGGGTGACTGCCTAATCAGGCGCCGTGCCCGCGCCACCCCCGCCGGAAGAATGATCAGACAGCGGGAGAACCTCGCGGGACACGGGAGCGAGCACACGGACGGCGCCGACCGCACGGCGTACCCACAGCGCCAAGGGAGGCGCGCCTCCCAGCACCAGCGGTCAGCCTAGCCGACGAAGGGGCTGACGTACCAGGAAGATCGCCAGCCTGAGAAGCCGGCCAGCATGGACCCCGTGGCGACCACCGGTGTGCTCGCGGTCCGCCGTCCCATTCGAGCGACCTGTCCTGCCCATACTGCAGGCCGAGAAGCAACAGACCTGACCCGTTACGCGCAGCCAGCGTCAACGCCCAGTTCAACCGGCCCCGTGAATAGACACCCGGAAACGTGCCCGGATCAGGAGGCAACGGCCCAACGGCCGGATTCTCCATGGAACAACAACCAACCTTTTGCCTCGGTGCGTCGTGCAATAACTATGTGGGAAGCGCTGGGAGGTTGGTGATGAGCGAGGGCGAGCCGCCCGAAATCATCGGCTGGGATGACGCATCCTTCGAGGAGTTCGTCGCCGGCTCGTCAGCCCGCCTGTTCACGATGGCGAGGCTGCTGACGGGCGGGCACCGCGCTGAGGCCGAGGATCTGCTGCAGGGTGCGTTCGAGCGTGCCTACCGGCGCTGGGGGCGGATTACCCGCCGGGCTGACCCCGAGCGCTATGTGCGCCAGATCCTTGTCAACGCGTCGGTCGACCGGTGGCGGCGGCTGCGGCGCCACCCGGAGGCTCCGCTGGTGGTCACCGGAGCCGACCCGGGCACCGCGGACACGGCGGCGGCGGTCGCGGACCGTGATCTCCTGCTGCGCGGCCTCGCGGCGCTTCCCCCCAGGCAGCGGGCCGTCCTTGTGCTGCGGTACTTCGAGGACCTCTCCGAGGCCCAGACGGCGACGATGCTCGGCTGCAGCGTGGGGACCGTGAAGAGCCAGACCGCGCACGGGTTGGCGCGGCTGCGCGACTTCACCGGTGGGGCAGGCGACCGGGACGCCGGTACCCGGAAAGGCACGGTGCACCATGACTGACTTCGAGCGCAGGCTGCGGGCGGCCATGGCGGCCGCCGCCGAGCCGCCGCCGGCCGGGCTGCTGGATGGCATCCGCCGCCGGCACCGGCGCCATGTCCGTCGGGTCGGCGCCGCCTGCGTCGCGGCGGTGGCGGCCGTCGGGATCGCGGCCCCGCTGGTCACGCGTGGGATGCTGGCCGGCCCGGCTGGCACCGGCCCGGCCGCGCCGACCGCCAGCAGCCCGGCGGTCATCATCCCGTCGGCTGTGCCGACCAGCACACCCACCGCTGCGCCGGGCACCGTGCTCCGGGACTGCCAGTCCAATAACGACGGCACGCTGGGCTCGAACTGGAAGGCAGCCAGCGTGCACGCCGGCCCGGTGTGGTTCATCTACGCGCGGTCCAAGAGCAACCCGCCGTCCAGTCAGCGACTGACCGTCGGGAAGCTGACCGCCTCCGCCATGGTCATCGCGGTCAGCAACGCCCACACGGCCGTGGTGACGGCTGGCCCAGCGGTGAGGGGACGCTTCCGATTCCTGGCCAACTTCAACAGTGACGGGAATCCATACACCCTGGCCGAGGGCGCGCCGGGCCTGACGTTGGTCGGCTGCCCAGCCGGTCCGGCCGGGATCCATATCCCAGAAAGCTACGCGCCCGGGCTGACAATGTTCTGGGAAGGTTATGTCACCGACCTCCGGGGCTGCGTTCCCCTGGAGGTACGCACGTCACCGGCCAGTCGGCCGATCCGGGTCACCGTGCCCGCCGCCAATGGAGGGTGTGGCTCGTGACCGGCTGACCGGCGGAACGCCCCGCTAGGAGGCCACGCGGCCGCAGGTCAATCTCCGGAACCTTCGTTGCCATCCCCTCCTGGCGGGTAGAGCAGGCCGTAAATCTCAAGGTAAATCTGCTCTGGGTAGGGGATGTAGTCGATCACGGCACTGGCTTTCCCCCCTCCTTCGAAGGTAAAGGCCCCGTAGCCGAGGAGCCTGCCCCCGGTGGACCGCGCGAAAGCCAGATCCTTCAGCGTTGGCAGTGGGACCACCGTGATCCTGCGGCCGAACAGCCCGGAAGTCAGGATCAGCCGCTTCTCCGTGATGACTATGTACTGAACGGACCAGCTCATGACATCCGCGAAGAACCGCAGGATCAGGAACCCAGCGAGTGCCCACACGACGAGGTGTGCTGACCTGACGCCTTCGCGTATCACGCCCACAGCGACTGCCGCCAGCAGCCCGCCCGCCGCAGCCGTGAGAGTCGGCAGAAGCTTGGCCGGATGCTGCCGCAACGTAGCGACCGACTGTTCGTGCGGCAGCAGGTACCTGGCGGCAGCTACGGGAGCGCTGGCAGTCTCAAACAGCCTCACCTGGCGACCCTCCCGCTGAATGACAGGGCGGCTGACCGCACATCTGCTACAGCGCGTTCTCCGGCCGGCTGGCCTCCCGCGTGTGTTGCCGGGCCAGGCCGGTCGGGAGATGGCCGCCCAGTCAGCAAGCTGGCACAGAGTAGCGTGCGCGTTGGCGAATGCAGGTGCGCCGGGAAAAGCGGTATGAGCGGCTGCGTCCGCGGTGTCGGCGTTATCTGGCAGATTTCCTGCGAGGCGACCTGAGTGGCACGGTAGTGATGAATCGCCCTGCTGCCATCGTCCAGCACCACCACCCAGGCGCCGTTGTCCGACAGGACATAGCCGATGAATTCCTGCCCCGAGCTCAGGGTGATCGCCTCTGCGGGCAGCCAGGGTTGCTTTATCAGCCCCGCATAGAAATCATTAGAAAGCGGGAATGGATACAGGCGAGCGATGACCGGTATGAGCACCAGGCAGGCAACGGTTGCGGCCGTCCTGGCGGTCACAGCAAGGCCCAATCCCATAAACTCAGGAGCAGAAGGAATGCGAACAACGCTGCGAGGAAGCCCGAAATTATCAGGATCAGTAAATTGCGATTAGTTATCACGCCCCAGTCTTTGCCCGCGAGGTGAAGAGCGGACGGCTGGGCTATCACCACCGGGGACATGAACGCGGTCGCCAGGAGCGTCAGGATGGCCGGCATCACGCGGTTGAAGAAAAGGAGCAGCAGCGCGAGATAAGGTATGAAAATAGGCACGAGCGGGATGATCGTGCCGAGCAGTGTGTCGAAATAGCCGCCTGAGGAGACTATCGCGGAGGCGGTTACCGGATTGTAGTCGGAGACAATCAGCAACCTGACGACCGCCCAGGCGGCCAGGAACGTCATAGATGCCCCGGTAAGGCTGCCAGGCGCGGCCAAGCGACTGGCGGGCATCATCTGCCGAGCCGGTTTGCCCCCCACCCGCCATGGCAGGGGAGTCTACGCCGGCCAATGTGATATCGGCCAGATTATGTTGTTGACGTAGGCTGTATTGTAATACGCGATTTACTTAGTTATTAGCTGTACTTGACTATTCCTTTACTCTGAGAGCTGGGGGAGATCCCAGCTCCCTGACGGGGGACGGAACCTGCATGGCATGAGGCTGCCAGCGGGGCGGACAGATCGGTGCCCAGGTGCGCCGGCGGTGCAACCAGGGCTGCTACTAGCCCAGCTCAGTGAGTGATCCAGCCCTTCTCGCCAGGGTCCACACGCGGTGGATGACTCCAGCGGGCTCGACGCAGCTGATCCCGCGTCAACCCGACGGAACCCCGGAAACCAGCAGAGCTGATGTCAGCACCGCTGAAGTCCGCGCCGGTGAGGACAGCGTGGTGGGTGAAGTCGGTTGAGTCGAGGTTAGCGTTATTGAGGTTGGCGCCTTTGAGGTTGGCGCTCTCAAGGCTTGCTCCGGGCAACTCGGCGTGTCCAAGGTCGGCGCCGTGGAGGTCAACACCCGTAAGGTCAGCAGGAAAGATATCGCATTTCAGGCGGGTAAGGTCGATGTGACGTCCGGCTTGGTGTAGAACCTGGAGGCCAGCAGTGACGGATTGCGGTGGTCCGGAGAAGGCGGCCAACTTCGGAACCATGTTCCGGCAGAGATGGCCGCGGACAAATGACAAGACGACCCCATAGGCGGTGCCGGCGTCGCCAGGTGAGTCCCGTGCCACTCGTGCCAAGGTGAACATCCCGCCGGCCTGGACGTTCTCATCGCTGCTGCCGAGTTCGTCCACACCATTCTTGAACCGCTCGGTGACCAACCCCTGCTCGGCGGTGCGCGCGCTCTGCCAGCTTAAGAACAACGTGCCTGACGTCCCGACAAGGCCGGCGAGCCCAGCCAGGAAGACGCCGACGATGCCCAGCGCCTTGAAGAACTCCCTGCGCCGACTCGGTGACGTCGTTCCTACGTGAGCAGACGGTGCTTGTGCAGACATGAGCATCCTCCCTTTGCGATCGGAACCGTGATGTCCACCGCGACCATGCACCTGCCGCGGGGCTGTCTACGATGGCTGCTCATCGACGCGTTCGCTTCAGCGGCTTGTCGGCGGGCGGCGACCATTCTGACGGCCGGTTGACTTGCAGCTGCCTGCCGCCACCACAGCCGCGACGCCACCCGGACCCTGGCTACCGTCGGCCTCAGCACAGGTTCTCGTCTCTGATGTCGCCTGACGCGGCGCTGACCTGGACTGGTGCGGGACCTCTCACCGGCCTGTCGTTACATTTCTCTCATTGATCTGGCATTTTCCTCAGCGGCCGGTTGTCTCATAGGCCACCGGCGACGCGGAGCACCGCGCCCGTTACGTATGAGGCTTCGGGCCCGAGCAGCCATGCGATGGCCGGGGCAACCTCGCCGGGTTCACCTGCCCGGCCCAGCGGTATGTTCGCGGCGACGCGGTCCGGGCGGCCGGCGTCTCCGGCTGCCGCGTGGATGGCGGTGCGGATTGTCCCCGGAGCCACGGCGTTGACGCGGATCTGGTCATTGGCGAGTTCCTTGGCCAGGCCGACGGTGAGTGCCTCGACTGCCGCCTTGGCGGCGGCGTAGTGGACGTACTCGTGCGGGGAGCCGAGTGTGGCTGCAGCGGAGGAGAGGTTGACGATGGCTCCGCCCCGCCCTCCGCGGCGTACTGACATGACCTTGCTGGCCTGCCGGGCGCAGAGGATCACGCCGAGGAAGTTCACATCGATGACCCGCCGTATCACCTCGACGGGAGTGTCGGCGAGATCGCCGATGTGAGCGGTGACACCAGCATTGTTCACTACGCCGGTCACCATGCCCACCTGGCTGGCTGTGATGGAGAACAATCGTTCCACGTCGTCCTGGAGGGTGATATCTACCTTGGCCAGGACGCACCGCGCTCCGGCGGCCTGCGCCTGGGCGGCGGTCTCCCGGGCTGCACTGTCGTCTTTCCGGTAGGCGAGGGCGAGGTCATGGCCGGCCTGGGCCAGATGGACAGCGGTTGCTGCCCCGATACCGCGGCTGCCCCCAGTGATGATGGTGATGGGCCGGTCACCGTTTTTCATTTTGCCGCCACCTCCGCTGTGGTGTTTCGTGTCGGCGAACTGGTAGCCGCCCCTGCGGTACCTCACACGGACGCAGCCAGCCCGAGACTCACGGCCCGACGGCACAGCCTGATCCTGTCACCGGGACGGCACGCGAGCACGGCACCCAGCACACAGCAGTCATCTACTTTCCTACTAGCTGGTAACGTCACGGCATGGCCGAGGACAGGCAGGAACCGCAGCCGCTGGCGCACGGCGGAGTGCTCGCCGTCGCGGCGGCGCGCGCACACGGGGTGTCCACGATGTTCACCCTGTCCGGGGGGCACGTCTTCCCGTTGTACGACGGCGCGGTCACCGCTGACCCGCCGATGCGCCTGCTTGATGTCCGGCACGAGCAGACGGCGGTGTTCGCCGCCGAGGCGACCGCGCGGCTGACCCGGACTCCAGGCCTCGCCGTGCTCACCGCCGGGCCCGGGGTGACCAACGGCGTGAGCGCGATCACCACCGCGTACTTCAACGGGTCTCCGGTGGTCGTGCTGGCCGGCCGGGCCCCCGACTACCGGTGGGGGTCCGGCAGCCTCCAGGAGTTCGATCACCCAGCGCTGCTCGCGCCGATCACCAAGCGGGCGTGGACTGAGCACGAGACGGCCACAATCGGCCCAGCGGTGGACGAGGCGTTCCGGCTGGCCACCGCCCCGCACCGGGGGCCGGTCTTCCTTGACTTCGCGCTGGAGGCCCTGTTCGGCCAGGCCGGGACCGGAACCGGAACTGGAGGGATCGGCGAGGCAGGAGGGACCGGCGAGGCGGGGGGAGGGGCCGACCGCGGCTTCGGAAGGATCAACGGGTCGAGCGGGGCAGGAGGGACTGGCGAGACCGGCGGGTCCGCGACAACGGCCCCGGCAGACGCGGATCCCGATCAGGTCAGCCGGGTCGCGAGACTGATCGCCGGGTCCAGCCGTCCCGTTCTCGTGCTCGGCTCGGACGTGTGGACTGGTGGCGCGGAATACGTCGCGTGCCAGGCAGCGGAGGAACTCCGGCTTCCGGTGATCACGAACGGCCAGGGCCGGGGGATTCTGCCGGCCGGCCATGACCTGCTCGTCACGCGCGCACGTGCCGTGGCATTCCGCGAGGCGGACCTGGTCATCGTCGTCGGCACGCCGCTGGACTTCCGGCTCGGTTACGGCGAGTTCGGCGGGAAGGACGGGGCGGCGCCCGCTCGCGTGGTGCACGTAGCCGACGCACCCGGCCAGGTCGCCGGGCACTGCCCGCTGGCCGCGTCTTACGCGGGCGACCTGGCCGCGTTCTTCGCCGCGCTGGCCGCGGCAGTAACCGGCGCGGCCACACGGGCCCGCACAGCCGACCCAGCAGCCCGCCCAGCCGACCCAGCCGGGCCGGCACGCCCAGCCGGGCCGGCACACCCAGCCGGGCTGGCGCGCCTCGCCGGGCTGGCGCGCCTCGCCGGGCCGGCACACCTGGCCCGGTCACCCTGGGAGGAGTCCTGGCTGCCTAGGCTGCAGGCGGCGGTCAAGGACGCTATGGCGGCCGACAGCGCCCTGCTGGCCAGCGCGGCGGACCCGATCCACCCGATGCGGATCTACGGCGAGCTTGCCCCGCTGCTCGACGACGACGCCGTGGTCATCGGCGACGGCGGGGACTTCGTCTCGTACGCCGGCAAGTACATCGAACCGAAACGGCCTGGTAGCTGGCTCGATCCCGGCCCGTATGGATGCCTGGGCACCGGGCTCGGATACGCCATCGCCGCGCGGGTCGCCCGGCCCTCCGGGCAAGTAGTGCTGCTGCTCGGGGACGGTGCGGCCGGCTTCTCGCTGATGGACGTCGACACCCTGGTCCGCCACCGGCTGCCGGTGGTGATGATCTGCGGCAACAACGGGATCTGGGGACTGGAGAAGCACCCGATGCAGGCGATCTACGGCTACGACGTGGCCGCCGACCTGCAGCCACAGTGCCGTTACGACCAGGTGGTCGCGGCCCTCGGCGGCGCGGGGGAACTGGTCACCAAGCCCGGTGACATCGCCCCTGCGCTGCGCCGGGCCTTCGACTCGGGGGTCCCGTACCTGGTCAACGTGATCACCGACCCCGCGGTCGCCTACCCCCGCTCCACCACAGGCATCTGAACCGTTGCAAGTCAGTGCACTCTGGTGAGTGCGTGGCTGGCAGCCGGGTCTTGCGGCCCGGCGGTCCCGGAGCTTGGCCAGCGCGCGGGAGGCCTGGCTCTTGACGTTGCCCACGGAGCAGCCGAGGGTCGCGGCGACCTCGGTTTCCGTCATGTCCATCCAGTACCGGAGCACCACCACGGAACGCTGCCCCGGCGGCAGGCTCATCAGCGCGGTCATTAAGGCCGAACGCTGATCGCGCTGGCTGGTCAGGTCGGCCTGACCGGGTTCCGGCAGCGTGTCGCTGGGCTGCTCGATCACCCGGCGCTTGCGGAACATGCTGCGGCTGGCATTGACCACGATCCGCCGCACGTACGCATCCGGATCGCCGGCCCGGTGCACCCGCGGCCAGGACGCATACGCCTTCACCAGCGCGGTCTGGGCCACATCTTCGGCCAGCCCCTGATCACCACTGAGGCCGTAGGCGAGCCGGACCAGCCTCGGCCACCGGCTCCGCACGAAATCGGTGAACTCGGCTTCCGCGGCAGCGTCCATGGCGACCTCCTCACCCCCTCAGACCACCAGCAACCGGGAAACCGTTGCACGGCCGCCGGCACGTGGGAGGACTATGGAATTCGTGGACAGTCCGAACGTGAGCAACACTTACTTCTGCGACCGCTGCGGCGGCCGGGTGGGCGACGGCGATCACGCGCAGTGCGCCGCCGCCCGCGCACTTGAGCCGCCCAGGTACTGCGTCCAGTGCGGGCGCCGGACCATCGTCAAGGTGACGCCGCACGGCTGGTCAAGCCGGTGCGCCCGGCATGGCGTCGTCACACCGTCAGCCTGATCCCAACAGCTGACCGCCGACCCCGCCGACGCCTAGCGGCCGGTTCCATGATCA
>WNFC01011120.1_pt1 | contig 10009 bp, 11 predicted proteins | sample 5400541 | NCBI WGS metagenome assembly WNFC01 (sample SAMN13153342, study PRJNA577476) | soil metagenome | isolation source: 120 cm saprolite under Douglas fir tree site 2 hole 2 replicate 1 | place: USA:California | collected 2015-04-18 | reverse complement strand
CACTTGCGCACGGGATGATGCGGTTTGGGGAGAGGTGAAGAACTACGGCTCACGCCCACTCAAGAGCACCCTTTTTGTATAGCCACAAATACCCGACGAGCAGGATCCCGAGGAATGCCATCATCGAAACCAGAGCGAACAGCCCTTGGTGCGCCGCGACCCAACCCTTGTACAGAATCGCCCAAGGAATGAGGAATATCGTCTCCACGTCGAAAATCACGAACAGCATGGCCACAATAAAAAACCGCACGGAATACCGCCCGCGCGCATCGCTCTCCGGGGGGATCCCGCACTCGTAGGGCTTGAGCTTCGCGCCGAACGAGGTGGATGCCGGCCGAATGAACTTTGCCAGGACCAGTGTGACGGCGGGAAACGCGATTACCAACACGGCGTAAATCAACACAGGAATGTACGCGCTCTGCATCACTCCCTCACACGCAGCATCGTACCACCGATGTCAATCCTGGGGCCTGCTTACTTCTCAAACAGCAGCTCCCCCGCCCGGCTGGTGGCCTTCACAACCGCCTTGATGAGCGTCACGCGGAGCTTGCCTTCTTCCAACTCCATAATTCCATCGATGGTGCATCCTGCGGGGGTCGTCACGGCGTCCTTCAGCAGCGCGGGATGATCGCCCGTTTCCAAAACCACACTCGCCGCGCCCTTCATGGTCTGCGCCGCGAGCAACGTCGCGACATCGCGCGGGAGACCTACCTTGACGCCAGCTTCCGCGAGCGACTCGAGAATAATGTAGGCATACGCCGGGCCGCTCGCTGAAAGCCCGGTCACTGCGTCCATATTTTTCTCGTCAACGACCACCGTGCGCCCGACGGCGTTGAACATGGCGCGCGCGGTCTCCAGGTGTTCCGCCCCCGCATGCGCGCCGCGGCAAATGCCCGTCATTCCGCATCCCACGGCCGAAGGCGTATTGGGCATCGCGCGCACCACGGGGACTTTTCCTCCGAGTCGCTGCTCGATGTAGCTCGTGGGCACCGACGCGGCAACGGAAATGACCAGCGTCTTCTCGTTCAACTCCGGGGCAATCTCTTTCAACACTTCGCCCACTACTTGCGGCTTCACGCCCAGGAGCACGATGTCCGCGGCGTGCACTGCCGTGCGGTTTTCGGTCGTCGCAGACACTCCGAGTTCCTTCGCCAGCGCCGAGGCCTTTTCGGCGTGCTTCACCGTCGCCGTAACGCGCTTCGGGGAGAAGAGCTCCTGCTTCAGATAAGCTCGCAGCAAAATGCCGCCGAGTTTTCCGGTGCCCAGAACAGCTAGTTTCTTGTCCGATAGTTTTTGCGTCATGATCTAAGCATTCTTGACTTGAAACAGCAATCGGTCAACCCAAGAATCTCAAATGACGGCGCCGCGAACGGTTAATCCCGGGGGCACAACTCGATCTCAGCTCAGAAACCGCTCCCTATCGATGAGAAGATAGAACCATGGATTCCGCTCCATCCCTCCCCACTGCCGCCAACGCGGCTGCGAACCGCGCTGCCCCGCCAACGGCTGACAAACGCTCCGCGCTTTACCATTTGATTGCCTTCTTCCTAGAAGGTGGCATTCAGATTTGGGTCCGCATCACCGGCAAGCGCATTCGAGAAGCCGATGCCCCCAGGCTACGCTGCCCGCTCGGCGAACGCGGCCGCTGCGCACGAATACCGGGTATCCAGAGGTCGTTCGTGTCGAGAGCAGCTCGCGGGTGGCGCTGGTCAGCGCAAGCTAGGCCGCAGGGTTGATTGGGCGCTCTCGTCCCGGCGAAAACCGGGATTCGGATAGAAGGATCATGGTCGAGGTTTAGACCGTATCGATGGTTGGCGGAACGATCCGCCGAAAGCTGATTCACCTTGAGAGTTTCAGAGCTTCGGTTCTCAACCACTCTGGCAACCAAACGGTGCTGCAAAGCATGGCCAGGGAAAAGTGTCTCTTGACAACGCCTTCGCTCTTATCGAGCGGCACCCAATTCAAAAGCCTGGCCTACCCGCTCGTTCGGCAATGGCGCGGCTACGTTTGGCTAGCAACGCGCGGCCTTGCGTCAAGAAGCTTGCGTTTTTTTGGCCTTCATCACATACATAGCCACGTCTGCCTTCCGTAAGAGGGCTTCGATTTTTTCACCGTCATGGGGATGGACTGCAACGCCTATGCTAACGGAAAGCTGCGGTCCCATTCCATCATCGGCAATGCTGTCGCAGATACGTTGCGCCACCTGGCTGGCCGCCTCTGCGCCTGTTTCCGGCAACACGACCGCAAACTCGTCCCCGCCGTAGCGCGGTCGGGTAAGGTGGTGGCGCGTAACGGGCTTCGTATGATGCCGTTGTTTCCACCACCTCCCCTATCAACCGTACGGCGGGTTTTCCCCAGTACGGCTGGAAGGTTGGCCTATCAGACAGCGCCTTCACTCACGTCTCGCTGGTTAAGCCTACACCCGGCATCCTCAGCGTCACGCCAGCTTTGCGTCTGCCCTTCGTGCACTCCGTGGCTTCACCTGACGTTCCGCTCTGTGTCGGAACAGTGTGCTCGGTGGTGCACTGCCATGCGAGGAGTTGTCTCCTCTACCCCAGAGGCCCTCGCTCCGGTCTGGGTTATATTGTCCCAGTCCATCATCACTTAATCGGCCTCATGCGCCCCACTCATGGGCACATCGCCATTTCGCCGCATTGCGGTTTATAGGCGATGCCTTCGCTGTGCTGGTGCGCCTAGGCGACCCTTGAGTGGTTCCGTGCTTTCATTGGCATCCTCTATCGACATGTCGCCCTCTGCGACCACGGGAAGTTCGTCGGCTGCTTGCACCCAGTTCCTTCACCGACAACGCTGGCCTTCGACTACGGCGGACATCTCGGCACTTCCGAAGTTCCCCACCCTCCGATTCTCGTGGGGCTGTGGTTTTCGGGGTTTACATAAGGTTTGCGTTCGCTACAACCTGTCGATTTGCTTGCCCTCCTGTCGGAGCTGACCGGGGTTTCCCCCAGCCGACGAGGACTTTTACTTCCGGGCTTTCGACGGATTGGTCACCCGCTCCGTCGCCGGATATGACTACCGTGGCAACTGGGTAAGTTCCACGGACGGGACTTTCACCCGCTAGCATGCCAACTAGCATCGCTGCACCCGCCGTATCCACGTCCCGGCAGAAGCTCAAAGCATCGGCCACCCGGCAGAGCGCATGGCTTCCTATCAGATGGCCATGGCGGTCGTTGATTTGCTTCAATCCGTCCAGGTCAATTAACAGCAGAGCAAACTCCCGGGCTGTACGCTCGGAACGCTTGATTTCCATATCCAGCACTTCCGCAAGGCGGCGGTAGTTGGCTAGTCCTGTCAGTGGGTCGCGGGCCGCCTGTTGACGCAGATGATCCTCCAACTGACGCTGTTTGGTGACATCTTCAGTGATCACCTCATAGGCGTCCAGCCCGCCCTGCTCACCCATGACTTCTTGTCCGCTGACCCGGATCTTCAGGGTTGCGCCGTTCTTTCGCTTGCACTCTATTTCGATGGGATCAACTAGACCTTGCTGGCCCGATTGCCCCAACAATTGCGCCCGCTTGTCAGCATCTTGAATCAGGGCACTCACAAGGTTTACGGCCAAGAGCTCCTCTTTTGAGTCATAGCCGAGCATTTTCACCATGGCCTCATTCACTTCGAGAAACTTGCCGTCGAGGCCGCAGCGGCAAATTCCGTAGCTTAGATTTCCTGCCAAGGCGCGGTAACGTGCTTCTGAATGCCTCAAACCGTTTTCGGCTCGGTCGCGGTCATCACGCAATGCTTTCTCATCCAGAGCCCGATGAATGGCCACCGGAAGATGACCAATGTGATCCATTTCGATACAATCGTAGGCGCCTTTTGTAATGAAGTCAGCCACCGTCTCACGTTGCAAGGAGCTACTGACGAAGATAAGGGGGATCTGCCTGTTCGATAGGTGCAGGAGTTCCAGTGCCTGCGTTTCCCGCCAGTTGGGGCTGGGGTGCTCGGCGACAACAAGGTCATAGGCGCCCCTGCCCAGCCGTTCGGTAAACTCCTCGGGAGTTACAACTACTTCTGCGTTGACCGTGAAATGCAGCTTGTCGAGCACTTTCAGGCAGCGCTCTACTTCCGCTATGTGACTATGAACAAAGAGGATGTGCAAAGGCGGATGTCTGTCTTCCGCTCCGCTCGGGGCGTCTCGCTAGAGGCGGGCTGGAGGGGTCGAAGCCATTGGGACCCGGGAAACATTCACGGGGGCCAGTCCTTCCCATTGCCATGCTGGCCCCGTGAATGTTTCGGTTCTAAGCATCTAAAACCTACGACAGGAGGGTATTAGTGTCTGTTCTATATTAGACAGTTTGCTTTTTATGTTAACTTTTGCAGCACAGCTGTGGCGCGCCAACAGCAGGTACACGGAGACCTGGCATGAAGTCGCGTGATTCACAGCCTGAACGCTGTGCCACTAGAGTTTTTCCGCAAACTGCCAGGAGGGCTTGATGGCAAAGAAACTGAAGCCGGTGCATCCAGGAGAGATCCTCCGCGAGGAGTTCATGACCCCGCTGGGTTTGAGCATGAACAAGATGGCCATGGCTTTGCGGGTCCCTGTGACGCGGATCGCGGATGTCGTGAACGAGCGCCGCGGCATCACCGCCGACACGGCGCTGCGCTTTGCGTGCCCCAGCCGCGTGCTCTTTTTCATGACGATTTCTTGCGTTCAATGCGCTTCTGAGGGCGTGTTGGGACTTCGCAGCGGGATGAGGGCATGCAGCCGGTCCTCGCGCAGGTAGAGTCCTCCCCAGACGAGCACGCCAAAAATGATTGGGAAGTAGAAAGGTTGACCAGCGCGCAGGTGGGTAACAGTTGCGCCGCCAAGATAGGCTGCCAGCAAGATGGCGCCGAGGATCGAGGTAGACGGAATCACGTAGAGGATCGTGCAGGCGAGCAGGACGGCTCCGATAGGAATTGCGAGGCTGGTGGAGAATCCTAGCTGGGTGAATGCCTGAAGGACAGGAGCGATCTTCATCAATTTGGCGACGGCGTCGAAGAGCAGGAACAGTACTACGAGTGTGCTGATGATGCGTCCGGCCCAGAGGCTTGTCTTCGAGACCGTTTGAGTAGTTGATTCCATGAATTTCCTCCAGATGTCTATCCGTGAAAACTAACAGATGCGTGAAATCGTTTCCAGTGTATGTCGACGCCGAGGTGTGGATCAGCCTGAGAGCGCGCGCTTGCGTCGTGATAAATCCGGGCTAGCCGGGGCTAGCCGCCGGCAATCGCCCCGATGATGAGAAGGGGCTCTTTCCCCGATGCGACGGCGTCGGGAAGCGGAGTATCCGGCGGCTCAAGAGAATAGTCCTCTTCGCAGGCGAAGAAGCGCAAGAACGGACGGCGCTCCTGGGTGACATGATCGCGGATCGTGCCGCGCAGCATCGGATACTGGGCTTCGAGAGCGTCGAGCACCGAGCGCTGCGTGACCGGACCTTTGATGTCGAGCTGCACCTCGGCGCTGACGCGCGCCAGCGCCCGCAAATGTCCGGGGAGTATGACGCGAATCACGGCAGCGTCTGGACCTCGACAGAAAGCACGGCCGGAAGGTCACGGACAATGGGGGTCCAACTGTCTCCGGCGTTGGCCGAGGCGTATACCTGGCCGCCGGTGGTGCCGAAGTACACGCCGCATTTATCGAGCGAGTCGACGGCCATCGCATCGCGCAAGACGTTCACGTAACAGTCGTTTTGCGGGAGGCCTTTGGTAAGCGCTTCCCATTCGTTGCCTCCCGAGCGGCTGCGGTACACGCGCAGCTTGCCATCGAGCGGAAAGTGCTCCCCGTCGCTCTTGATGGGGACGACGTAGATGGTCTCCGGCTCGTGCGCGTGAACGTCGATCACGAACCCGAAGTCGGTGGGCAAGTTGCCGCTGACCTCTTGCCAAGAATCGCCGGCGTTGTCGCTGCGCATGACGTCCCAGTGCTTCTGCATGAAGAGCACATTCGGGCGCGAGCGGTGCATGGCGACGTGGTGAACGCAATGGCCGATCTCGGCATTCGGGTCGGGGATGTATTGGGAATGTAGTCCCTTATTGATCGGCCGCCAGGTCTTGCCGGCGTCGTCGGTACGGAAGGCGCCTGCGGCCGAGATGGCGATGTAGATCCGGCCGGGGTCCTTCGGATCGAGAATTATGGTGTGGAGGCACAGCCCACCGGCGCCCGGCTGCCACTTGGGCCCTGTGCCATGGCCGCGCAGTCCGGCGAGTTCTTGCCAGTTCTGCCCGCCGTCGGTCGAGCGGAATAAGCCGGCGTCTTCTACTCCGGCGTAGACGGTGTCCGGATCGGTAGGCGACGGTTCGAGATGCCAGACGCGCTTGAACTCCCACGGATGCTGGGTGCCGTCATACCATTGATGTGTGGTGAGGGGTTTGCCGGTTTGCGCGGAGGTGTCGTACACGAACTTGTTGCTCTCGCCTTTCGGCATTCCCTCTGGCGTGGTCCGTTCGCCCGGCGGAGTCCCTGGCTGCGTCCAAGTTTTGCCGCCATCATCGGACCGCTGAATGATCTGCCCGAACCAGCCGCTGCATTGCGACGCATACAGCCGATTGGGGTCGACGGGCGAGCCCTTGACGTGGTACATCTCCCAGCCTGCAAAATGGGGGCCGCTAACATCCCAGCGTTCGCGCTTGCCGTCCGACGTCAGGACGAACGCGCCCTTGCGTGTGCCAACCAGAACCCGTACTCCGCTCATAACTTACTCCTTGTAAGCCAGACTAAGGATCGCTTGCATAGCGAGATGCAGTGTGCCCATCTTACTTGTGAAATGCAAGTAAAAATATGCTACCGTCGAATTATGCCAAAGAAGAAGCCGAGTCCCAAGCGGCGGTCGGGGTGCCCGCTGAATGCTTCGGTGGAGATATTGGGCGATCGCTGGTCGTTGCTGATCATCCGCGACATGATGCTCCGGGGATTCCGGAGTTACAAGGAATTCCTGGAGTCCTACGAAAGAATCGCGACGAACATATTGGCAGATCGCCTGCGGAAGCTGGTAGCTCATGGAATCATCACCACCGAGCAAGATCCATCGGATGGGCGAAAGCTGATTTACTCGCTCACAACGAAAGGAATCGATCTTGCGCCGGTCCTCACGGAAATGGTCCTGTGGGCAGCCGGGCACGAAGATACCGGTAACCAAGCGCTTGTCCGGCTAATACAAAAGGACAAAGAGAAATTTCTGGCTGAAGTGCGGCAACGCTGGGCGGAAAAGAGAGTCCGTTCAACGGCTAACATAGGTCCGCATAGAACAGACGGGTCAGGGTCGCGCGCCAGGTGAGATCGGCAAGCGCCAACGGAACTCTAGTCGTGCCGCGCCCCGTGGAGGACTTTCACCGCGTGAGGCAACAGGTGAGCCACCGTCTCAAGAGATTCCACCGCGCCTTTGGGGCTTCCCGGCAGGTTGAGAATGAGCGTCTTGGCTCGCACGGCAGCCGTACCCCGCGATAGCACGGCCGTCGGCGTGTGCTCCAGGCCTTTGCGGCGCATCTCCTCGGAAAGTCCGGGCACGATCCGGTCGGCCACCGCCTGGGTCGCCTCCGGCGTGTTATCCCGTGGTCCGATCCCCGTACCGCCCGTCGTCAAGAGGACGTCCACGCGCCCGGAATCTGCCACGGCGCGCAACTGCTCGCGGATATTTGCGGGATCGTCCGACACGCGCAATGCCGAGGTGACTTCCCAGCCCAGCCCGCGGCAAAACGCGACGACGGCGGGGCCGGACAAATCCTCGCGCTCGCCCTTGGTCACGGAGTCACTGATGGTAAGGACCGCGACGCGCATTAGGAAGGTTTCTTCGGGAGACTCACGGCGTCTCTACCGTATCGCGATTGGCCTCATCCATCAGCCGCATCGCCTCCATCAACAGGCCGGTCGTGTTGCGCGTGGTGGTCGTTTTTGTCGAGGCGTTCGCAGCGTTGAAATCGATCTCAAATTCTCCCGCCGTCCACAACACAACTTTGTAAACGGCTTCATCTCCCTCCACCGAACCGATCTTGGCGTCACGGCACTGGCCACTTGCAAAATACAGTTCACACTGAGCGCCATTTTGCCGCACGATCAGCCGGCACGACTTCTGCCCCATCTCCAGCGACTGCATCAGGTCGATCATGCTCATCTCTTCCAGCCGTCCTTGAATGACTCCCGGCCGTGACGCTTTTTTCTGCAGTTTTTCGAGGTGCAAGCGATCGACAACTTTTTTGGTGATGCGTACCAGATCTTTAATCAAAAATGGTTTGGTGATGAAATCCTCGACGCCATCCACCAGCGGCCTTAGACGCTCCTCGATGTCAGGGCGGCTGGCCATGAACAAAAATGGAATGTGCCGCGTCGACTCGCGCGCGCGCAGTTTCTCGAAGAGTTGCCGGCCGTCCAGGCCGGGCATTTTGTAATCGCAGAGAATCACATCGGGGGGCGCATCGACGACCTTCAGGAGGGCGTCCGCGCCGTCCGTGGAGGTCTCCACCTCGCAGAACGGCTCTAGCCCCTTCACGATCAACTCGCGCACGAGTGGGTTATCATCCGCCAGGAGCAGCTTAACCGTTTTGTGCGCTGCGGTGCTCATCGCACGCGCCTCCGCGCAGACTTCCGCCGATGGAAGTCTCCACTCTTCCCCCCGGTCTTCTCGGTGAGAACGATATCCGTGATTTCCATCCCTTTATCGAGGGCTTTGCACATGTCGTAGACTGTGAGGGCCGCAGCGGTAACGGCGACCAGGGCCTCCATCTCCACGCCCGTCTGGGCGGCCGTGGTCACTGTGGATCGAACTTCCACGCCATTTTGGCACAGCCGTGCGGTCACATCAATGTGCGTCAGCGGCAGTGGATGACAAAGAGGTATCCATTCCGCAGTCTTCTTCGCTGCCGCGATACCGGCGATCCGCGCCACTTCCAGTGGATTCCCCTTCGGGTTTTTCAGCCGCCGGACCGCGCTCACGACGCGCGGCTTCATCTTCACAAAACCTCGCGCCGCCGCCGTTCGCGTCGTCACCGCTTTCTCCGACACGTCGACCATCCGCACTTCGCCTTTCTCTCCGTAATGCGACAGCTTTGCCATGTCGATGAGCCTAGACTATGTCCTTCCTCAGTAACACGGAAACGCTCTCGCCAATCTCGATCTTTTCTCGGTCTGCCGGCACCACCAAAAAGCAATTCGCCTTCGATAGCGCCGCAATATCTCCGGAGCCTTGCCACTTCAACGCCTCCACTTCCGGCGCCCGTCCGCGCCACTCTAGGCGCGCGGGCAAAAAATGCGTCAGCCCTGGCTTTTCCTTCAATGCTTCCGCCAGCCGCGCCTCGACCAAAGGCAACGCGCGCGCCTGCGCACCGCTCAACAAATCAATCGCGGGCGCCACAAACAATTCGAACGTCACCATCGTCGAAACGGGATTCCCCGGCAAGCCGAACACCGGTTTGCCCTGGCACATTCCAAACACGGCCGGCTTCCCCGGCCGGATCGCCACAGTATCGAAAAGGAATTCCGCGCCCATGGCTTTGAGCACACTTTCAACGAGGTCATACTTTCCCATCGAGACGCCGCCCGACAGCACGAGCGCATCTTCTTTCAGCCCGCGTTCGATTTTCTCCCCCAAATCCTCGATGCGGTCCGCCGCATTCCCCAGGACTACCGGCTCGCCGCCCGCGATTCGAACTTGCGCGGCAAGCGAGACGCTATTGCTGTTTCGAATCTGAAACTCTCCCGGTGTTTCGCCGATCAAAACTACTTCGTCCCCGGTTGAAAGAATGGCCACGCGCGGCCGCGTCGCGCATTGCAAGCGCACGGCGCCGACTTGCGCTGCCAGCGCCAGCTCTGCGTAACCGAGCCGCATGCCCTGGGTCAAAATTGTCTGCGCTGCCGCGGCCTCGCTTCCTCTTGGCACAATGTTCTGCCCAGGTTGCGCCGCTCGTTCGAATCGCACGACATCGCCTTCGCGGCTCGTATGCTCAATCATCACGACCGCATCCGCGCCTGCCGGAACCGCGGCGCCGGTCATGATTTGCAGGCAGGTTCCTGCGGCCAGTG
>WNFC01011119.1_pt1 | contig 10010 bp, 8 predicted proteins | sample 5400541 | NCBI WGS metagenome assembly WNFC01 (sample SAMN13153342, study PRJNA577476) | soil metagenome | isolation source: 120 cm saprolite under Douglas fir tree site 2 hole 2 replicate 1 | place: USA:California | collected 2015-04-18 | reverse complement strand
AAGATCAGCGTCTGTCGATCGCGGCTGGCTGCATCGTGCTCGTTCCTGGCCTCATCGATTTCGGCCTGATGAAAGAGCGCCAGATCGCGAAAAGGATTTCCGTTCGCGAGAAAAGGCCCGAGCTTGTGCATCGCGTCGCGCGGCTCGTTGTTTTCGATCAGCGCCCGCGCGTGCAGATATCCGAGCTGGTAACGGCTGTAGAGATCCCGATTCGACTTCTCCAGCCCGTCGAGCAGCTCCTCCAGATCGCCCCAACGGCCCGTGGTTTCGAGCGCGCGAAACTGCTCGCTCCATTGTTCGACCGGACCGAGCCGCGCGGGAACGGCCCTCGCACGCTCAACAGGCGCGGCGCGAAAATAGCGATGGCGTCGCAGGCGCTGCCGCGCGATCACGTAAGCGAAGATGCCCAGGAGCAGGATCAGCGCGGCGATGGCGCCGGCGATGACACGACGTTTCAAGCCTCATCTCTGGCAAGCGTCCCCGACACGATGGCGTGCGGTGCCCGCCTGAGAATCTCGTGCCGTGCAATGGCATAGCCAAGGATGGCGTCGACCAGCACGCGGCGGCCGTCGTGCGAGAGGAGAATCAACACCTTGCGCTTGATCTCGCGCACCTCCACGACGTCTTCCCATCGCATCCAACGCGCTTTTTTTCCGAAGAGCGCGAGAATGCGATTCTCGTAAAGCACTCCGTCGTCGCTGACGTAGATGTGATCGCCGTACTGCACGATGGCTGCCGCCAGCGTCCCGAGGAAGAGAAGAATCAATCCGCCGAGAGGGAGGATGTCGCTTTTGTCCACGCCGTGCGACAGATACTGGAACACCAACGCTGCGGACGCGAACACCGCGGCGCACGAAATGAGCTGGGCCACGGGAGTGCGGTTGAATTTTAGAATTCGGCCGCTCATCGGGATCAGTATAATTCGCCTCTTTTATGCGCTGGTCCCAATACTTTCTCCACACGCTGCGCGAAGACCCGGCCGATGCCGACGTCATCAGTCAGAAGCTGATGATGCGCGCGGGGATGCTGCGCAAAGTCGCCGCCGGCATCTACAGCTATCTCCCCCTGGGGCTGCGCTCGCTGAAGAAGCTCGAGATCATCGTGCGCGAGGAAATGAATCGCGCCGGCGCGGTCGAGCTGCTGATGCCGACCATTCAGCCGGGCGAGCTGTGGATGGAATCTGGACGCTGGAAGCTCTACGGAAGAGAGCTCTTGCGCATCAAGGATCGCGGCGATCGCGATTTCGTCTACGGTCCCACGGCCGAGGAAGTGATCACGGACATCGTTCGCGATTCGATCAACTCTTACCGTCAACTTCCGATCAACCTCTATCAGATCCAGACCAAGTTCCGGGATGAGTTGCGGCCGCGATTCGGCCTCATGCGCGGTCGCGAATTCACGATGAAGGATGCCTACTCCTTCCACACGTCGCCGCAATCGCTCGATGAAACATACGAGAAGATGCGCATCGCGTACAGCCGCGTGTTCACGCGCTGCGCGCTCGATCACGTGCCGGTGGAAGCCGACACTGGCAACATTGGCGGCTTGGCATCGCACGAATTCATGGTGCTGGCGCAATCAGGGGAAGACGCCGTGGTGAGCTGCCCGAACTGCAAGTACGGCGCGAACATCGAGAAAGCGACGTCGAAATTTTTTCAGGACGAGCCCGAGCCGGCGCCGATGGTCGAGCTCGCGCCACTCCACACGCCGGGAACGCAATCGATTGATGACGTCGCCCGCTTCCTGAAAAAACCGACGTCCGAGCTCGTCAAGACGCTGGTGTTCGACAGCGATAAGGGCTGCGTGATGGTCTTGATCCGCGGCGATCGCGAAGGAAATCTGATCAAGATCAAGAATTACCTCGGCGCCGAATGGCTGGAGATGCTCCCCGATTCGCGCTTCCAGGACGAAACCGGCGGGCCGGTCGGGTACTGCGGTCCCGTCGGCACGAAAGCGAAGCGAGTGCTCGCGGACGTGTCGCTCAAAGCGCGCAAAAACTGGATCGTAGGCGGCAACAAGCCAGACACGCATATTGGCGGCGCCAATCCCGGCCGCGATTTTCCGCAGCCGGAGTACGGCGACTTCACCACGGTCTTTGCCGGCGACCCCTGTCCTCGATGCGGGACTCCGCTAGAGATCTATCGCGGCATCGAGGTCGGCCACATTTTCAAGCTCGGCACGAAGTACTCCGATTCGATGAACTGCACGTATCTCGACGAAAACGGACAGCGACAGCCGATGATCATGGGCTGCTACGGACTCGGAATCGGACGCACCGTGGCCGCCGCGATCGAGCAGAGTCACGATGATGCGGGCATCATCTGGCCGATGCCGATCGCGCCGTTCGAAGTTCTCATCACGCAGATCGGCCGCGAAAACAATGTCCGCGCGACCGCGGAGGATGTCTACCGCAAGCTGTTGGACGCCGGGATCGATGCTTTTCTCGATGATCGCGATGAGCGTCCGGGCGTCAAATTCAAGGATGCCGATCTGATCGGCATTCCGCTTCGCATTGCTGTCGGGGCGAAGAGCCTCGCCAACGGCCAGATTGAGTGGAGCTGGCGGAAAGATCGCGCCAAGCAGCTCGGCGCGCCGGGGGAAGTGATCGCGCGGGTGACGGAGGCCGTCATCCTGAGCCGGTGAAGCGGAGATGAACGGACGTGCTGCTGTCACCCCGAGCGGGAGCGAGGGGCCTGGAGGGGAGGAAGGCGAGAATATGTCAGATGCATCGCCCCACCCGACCCTCCAGGCCCCTCGCTAAACGCTCGGGGTGACAAAAGCGGGGACACCTTCGCTTCGCTCAGGGTGACGTGAACTGCTATTCTTGAGCATGCGCAAGTTTTGTTTTTTCCTCGCCGTATCTGCGGCTGTGGCCCTGCCGCTGTCCGCGCAAAACACCGATATCGAATCGCTCTCCGGCCTGCAGTTCAACTTCGGAAATCCAGGCGCGCGGTCCCTCGGCATGGGCGGCGCCTTTCTCGGATTGGCTGATGATGCATCGGCGGCTGAGGCCAATCCGAGCGGCCTGACGATTCTGCGCAAGCCGGAGGTCACGCTCGAGGTCCGTAACTATCAGGAACAGCAGCTATTTACGACCAGCGGCACATTCCCCGACCTCAACCGCACCGCGTTCAGCCATTACAGCCAGCGCGCCGAGCTGACCTTTGGAAGCTTCGTTTATCCGATCAAGAACTGGACCCTGGGCGTCTACTACCACGAGCCGCTGCGCAGCGAAGGGTCCGGTCAGGTCGTTCCGGTGCGCAACGAATTCACCGGCGCCATCAAGACGAATGTCCCGAACTTTTATCTTCCGAAAAACGGCACTCCCGTCACCAAAACGAAGTGCGAGGACATTCGCAAGCAGGCCAATGATTTCTTTGCCTGCCTCGAGTACACCATCCTTCCCTTTCTCAGCGCGGTGTCGGTTCAGGAGCGAACTTTCGGCGTGGCGGGGGCGTACAAATTCGGCAACATCTCGGTTGGCGGAACGGTCCGCTATCAGCGCTTCAACGAGTCATCGTTTACGTTCCGCGTGACTCCGACGTTCGATTTCTCGAGCATCTCCGTGCAGGCGACCAGCGATGTCACCGATCAGAGTTCGAAGGCCAAAGACAAGAGCGACGTGACGTTTGCGGGCGGTATCAAGTGGGCGCCGAACGACAAGTTCAGCGCCGGCGCGGTCTACAAGCAGGGCGCGAAATTCACGGCGCCGACATTCGCGGCGAACTCCGATACGAAATTCGAATTCGTGAAAGTAGCGGATACAACGTTCCACATTCCGGATATCTATGGCATTGGCGTCTCTGTGCGCCCGATTCCGGTGCTGACGATCAACGCCGACGCCGTGCACATCACTTACTCGAACCTTGTCGATAATTTCATCTCCGTCAACGAGGACATCCGCGCCATCGACAAAGCCTACAAAGCCAGCGACGTCACCGAAGTGCACCTCGGCGCCGAGTACTTCTTCGCGACCAAGATTCCGTTCGCGGTTCGCGGCGGAGTGTGGCGCGACCCGGCGCATTCGATCACGTACCGCGGACCGCTGAATGTTCCCGATGCGGTCGCGGCGGCGATTCTCTATCCCAAAAGCGCAGACCAGCGGCATGTTTCGGTCGGCGCCGGCGTTGCCTGGCCACGATTTCAGGTGGACGCGGCGTACGATCGATCGCCGCACTATCGCGTCGGCTCGGTGTCTTTCGTGGTGCGCTTCTAACTGCGGCTGTTATCCCGAGCCGCGAAGACGGCGAGGGATCTCCCGCGTTCAAGCAAAGGATCCCTCGCTTCGCTCGGGATGACCGGCTCGATGCTAACGTAGCTCCGTGGAATTCGACATCTTCTTCTCCATCTGTCAGACGGAGGTACACGGGTATCTGCCGACAGAGAAAGTGATGTTCGAGAATTTTTTCGAGCAGGTCGAGCTCGCCGACCGCCTCGGATTCGGAAACGGATGGGTGGCCGAGAGCCATCTGTCGACGGAAGTTCAGAAGAGCAATCCCGGCGCAGTCATCCCGAACTTCGTCGGCGAGATCGGCCTGAACACCGACATCCTCCAGCTCGCGCATCGCATCTTCGCGCGCACGAAACGCATCGGCGTCGGCTCGGCGATCATGAACATCCTGTGCAACGGCGGCCCGATCGCGTCTGCTGAGCGCATCAAAACCTTCCTCGCGCTCCATGGCCTCGATCCGAACGAAAAACGGCTTCTGACCGTCGGCTTTGCGTCCGGACGATTTCCCTACATCAACATTCCGTACGGGATCGTTCCCCGAAACGCGTTCGAAGAAGCGAACTGGCCGGCGGTCAAGAACAAGATCTTTGAAGAGGCGACAGAGATTTTTCTTCGGCTGCTCAAAGGCGAGACGCTGAATTCATCGATGATCGCGACGCGCTACATCGGTGAAGTTCCGGTCGAGCCGCGATGGGTGTTCCCAAACCTCAAGATCATCCCGCAGGACGTTCCGACGGAGCTGCTGCGGCTCTCGATCGGCTCGCACGATCCGCACATGCAGATCTTCGCCAACACCATCCTGCCGGTGGGCGTCTTCAATCTTTCGATCACGCCCGGCGACGAGATCGAAAAAACGAACGCGCGGATGCAGACCGGATATCAAGGCACGTGGCATCGCCGACTGATGCCTCGCACGGTCCTGGTGTTCATCAACAACGATCCGGCGCAGGCTGCGGAGGAGGCGCGCGATGCGCTGACGAACTACTGGCGGGCGCTGGAGGGAACGCTGGATGAGGAAAAAGTCCGCCGCGCCGAAAACAACGCCCTGATCGGCGACGCGCCGGCCATTGCGCGTCAGATTCGCGAGCGGTTCCATCCCGAGGATCGGCTGATGCTGTGGTTCGATTTCAATAATCATGATTCGAAAAGAGTCATGATAAATATGAGCGATTTTATAGAACGAGTCGTTCCGCGGCTACAATAGCCGCCCGATGGCCAGCGAATCCGTAAACTTCGCCCGACCGATGCCCAACTGGCAGCCGCTAGTGGAGTACCGGCGCAACGGCGTCGCGGAGAACACCATTCACGGCGCGGTGTCGTGGGTCTCCGGAAGAAATCTGATCCACTCCTTCGGCGGGAACGTCGAGGTCTACGGCCGTTCGATGGCCAAGCCGATCATGATGAAAGTTTTCGCGGATGAATTCCGCGACGCGCTGAGCTCCGAGCAACAGGCCATCGCGGTGGCATCGCACAACGGCGACACCGAACACGTTCGCGTGGCGCGCTCGCTCTTGCTGCAGAGCGAGTGGGGCATGATGCAGACGCCGCTCGACGTTCCGCTGGTGCAATTCGGCAGGCAGGTGCGAAGACCGAGGCGCTGGTATCACTGCTGCTCGGGCGAGCACGCCGGCATTCTTCGCGGATGCAGGTTGAAAGGATGGTCGCGCGTCGGTTACGTCTGGCCGCATCATCCCTTCTTCCAGGCCTACCTCGCGTACGTCCAGAGCATCCTCGGATCGGATTGGATAGTCGGAACGATCGCCAAGGATGGCTGCGGTCTGCCTACGATCAGCATGACCGTCACGGATCTGGCGCGGCTGTTCGCCAATCTGGTCACCGAGAAAAACAAGGACTGGATCTGGAGCGCAATGGTCGCGCATCCCGACCTCATCGGCGGTTTCAATCGTCTCGACTCGACGATCCTGAAAGCCTGCAGCGGTCACGTAATCGCGAAGGAAGGCGCCGACGGTCTCCTCGGCCTCTCGATCGAACATCCGGAATATCCCGACGGACTGGGCGTCGTGGTCAAGATCGCGCACGGCTGGAATCCGCAAGCTGCCTGGTACGTCGCGCGCTACATTCTCGGCGTCCTCGGCTTCGAATTTCGCAATCCGTACAAGCTGCGACGCCAGAAACCGTTCATCGTGCCGGAAGTGATTCCGCCGAACCTTCGCGACCGGATGGCAAAGATCCAACCGTGGGACTCATGGGATCCGGACATCGATCGTTGGGAATTCGATCCAATCGACTTTATCCCGAGCGCGGGTGGACGGACGGCCGGGAGCGAGGGATCAATGGCGGCGCCGCGAGGTCGGACGCGATGAGCGAATCCCGTCGCGCACGGCTCGCTAACTTCATCAACGGCAAATTCGTTGCGCCGGCGAGCGGCACGTACATCGACGACATCAATCCCGCCACCGAAGAGGTGATCGCGGAGATTCCGGACAGCGGCGCGGAGGATGTCGACCGCGCGGTGGCGGCGGCGCGCGCGGCTTTTCCTTCGTGGTCGCGAACGCCGGCCGATGAGCGATCGAAATTGCTGCTGCGCCTGGCCGACCTGATCGAGCGCAATTTCGACGAGCTGGCGCGGCTCGAAAGCTGCGATAGCGGCAAGCCAATCGCGCTGGCGCGGCGTCTCGACATCCCGCGCGCGATCCAGAATTTCCGCTTCTTCGCGACTGCGATCCTGCATCAGACCAGCGACGCGCACATGACCGACACGACGGCGCTCAACTACACGTTGCGCCAGCCGCTGGGCGTCGCCGGCCTGATTTCGCCGTGGAATCTGCCTCTGTATCTGCTGTCGTGGAAGATCGCGCCGGCAATCGCGGCGGGAAACACCTGCGTCGCGAAACCGTCCGAGATGACGCCGATGACTGCGCACCGCCTGGCTGAGCTGTCGGTCGGCGCCGGCATTCCAGCGGGAGTGATCAACATCGTCCATGGCATCGGCAACAAAGCGGGGCGGGCGCTCACGTGTCATGACGGCGTGGCCGCGATTTCGTTCACCGGCGGAACGGTGACCGGCGCAGCGGTGGCAGCCAACGCCGCGCCGCGCTTCAAAAAGTTATCGCTCGAGTTAGGCGGAAAGAATCCGACCATTGTCTTTGCCGACGCGGACCTGAATAAAGCAGGCCCCGAGGCGATACGGGCGAGCTTCTGGAATCAGGGCGAAATCTGTCTCTGCGGGTCGCGAATTTTCGTGGAGAAATCGCTTTACGATCATTTCGTCGAAGGATTCGTTGCGCGCACAAAGGCCCTGCCGGTCGGCGATCCGCTGGACGAGGCTACATTTGTCGGCGCGTTAATCAGCGAAGCACACCTCCAAAAAGTGCTCGGCTACATCGATCTCGCGAAGAAAGAAGGCGGAACGATCGTCACCGGAGGGCGTCGCCTCGACCGGCGCGGCTTCTTCGTCGAGCCGACAGTCATCACCGGGCTGGGCACCGATTGCCGCGTGTTGCAGGAGGAGATCTTCGGACCAGTCGTGACGATCACGCCATTCGACAGCGAGGATGAAGCGATCGCCTTTGCAAACTCGACGCGCTACGGGCTTTCCTCCAGCGTGTGGACGCGCGACCTGGAGCGCGCGCATCGCGTGGCCGCCGCGATCGACAGTGGAACGGTGTGGATCAACTGCTGGCTCCTGCGCGACCTGCGCGTCCCGTTCGGAGGGATGAAGGAGAGCGGCATCGGTCGCGAGGGCGGCTTCGATTCGTTGAATTTCTTTACGGAGGCAAAGAATGTTTGCGTCAAGCTCTAACCCCGACCCTGAGCGCAGCGAAGGGGAGGGGTCAATGCGCGCACCGCGCCGATTGTGATACGGCTCGGCCTGTGACAATCTCTTTCGCGATGCGAGCATTGACTCCTCGCTTCGCTCGGAGTTCTCGATGATCATCGGCGGCGTCCTCGCCCCCCACCCGCCCCACATCGTGTACGGCGAAAACCACTGGCGCAACGAGCCGAAGTCGGAGTGCGGCTGGGAGGTTCTGCGCTGGGGATACGAGCGCGCGCGCAAGCACTTTCTGGCGAAAAGGCCGGACGTTTTGCTGGTGCATTCGCCGCACTGGCAGACCGTCATCGGCCACCACTTCCTCGGCATGCCCGAGTTTCACGGTCTTTCGGTCGATCCCATCTTCCCGAATCTCTTTCGCTTTAAATACGACATCAAAGTGGACGTCGAGCTGGCGGAGATGATTGCCGAAGAGGGGCGCAAGGACGGGCTGATCACCAGAATGATGCGCAATCCGAATTTCCGCGTGGACTACGGAACGATCGTCTCGTGCCACATGATGAATCCGGAGTGGGACATTCCAATCGTAGGCATTTCCAGCAACAATTCTCCGTACTATTTTTCGAACGAGATGGGACAGGCGCAGATGCTCAAGCTGGGACAGGCGACGCGCCGGGCGATCCAGAAAAGCGGCCGCCGCGCGGTACTGCTGGCGTCGAACACGCTTTCGCATCGCCACTTCACCACCGAGCCCGAAATCCCGGAGGACATGTCGCGCGAGCACGTCTACGAGCACAGCGGATACCTGTGGGACATGAAAGTCCTCGATCTGATGCGCACCGGCCGGACGCGCGAGCTGGTCGCGATCCTCCCCGAGTTCATGGACATGGCCCTGAGCGAAGTAAAGGCCGGCGGGCTGGCGTGGATGCTCTCCGCGCTGAATTTCCCCGACTATCCGGCCGAGGTTTACGGGTACTGGACGGTGATCGGAACGGGGAACGCAGTGGTGGGCTGGGATCCGCAACTGAAAGGCGAAGCGACGACTCAGGGGGCGGCTTGATCGCACTGGCGCTCCTGCTCGCGACTGCATTTCCGTCGACGAGCAAGACTTCGTGGATGCGCCCCGACTCGTTCCACCTGGCGGTCGGAATGCGTCGCGATGAGGCCGTTAAAGCGCTCGCCGATCGCGGATGGAAAACAAAAAAAGGCGACGATGAAAATCACCTGATCATCGACTACGCCGACGACAAGGCGGTCACGCTGCAGTTTCATCGCGATCGGCTGCGATCAATCCGCTTCGAGCTTTTTCTTTTTCTGCCCGAAGCCAAACAGGCGTTCAGCGAAGAAAAAGAATTCCTGCGGACCTTGCTCGGGAAGCCGAAGAGGTCGAGATCAAAGTCTGTCGTGGTTTACGACCAGACGCTGCCGAACGTGATGGTGGTGCTGGCGGATGATCCCAAATCCGCGAACGGCCAGAAGGGCCTCGGCATCCTCGTGGTGCGGTATTACGATCCGGTGGCGCCGCGCTGAGTCACTTCCACTGTTCGCCGCCGCTGCCGGCGCCGAGTGCTTCGGCCGTTCGCTTCGCTTCGTAGCGCTGGGGCGTGCCTTCGAAGACGAACAACCCCTCGCGCAGGGTGCCGAAGTAGATGCGGTTCGCACCGGCGGGATCGATTGCCACGGATGTCACTTCGGCAGTGCGCGATGGCAGCGGCACGGAGTTCCACGCAGAATCGCCTGACGCGCTGACGAGGATCTCGCGCTGCTGACGGGAGGTCAGGAACAACGCGTCGCCCGCGTCGAATACTGCCGCATGATGCGCGTCGGGAGCGTCCACTTCGTGCCAGAAGCGATCGATGTCAACCCGCCCCGCCCGCACACCCTGCACGCCGGCGATGAAGACGAATTGCGAGCCGTTCGCATTGCGCACAGCGAGCGTTCGTCCCTTCGCGGGCGCATCGGCGATCGGTTGCCACTGATCGCCGTCGAACACAGTCAGGCCGCCCGATGTGAGGGCGAACAGCGCCTTCTTTTCTCCGAGCGTTC
>WNFC01026957.1_pt1 | contig 10011 bp, 7 predicted proteins | sample 5400541 | NCBI WGS metagenome assembly WNFC01 (sample SAMN13153342, study PRJNA577476) | soil metagenome | isolation source: 120 cm saprolite under Douglas fir tree site 2 hole 2 replicate 1 | place: USA:California | collected 2015-04-18 | reverse complement strand
ATCCCTTCCAGAATTCAGCGACAAGAGCGGGTTTGGATACCCATTGGAATCTGTCGGGATCCATCGCAAACTGGGAATAAAGCGGGATGCGGCGTTCAATCCCAAACGCTTTGTAGTTACGTGGGCTGCAGATGACCAGGTCGCTTTTTTGATAGTTCGGATTGGGTTCCCAGTGGATTTCGCCGTGCGAGTTGAGTAGCGCATACCACGCGAGCCCGTGCCGGCGGCGAACCTCCTCGTACTGGAATCCGTACTCGCGATCGCACAGTGCGCCGAAGGTCAAATGCTCTTTGGGATCGGCGCTCATGCTGGTATGAGCCCACCCAGGGGGAACGACCACGATGTCGCCTGGGCCCGCTTCCACGGCAAAGCAACGACCGGGGTGATCCGCAGCAAACTCCTGCATGTAGATAAATGCCTTGCCATCCCAGATTTCATAAATCTCCGGAGCCATCCATCCACTGTGCGACGATACTTTGTGCACATGTCCCTGGCTCCGAACTACTTCGTCGCCCAGCCGGCCCTTGGCGTAAGTCACGGCGCCGAATAAGAGCATCCGCTGCTGAAGTTTCTGGCGGTGGATATGCTTGCCCACGTCCATCACGATTGCATAAACGGGATCAGGGCCGCCAGTCTGCGGATCGCGGAGGGCCTGACGCAACGCAGCGAGCGAGCGTAGTTCAGGCTGAGGCCCAAAAGTAGTATCGCCAAACTTGAAACCCAGCGGTTGCGAGGTAACGCCGATGTCAAATCCTGGATCAAACTTCACGAGCCTATCCTCACCGAGGCACCAATGGTGGCACACTTTGTGTCGGAGATTAAGGGACGCACTCTATATTTCTCGACTGCCGCAGGCACGATGAAGGTTTCCGCGTAATGTACGACGAACTCGTCAAACGAACCACCTGGGCTGTCGATTACAGCCGCGTTTCCTTCGACAAGATTCAGCACATGTACGCTCCCCCGGTTTTCGTGAAGAACGGGGCTATCAAACCAATGCCTCCTGGTTTCGATAAACTCGCGCGCGTGTAGCCCAGTTCGCTCTTCTGTCCAACCGGGACCGCGTGCGATAGGACAGACGCGATTAATAAGGTTGTCCTTCACCCACTCGGTGTCGCGGTCCCACTGAATATTGGTGAGGCCATGATCGAGATGAATCGGACGAGGTTTCCCGTCCAACCCTGGTCTGCCCCAATCCCACAGCTTGAAAGTAAAAATGTAAGGAGTGGCGCTGATCTCGAGAACCATGCTGTTGCGCCCGGAGCAGTGAATCGTTCCGGCAGGAATCAGAAAGTGGTCATGCCGCCGGGCAGGCCATTTATTCACATATTTATCGGCATCAAAACAAGTTCCATTGTCTTGCGCTTGAAGGAGCTCCGTTCCCATTTGTTCCCGGTCTATATTCGACTTGAGGCCCAAATAGACACAGGCATCGGGCGCCGCATCCAGCAGGTAATAGCTCTCGTCCTGCGTGTAAGCAACGCCGAACTTTTCCTGGATGTATTCCGTCAGCGGATGAACCTGCAGCGACAGGTTTCCTCCATTCATTGTGTCCAGGAAATCGAAGCGTATAGGAAATTCCGAACCAAATCGCGCATGCACGGCATCTCCCAAAAGCTGGCGAGGATGCTGAAAAACCAGATTGATTGCGGGAATTTCGATCACTACATTGCCGAATTCAAACCGGAGAGAGTTCTCTTCGGGAACGCAATCGAAGCACCATGCATAGTTTGGAGATTCGGCATCCAGGCCACATACTTCCCGCATCCACTGCCCACCCCACGGACCCGGATCGAAGAACGGAACCACGCGAAAAGGCCTGGTAGTAGCCAATTTGAGAGCGGCGCGGAAAGCATCGCCGGTGACCATCTTCGGCGTGTCGGGGTCTGTCGTATCGAGCAGAAAATCAATCTTACTGAGCAACTCTTTCTTAATCCGGTCCGCGACTCGCCAGTCGAGAAAGTAGCCCCTCTTGTAGCGCAGACCGGCTGACTCATGCCGGTTCTCGATTGCCAGATTGAAGATTTTGTTCCTTCGCTGCCTCTGCTGGATTTCCCAACGGGGCAGATCGGCATAAATGAGGACGTCCGGATTCGGGTCAATCAAAGACGTGCCAGTGCCAACAATGAGCGTTACTTTGTCACTGTTGCGATCTAGTTTCTGGCGTAATGAAGCGACGCGAACCGGATCTACGAAATCCTTGATGACGAATCCGTTCATCCTGCCGAACACCGGATCATCAGTCAGCTCACGGGATGTCATCGCTTCAATCTGCTGTGGAGACTTGTAGCTGTCTCTGACCCGCACCACCTCAGCCAGCATCAAACTTTCAGTCAGTGCGGTCGAGATTTCATCTTCAAAGACGCCAGGGTAACACTCAACCGCCAACCGTCGTGCTCCCTTTGAAACCTCGCCGCGGATGTGTTCGACAATCGAGCTCCACCCCTGCCAGGCACAATTACTCACACCTTGCACCGGAATCGCGGGAAACTTGTCGTATTCGGAGATCCTGGTCATTGCGATTCAGTGTCGAACAGAGGAACAACGCCAATCAGTGAAGCGCGGTCCATGAGGGTCGCAGCTCGAGTCATAACTTTTCCCCACGGTGTCCAGGCATGCCGATCGATGTACTTAGATATTGCCGGAAGTATCTTTTGCGCAGAACTCATAACTCCGCCCCCGAGTATCACTACCTCGGGGTCATAGGCATGGACCATTGAAACCGCACCTGCGGCCCATACTTCGATGCAAGCATCGCGCACCGCCAGAGCACAAGCGTCGCCATTGACGGCGATCTGGAACAGTCGCTCAAAGCTGATACCCGGTAGCGCCGCTAGCGGGCTCTTCTCAAACAAAGGATGGGCAGCGCAAATCGCAGGCAGCGACCAACTGGATGCCTCCGCTTCCACGCAGCCAATATTCCCGCAGGAGCAGGTACGCCCTTTATGGTTTACTCCCAGATGACCGCCCAGGCAGCCTGCCTGAAAGTGTTTTCCCCGCAGCAGCTTGCCATCGATCATAGCCGCACCGCCAACTCCCGTTCCGAGCGTCAGCATGACGATGTCATTCGAGCCGCGACCGGCCCCCGCGTACCATTCCCCCAGCAAAGCAGTTCGGGCGTCATTTTCAAGGCGAAGTGGCAGATTGAATTCGGTTTGCGCCCAACCGGCCAGGTCAAATCCTGCAGCGTCACTATACTTGTCGTTGCTGCTTAGAATCCGGCCGCGTCTCGAGTCCACAAGACCGCAGAAGCTGAATCCAATACCACGACAGCGATCGGATTTAGGGGAACTGGCCAACAACCGCTGCATTACGCTGGTCAGGGCAGAAACTACAACCACAAGATTTTCGGTGCCTCTAGCCGGTATAGTTTCGCAGGCGAGCATGTGTGTTCCCGAAACCAGAGCACAGGCAGCGTGGCTCCCTCCAAGGTCAACCGCTAGTATGCTCATCTATTTTTATTTTATGCTCGCTGTTCTACAAAGGAAGCGTCTTCGAATATTGATTGAAGACGCTTCCCGCTCGGCGTTGAGGCGGCCAAACCAAAAACTGCCGCCCGGATGTATGCGGCGGTGCATCCTGCTTTTGCTCGCGACAAAGACGCTTGAAACGCGCTTCTCGATAATTGAATCGCTAGCTCGGGAGTAAATTGGCCGCTACCCGTGGTGCGCAATAATTCCGTCCAAATTTCGTACGGGATCCGACGAAGTTATAAAAAATGATTGTAGGCAAAATTGAGGCTGTCGAAGTACTCTGTTTCAACAAACTTCAACTGGCTTTAACGACCGAGCTACTACTCATTCAATAGGAATCAGTTGGAAACAACAGAATTTTACAAGTTTCAATAAGTATTGGAATCTGGTTCGGGACCAGGGGGTCGGAGATTCAAATCCTCTCTCCCCGACCAATCTTTTCAAGTAGATACAGCGTTTTTACGAATCGCCGAAAAACGGCTGTAGATGAAATCGTAGACGGTCAAATCCTCAAGTTTCAACAGGCGGTCCGCCAAGCGGCTGAACAAGAGAAAATTCATGCCAAATACGTAGCAGACCAAGAGTCTTGCACACAGACCTGACGGGGATAAAAGAGGGATGTTCCCCGGATGCTTGTGTTTGCGCCTGTCCCGCGGCTCGTCGTCGCACCGAAGCACCCGGCGAAAAGTACACCAGAACAGACATCTAGAACGTGGGAACCCCATCCGCAGGAGTTACGCGAGCTTATCTTCCAAATGGTCGCGGAGAATCCCACGTGGGGTGCTCCTCGGATTCATGGTGAACTGCTGAAGCTTGGATTTGAACTGTCGGAAAGAACGACCGTGCCTTGGATACGGCGTGTCCGAAAAGGCCTGACAGCTGTCCCTGCTAATAATTCAAAATCGTCACGGAAAAGACCCACGACAAACTTAGAAGACAAGAAGATGCCTGATACGAGGATTTCCTGTCGGTCGACTTGGGCGCAACAGGGGCAGCGGGCAAGCAACAACCCAGCAGCTTGATGAAGTATTTAGTGAATATTCACGGGTGATGCGCGTGAAGTAAGGCCGCACGCAATAAACCATGGAGAATACTGGGGACCACAGAGGATGGATAAAATAGCCGCCGGATTGCTTGGCCAGCGGCTATTTGTGCTAAACCTCGCCCACGATTCATCCCTCAGAAACGAAACGCAATTCCCGCCGAAGGCTGCGCAGTATGAGTTACGGCGTCGTTATTGAGGCTGCTGAGCCCAAAGTCCGGTGACTTGTAGACCAGGCCGCGATACTCCGTTCGCAGCGAGAAATGTCTGCTGAGGAGAAAATCGGCGCCACCGCCGTAAACGAAAGCACCTCTCGCCTGCGTCTCCGCGCCGGCTACCAAGCTGTTGTCCCGGGGGTTGAACAATAGCGCACCGCCGCCCGCGAGCAGATATGGATTAACTCTGAAGAGGCCGGGATGGGGCAGCTTAAAAACGAGTCCGCCGGTGAACTGGTGGACGTCACTCTGTATTCCGGAGGTCCCGAGCGACGAATACTCCTGCGTGTTTCGCGCAAAGCCATAGTTCGTTTCCGCGGCGAGCCACCGGTTCAGGTTGTAACGGTACCCTACAAGAAAACCCCCGGTGTCGGTCGCTTTCTGCCGGATTCCTTGTCCGGTCGAGTCCTTCGTGAAGAACCCAGTGCCCTGCACACTGATTTCAGAGCGTGACTCCTGAGCAACGGCGGCGGTTGCCGTAAGCAGCCAGATCGTAACAACTGACAGAATGGCTTTATGCCACATAGATTTTGTAAAAACCTTCCTTTCACTGAAATGGATCTGCGGATTTTTTGTACGTGCACAGGGATAGGCACGGCGGCTGCCAAATATTCAGTGGGGCAGATATTTCTGGGAAGTGATTGACTACGAGAAGTTTCTTAACCAGTGAAATGCGGGAGAGGCGCCGAGCGTGTCGATTATTTCGACACGGTTCTCGACAAGTGACGATACTTTACGACATTAATTCGAACCTTTCCACAACGCACTGACATCAGATAATGCAAGCGCCCAGGATAGTTCAACCTTCACCCTCAGGCAGCCGTCTAGGTATACTGCCTGAAAAACAAAAGAAGGAAGTGCAGGGCTGGTTCATGAGTACCCTCTTGCAGACGGGGTCCCCGACGCAGGCTGCGCGTTTCGAGGCGCTTCTCCGTGCGTCTAAGGCGATCTCCTCCACTCGCGATTGTGAGTGTTGCGAGGAAGTTTTCGCGCGCGAACTGCGCAGCGTGATCCCTTTCGATTATCTCCACGTCAGCATGTTTGAGTCTGACCACGGCGACAGCGGGAAGTTGGGCTGGCGTCTTTTTGACGTGAACGGCACGAAGCGTGAATTTCCCGAAGTGGAGCTCCCCCTTAGCGACATAGAACTGATGGCTGCGCGGGTCCACGAAAACGGCCAGCCACTCGCGATTGAGGACTGGAACAGAGAGACACGCTTTCCAGGTCTAAGAGAATTCTTGACCGCACTCGGAATCGTCTCCACATGCGCGCTGCCGCTTGTGCGAGGTGATCGGCGGGTCGGAATCTTCGAAGTCGGCAGCAGGCACCCGAACGCATATTGTGAAGAGGAAGTCGCTTTTCTATCGGTCGCTGCTGACCAGGTGGCGTTGGCGATTGATGCTGCTGTGAACTTTGACATCTCGCAACGCACGCAGGAGCGGCTGAAGCTACTTCTGGAGTTAACCAATCAGGTCGTTTCCAACCTTGAACTACGAGAACTGCTCCGTACGGTCTCCGCCAGCGTACGGCGCGTGATGAACTGCGACGTGGTGGGTGTCATGCTTCCTGATGCCGAGGGTAAAAACCTGCGGGTTTTCGCTCTCGATTTTCCTGAGAGCAAGGGGTTTTTCCGGGAAGAAACGCTCGTGCCCATCGACGGCACACATCCTGGGGAAGCGTTCCGCACAAGGAAGCCAGTGGTGAAGGCACACCACGATTCCAGCGAGGCACGGTATCCCGAGCACTATGAGCGGGTGGTGGGCGAGGGTGTGAAGTCGGGTTGCCTCGTGCCTCTCATCAGCCGCGATCGTTCGCTGGGTGTCTTAGCGCTGGGCAGGAGGCAAGAGAGCACCTTCGATAACGATGAAGTCGAGTTCTTGTGCCAGGTCGCAGGCCAGGTAGCGATTGCCGTCGAGAACGCCTTGGCCTACGGCGAGATCGCCGAACTCAGAGACAAGCTCGCCCAAGAGAAACTGTATCTTGAAGAGGAAATCCGCGGCGAGATGGATTTTGAGGGGATCGTTGGCCAGAGTTCCGCGCTGCGCCAGGTTCTACAGTTGGTGGATACCGTTGCTCCCAGCGGGTCCACGGTCCTCTTGCTTGGAGAAACGGGCACGGGAAAGGAACTAATTGCGCGGGCTGTGCATGATCGCAGCCGGCGTAAAGACCGGACCTTTGTGAAGCTCAATTGCGCCGCCATCCCCACAGGCCTGCTCGAAAGCGAACTCTTCGGCCACGAACGCGGCGCGTTCACGGGCGCAATTGCTCAGAAGGTCGGTCGCCTCGAACTGGCGGACCAGGGAACCCTGTTTCTCGACGAGGTTGGCGACATTCCGCTGGAGGTTCAACCCAAGCTACTGCGGGCTCTGCAAGAGCGGGAGTTTGAGCGCCTCGGCAGCACGCGAACAAAGAAAGTCGACGTTCGACTGGTGGCGGCTACCAATCGTAACTTGGAAAAGATGATCGCGGAAGAGAAGTTCCGTAGCGATCTTTATTACCGGCTCAACGTATTTCCGATTCAAATTCCACCCCTGCGTGAGCGTCCCGAAGACATTCCGCTTCTGGTGCGTTACTTCACACAGAAGTACGCGCGCCGTATGGAAAAGCAAATCGAATCCGTGCCGTCCGCCAGCATGAAGAAGTTGACTCGCTGGCGCTGGCCAGGGAACATCCGCGAACTCGAAAACCTCATCGAGCGAGCGGTAATCCTCACTCGCGGTTCGGCCTTAGAAGTTCCGGTCTCGGATCTCGGCAACGGTTCCGCCGAGAAAGCGGTGGCCAGAATGCCTGAGTCCAGCGAGCGTGACCAGGTCCTGCACATCCTGAAGGAAACGCGAGGACGGGTGGGCGGAGCTGACGGGGCGGCTGTTCGGATGGGACTCAAGCGCACAACTCTCATCTCCCGCATGAAAAAACTCGGTATCGATCCACGCGCCGTGTCGTAGGTTTCGTCAAAGTGTCGGAGCATGCCTTCGACACTTTCGACACCGTCTCAAGCCGCGCTAACTTCAATCTGTCTCGATTGAACCGTTTACAGGCCTCTGATCACTATTTTGCTTTGGCACCTTTATTGCCCTTGTTTCCACGAGCGAAGACAAAACACCGTGCTAAGAATAACAACCATTGAAACCGAGCGGCAACGCAGGTTGGTTCTCGAAGGCAAGCTAGTCGAGCCCTGGGTCACAGAACTCAAGAAGGCATGGCAGGCGGGGAACCAATTGCTAAATGGCCAGGAGCTGGTCATTGATTTGTGCAACGTAACCGTTATCAGCCCGCAAGCGGAGATTGTTCTGCTCGAGATGAGGCGCGAAGGCGCGCAGTTCGTTTGGGCGGGATCCTGAACAAGCACCTGGTTCGGCAAATCGAGCGCAAGTGCAAGTGCTAATGAGACAGATAATCGGGAGTCGTGGCATTGGTCAATATTTCTATCGTCGGGATTATTTGCGGGATCGCAATTTTGTTCCTGCTGAAGTTCGTGCAAGCTTTGAGTAGAGAATTGCGGGACAGTCGGACCACTGAAGAGACCTTAGTGATATACGAGGCATATATGTTGTGGAATAAAGAAGACGGCGGTTCAACCACCAGAGTGCAACACTACGCGACCCAGCGGGAGTTCTGCCGGATGTTCGCGGAAGATCAGACCGCACTCTACCTCCTGTCGCTCCTACTGACCGCAGACGCTTCGAAGGCCGAGCAGTGCTTCGTGGCCGGACTTGAGGATTCCGTCCAGGGGAATCCAGTCTTCAAGGATTGGGCACGTTCGTGGAGCAGGCGCATGATCGTCAAGAATGCGGTTCGAATGGTGTTACCGGTTCCGGCGCAACGGAACGACGCCGGACACGTCACTGGCCTAGAGGCGCTTAGATCATATTTCGGTGATTCATTGGCGGGTGTTGTTCAGCTTGCGCCGCTTGAACGCTTTGTCTTTGTTATGTCAGTCCTGGAAGGTTACTCGATTCAGGAGTGCTCGATTTTGTTGAACTGCACGAAAGAAGATATCGCGATTGCCCAGGCACGGGCCCTTCAGAATATGGCTTGGGCTAAAGCCCACCTGCTCGCGCCAGGTGTGCCCGGCAGCGACGCTGCCCAAGCTGCTCACTTTTTGGAGCCGGTGCGGGCGGCCTGACATCTAATTTGCTTCCACTCTGAATCGCCAGGCGAGCAAGGCGTAATGAGTGGCCAAGTCAGCGTGGTACTCGGTAGCAACACTTGCGCTTGTCGACACCATTAAACGACATAAGAGGAACTCATGGCGAAACGAATGATCCTGATGCTGGCGGTAACGGTAACGCTCCTCGGCGGCCTCGGTTTTGTGAAATTCCGGCAAATTCAAACCGCAGGCGCACACGGAGCCAGCTTCCAGCCACCCCCGGAGGCCGTCACGACGATTGTGGCGAAACGGGAGAAGTGGCCGGCAACTCTGAACGTTATCGGTACGGCGGCGGCGGTGCAGGGCGTGACGGTAAGCGCAGATCTCCCGGGTAGCGTCGCCCGCATTGCTTTCGATTCGGGCAGATCAGTTGATGCAGGGGACGTGCTCGTGGAGCTGGACACTCGGCAGGAGCGCGCCCAACTGGCCGCAATGGAGGCCCAGCGCGACCTGGCGCGCATTAATTTCGATCGCATGCAGCAGCTCGTAAAGGAAGGTGTCATCGCACAGACGGAGTATGACAACGCAACAGCGCAGCAAAAGGCGACAGAAGCGCAGGTCGGAGAGATCCGCGCCACGATTGCGCGAAAAACGATCCGGGCGCCGTTCTCGGGAATCCTGGGTATACGCCAGGTTAATCTGGGGCAGTACCTGTCGGCCGGTGAGGCCATAGTTCCTCTACAGTCGCTAAATCCGATTTATGTAAACTTCGGTGTGCCGCAGCAGACAGCCGCCCAGGTACGAGTCGGCGGTACGCTGCGCGTCTCCAGCAATGACGTTGGCGGTATCAAGTTTGCGGGGCGAATTACCGCCCTCGACTCGATCGTGAACGAGGCGACCCGGAATTTCCAAGTGCAGGCTACACTCGCTAACCCTGGAGGCAAACTGCGTCCCGGCATGTTTGTGCAGGTGGAGATAGCCACTGGCGTCGTCCGTCCGGTAATCGCGCTTCCGGCGACCGCCATCAACTATGCACCCTACGGCGATTCAGTGTACGTCGTCTCCGAGCTCAAAGATCCAAGTGGCAAGAGCTACCGCGGAGTACGTCAGCAGTTGGTGAAGGTTGAGGGCTCGCTCGGTGATCAGGTGGCAGTGGTCTCGGGTGTCAACCCTGGTGACGAGGTTGTGAGC
>WNFC01011117.1_pt1 | contig 10011 bp, 9 predicted proteins | sample 5400541 | NCBI WGS metagenome assembly WNFC01 (sample SAMN13153342, study PRJNA577476) | soil metagenome | isolation source: 120 cm saprolite under Douglas fir tree site 2 hole 2 replicate 1 | place: USA:California | collected 2015-04-18 | reverse complement strand
AAATATAATCCTCCCGCGCAGTTCAAATCTTGATGCAACTCGAATCCGGCTGCGACGGCTGGCCGGTCGTCGCAACGCCGCCGCTCACCGGCGGCCTCGGCCTGCCACCCGTGCCAGAGGTCGGCTGAGGAGCCACGGATGTCGGTGCACCGTGTGAGTCGATACGGTAATCAAGCTCGAATTCGCGCAAGAGGTTGGGGATCGGCTTGTCGCCGGGGTGGAGGCCGGGGGTCAAAATGGTGCGCCCTGTCGTCATCTTGTGCGAGCCGCCAGACCCGAAGTTCTGGCCGGGAGTAAATTGCGACCAAACCGCTCCGCCAAGATCATCCGTGAAGAGGATTTGCAAACCGTTCACCCCATCCATGCTCACCGTCTTGCAGTACTTCTGGTCGTAACTTGCATTTGGCGAGAGTGATACCGTGCTGTCCCGCGGGATGCGTGCTGACATGCCATTCACATAGACCGTAAAAGAAAGAGGGCCCGTCGTCGGATTGTTTTCGATCGTCTTGTTGCGAAAGATCCGGTCGAAGTAGATCGTGGCTGTCGGTCTGAATACTGACGTAGCGGAAGTCGCTATCGGTCTCGGCCGTCGCTTGGGCGGCACGTCCCACACGAAAGCGTCGAACTTGTAGTCCGCCGAGGGCGCGGCATCAGCGCCGATCGAGCTGCAGGCGCCCAGGCCCGGACCGGGTATGGTCGAGACGCCGTAATTACTGTTGATAGTGTCGGTGATTCGCTGCGAGAGCTCTATCGGCAAAAAGAGGTAGTTCACGATCGTTTCAAGGATCCCCGGATCGTCGGCCACCGGCCCGTCCAGGTGCGTCGTCACGTTTACCGCACCCGTCCTGCTTCCTCCGGGAACATCACAGTTCACGTCTATTTCCAGACCGTAATAGACGTCTCGATTGATCGGCCCCGGCAAATCGACGTGGAACGTGAGATTTCCATAGACGAGCGAGTAGATCGAGTTCGGCCGGTTCACATTTTGCGTCTGTGACATAAAGGGCGACCCGATACAGTTGCGCCCGCACTCCGTAGGCCGCGCGTTGTCGGCCCAAGAGACCACGCCCTGGCGGGAGTTGATCTGCGATTTGATCGAGTCCGGGCAATCACGGCCATAATCGAAATTCGCTTCATTCGGAATCGGCATGTTCGCGTTTTTGAGGAGCTGCTGGCAGAGAGCCGCGTCGCCCGCGTTCTCTATCTGTGCACGGAGGCCGATGGCTAAACCGAACGGAAGCTCGCCGTTCGTCTGAGCGCTCACGGACGTCGGCCATTGGAGCGGCGGCGGGGGAGAGTTGTTGTCTTCTTGGGCGAGCGCTACTCCAGGCGAGAGCACGCTCACTGCGAACAACGTGAGAAGAGTTGCCGAAAACGCTTTGATGAAGATCATGCCGTCCTCCTCCGGATGTGATGCAGCGGAAAGTGGCAAGTGGCTGCCTCCGACGTACTGCTGCACAAATTCCTGCAGGGGTTTATCCGAGGCGAGTGTCCGGAGCGTACTGAATACAATCCGTGAAAGCAAGAGAAAAGTAGTGCCAGACCGGGTAATTCATTCAGCAGCTTGAGTTAGATAGGCTCAGCATCACTTTTGAGTGCTCTTGATCAAACCGGTGATTTACGCGCTTGCATAGCAGGACAGGAGAGGCAAGGGACGAAGTTCCCCCTTACCCCCGCGGGAGAGACGACAGCGGGAAGTGAGCGAACGAGCTACTGCATCCAGGTAGAAGAGTCAGGGAGCGAGTAGATCAAGTTCTGCCGCTTCGTCGACCGCAGCTTCGGGCGAACGGTGACGCTGAACGACATCGCTAGGGCGGTCGCAATTCTGCTCGGACACGAGAACTTTGGGACGACCATTGTTTACACGCGGGTTTCGACTGGCCGGATGCTGGACGTGTACCGCAAGGCGCATCCGCACGCGCGGAAGATCGCCTAATTCACCAGCGCACGCCACCGGCGACGGTCCACTGACGTACAATCAAAAAAAGGAGGTCCTAGATGCCTCAAGATTGCGTTTGGATTTGCAATGAAGGCGATATCGTTCCGCGAAATTCTCGGAAGATCTAAGGACTTCAGCAAAACACAGGCGTACAGGGAAACGAACGTTCAAGTTGATAAGCTGGAAAGAATGGCCGTTGCATTCTCTAAGAAATTTGAAGGCCTCCGCGGCGTTGTCTAGGCCAGCTGCACTCGCAAGGAAAAAGGGACCCGAGCTGCACCGCCTCAATCAGCAAAGCAAGCGGGTGGATTCCTTGATGGCCGCACTCATGGAAGAGGCGGTTTTTCGAAGATTCCGCGCAGTTATAAAGCCTGCTGACCAAAAGAAAATTCCCATAATGTCCAAATGTCCAAAGAGCTCATTCGCGCATTGAACCGGCAGATTTACCAGAGCACTCAAAAGGCAAGACGACAACTCCCATCTTCGGCGCAGGAAATAAAGCAGCTCAAAAAGTGAGCGCAAGAGGAATAAATCATGAGCGAAATTAGAACAGCGACATCACCAGGAGACTTGTTTCGAGTAGGGCCTCAACCTGACGGCAGTTTTCGACTTTACAACTTGACTTCTGAGCCGCTACCAATCACGCGCGAACGGGCATTGGCGTGGCTGAAGTGGATGGAGGAAGACGGCGTCAACAAGTTGCGTCAACTGCTAAAACAGCCACCGGAACACTGAGTTGTAGCTCCCCGGTAAGCCTGTTTTTTGTTTGAATTGGACCGTAATGGACCGAACTCGGCCGCTAAGTGCAAGCTGGCCAACGAGATAATTTGGAAGACGCCATCGTTCGCAACGATGAGGTCGTCGGTTCGATCCCGACCAGCTCCACCAAATACTCCCAGAACTCGGTAAAGTTGGGAGAAGTTCCGAATGCCTGCAACCCTTCCTGCGATCTTCTTCGGGCACGGCAATCCCATGAATGCGTTGCTGAGCAACAGTTACACCGAAGGGTGGCGTCGAATCGGTTCGGAAACTTCCAAGCCAAAGGCCATCCTCTCAGTTTCCGCGCATTGGTTTGTGCCGGGAACCGGAGTCACAATCAGCACTTCGCCCAAGACGATTCACGACTTCGGGGGTTTTCCAAAAGAGCTTTATCAGGTGCAGTATCCGGCTCCGGGAGATCCAGAGCTGGCTCGCAGAGTGCAGGAGATGCTTAAGCCCCTGCCCGTCGTGCTCGATAACTCTTGGGGACTCGACCACGGAACCTGGTCCGTGCTCCGGCATGTATATCCAGATGCCAATATCCCGATCGTGCAACTGAGCATTGATGAAACTAAGCCACCCTCTTTTCATTTCGAGGTTGGCAAGAAGTTGGCGCCATTGCGTGGCGAAGGCGTCCTGATCTTGGGCAGCGGAAATATCGTGCACAACCTTCATGCCTACGCAGGGGGACGGCACATGCCTGATCCCTATGACTGGGCGGTTCGTTTTGAAGCTGAGGCGAAACAGATGATGCTCGCCGGGGAGTACAAGCCGCTCATCGATTACGAGAAGCTCAGCCCGGAGGCAATGCTTTCGATTCCAACGCCGGATCATTACCTCCCGCTCCTTTACGTACTGGCTACGCGGCAGGGAGGCGAAAACATAACTTTTCCAATCGAAGGTGTCGATGGCGGGTCGATATCAATGTTGAGTGTGCAGGTGGGCTAGCCGAGCACACCGCAAGTCCAGAAATATCCCTGCCCGACGTAGAAAACAGATCTCAGTTGAGATCCGAAAGCACAGCCGTGGTGAAGCCGCCATTCTGACCGTCGAGGCCTACGATAGAACGAATCTGGCCAGCACTGAATGAGAGCGGATTGCTGTCAATTACCGCGAATGCCTGGCCTGGCTGGGTGAAGATCACTTCGTAACTGCCTGCGGCCAGCAACTGGTAACCCGATGCGGATTGGTAGGCGAGACTAGCAACGGTGGGACTGCCCGGCGTAATTCCGGTGCCGGATGGAACAATGTACACATCAGCGGCCCCAAGTGTGGCCGACGCGTTGATCACCCGAATCTCAATGTTGCCCGAGGAAGGAGCAGTGCTGTTGTCGGTCAAAACTACGATGCCCGATCCAGTGGCCAGAATCGTGTTGTCGCCCTTCGACGGAATGCTGATGGACTGATTGACCAGGACGTTGGTGGTTCCAGTGTTCTCGATCTGAAGATTGGGCGAACCGGAACTCACGGATGCGTACCCAGAGGCTGAACCGTAGATCACGCCGCTGGCAACCGTTTTACTGTTGATCAGCATGTCGAGGCTGGACTGGCCTACGAAGGCATTCATCAATCTGACGTGTGAACTGCTGCTACCGCATCCGGTGTTTACCAAAACTGCGGCCAACGCGAACAGTCCAATAGCAACGGGTGCGAGCTTCCAAAGTCGGGTCACGATGCTCTCCGGTTAACAGAAGTAATTGTGTGTTGTACTCGGAGTGATGCGGAGGGTAAGAAGCGAAGTTGCTGGAGCTGAGTAAAGAGTAGTCAAGGCGGAGTAAAAGGTTGTAAAGGTGCTTCCGCAGAGGCGTTGATGTTAAGAAAAGATGATGTTGTCGGTCGAAGTGCGGATTCCGGGGGCCTCGCACGAAAAAGAAGGCTGGTCGCTATTCCCCCATCTCCACTTCCACCTCGCGGTGCCAATCTGCTTCCGAGTGAGTGTGAATCAAACGCACACAACGGTTCCAGCGCAAGATCGCATCGTCATTTCCCATCGGACGGATCTTCTCTGCCTCGACGTAGCAGCGCATGGCCTCTTCTAGCAATACCAGCAGGGTATGCGGCGGGCGGTGAGCTTGCAGTTGCGCTTTGGCGCGGCGCTCATGCAGCAGTCCCATGTAGTAGAGGCGCTCGTAAGGATCACTCAGTTGCTGGAAAGCATTCTCGGCATCGGCATAGCGGTCGGACGGTCCGCCGGTGAACTGATCGGTAATCGCCAGGCCTAGTAGCCGCAGGGCTAGCTGATGTCCAGAGGCGACCGTGAGCACATCGTGACAGATCGACTCAGCCTCTTCCGGTTGGTTGAGAAACCGATACGTCTCAACCTTGGCGAGAGCTTCGTCCACGCCCTCGAGAGAAATGGACTTCAGTTGGAATTCCACAGGCCCTCCTTGAGTCGTCTTTGGGCGGCCTTGCTGGCACTTCTGGTTTTTCTCACCTATCCGATGCAGTGAACGCGCCTACTGAAAATTCCACAACAGATAACCCGCCCATGCAGTCCCACAAATTGCTCCACCGTAGCAGCAAAAGAAGATCAGTTCATTCAGGTGCTTAATCTGCAGGCCATCGTACAGGGTGTAGCGGAATCGGTGCGCCCAGTGAAATAGCGCCAAGAAACACACAGCAAACAGATAAAGCCTGGTGAGCGGCAAACGGACCAGGGCAAGCAAGTACTCATACCGGGGAGCAGGGGTCCATCCCAAAGGAAAAGCCAGGCCGAGAAGGAAAAGGTGCACGGGTATCACGAAAGCGGCCATGACACCGCCAGCGCTGAATAGCGCCCAGACAACCGGCTCATTAGATTGCTTTGCCACTACGACCTCACCAGAAACCAGGCTACAACCAGCGAGATGGCCGCCCACGCGGCATAATTTGTACCCACAATTAAGAGGTCTGGCACACGCTTGCCGCGAAAGCGAACTGCCATTGCCCGGGGTGTCAGGTTGAACCAGGTTATGGCATGGAAAACAACAAAGAACAACGTAACTAAATTCAACAACAGGATCAGCGGATTTTGTAGCCAGTGCTGGAAGCGGGCGTATGACTCCGGGCCGTGCGACAGCGCCCGAATCTGCAGCAAAAGAAGCACTACAAACCATGCAACGAAAACACTGCTGATCTCGCGCAAAATGAATTTTAGATACGGCCATCGTGCCAGCCACCACCAGGTGGAGACACGGGAGCGATACCAGCGCGGGTGGTACTCGGTGTAAGTGGCGGAGGGCCTGGTGTCGCTCATTTCGTACCCTTCATTTTGCACCGCGGGGCAGCAAGAAAGACTTGAACCGCTCGATGGTTGCGGTCAGCTTGTATTGTTGTATCGCACCGGCTGGGTCCACGTGCTTGGGACAAACCTCGGTGCACTCGCCCACGAAAGTGCATCCCCAAATGCCCTCGTGCTGCGCCAAGACATCCATGCGCTCGTGCGCGCCCTCGTCACGCGAATCCATGTTGTAGCGTTGGGCCAGGGCGATAGCCGCGGGCCCGATAAATACCGGATCGAGACCGTAAACCGGACACGCGGCATAGCACAGCATGCAGTTGATGCACATGCTGAACTGTTTGTAACGTTCGAGTTGGTCAGGGGTCTGGAGGTATTCGCCCTCAGAAGTCGGTTTCTCCTCTCCGCGGATCAGCCAGGGCTTGACGCTTTGCAGCTTGGTCATGAAGTCGGTGACTTCGACGACCAGGTCCCGGATAACGGGAAAGTAGCGCAGCGGCTGCACCCGCACGGGAGCCTCTTCCTTTGCGTAGCTGGAAAGGAAGGTGGCACACGTCAGCTTGGGCTCGCCGTTCACCATCATGCCGCAGCTTCCGCAAATACCCATACGGCAGGACCAGCGGAAGGTAAGTGATCCATCCACCTTGTCCTTGATGTAATTCAAGGCGTCGAGCACCACCCAGTCCTTGCGCAGGGGCACGTCGTATCTCTGAAAGCTGGGCTCGGCGTCACGTTCCGGCGAATAGCGAAGGACTTCCAAACTGATAGTGTCAGGCATGTCTTATCTTGCTGCGACCTCCTTTACCTCGGACTTCACTCCGTAAACGCGTTCTCCGGGCGGCCAGCGTGTGATGACCACCGGGGATTGTTCCATCCGGGTGCTGCCGTCGGGGTCGCGGAAAATCAGAGCATGAGCCAGGAAATTCCCGTCATTGCGGCCAGGGAAGTCGGTGCGCTGGTGTGCCCCGCGGGATTCCGTGCGATGCAGTGCGGATTCCACGATGGCAGCGCCCACATCGAGCATGAAGGATTGCTCCAGTGCCCCCACTAACTCAGTATTAAACGTGAGGCTGTGGTCGTCCAGGCTGATGTCCCGGAATCGCTCTCTGAGCTCACGGAGTTTGTCTGCCGCCTTCTCCAGCGAAGTCTGATCGCGATAGATCCCTGCACCGTCTTCCATCGCCTTGTGCATTTCCGACCTGATGGTGGCGATGCGCTCGCGGCCTCCGGTCTTGCGCAGGAACTGTTGTTCCAGGCGAAGCTTTTCGTCCCGGGCTTGCGAAACGACTTTTTCGCTAGGTGGCGGCTGTTCCATTGCCGCCAGGGCCGCAGCCTTGCCGGCGCGGGCGCCAAAGACGAGCAGCTCGGGCAGCGAGTTGGAGCCCAGGCGGTTGGCGCCGTTGATGCTGACGCACGCCACCTCTCCCGCCGCGTACAGGCCAGCCAGCGGGGTAGCTCCGTTATTGTCCGTGTGCACGCCGCCCATCATGTAGTGGATTACCGGCCGCACCGGAATCAGTTCCTTGACCGGATCGATGTTCTCATACTTTAAGCACAGCTCGCGCACAAACGGCAGCCGGGCGCTGATAAACTTTTCGCCCATGTGGCGAAGATCAAGATGGACGACCGGGCCGTACGGCGTGTCGGTAGTGCGGCCCTTCTCCACCTCCTTGACGAAGGCCTGAGAGAGACGATCCCGCGGGCCGAGTTCCATGTTGCGCAAGACCGGCTGGGGCGTCGGAGTGCCCAGGTTGTAATCCTGAAGGTAGCGGTACCCATCCTTGTTGATCAGATATCCGCCTTCGGAACGGGCCGCTTCCGTGATGAGAATGCCGGTGAACGGCAGGCCCGTGGGATGGTACTGCACGAACTCCATGTCTTTCAACGGAGCGCCCGCCTGGAACGCCAGCGCCATGCCATCCCCGGTCTTGATGCTGGCGTTGGTGGTGAAGGGAAAAACACGCCCGCAACCTCCGGTGCAGAGGATCACGCTCTTCGCCGTGATGGCCTGAATTCTGCCCGACATCAGTTGCAAGGCAACCACGCCTTGCACCCGGCCCTCATCCACCAGTAGCTTAGTTACAAACCATTCGTCGTAGCGGGTGACGGCTTTGTATTTGAGTGTGGTCTGAAATAGGGTATGCAGGAGGTGGAACCCGGTCTTATCGGCGGCAAACCAGGTGCGCATTTTTTTCATGCCGCCGAACGCCCGGACCGCAATGTGTCCATCCGGATCTCTGCTCCAGGGACAGCCCCAGTGCTCCAGCCGCAGCAACTCTTCTGGCGCCTCTTTTACGAAAATTTCGACGGCATCCTGGTCACAGAGCCAGTCGCCGCCGGAGATGGTGTCGTAGGCGTGGTCATCCAGCGTATCCCCCGCTTTGACTACCCCCGCAGCCCCGCCTTCGGCAGAAACCGTGTGGCTGCGCATCGGGTACACCTTCGAGACCACGGCCACGCTGAGATTGGGATTGGTCTCGGCCACGGCAATGGCAGCTCGAAGGCCGGCACCACCGCCGCCGACCAGAAGAACATCGTGGTAGGAGATGTCCATAAGCCGAGAACCTTGCTGACCAAACTGCCCGCAAATCACAAAGGCGACATTATAATCCGCCGCGAGGACGAAGTGAGTTGAAAGATTTTATTGCTCGGAAAGAGTGCGCCAGCGCGACATCCCATGGTTTACACAACGCTGCGCCGATCCTGTCCCGTCGCAGCGCAGCCAAACGATTGTCTCAATCGCCTCTCGTGACATATATTGTTCGTTCTTGCCCGGCTCGTGGTAGGGGCGAATAGAAGCGATTATACCCCCGGAGGTTTCAAATGTCTGCGCTGACTCGCCGTGAGTTGTTACGCTCTGGAGTTGTAGTTTCCGCATCTTCACTGGCGGCGGGAACATTCGTGTCGCGCGCCAACGCGCTGCTGGCGGCGTATCCTGGCGCAGCGTCGGCGGAGGCTCTGGCCGCCATCGCTCCGCGTGAGCATCTGTTGCTTGACTTCGGATGGAAATTCCAGTTCGGCCACGGCAGCGATCCGGCGCGTGACTTGGGGTTTGGCAGCAAGCAGGACGATTTTGCCAAGACCGGCGATTTTAAGTTTGCTACTGAGAAATTCGACGATTCGAAATGGCGCGCCTTAAACCTGCCGCACGACTGGGCGGTCGAGTTGCCATTTGTGCGCGATGAAAGTCTTCAGAGCCACGGATATAAACCGCTGGGCCGCAGCTATCCCGAGACCAGTGTGGGCTGGTACCGCCGCAGCTTCGACATTCCGGACAGCGATCGCGACCGCCGCGTGGTTCTCGAATTCGACGGCGCCTTTCGCGATGCGTTAGTTTTCGTCAATGGTTACTTCTTGGGCCGCAACAACAGCGGCTACGCGCCGTTTCGCTTGGACTTCAGTGACTTCGCCAAGTACGGCGGTAAGAACTACGTCGTCGTGCGCATGGACGCGAGCTTTGGCGACGGCTGGTTTTACGAAGGCGCAGGAATTTACCGCCACGTATGGCTCACCAAAACTGACGAGCTGCACCTCGGACATTGGGACAGCTATGTGCGCACTGATGTAAAAGGAAACGCGACCACGTTGAACTTGGGCACCGTGGTGCAGAACGAAGGCACGACGCCCGAAACCTGTCGTGTGGGCTGGCAGATTCACGACGCCGCCGGCAAGACTGTCGCCGCCGCCGCCGCCGCGCCACAGCAGATCGCGCCAGATTCTTCCGCCACATTCATTGCCAGCGCAAAATTGCTTAACCCGGCACTGTGGGCGCCGGAGACCCCCAATCTCTACTCAGCCCTCGTGACCGTCGAATCCGGAGGGAAAGTGCGCGACACCGAGCGCGTGAGCTTCGGTGTGCGTACCGTTGCTTTCGATGCCGACAAAGGGTTCTTCCTCAATGGTAAGTCGGTCAAGATTAAAGGAACGTGTAACCATCACGATCACGCTGGGGTAGGCGCAGCACTACCAGATCGCTTGCAGTGGTACCGGGTCGGTGTGCTGAAAGACATGGGATCGAACGCCGTACGCACCTCGCACAACATGCCGACGCCGGAATGGGTGGAGGCCTGCGATCAGCTCGGCATGATGATGATGT
>WNFC01015724.1_pt1 | contig 10012 bp, 9 predicted proteins | sample 5400541 | NCBI WGS metagenome assembly WNFC01 (sample SAMN13153342, study PRJNA577476) | soil metagenome | isolation source: 120 cm saprolite under Douglas fir tree site 2 hole 2 replicate 1 | place: USA:California | collected 2015-04-18 | reverse complement strand
AATTGTGAAGAGCATCGCGGCTCCCGCGAGTCTGCGCATTTCGATCGAAGGCGCCGGGGGGCATGCCGGCGGAGTGCTGATGCCGGACCGGAAAGACGCGCTTTGCGCTGCCGCTGAGTTGATTCTGGCAATCGAAAACGCAGCACGCACGAGCGGCGCGGCCGATACCGTGGCTACCGTGGGCGCGTGCGAAGTTTTTCCCGGAGCGGTGAACAGCATCCCGAGCCGCGTCCGCCTGACGCTCGACATCCGCGATACAGATTTGGCACGGCGCGATGGCGCGATGCAAACGATTGAGCGTGCGTCGCAAAATATTGCCGCGAAACGCCAAGTCTCGATTCAGTCAGAGTTGCTCAATGCTGATGCGCCCGCAGATTGCGCTCCTGAAGTGCGTGGGGCGCTCGCCGATTCCTGCCGCCAGCATGGATTTCCGTTTCTTGAGATGGTGAGCCGCGCGTATCACGATTCGCTTTTTATTTCGCGGGTCGCTCCGACTGGGATCCTTTTTATTCCCTGCCGCAATGGTTACAGCCATCGTCCCGATGAATACGCGGCGCCGGAAGATATTGCGCGGGGGGCGCTGGTGCTGGCGGAGTCGCTGGCGAAGCTGTCGGGCTGAGCGGAATCTCAGGCCGTTCGGAAATGCATCGTCGGTTTGAAGAGAGATCCTTCGTCGCGATGCTCCTCAGGACAGGAATCCTTATCGGATTCCTGGTTAACCATAACACCCCCACCCCCCGTGTTTTTTGTAAGTGTTGCATCTAAAGGACTTAGGGCTTATGTAAGTGGTTTAGAATCAACACTTGCGGGCGGTCACGTAAGTGTTGATTCTAAAGGTAGTTAGAGGCGACTTTTTGAGATATTTTTGTAAGTGTTGATTCTAAATACCTTAGCCTGTAACCCGCAGATTGCGAAAGATTCGACGGCACAGAGGGCGCGTGGTGCGACAGAGAGGCCTCTGCTCCGGGACGGCAACGCCGCGGGCCGAAATGAGTCCACTGTGGCAGGCGAGCCCACGCCACTGGCATGCAAATAAATCTCACGCCAATCGGGAGATTGGCGTTCCCGGACAGAATTGATCGGCCATAAAAAAAAGCGGCAGACAAGCCGCCGCATCGAAGATGTTCCGCACTTTTACCTGGTAAGTATAGTAGCAAGCGAACTATGGGGAGTCAAGAGGTTTTTGCCCGAGCAGTGGGTCAGTTTCCGATTACCCGATTTACTAGGTGTTAGCCCGCCGCGGCCAGCAGAGCCGAATCAGGGATAGTGGTATCACCTGACACCATTCACCCGAGCTTCTTTCAAGGTGTCCACCTGATTGCTAGCCAAGTGGGATTGGAGAAGAGTGCTCGCATGCAAAACGTTTGGTTTGGAGAACTGGCGTTTGAGCATTGCCACGGGGGGTGAAAGCGCCGGAGTTCGCGTATATGAGTCTTGCGTAGCGCCCGGCATGGGTTGAAACCGCAAAAGCCGTTGGGAAACTAGTACGCGATAGTTCTTCTGTTGAGGCCTCGAAATGACACGAGGACAAAAGTTCTTTAAGTAGCTTCCAGCCATGCTTTCCCAGGAGACTCCCCCATGAACCTCGTTGAACTGCAACGCGCGCCGCGCACCCTCCGTGCGATGGGCCGACTCCCGGTCGGTCTGCTCGTCGTCATGCTCATGGCGATCATGGCGATCGCCGATGGACCTATCGCATCCTCCAGCTTCGTCGGCGCGGAGGACCCACTCTCCGAGAATGGCGCGTGGGCGGCCCTCACGTCCCTCTCTCCCCACGGTAGTCGGTTCCAGAAGAACAACGGAGCATACCCCGACCTACCTGGTTACCCCGGCGGCAATCACGCAGGTGCGCGCACCACAGCGGTCATCCCGGCCGACCACTACTCTGAGATCGTCGTCGGGCATGTCGGAAATAACATCACGAATTTTAATAATGTGGGGCCGATTGTTCGCGTCCAGGCATCTGGGCCCTCGATTGACAGCCACTATCTCTGGTGGGCGAGCGTAGCGAACGGGGTCAACGGCCTATATCGCATTGACGCGAATGGAACCGCATATACGGCGAATGGCATCATGCCAACTTCCCCCGTCATCGACGGAGACAGGCTCCGACTCATCGCACGCGGCCCCGTGATCTACGGAATCAAGAACGGCGTGCGCGACTTCATTTATAACACGGGGCCGGACGCTACGAAATATTCCACGGGCACGACAGGGATGCTCGCGTATGCGGGTGATGGTGGGGTGACGAACGCGAAGATCGCCTCGTGGTCCACTGCCGCCGCCCCCGTCTCGTCTGGGACCCGGGCTTCTTCGACCTTTACTGGGATTGAGAACCCCCTCGACGAAGGAGACCGTTGGTATCCGCTGCCAGGCTATTCCGGATTCAAAAAGGTGGGCGGTCTCGCCATCGGCCGGGACTCGGTTCACAACGCCTCAGGCGTGTGGAGCATCGCGCCACCCGCGACGCAGTATTCGGAGGTCACGCTAGGTACGACAGTCAGTGGCGGCGGCGGGCCGATCGTCCGAATCGACCGCAGCAACGCCGGACAGACGGGTTGGCTGCTGTTCCTGTGGGCCGACAATCCCAGCGGCTCGGGTATCTACAAGATGAACCCGGACGCGACCTTCACTGCGGTCAAACTCTTCACTGCCACTATCATCCCCGGGGATAAGTGGCGGCTGACCGCCGATGGAAACACCCTCGAGGTGTTCCAGAATGGTGTATCCCAGTTCGTTTACACGACTGACGGTTCTTATGCCACCGGCGATGTCGGGATTGAGGCGCTTACCCCGAACTTCACTTTCATGGGGTGGCAAGGCGGGGATACTGCAGGCCCGCCGGCGCCAACGGACCCGAGCGTGCTGACCGCAATTCCGGTGAGCAGCAGCCAGATCAATCTGATCTGGACGCCGGCGACGGATGCGGGGATAACATCCTTTCTGGTGGAGCGCTGTCAGGGTGCAGGTTGTTCCACCTTTGCCCAGATCGCAGCGTTATCGGGCACAACATACAACGATACGGCGTTGGCGGCGAATACGAGTTACAGTTACCGAGTGCGGGGGGCGGACGCGGCCGGCAACCTCAGCCCCTATTCGAACGTGGCGAGCGCGACGACGCTGGCATTCTAGAGCTGACAGAGTCCGGGCTGTTGCCGAAAGCGTAGCAACTCACCGTTACGTGAGCGGCCAAAACCTTGCCAAAGAAAACGCCCCAAAAGATAATAGGGGCGGCGGCCACGACAATGAGGCCCTATCGCTGCATTTCTTTGGTCGATCAAGTTGATAGGCAATGAACCGCAATAAGAGAAGTAACTGATCAGTGCCTGATAAACGTTAGTGCTTTATCGGAGGCGCGTTTTCAGGAGAAGGTGCGCTTGGGCGCGATGCTCCGGCGCGCTTTACGCACCGAATTCTTTGACGCCATCCTCAACGCTACCCCGGTCGGCATGCATCCGCACCGTGGAATTTCGCCTCTCGCGCCTGGCGAGTTACATTGCCGGATCGTCATGGACCTGATCTACCGCCCGCAGAGAACTCAACTCTTGAAGCTCGCCGGAAAAAAGGGAATTGCCACCGTCTCCGGCGTCGAGATGTTTCTCGCCCAGGGCTTCGCTCAATGGGAAATCTGGACGGGAAAGCGCGCGCCCGAAGCGTCCGTGCGCCGGGCCGTCCTAGCGGCCCTGCGCGCCGAAGAGAACTCCAGCCCCCATTAGGCAGAAGCCAATTGATCCAGGATTTCGGTAAGGGTCAAGTTTCCGATTATGCGACTAATCGTCCACTGGCCCAACGGGTCGGGTTGGTAGGCCGGAGTTTCCGGGCCCTGTCACGTTCCTATTCGGGAACATATTCGATGGCATAAATGGATTACGAAATGGCACGAGCCTACAATGAACTTCATGAGTCTGAGCCATTTTGCAGGGCATTTCTGGACGTATTCTGTTTGGAGCGTTGAATTTCTATTCGTCATACCGCGGATGCTCGTCATCTTTCTGTCTGCGACTGTGAGCCTTGCTATTGCGTTCTGGAAGCAACGTCCATTTCAGAACCCTCTATGGAAGCGCTCGCATTGGTTGGTATTGACCCAGCTACTGTTTTTTCCAATCGTGATTTGTATTGGGGTCCTTTACCCGGCTGACGGTCCGAGTTATTTGCGCTCCACTCCAAATTCGACAGCAAACCATGTCTGTGATTTCCTCGGTTGGCTTTCACTGGCACTGGCGGCTTTCTGGGTCTATCGAATGAAAGGATTCCGGTGGTTTGCAGTTAGCGTGGTTACGGTGCTGGAAATGATTCTCGTGGGAGCCTTCTTTGTGGCTGGAATGGCAATTACTGGCGACTGGTTATAGTCGGCCAGTTCCGCATTGCACCCGCTGCACTCGTGCGGGGTAATGCGCTGCTCGAACAGCGACAAGTACAATTGGATCACCAACTCTTGGGACCTCGGCTAGGAAGGAAGCCTTCGATAGCGTAGGTCCTGATAAACGCGCTTATCGTCCACTTGGCCTTCACTTCGGGGTCTCCTGCACACAAAGTGAAGATATAATCCTCGTCCATGAGCACCAGACAATGAAACATCGCATTGTCCACTTTCTTCAGAAATACCTGTTCAACCCGCCCATCAAGTTTCTGTTTGCCATCGGCCTAGTTCCGTCAGGATATGGGCTACTGGAAACGACCGGCCGCAAGACCGGAAGGCCGCGCCGCACCCCCGTGGGCAACGGACTCGTGGGCAGGGAGTTTTGGATCGTGGCAGAGCACGGCCAGAAAGCTGGGTACGTTCGCAATATTGTCGGTAATCCGCGCGTGCGCCTGAAACTGCGCGATGGGCTGCGGGCTCGCTGGTACACCGGCACAGCCCACTTGCTTTCCGACGATGATCCATGCGAACGCCAACGGTGGCTCGCGAATCAGTTGCCGAGCAGCGCCAGTAATGCTGCCGCAGTCCGTTTCTTCGGTACTCAACTGCTCACGGTTCGGATTGATCTGGACGCCTGACACGTTAGGATGGAACTATTTCGCAGGCTTTGGCGATTGTGCCTGGACAACGGCGCAATCGGAAACATTCCACATGCCTGATTAACGCGCTTACCGAAAAATGACCACTGCGTTGATTTTCCATTTGACATCACGGTCACTCATCTGGTATAGAATCCTTGTGAAGTAGTTCGCCTTTCCGTAGGGAACCCCGGTTACAACCTGAATGCCCTTTTTGGGGATTTCCGCGTCTGCCCAGCCCTCGAAGGACCCCGTGGCGTCACTCTTGCCTCTCCGGACGACAGGGTTCATGGGCAGACTAACCCGTTTAGAATCAACACTTATAGAAAAGCCCACAAGTGTTGATTCTAAACCACTTGCGTAAACTCTAAGTCCTTTAGATGCAACACTTACAAAAAACATAGGGGGTGGGTCTGTTATGGTTAACCAGACACCCGACGAAGGGTGTCTGTCCTGAATCCGCCAAGGCGGAGGAGTGAAGGATCTCTCCTGGAACTTTGGAGTGCGGCGGCTTGTTTACCCTGAGCGGAGCCGAAGGGCCGCCGCTTTTCCTCATGCCGTTCCGTGCAACAGCCACTTTCAACCTATAAGCCGGAGTTCCACTGGTCCGCCGGAGCCACCTACGGCCTGCCTAGCCTCGGCACCGTTCTTCCCGGTGAACAGGGCCTGCTCCTTCCAAAACATCGTCGCCTTCGGCGAGTACTCCGGCCAAGCCTGAAGTGATGTCATAATAGGTCTCTTTTGAGTGGGAAATCTGAACTAAGAACTAAGAACTAAGAACTAAGAACTAAGAACTAAGAACTAAAAACTGAAAACTGAAAACTGAAAACTCCGAACCTACTCCCATGATCCAGCCGGATTTCCGCGAATTTCAGCGCCTCGCGAAACAGGGCAACCTTATCCCGGTCTACGACGTTTTTTCCGCGGATTTGCTGACTCCTGTCAGCGCCTACCTGCGCATCGCCCAAAGTGCGCGGTACTCTTTCCTTCTCGAAAGTGTCGAGGGCGGCGAAAAAATCGCGCGCTACACGTTTGCGGGCGCGCACCCCGAGGAAATCTTCCGCTACGCCAGCGGTGCATGTGTCCTGGAGAGCCGCGACCGCCTCATCTGGGAAGAGCGCGATCCCATCTCGTTCTTGCGCGAGCGCATCGAGCGTTTTCGTCCCGTGCGGCTTCCCGGACTGCCGCCGCTCGTCGCGGGCGCCATCGGCTATTTCAGCTATGAAATGGTGCGGCTGATCGAGCGCATCCCCAACCGCCTCCGCGATGAAATCGGCCTTTATGACGCGATGCTGATGTTCTATCAGGGTCTCGTCGCTTTCGATCACGTGCAGCACCGCTTGTGGATCGTTCGCAATGTGTTCACCGAAGGCCACGGCAGCCTCCGTGCGAAATACAACGCCGCGGTGCGCGAAATCAAAGAAACGCATCGCCTGCTCGATGAGCCCGTGGCCGCGGAGCGCCCGAAAAAGCCGTCAAAAGTAACGAAACGCCGGCCGTTAAATGTGACTTCAAATTTCCGCCGCCCCGAATACCTAGCTGCCGTGCGAAAAGCGAAGCAGTACATCCGCGCCGGGGATATTTTTCAGGTGGTGCTTAGTCAGCGGTTCTCGGCCAAAACGCAGGCCGAGCCCTTCCAGGTCTACCGCGAGCTGCGCGCGTTGAATCCTTCACCCTATCTTTTCTACTTGCAACTGAACGATGTCTCCGTTGTCGGCAGCTCGCCGGAAATGCTCGTCAAGGTCCAAGGCCGTGATGTTTTCTACCGGCCCATCGCCGGCACGCGCTGGCGCGGCCGGGACGAAGCCGAAGACCAGCGCCTCGAACGAGAAATGCTCGCCAGCGAAAAAGAGCGCGCCGAACACATCATGCTCGTCGATCTGGGACGCAACGATCTCGGCCGCGTTTGCGACTACGGCACGGTGAAGCCTGAAAAGCTGCTCACCGTCGAGCGCTACTCGCACGTCATGCATCTGGTTTCCAGCCTGCGCGGCCGCCTGCGCGAAGATGTAGATTGTTTCGACGCCCTGATGGCTTGTTTTCCGGCGGGCACGGTTTCCGGGGCGCCCAAAGTGCGCGCCATGGAAATCATTGAAGAACTCGAGCGCACCCGCCGTGGAATCTATGCCGGCGGCATTCTTTATCTCGATTTCGCGGGCAACCTCGATTCCTGCATCGCGCTTCGTACTATGGTGATCAAGAACGGCATCGCCCACGTCCAGGCCGGCGGCGGCATCGTTGCGGATTCCACCCCGGATGGCGAATATCAGGAGAGCGTGAACAAGTCGAAGGCGTTGCTCACGGCGCTGGAAAATGCGCACCGCGGAAATCGATCGGGGAAGCCGTCATGATTCTGCTGCTCGACAACTACGATTCGTTTACCTACAACCTCGCGCAGTACCTTGGAGAGTTGGGTTGCAACGTTGAGGTGCATCGCAACGACAAAATTACCGTCGAAGAAATTGCCCGGCGAAAACCGGAACGCATCGTAATTTCTCCGGGTCCCTGCACGCCGCAGGAGGCGGGCATTTCCGTGGAGCTGGTCGAGCGCCTCGCCGGAAAATTTCCCATCCTCGGTGTGTGCCTCGGCCATCAGGCCATCGGCGCCGCGTTCGGCGGCAAAATCGTCCGCGCTCCGAAACTCTTTCATGGCAAAACGAGCCAGATCCATCACGACGGCAGGAACATTTTCCGCAAGCTGCCCGATCCCTTCATCGCCACGCGCTACCATTCTCTGATCGTCGAGAAAAAATCCCTGCCGCGTGAATTGACGGTAACCGCCGAAACCGACGACGGCATCATCATGGGTCTCCGCCACCGCCGCCACAAGATCGAGGGTGTGCAATTCCATCCCGAATCCATCCTCACCGAATCCGGCAAACAGCTCCTCAAGAATTTCCTTTCTTTGTAGGTGTTGCTTTACGCCGCAATTTCCTTCCTGCCCTGTGTTACTCTGCGCACTCTGCGTCTCTGCGTTGTAATTTTTTTTTCACCAATTCAAATCCGCTAGAATCGCCGCGTAGATTTCCATCCCGCGCCAGAAATGTCCCAGCCGCAAATTTTCATCCGAACTATGCTGATGATTGTCGTAGTTGACGATGGGCACGCCGATCCACGGCAGCCCAAGATCCTCAAAAATGTACATCGGCACGCTGCCCCCAAGCGTCGGCGCGACTACCGTGGTCCCAGCCGTCGCGCCTTGAACGACCTGAAGAAGAGCCTTCGAAACCGGCTGATTCATCGGCGTGCGCGCCGCTCGATAACCGCCTTCGTAAATGACTTTCGCGATCCGCGCATGCGCGCGCCGCTCCTCTATCGTGGGCTCGCGATCAATGACGTAGAAGCCTTGCTTTCGGATAAACAGAACGATCTGATCGAATTTCTGCTGGGGGTCCTCTCCTCTCACGAGGCGCGCATCGAGCGAAACCTCCGCGCGATCGGGCACCACGTTCTGCGCTTGATCGCCCACATACGCGCTGCGCAATCCGCGAATATTCAGCGAAGGCTGCATGATCAATTCCACCAGCTTTTTCCCGCTGCCTTCCGGCTTGGCGATACCCAGCTCGCGTTCGAGATCGGCGTCGTTCTCCGGCATTTCCGCAAGCGCTTTCTTCTCCGCATCGTCGAGCGGTGCAACGTCATCGTAGTAGCCATCAATGAGCACGTGCCCATCCGCGTCTTTCATCGATGCCAGCAGCCGCGACAACTCCATTGCGGGATTCGGCGCCCAGTTTCCGTAATGCCCGCTATGCAACGCGCGCACCGGACCATACACTGTAACGTCGATCCCAATGTCACCCCGGTTTCCAAAGAAAACGAGTGCTCGCCCGCTCTGATGCACCGGGCCATCGGCCGTTATGAGCAGGTCCGCGCCCAACAAATTCTTGTGCAGCTCCAGCGTTCGTTGCAGATTCGTTGACCCCGCTTCTTCCTCGCCCTCGAAGATCACTTTCAAATTCACTCCGAGCGGAATTGTCTTGGCCCTGAGCGCATCGATTGCCGCCAGCAGCGCCACAATCGGTGATTTGTCATCCGAAGAGGAGCGCGCGTAGATCCGCCAATTGTCGTCGTACACTGCCCGATGTTGCGCGCTGTTTTCCGGGAAGTGAATCCGCTTCCCGCCGGCTTCGATAGCGCCATCACGAAGTACCGGCTCAAAAGGTTCTCCATCCGTCCACGCTGCCGCATCGACCGGCTGCCCGTCGTAGTGCGCGTAAAAAATCACCGTGCGCTTAGCTTCCGGCGCGATCAGCTTGCCGAAGACCACCGGTCCGCGCCCGTTGATCGGCAAGAGGTGCGTTTCGATCCCGCGCGCCTCCAGCATCTCGACCAAATGCGCCGCGTTCTTCTGGATGTTCGGCGTGTCGCTCGCAATATTAGGGATCGCAAGAAATTCGCTCAGCTCGCGGACGATGCGTTCTTCGTTGTCCATCCGGTAATCGCGCACTTCCTGCGCGACCTGCGCCGGCGCCGGACGAGCCGGTTTCTGCGCGAGAGCTGGATACGGCAAAAGGATAACCAACAGAGTGACCACTATGTTTCTCAAAGTTTTTCTCCTCCAGCTTCCGGTGTGAGGCTAATCCGCATTCGTGAACGCTATCAGTCTGGCTAGTTTTTCGCTGGCCGCCCCTGAGGAAATCACAAAACTTGCGAGTCCCGCTGCTTCGCGAAAATTGCCAGCCACACCCGCAGCGACGAGTGCAGCCGCGGCATTGACCACCACAATATCGCGCGCTGGCCCGGCTTCGCCTCCCAGGATGCGCCGGATCAGGGCCGCATTTTCGGCTGCCGTCCCTCCGCGAATGGATTCGAGCGGAGCGCGCACCACGCCGAACTCTTCCGGCGTCACCGTGAAGCGTCGCACCGCGCCCCTTCGCACCTCGGCAACCATCGTCTCCCCTGCCAGCGAAATCTCATCCAGGTCCCCCGCGCCGTGCACCACAAACGCGCGCTCGACGCCAAGTTCAGCGAGCGTTGCCGCCACGAGTTCAATCACATCCTCTGAAAAGACGCC
>WNFC01013831.1_pt1 | contig 10013 bp, 8 predicted proteins | sample 5400541 | NCBI WGS metagenome assembly WNFC01 (sample SAMN13153342, study PRJNA577476) | soil metagenome | isolation source: 120 cm saprolite under Douglas fir tree site 2 hole 2 replicate 1 | place: USA:California | collected 2015-04-18 | reverse complement strand
CATGTCCTTCATCACGCTGATTTTCTTTTCGTGAATCAGGATGAGCGCGTCCTCGAGCACGCACTCCATGCGCTCGGCGTCCGTGACGAAGTAGGGCGAGAGATAACCGCGGTCGAACTGCATGCCCTCGACCACGTCCAGGACGGTCTCGGCCGACTTCGATTCCTCGACCGTGATGACGCCGTCCTTGCCGACCTTCTCCATCGCCTCGGCGATCAGGTTGCCGATGGTCTTGTCGTTGTTGGAGGCGATCGTCGCGACCTGAGCGATCTCCTTCTTGTCCTTGGTGGACTTGGACATCCTCTTCAGCTCTTCGACCACCACGTCCACGGCCTTGTCGATGCCGCGCTTGAGCCCCATCGGGTTCGCGCCGGCGGTGACGTTCTTGAGTCCCTCGCGGATGATCGCATGGGCGAGCACGGTGGCGGTCGTGGTGCCATCGCCCGCGATGTCAGAGGTCTTGGACGCGACTTCCTTGACCATCTGGGCGCCCATGTCCTCGTAGTTGTCCTTGAGCTCGATCTCCTTGGCGACCGTCACGCCGTCCTTGGTGATCGTCGGGCTGCCGAACTTCTTATCGATGACGACGTTCCGCCCCTTCGGCCCCATGGTCGCCTTGACGGCGGCGGACATAATGCTGACCCCGCGGAGCAGAGCGGCCCGCCCCTCGTCGCTGAATAGCACCTGCTTAGGCATCTGTTTCTCCTTCTCGTTCGTTCGATGGAATGGGCCGGCTCGTCTTGGCCGGCCAGGTTGTCAGCGCAATGACGTGCTTCGTTACTCCAGGATGCCGAGAACGTCCTCCTCGCGGAGGATCAGGTACTCCTCGTTATCCAGCGTCACCTCGGAGCCCGAGTACTTGCCGAAAAGGATCTTGTCGCCCGTCTTCACGTCGAGGGGTACCTTCTTGCCGTCATCGTTGACCTTGCCCTGGCCGACGGCGATGACCTTGCCCTCCTGGGGCTTTTCCTTCGCGCTGTCCGGAATGATGATGCCGCCCTTCCTGGTTTCCTTCTCTTCCTGCCGCTTGATGAGGATGCGGTCGTGCAACGGACGAATCTTCATGGCCAAATCGCCTCCCGATAGATAAGATGTTGACGTTTCCGACCGGTTTGTGACCCCGCCCCCATGCTTAGCACTCAACGTTATCGAGTGCTAACATAGCAGCCGGGTCCTATGGAGTCAAGGGCCAAGATTCCTTTGCCAATAAGTTAGTTAGCCGGAGACCTCATGCCCTTACCGTTCCAAGGTCCTTCCGTATTGATCTCTCGTCTACTCCCCGAGGAGGCGGTCGCTCGAGCCCGGAGTCGGGTTGTGGTGGACTTGCACGAAGCCGACCAGCCGCTCGGGCCTGCCGAACTCATGTCGCGGCTGAAAGGCCGCCAGGGCCTCGTCTGCCTCATCACCGACGCCATCGACGCCCCGCTGCTGGCCGCGTGCCCGGATCTCAAGGTGGTGTCCAACGTGGCCGTCGGCTTCAACAACATCGACGTGGCGGCGGCGACCGCGCGTGGGGTCGTCGTCACGAATACTCCCGACGTCCTCACCGAGACCACAGCCGACTTCGCCTGGACACTCCTCATGGCCACCGCCCGCCGGGTCGTCGAGGCAGACCGCTACGTCCGCGACGGCAAGTTCACTCAGTGGGAGTTCATGCTGCTGCTGGGGGGCGACGTCCACGGCAAGACGCTGGGCATCATAGGCTTTGGCCGCATCGGCCGCGCCATGGCCCGGCGGGCGCTCGGCTTCGGCATGCGTGTGCTCTACCAGGATGCTGTCGCGGCCGACCCCGCTACGGAGCAGGAGCTCCGGGCCACGAGAACCGACACGGCGACCCTTCTCAGGGAGTCGGACTTCGTCAGCCTCCACACGCCGCTCCTGCCCGAGACCCAGCGCCTCATCAATGCAAAATCCCTCAGGACCATGAAGAAGACGGCCTACCTGATCAACGCCTCGCGGGGGCCTGTGGTCGACGAGGCCGCGCTGGCCCAGGCGCTCAAAGAGGGCTGGATCGCCGGCGCGGGCATCGACGTCTTCGAGAGAGAGCCGGAGGTGCATCCGGCGCTGATGGGCTTGCCCAACGTGGTTCTGGCGCCGCATATCGCCAGCGCCTCGTCGGACACGCGCCTCAAGATGGCGAATCTGGCCGTGGACAATTGCCTGGCGGTGCTCGAGGGCAAGACACCCCCTACCCCGGTCAATCCAGAGGTGTTCGCCAAGCGGTGACCGTGGAGCTGCCGGCGGACGCCTAGAGCCGCTCGATCAGCGCGCACGCTCGAGCCGCCTGGACAGCCGGCTCAAGCGGTGATGCAGGGCGTCCACGACGCCACCCGGCGCCCGATGGACGCGGGCATGCTCGAGCGCCTCCGTCACGACGGCATGCGCGGCGGCCAAGTCGCGCAGGCGGTGCTCGTGGATCTTGGCCATCTCCTCCCACGGCCGCGCGTCAAAGATACGCGCCCCGCGCGCGGCCGCCTCCCAGAGCATGCGCGAAGCGTCCCAGCGCGACCGGCGCTTCTCACGCCACGCCAGGCGCCCGAGCACGCGCTCCCGCGCGGGGCTTGGGAGCCCTCCGTCGAGGGCCATCCGGTAGCAGGCTTCGCCGCGGTCGGCGTCCACCGCCTCCCAGAGCCTTCCGAGCCCAGCCAGCTCCTCGGCGCCGAGCTCGGGTCCGGGCGCCCGGGCGACGGCATCGGCCACCCAGCCAGCGAGCGCCGCGAGCGAGAGGATGTCATGGCGGTTGTGCTCGAAGACCCTCGGCAGCTCTCCAGGCATCTTGCGGCGCAGGTACTCGAAGTACACGGACGGGATGAGCGCGCCGGGCAGGTCCCACTCGCGGGCAAAGCCCAGGGCGTGCTGCTCGACGGTGCCGAGCCGGCAGTCCGGCAGTCGGCTGCTCCAGAGTCGGCGCGCTGCCGGCAGCAGGTCGAGGTGGAAGACGGCTTCGGGCCAGCGCCGGCGCGCCAACACGAAGCGCGTCTCGAGCAGGGGCAGGTCGAAGCCCGTGCCGTTGTAGGTGACGAGCCCGTCCATCTCCCGCAGGAGCGGGTCAAGCGCGGCCAGGAGCGCAGGCTCCTCGTCGAGGTCGCGCATGAAGTACTGGCGCACTTCGAAGGTTTCCCCGTCGAAGAAGCCCACGCCGACCAGGAAGGCATACGTGCCCGTGCCGCCCGAGAGGCCGGTCGTCTCGGTATCGAGATAGAGCAGTCGCGGTCCCGCCGGCGGGACTCCTGTCCGCGTCAGGACCGCCAGCGGGGCGTCGGCCATCCCGCGGGCCGCGTCGAGAAGCTGGCGGCCGTGAAGATGACCGGCCTCGAAGCGGCGGCGAACCACCAGCACGCGCCCACGCTCCGTTTCCTCGACGACGCCACCCAGGAGGTCCTCCAGCGAGGACATGTGGCGAGAAGCGACGTTGATACGGCTCTTGGCCTCGAGGCGCCGGATGACGCGACTGAGATCGGGGATGGCGTCGCTCATGCGGGCAACGCGGTCAGCGGCGAGCGACGAGCCGCTTGAGCAAATGGAGCGCCACCGGCTTGGCGCGGCGGCCCACCTCGTTCACGGGACCCACGCACGACGGACAGCCGGCGGGACACGCGCAGCTCTCCAGCGTCTCGAGGCCGCGCGCGAGGAGCTCAGGCAGCACTTCGAAGATGCGCTCGGCGAGCCCGATGCCACCCGGCTGGTTGTCGTAGAGGTAGATGGTGGGGGTGAACTCGTCACCCTGGACGAGCTGGGCGCGCATCGTCTCTCGGGTGACTACCTGCCCTTCCGCCGACGGCGTGCCGTCGCCGAGCCACGCGCCGATGTCGCGGATGTCGCAGAGGAGAAAGATGGGGGCGAGCGAGTGGAGCAGGCGCGTCAGCGCGCGCAACCCGTCCACGAGCTCGTCGCGGTGGGACGAGATCTCGGCGAGCGTGGCGGGGGCGACGGTCAGCCAGGCCGCCGTCGTCTGCATCTCCTGCTGCGGCAGCTCGACCTCGCCCGAGCCGACGTTCTCCATCGTGCCCATCTTGATTTTCTTGAAGCCGACGACCTTCTCGGCCACGAGCACCTCGCCCTGCTCGGCGATGAGACCGGGAGTCTCCTGCTTCGTGAACCGCTGGAGGATCCACACGCCCTTGGCGCTGATGGCATCCGTGAAGTAGTCGACCATGACCTTCTTGACGTAGGCGACTTTCTCTTCGTCCTCGCGATAGTGGAGCTCCTGGACCTCGAACGGCTCGCCTTCGACCATGTAGATGGCCTTGGGATAGATCATCGAGAACGCGCTCTTCCAGTCCGCCTCGGCGATAATCTGGCGGCGCTTGACCTGCTTTTCGTCGCGCGCCGTGGTGTCGATCACGAGGAAGTTGTCGGAGGTGACCGTGCGGAGCGAGATGTGGTCGGCCGGATAGGTCTCGGAGGTCCAGTGGAACTGCTCACCCGCGCGGTGGAGCAACCCCTCCTCCTCGAGCGCGGCGAGATGCGGCTGCACGTCGCCGCCGAAGGTTTCCTGCCCGCCGAAGGGCAGCTCGAAGGCCGCGCACTTGAGGTGGTTGACCAGGATGAACGGGTTCTCGGGGTTGATGCGCGCGTGCTCGGGCGGCGCGCCGAAGAGGTAGTCGGGGTGGGTGGCCAGGTATTGATCCATGGGCGAAGAGGTCGCCACCATGATGGCGGCCGACCAGCTGCTCCGCCGCCCCGCGCGGCCCGCCTGCTGCCACATGGACGCGATGGTGCCGGGATAGCCCGCGAGGACCGCCACGTCCAGGTGACCGATGTCGATGCCGAGCTCGAGCGCGCTCGTGGCGACGACCCCCAGCACTTCGCCCGAGCGCAGCCCCTGCTCCACCTCGCGCCGCCGCAGCGGCAGATAGCCTCCGCGGTAGCCCCGGACGATACCGGCGTCCCCCGTCTTGTCCTCGACGCCTCTCTTGATGGTGGAGAGCAGTACCTCCGTGGATAGCCGGCTCTGAGCGAAAACAATGGTGGCGATCTTCTCCTTGAGGAGCCGGATGGCGAGGGTGGCCGCCTCGCCGAGATAGGGAGCACGGATGCCCAGCTCGGCGTTGACGACGGGCGGGTTGTAGCAGAGGAAGAGCTTTTCGCCCGTCGGCGCGCCGCTCTCGCTCACCTCGCTGACGGCCTCACCCGTCAGTCGCTCGGCCAGCTCGCGGGGGTTGGCGATGGTCGCCGAGGCCATGATGAACTGCGGCGAGGCGCCGTAGTGGCGGCAAATGCGCTTGAGCCGCCTCAGCACGTTCGCGAGATGGCTGCCGAACACGCCGCGGTACGCGTGGAGCTCGTCGATGACCACGTAGCGGAGGTTCTGGAAGAGGTTCACCCACTTGGTGTGGTGCGGCAGGATCCCCGAATGGAGCATGTTGGGGTTGGTGAGCACGAGATTGGCCCGCGCGCGCACCGAGCGGCGCGCGTCCCGCGGCGTGTCGCCATCGTAGGTGAACATGCGCATGTCGGGCAGTGTCTTCGCCAGCTCCATCAGCTCGGCCAGCTGGTCCTGGGCCAGCGCCTTGGTGGGGAACAGGTAGAGAACGCGCGAGTCGGGTTGCTGCACGAGGGCCTGGAGCACGGGCAGGTTGTAGCAGAGCGTCTTGCCGGACGCGGTCGGCGTGACGACAACCAGGTTCTCGCCCTTGGCGACCGTGTCATACGCCTTGGCTTGATGCGAGTAGAGCTGCTGGACTCCGCGCCCGCGGAGCGCTTCGAGCAGGCGCGGATCGAGCGACGATGGAAACGGCGCCAGGATCGCGGGCTTGGCTTCGAAGTGGCGCGTGGCGGTGATGAGTGGGCCGGTGCGGGATGAAGTCAGGAGACTGTCCAGGATCTCCTGTAGCGACATGGCTCATCCTATGTTTAGTGCGAGAGCCTTGTCAACTTCCGGCGGTCGTGACACCGTGGACGCATGCTCCGGCTCCTGCCGCCGCACTGCCGGACGGGGCTCCTCGCGTGAGCCGGTCCCCCGAGTGGCGGCAGTCGGATCTGCCCCAGCCGCCTCCCTATACCTTTGGCAACGTGGTGCGCGTGATCGGCCCCGGCGCCATACTGCTCGGCCTGTCACTTGGCTCGGGCGACTGGATACTCGGGCCGGCAGCCACCGCCCGCTGGGGTCCGGAGATCCTCTGGATCTGCACGGTTTCCGTCCTGCTGCAGGCGCTACTCAACACCGAGATGGCCCGCTACACGCTCGCCACGGGCGAGCCCATCTTCGCGGGCTTCATGCGCGTCGCGCCGGGACCGCGCGTCTGGGGACCTGTTTACGCATTGCTGCATCTGGCGCAGGTAGGCTGGCCGGGCTGGGCATTGGCCGCAGCCACCGCGCTCACCGCTGCCTTCCTTGGCCGCATGCCTCGCGGGGAAGATAGGGCCGTGGTCTTAGGGCTGGGCTACGCGATCTTCCTCGGAGCCGTCGCGGTGACCCTGCTCGGAGTGCGGGCCCGGAGAGCGATCGAATGGGCCGAGTGGGCGGTGATGGCCTGGACGCTCTGCTTCTTGGCCATCCTCGCGCTGCTCCTCGTTCCTTGGAAGATCTGGCGGGCTGTCGCGGTGGGCTTCGTGTCTCCCGCCATGCCCGCCGACTCGGAGCTGGGCATCGACTGGGTGCTGCTGACGGCCTTTGCCGCGTATTCGGGTGGCGGCGGCGCCATCAACGCGACCCTCACCCACTGGCTTCGAGACAAAGGCTTCGGCATGGCGGGCACGATTGAAAGCCGGCAGGTGGTGGTGGGTGGCGAGAGCGTCCGCTTCGCGCGCGACGGCATGATCTTCGAGCCGACTGAGGCCAATCTCGTCAAGTGGCGCCAGTGGTGGCGCTATCTGAGAACGGACTGCTGGTACCTGTGGACCGCCGGCTGTCTCGCCAGCATGGCCTTGCCCGCGCTGCTCGCCGCGCATTTCGCAGGCCCAGGGGCGATCTGGACGGGCCTGAGCGCGCCGACATGGCTCGCGCAAGGCGTGGGCTGGCGCCACGGCTTCGTGCTCTGGACGCTCATCCTGGTCACGGGCTTCGCGATTCTGGGCCTGACCCAGGTCGGTATCGTCGACGGCTTCGTGCGGAGCGTGACGGACATCGTGTGGACGGCCCGGGCGCGGAGCCGCGTGCCCGGCGCCGAAGGCCCCGCCAGCGGGCTCTACTACGCGGTGCTCGTCACCTTCACGGCCGCCGGCTGCGCCGCCATGACGCTCGGCGACTCGTTCCAGCTCATCCTGATCGGCGCCAGCGTGGCTGCGCTCAACTTCGTCGTGCTTTCCCTTCACACTCTCTGGATCAACCGCGCGCTGCTGCCGCCCGACCTCCGCCCCTCCCTCTGGCGCGAGCTCGCGGTGCTCGCGTGCGGGGCGTTCTTCGCGGCCCTCCTCGTCAAGGCTCTCCGCGAGCCGGCGTGGCTCGCGGGGCTCCTGATCTAGTCCGGAATCCTCGGGAGGGCCACGCGCTCTCACCGCATCCGACTAGATCTCTATCCGGTAGACACGAGCGGCTGTGTCGTGGAACATCGCGGCGCGCTCGGCGGCCGAGTAGCTCTTGGACAGCCGTTTGAAGGCGTTGTACATCACGTTGTAGGAGTAGGACACCTTGTCAACCGGGAAGTTGCTTTCGAACATGCACCGGCTGGGTCCAAACTGCTCGATGCAGTACGTCATCAGGGGCGTCATCGATGCCGCCAGCTCTTCCGACCCGATCGGCGTGGCTCGAGCATGCCAGTCAAAACCGGTGCGGGGCATGCCGATGCCGCCGAGCTTGACGTAGACGTTGCGGCACGCGGCCACCGCGGCGATTCCGCGCCGCCACGTGGCCATCACCTCGTCGTCCCGGTTTCCGTAGGGGCCCACCCGCAGCAGCCCCCCGATATGGTTCAGGATGATCGTCAGGTCGGGGACAGCCTTGGCGAAAGCCGCCAGCTCGGGAAGCTGCGGGAAGTACATCCAAACTTCGAGGGACAACCCCATCCGTGCAAGCACCCGCGCGCCGGCCCGGAAACCGTCGCTCCCCAGCTGCCCCTCCTGCTTGTGCGCGGCCGTGTTCTCCACCTCGGGGTGGGGATCCCACGTCACCGAATGGCGGATGCCCCGAAACCGGTTGGGGCTGGCCGACTGCAACGCTTCCAGCACCGGCTCCACCCGCGCACCGAGGTTCAGGTTGGCGTGACCGACAATCGCGGCGGCGGCCCGGCCGGGACCATACAGACCGCTCGCGCTGGCCGCGGCCAGCCCCTGGACGAATTCGACCTCGCCTACGGGACGCAGCTCCTCCGGTCCGTCGGCGCGGTACATCGCCCGTGCCTCGATGAACACGGTGGACCGCACGTTGTGGCCGCTGTTGATGTCGGCGGCCAGCTCGTGGAGGAGATATCGCTGGTAGGGTATGCGCCCGCTGCGGAAGTCCCAAAAATGGTGATGGGGATCACAGATCGGTATCTCCGGCTCAACGGTCGGCTCCTGAGTCAACGCGAGCCAGTCATTTCCTCCGAATGGCACGATGGCACCTCCATGACCGATGTGAACGATGGCCCGTGGCGCTCCCGGTCGAGCTCGCTAGCCTTCCCTCAACGGCACGACGGCGTAGAAGCGCGGCTGATCCCCGACGACCCGCGTGATGTGGCCTTGCCCTGTGAGGTCTTCCGCCAGCACCACATCTCCCGGCCCGACCCGAGCTACCGTACCGTCTCCCACTTCGATCTCCGCCGTGCCCGACAGCGAGAGCGAGTACTGCCGTCTGGGAGCGCAGTGCCAATCGAGTACGTACCCTGGGGGCGAGACTCGAAACACGATGCCGGCGGCGGGCTCCATCGAGGTACCTTCGCCGTGGGCGCCTTCGATATCGACGAAGGGCTGCATCGCGAGGGGCATCTCGGAAGGAGATCCGCCCGTTGCGGGCGAGAGATCGGAGCTGCTAGGACTGGGCCGGAGTCTTCAGCCCGCTACGCGGTCTTTCGTGGATGACCCAGCCTCATGACGGGAGGGCTCGCGATCCGTCCGGGGGGATGGGAAGAGAGCCTGCCAGAGAGCCGGCGCGGCTCGAGCTGCCTGCGGGCCTTTTTCGCTGAGCTCCGCCAGTACAGGCCCTGCTCGACCAGAAGCCACAGAGGCACAATGAGCGCCAACAGATAGCCGATCGCCGTGTTCAGCTCCATGGCCCGATCCCTCCTCGCAGTCAAAAACCCATCGTGGCTCACGCGACTCAAGATCTGCCGTGGATGACGCAGGAGCCGTGCCACTCGGAACTGATCGCAGAATCGGGGACTTACGTGAATCAGGACGAAGGAGCTCTGGAATGCTGCCCGAATGTGGAAGGCGGTCTTCTGGCGTTATGCCTTATCAGGCCGGATCCCAGAGCCCGCCAGGCGAGCCAGACGTCAGGCCAGATCGAATACGAGCACTTCGGCCCGCGCCGAAGCGGTGATCTCGAGCGCCGCCTCGTCGCTCACCGCGGCGCCGTCGCCGGCGCCGAGCGCCGTGCCCTTGAGACTCACAGCGCCCCGCGCCACCTGAAGCCACGCGTGACGCCCGGGCCTCAATGCATGGCGCACCGACTCGTCAGGCTCGAGCAGGGCCGTCCACAGGTCGGCGTCCTGGTGGATAGTGACGGCGCCCTCCCGCCCGTCACCAGCGGCGATGAGGCAGAGGTGTCCGCGTCTTGCCCCGGTTGGGAAGAGCTTCTCCTCGTAGCTGGGCGGGAGCCCGCGCTGGTTGGGCAGGAGCCAGATCTGCAGGAGGTGTACGGGCGCCTCGCGCGACGGGTTGAACTCGCTGTGCGTCACGCCGGTGCCGGCGCTCATCCGCTGTATCTCGCCCGGCCGGATGATGGACCCATTGCCCATGCTGTCCTTGTGCTCGAGGGCTCCCTCGAGCACCCAGGTCAGAATCTCCATGTCCCGGTGCGCGTGCGTGCCGAACCCCTCGCCCGGCTTGACGCGATCCTCGTTGATGACGCGCAGCGCCCGGAAACCCATCTGCCTGGGATCGTGGTACGAGGCGAACGAGAAGGTGTGAGAGGTGTCGAGCCAGCCGTGGTC
>WNFC01011116.1_pt1 | contig 10013 bp, 11 predicted proteins | sample 5400541 | NCBI WGS metagenome assembly WNFC01 (sample SAMN13153342, study PRJNA577476) | soil metagenome | isolation source: 120 cm saprolite under Douglas fir tree site 2 hole 2 replicate 1 | place: USA:California | collected 2015-04-18 | reverse complement strand
GCCCAGAAGTGTATGTTCTAACCAGGCATTTCTATCCATCACCTGCTCTGACCTTTCATGTCCCCCCCTAGCTGCATGCTCTCATCATCATGTTCTCCTCCATAATTATAGACATCTCAGATGGGCCAGCTGTACTGTGTCGTCCAGGTCCTATCGTGGAACTCACGGCATGTTGTTACTCTAGGACGTAATGAGACTCTTCATTCAGCAACATCAAGACATAGGCGCTCCCAATCTGTCAGAAAGATTGGGTCCTCTCTAGTGTTTCACTTTCTATGAGTGTAATTGTGATTCACACTGCGGAATAGACACACATCGGACCTCACCGTGGATGATGGGAGTCTAACTTTAATTCATTGTGCAGTTGTGCCATCAAATGTGCAATAAATTGTAGCTGGACTCCTATTGTGCATTTTGATGCATTTTGATGCCACAAACTGTGGAATGAGTTGTAGCCGGACTCCCTTGTGAAAGGTGATCCTGCTGCATGCCCCCATCACCCTGTTCTTCTCCTGCACAACCTTATTTGTTGGGTGGGAGCATCGGGCCAATTCATCCCCATCAGCCAATTCATTGCCAACTAATAAGTAGACCATTCTTATTTAAAATTTGCAGCCAGATTTGTTGACTCTATTTATGCATCAATTTATTTAACATAAATAAATGCCTTTGCATACTTCTGCCACGTTAAGCTAATCAAAGTCTGTTAAGGCTAAAATAATAGGATGAAATAAGTTTATATAATCTGACAAGTGATTTGCAGCCATTGAGATGATAGCTTAGTTTGTTACTGCCAAGATAGCAACCCGTTAAGTCGTGACTGTAGACATGCAGGTCACATGACAGATAAGCGACTTGAATGCACAAGTTGAATTGCTTAGAGATGAGCAGGAGAGTGAGAGGGAAACTCCTAGAAGTGTATGCTTGAAGTGGTTTATACCGCAAGCCTTTAGAAGCAAGAGTAAACCCATGTGATTAACAGGAGACTCTACTTAGCGAATCCTACAGAAGTACAGAGGCTACTTATAGTACTATACAAGCTAGGCACTATTGGTAGCTGAAACAATAAGGACAATAGTCCGCGTCTCAGAGGATGCAAGACAATAATGGTCATCAGTTAGTAAGCTGCAGAGACAATAAGGCAGCAAGACAATAAGGTGACGAGACAATAATGGTACGAACAATAGCCATTGCCTAACAATAAGGCCAGGTAAGTACTAAAGTGATAACGGTCTTCAAACATCAGGTGGGATACAGTAATACGGCATGACCAAGGGCGAATACTCTACCTCTGACCTAAAGTGAGGGAGTGGGGAATGGGGATGTAACTTAAGGTGGGACGCTAACTTACAGTACCAATCATAAGAGAAGTCAGACCAAGACAGATGTGGGGGTTTTACAGAGGGAAAGCTACTAGAGCCTTCACAGAAGCAGGAGTCGTGGATGAAGCAGGTGTCGTGGGGGACGCAACACCACTCGAGGTTGCACATGCAGTGGTCCTCATTGTAAAGCAGTTTCTCCGCATGCTAAGGTGGTGACATGATAGCTTAGTTTATCTATGTTGGGGAATAATGAGCTCTCTGTTGAGTATATGGCTAATTTCTAATTGTTCAGGTAGTTATAGTTATAATAGAGTGACACATAAGGAGGGGTCAACAAATGATTCAATTGTCTTAATATAAATTGTAATCTCAACCAAGTCTACTTAGTGGTCATAATATTGGACATAAGTTGACCTCTAAGTTAACAATAAGCGGACTTGGCTTATCAGTCCCTGCCCATCGTGTTAGGTGATTCTGACTCTAGCTGCAGCCAGTTCTTCCTTTTTGTAGTGCAGGGCAGTTAAAAAGGTGTGAATGTCACCTCCTTTTGGGCATCACATGTCGAAAAAGGCCTGCCCAAGATTGTTTTGAGCATAGACACTTTGGGCAGTAAATTTGGCAACAAGGTGATCCCATCAGGCTTTTGCAGTGGTGTAATCTTGGAGTCAGACAGCAATTAAATCAGGAAGGTGTTGCAACAACAGATAGTGTGCTGCCAAATCCTTATGCTCCCACTTCTCAACAGCTTTCCTCTCATCATCTGTAACCTTGGATGGGTCCTTAACAGAGAGGGTGGGCACTTTTTCTTTAAAGTAGGGCCAATAACAAGTGGCCTACATCACTTCTCAGAACCATATGATAAATATGGCCTAGTTTGAGCCATCCATTTTAAGGTAGGGAATGTTGGAGAGCAATTGCTCAATAGTGGTAGGGGTAGATGTAGATATGGTTTTAGGTTATTCTGCAGCACTGTATTTATAGATTTAGATGTGGGCAGGGCCTATAACCTATAGAAACCAAGAGGTGTGGTGATGAGTAAGTGTGGTGCAGACAGTGTCTAGCAAGGATACAGATGCTAGGGTGATGGTAAATACAGATGGTAACAAATTTTGTTAGTGTAAAAGCTCACCTCAGTATTCCACACACTGGCATAAAGACTGAGGTTTGAGGTAACAAGTGTATAGTACTTAAATGTAAGGATGGAAGATAGTTGCTAATTAGAGTTCACAGTGCATAACAGGAGTGTATGTATTAATAGAAGTGAGTCTTGTCTAGTAAGAAGCTGAAGGTAATGCTAAAATGCTAAAGAACAATGAGATCTGGGAGACAAGACAGAAATGCAGCTGCACGCACACAAATGTGGTGCATTCAACACCCTAAAGTGACCACACTTAGGTGTGGACTTGACCTAGTGTTGTCCCTATCATATAGTAAACCTCTGTTTATTACAAACCCTCCATACTCTTATCTCTGCCTTATGTGACTACACGCACCTACATTAGGCCACCTTGCATCCTGCTTGGAACATAACACTAGAGGAGCAGTAACTTAATACTCAAAGAAGCTGTTAGTAATGGCACTTTCATTCACAGAAGCTGAATATATCATTCTATTAGAGATGGCAAGGGAGATGTGCTGGTTGAGGACCTTGTTTAAGGAACTTGGTTTTGTGCAAGCCTTACCAACCAAGATCCTAGGCAACAATGAGGGGTCAATTGCTTTGGCAAAGAACCCTCAATTCCACAAAAGGGCAAAGCACATAGGAGTTCAATACCATTCTATTAGAGAGCAAGTATGAGATAGAGAGATAACTGTTAAGAGTTGTAGGACTCAACAACAAACTACAAATGTGCTGACAAAGCCTTTACCATGGGCAAAACATAAATAACATGTCACTAAGATGGGACTAGCAGTGGCATGAAGGGGAGTGTTGAGATGCAGACCACTAGACCATAGCATGCTGGGTGCTAAGCCACAACACTAAGGTTACATTCTTATGTTAGGTTACATTCTACTTTACATTTATAGTTTACACCCATAAAAACAGTAGAGACAGAGAATGGACACTTTAGTCCTTCCTTAGTCTAGGAGTGAACACCATACCATACTGTATATAGTATATGGCTATATACTTTATGGTGTCATATGGCTATGGGTATGACTGTAGCCATAGCCATATGATGGCTTTGTAGTTAGGGATTGGCAGGGGTAACCCTAGGGTTGAGAAAGGCTACCCTTACCCCTACCCCAAAATACCCCTACCCTCATGCTGGATACAGGTATTTGAGGGTTGGGGTGGCAGGTAGCAAGGGTACCTGGCATCTTGTGCCAGATAGTGAGAAACCTATTGCCTTGAGCTAGATACATGTAGACTTGAGGGGGACAAGCCCCTGCACTTGCTCATTGTGCTTGCTTTGTGGCTGGGCTTGAGCTGTACAATATGGCTGCTCACTTCAGCACACTTATGCCACATGTAGAGGTGGTTGTGGATGCACCTGCATGAGGTGGGGGAGAGGTTAGACAGAATTGTGCTGGGCACATCATCACCTTCAATGTTATAGTTCAGGGTGGGTGGAGAAGACAGCAGTGGTGTGGTGACATATCGCACTCCTCCTTCAACAGGAGTGGATGAGAACACTAGAAGGCAAATGTGGAGGCCATCGATTGTGTGGTCATCAGTGCACACAAGCCAGGGGGAGCATTGTTGGATGCAAATATATTACCTGCCCCCACCAAAGGCACCACCAGCATTAAGCTCATTGGCATAGCTGAGAAAGCCACCACCACAGAACCTGAGGCATTGGAGCCCAAGGCAGAGAGTGTGGCATAAAGTGGGCTTAAGACACTGCCACTGCCGTCACCACAAAAAGGCTTGGGTGAGCCTGGGTTGCCACTGTGAGAGGCCTCAATAGGGGGCATAGGCAGGCAGCTGCTTGAGAAGGCCTATCTGAGGGTAAACATAGGCCAAAATAGGCACTGTGTGGTGTTATGGTCATGATGGCTGTCATCACACCACATGGTGCCATAGCTGCAGTCATCATCATCATATCCTTATGGCCACATCACCATCATGCCATTGAGGCACAGCAACTGACTGCAAAAGAGGAAGTTAGTAGAAAAAAAAGGAAAAAAGAAAGTGTACAAGCAGATAATAAGCCAGCACAAGGAGCACAGCAACATGGTGTGCACAGCTGTGAGGGTCATGGGCCACAGCAATGTGGTGTATGCAGCTGCAAGAGGCAAGGCAATGTGGTGCATGCAGTCACAAGAGGAAGAGCAATGCAATGCATGCAGCCACAAGGGGCAAGGTGACACAGGGCATGCAGTTGCAAGGGGCAGAGCAACACAATGTGTGCAGCTGCGAGGGGCAAGGCAATGCGGTGCACACAACCATGAGGGGCACAGTGACATGGCACATACAGTGATAAAGGCCTAGCGATGTGCAGTGGGTGAGTAGCATAGCAATGCAGTGCATGTGGGTGCAAGGACATGGCGAGGTGAAGGCATGTCAGTAACGACATGTCCTGTCCTTGCCACACATTGTTGCAGTTGTTGCTGTTGGTTGTGGTGCATAGTGAGCCCTTGAGGGAGAGAGTGGCCATGTTTGTTGGCAAGGAGGACAGAGCATGGCATTAACATATCCTGTCTTCACCATATGTCATCACCATCATGGCCATTGGTTGTGGGGCCTGGTGCAGCTGTGTCCATTGGCAAGGAAAGTAGAGTGATGATATGGCTGCAAAAGAGGAAGTTAGAAAGAAAAAATGAAAGAGAAAATGAGAAAAAATACCAGAAAACCTGCCCTACCTGTGCTTGGGGTAGGGGTATTGACTGGGTGGTGAAAACATACCCTAACCCTACCCAGGCTAGGTATACCCATCCAGGTACTGGGTATTATATACCCATGCCAATCCCTATTCATGGTGTCTTTATGGTATGGTACAGGGGTGTATATAGCTGTTTATAGGGTATTATGGAATAATACAAGTATGATTTAAATGGTTTCTGTGTATATACAACAAAAATCTACTCTAAATAAATAACCTTACCCTCATGTGTCCAACAAAGGTGGTGTTGTAGTGTTTCAGGACCATAAGTGTGCAGATGGTCTCTAGCTAGAGACTAAATAGTTGTAATGTGTGTGATGTTGAGCATGTGGACAATGAGGGTGAGGGGCAGCATAACAATGCTTATCAGTAAAGCTGAAGTCGAAATGGAAAGCTATAAAATGGAGGGCATAGCATCTAAAGCAAAAGGAGATAGGAAAATGTATCAAAGATAACCCAAGTGAACCTATATCCAGTAAAGTTCCTTCTATGCAGTGACAAGGTCTAGACCTTGACCTGACTTGAGAGGGGCTGTGAATGACACAGGCTATATAGAGCAGCACTTCTTAAGGAGGCACATGCTTATAAGGTCTGTTATGATTTGCATCTCTTTTTCTTTTCCTTTACTCTTCCTTCTCACATGTGACTGTGGGATACCTAACTCAGGCCCTCCTTCCTTATATGGGTGGGTAGACTTCTTTAATATTGTCATACCCCTAGGGCAATGTCTCCTCTCTACCCACCCACATATAGGCAATGCTTTCCACACTCTATTACCATTGACTCAGGCTGTACTAAACTCATATGCATTTCATATTTATGTCTTTTCCCTCTTTGGGCTAGCCCCATTAGGATTTGTGACTTAATACAATACAGACTCAGACTTAGACTCTGCTCTACTATGTATATAAACCCTTGAGTGATACCTGTGTCACTCAAGCCTGACTTGATCCTCAAATCCAAGCAGTAGTCTTCCCTCTCATATTCTCTAGTGTGAAGCTTAGCACTGCTAGTAGGAACTCCTGGCTATCTCATCTCTTGTCCATGCCTTAAAAGTACTTGTGCTCACTATTGCACTTGTACTCATAAGGATAGCAACCCTGTCCTACACCCCCTTCCTCTTATCCATTTAAGCACCCTAAAGTGATCATGCTTGGGTGTGGGCTAGACCAAGCATCACCTCTATTATGCAGCAGGCCTCTGTCCTCTACACCTACCCTTACTGCATTACTTCCCCTTGACCCATGTTGGGTAACCTAGCACCCCACTTAGAGCATTACACAAGTCAGGCTTCCCACTTGCCACCCTGGCAGCTATCCACAAGTTTCTCAATGAGGCAGACCCTACCCATATCATCCACTATACCAAAGACAACCTCCCATACCATATAAAAAGGGATACCTGGTTTTACAAAGCCTCACAAGGATTCAAAGACCAATAAGAATACATCATCACTCTCAGAATTAACACCACTAAATATGACAAAAACACCCACATTGAATTTGTCTATAACTTACACAATGAACAAGAATACTAGTACCATTTGGAACAGAACCTAGAAGACCATCTTTGGTACATGCATCCCACATAATAAGTCCTAAGAGAGAATGCTTGAGGTTTAGGTTGGTAGAGAGTTGAAGACCCATAGCACCTAGATTACATTACCACAGCTGGACCAAGTAGTCAATCAGCAGCCCCCCAGACCATAACTAGAACCTTGTCCCAGCCCCATAAAGAATTCATCACAGGCGCTCTCCATCATATTGCCATTATCTAAGGTGCCTAACCTTTAAACCCAGAACCTCCAATACCTACTATCATCCAACAAATCTACCTCACAGCAGCATCCAGGTCCAAAATCCCCACAAACATTTCCCCCATCATAGCAGGGATCCCCTAGACAATGAGCCAACCAATAGCTAGCATCACAATTATGAGTGGCAGACCTGCCTCAGTTCTACAAAATGGAGGAGAAATGGCTAGAAACACCCCCAACCTCTTTAATGGGAACCAACATAGATCCAAGGACTTCATGAGGATGTTCAAACAATAGTGGAAGCTAAACCACAACAAACCAGTCTTCTAACAGCCCTATAAGCAAGTCGCCCTCTGCCTCAACTACATATAAGGAAAGAACATAGAAGACTGGGCTGATGACCAACAAAACAAAATGGATGATGATGTTACAAATGGCTATAGGCATGATAGTGAACATCACTAGACTATATTTGAAATGGCATATGAGACCATCTACACCAACTTAAGGGAGTGTATTAATGCTGAACAAGAAATAGAGAGGCTTAGGATGGAACAAGGCAACCTCAATACCTACATCATCTCCTTCAACAAACTTATGACCCTTGCAGGATACAGTAACATGGAACAAGAAGCTCTAACCTTGTTTAAAAAAGGACTCCCAGCACCACTTAACATCAGCATCATCCAGAACACTAACCCAATCCTATTGAATCTGAAAGGATGGCAGAAAGTGGCACATGAACAACAGCTAAAGTACCTTCAGACATGGGAGTTTATAAAGAAAGACCTTAGTGAGAAACAGAAGGCCTTCGCAAAATGTTTAGAGTTAAACAACAACCAGGGATGCAGGGACCCAAATGTGGTAGATGTAGATCTAGGGTAAGGGACCCAAAGGTTTACCAAACTAATGGAAGAAGAAAAGGTAAACCTAATAAAGCATGGAGCTTGCTTTAGGTGCCATTAAGATGGGCATATGTCTCACAACTGCCCAAAGAAATTTGAATCTGCCAATGTAGGGAGACCAGCCCCCACTTCTGCTCAAGTCAGCATACCAACCAAAACCACCAAAAATGGCATAGAAGGGCTCCTAAAAAGTATAAAGGACCAGCTAACCACTGATAACCTGAAACAGAAGTTCTTCAATAGAGTAATAGAAAAGGGTTTTGTCTAGGGTCCAAGTTAGCTGCCTTAGCTAGAACCCTTTGCCTGAGAACCATGTATATATTTAACAAGTCCAATAAACTTAAACTCCCTGTCACAATATATACATTCAAAGGAATAGCAGAAGAACTTACACTCATTAATAGTAAAGCTATAGAAAACTTTGTAGATCAAAAACTGGTTGAAGGGCTCAAACTGGGAAGCAAACGACTTAGCCTCCATAAAGTTCCAGAATGTGGATGGAACATATAACCAAACTGAACAAATAATGTACTATCTAGATCTCCTTATGTCTAGAGGAAACCAGAAGTTCATAGAATGATTCTATGTGACAGGGCTCAGCAGGATCAAGATAATCTTAGGGTATCCATGGTTACACAATTTCAACCCCCAAATTAATTGGCCAACCAATATGCTTGTAGGGCCAAAAGTAAAAATAGAAACTCTTTTTTATGGACAAGTCCCCAACCTATAGCGGTTAATAAAACAATGATACTCTATTATCCCCACCCAAGATAAAGCAGATTAAGTTGACCTTGTTGTAAGGCGAACCACCACCATCCCCAAAAAGAAACAACCTAGGCTTTCAAGTAATATAGAAGCACAACCACCAAGTAGTGAAATACTAATAAAAGAGCAGGTTCCTAAGCAATACTATAAGTACCTCAACATCTTTGCAAAACCTGTCACTGGTCAACTCCCCCTGCACTAAGAATGGGATCTCAAAGTTTGACTCATACCAAACACTCCCCCATTCATCTCCTGCACCCCGTACCACTCTCTCACATGGAACAAGAGTTCTAAGACCAGTACATCAAAGAAAACTTGGAGTGAGGTTTCATTTGGCATTTGAACTCCCTCTATAGCATCCCCATATTTTATAATAAAAAGAAGGACAGGGGCTTCTGACCACTATTTGACTACCAAAAAATTATCACTATAACTATCAAGAATATCAGCCCACTTCCTAGATTACTATAATACTAGAAGACACCATTGGGGCCATCCTATTCAGCAAATTTGACCTCTGTGAAGGATACTACAATGTTACTGTTAAAGAAGAGTCATAAGACATACTCATCTTCAAAATGACAAGTGGACTATATGCACCTACAGTGATGCCCTTTGAATCAACAAACTGCCCTACCATTATGCAAAAATTTATAAACCACATCTTTTAGCCCCTATATGACCACTATAGGCCCTAGTTTAAAAATTATATGGATGATTGTAGAATCTTCACATATGAAGGCAAACTAGATCTTTATTGACAAATAACATGCAATTTCTTCAACATCCTCTAAAAACACTCCCTGTTCCTGAAACCTTCAAAATGCCTCTTTGAAGCCTCTAAAATCAACTTCCTTAGACTACATCTCACCCAAACAGGTATTACCATTGCTCCTAACAAACTGTCTGCTATTGCTAACTGGCCATGCACCCTCAAAAACCTGAAAGAACTTCAAAGAGTACTTGGCATTCTTGGCTACCAATGCCCTTTTATTCCCAACTTTGCCACAATTGCACAACCTATGACTGCTCTCCTAAAGAAAGATGCCACCTTCCAGTAGACCCAAGAATATGCACAAGCTCTTGACACCCTAATTAATGTGGTTTGCTTGCACCCCATCCTCGTGGCCCCCAATCAAGACCAACAATTTGAATTAGAAGTGGATGCATCTCAGTTCACTCTAGAAGGTATCCTATGGCAACAAGACCCTGCCAATTCAAAGAAACTTTGTGCCATTGGATATTATTCCTCCACCCTTAGCCCCACTGAAATGAACTACAAAATCTATGACCAGGAACTTCTTGCTATTATCCAAGCCCTTCATTATTGATCACATCTCCTTCAAATGACTACCTTACCCATCATCATATGGATGGACCACAAGAACCTCATTTATTGGGTGGCACTATAGAAAGTCAGACCCCACACTGCTAC
>WNFC01011114.1_pt1 | contig 10013 bp, 10 predicted proteins | sample 5400541 | NCBI WGS metagenome assembly WNFC01 (sample SAMN13153342, study PRJNA577476) | soil metagenome | isolation source: 120 cm saprolite under Douglas fir tree site 2 hole 2 replicate 1 | place: USA:California | collected 2015-04-18 | reverse complement strand
CGAAAGATGTGCCGTCGGACAGATTGGCCAACTGGATGCGCCTCCGCTGATGTGGGATACCGAACGTTTTGCGATGTACCGGAGCCTCGCAGCTCCGCGATTGGGGCCCAGAGGACCCCAGTCAGGACGTTCGGTCAGCTACAGAAGCAGCTGGCGCAGCGAACGTAGTCGATGGCACGCCGCCTGGTGAGCGGGGCCAAAGAAGCAATGGCTGGACTACGCATCGCCCGAACAGGGTACGAAAAAATCGGCTCCGATGCTGCGATCCGGTCGCAAAAAGAATGAGCCGGGCACGATGCCCGGCTCATTTGGAATGTTGTCCCCACCCGGCCACTCGTCCTCTGGGGTCCCCGCGCCGAAGGCGCGGGAGGCAGCCTCCCCACAAGGTGGGGAGGGTCAGGGCTGGGCGTCGGGATTCGACATCGCGAACCACCGGCCTGACGGGAAGACTCCGACGAAAACGATCGGGTGGATGCAGGGTCGCGGCAGGTCGACGGTGGCTGTGATGTGCGAATTGCCCCCAGGCACGGTCGCATCGAAGCGCCCGGTGGAGACGTTGACGATCCCGTCCGGTGTCAGGCAGCTGACCGTGGCCTCGAAGTTTGCAATCGGGTTGATTCCACCGAGTGAAGGAATCACCAGGCCTTTTACGGTCACGTCGACCGCGCCCCGCTGGCTCACCGTGCCCGTGCCTGAGGTGATCGCCCATGGCAACCCGCCGCCAATGATTCCTCGTACGACCATGCCCCCGACGGGGATGGCGGTCATCGATGAGAAGTCGGTCAGGTTCCCCTTCTCATCGGCGAACGTGGGCACGGCGCTCGCCGCGACCACGCCGGCGACGCATAACGCTGTGATGAGGGCTCTTCCGAAGATGCGCATGGCCAAACTCCTCCGCAGACAGGCTGATTGCGTCCTGCTGGAGTTACCGACGGAGGTTACCTGTGAGTCGCCCTCCACTCCGGCGGCGACCCGAGCTTCGGCTGCAGAAGCTTCACGATCTCGCCCCGCTCCGGAAACCTGTCCAGGCGGGCCTTGCTGAAGACTTCCTCGCCGTCGACGGACACCTCGAAACGGCCGCGGCTTCCGGTCTTGAGCTCGAGGCCGCTCAGCACCGGCGCCCATCGGTCCATCAGCTCCTCAGCCAGGCTCACGGCCTGGGGCAGGTAGTCTCAAGGGACGCAGAACTCGATCGTGATCTTGGGTTTGGCGTTCGTCATCTGTCCGCTTAACCTGTTCGTACACTTCCCGGCAAGGAGCTATTCCGAGATGAGCAAAAAGGGGCAAGGAGCAATCCTGGTGGTGCAGTGCGCCTGCGGCATTCTGATGCGCGGGACGGTCGATGAGATCGTGCCGATCGTTCAGACCCACGCCCGCGAGTCCCACAACATGCGGGTCACGAGGGAGGACGTGCTCTCGAGGGCGCGTCCCGAAGCCTGACGAGGAACAAGACCCACGGCCGCTCCGCGGCACCCGCGCCGTGGGGAACCGAAGGGCCTGTCCAGGCGGAGGTCTTCGTCGTGCGCCTGCGGGGCGGGGAGCTGGAGCTCACGGGCCCGTGCGGGGCCGACGCCTGGTACATCGAGTCGCACGACGATGACGATCCGATGGAGATCGTAAAGCGTCTTTCGACCAACCTCATGGGCCCCCCGCTGCTGGTGCACTCGACCTCATGGCGCCGAGGACAAGGCGGGGTGCTGCTCAGCTTCCTCGTCATCATCGGCGATGACCAGGCCGCGGACCTCGCCGGCGTACCGATCGCTCGCGCGGAGCTCGCGCGTAACTCCGCCACAGAGGCTGCCAAGGGGATTGGCTCGAACCAGGTCGTCGAGCACGCGTTGAGGCACATGGCCTGGCTCGCCCAGGACGACCCGGCCGTCAGGACTGCGCTCTCACCAGGCTGGGTAGCCGCGCTGGCCGGCTACGTGCCGGAACCGTTCCGCCACCTCAGCTAGCGGCGCGCCGTTCCTAGGCCGGGCCGACGACCCTGGCGGCGCCAGAGCTTCGCAGCCGCAGCGCCAGCGCGAGCGCAAGGACGCCGAAAATCAGCATGTAGGCGCCGAACAGCCACACGATCGTGACCACGCCCGCGGAGGGGTTGATGGCGAGCAGGATCCCAAACACGATCGAGACGACGCCGCCCAGCACAAGCAAGAACTCATTGCGCACAATGCGGCGCAGCAGGTACGCGGCGCCGAGCTCGACAAGGCCGCTGAGGATCGCCCACACCGCGACCAGATACACGAGGGTGACGGCGGCAACGCCCGGCCGCGCTAGAGCGATGATTCCGACGACGATCCCCAGCGCTCCCTCCAGCGTCAGCAGCCATGACCCTCCGCGAATGCCGGCGACGATCGCGAAGGCTCCGTCGACGAGCAGATAAGCGGCGAAGAGCGCGATCAATACGAGCAGCGTGATCCCGGTCCACGCGAAGGCGGCGATGCCGAGCAGGATGCCCGCCACACCTCGAATCGCAAGAGCCCACCAGCTGATCCTTATCGAGCTACCCATCGATCACTCCTCCTACTCCCGCGCCAGAGGAGGCCGGCTTTCGGGCCGGCCTCCCGAAACGCTCAGCTCTAGTGAGGACCCGAGCCCACGAGCTGTTGCATAGGTGACCTACGCTCCCCCGAACCCCGAGTCTAGGCCCGCCGGAGCCACAATTCACGCCCAAAACAGCCCGGCCGCAGGGCGCTATTTGGCGTCCGTTACGGGCTCTTCGCGGCCTCCGCACGTGGTTGGGAGGGCAGCTACCAATCCTTCCTGATGACCGCCACGCCCCGCGGTCCGAGGCGGACCAGGCCGCGGTGCACCTCAGTGCCGTCGACGAGATTGACGCCCGGGTCGGCCACGGGCACTTCCACCTGCACGTCGCGGTGGTTGAGCAGGAACAGCAGCGAGCTGCGTGGGCCCGAACGGCGCACGACCGAGACGCCGGGGGGCGCCTCGAGCACCGGCTTGACGCCCGCTTCGGAGATGGCGGCGCCCAGGATCCGCGCCATCGCCGCGCGTTCAGGTCGCGTGGCGATGTAGATCGCACGCCCTTCTCCAAACCTGTGGCTGGTGACCGCCGGATGACCGTCCAGACTCGATCCCGAGAACCGCGCCAGCACCTCGGCGCCTGCCGGAGTGATGAGCTCGCTCCAGAGGTCGCCATGGGACTGGGCTCCATCGGCGAACTTGAGCTTGACCGTCTCGTCATCAGCCAGTGGAAACCAGTCGACCACCTCCAGGCCGAGCAGACGCCGGAACGGTTCGGGATATCCGCCCAGGCGGATGTGCTCGAACGGGTCGACGATGCCGCTGAAGAAGGACATCACCAGCGTGCCGCCCGCCTCGACATAAGCGGTCAGGTTGGCCGCGGCCTCGTCGCTGACCAGGTACAGGCTGGGCGCAAGCACGAGCCGGTAACCGGACAGGTCGCCGGACGGCGGCGCGAAGTCGGCGACCAGGTTGCCGTCGAAGAGGTGGCGGTAGTACGACTCGAGCTGGTCGATGTGGTGGACGCGAATCGAAGGTTTCGACGGCAGCTCGAGCGCCCACCACGACTCCCAGTCGTGGAGGATCGCCACGTCCGCCGTCACGCGTGTCCCGCAGACCGCGTCGAGGCGGGTCAGCTCATTGCCGAGCCGGACGACCTCGTGCCACGTGGGCGAATGATCGGGCGGGCCGTGCGGAACCATCGCGCTGTGGAATTTCTCCGCGCCCGCGCGCGACTGTCGCCACTGGAAAAACATCACGCCATCGGCGCCCCGTGACAGCGCCTGATAGCTCCACAAACGCATCTGGCCTGGCGCCTTGGCCACGTTCACATCGCGCCAGTTCACGCGGTTGCTGGTCTGCTCCATCAACATCCACGGGCGGCCGTGGCCGAGCGAGCGCATCAGGTCGCCGGCCATCGCCGCCCGCATGCCGGCGTCGGGATCGGCCGGGTCCTGATAGACGTCGTCGCTGACCACGTCTTCGTGCTCCGCCCACTTCCAGTAGTCGAGCGGCTTGAAGAAGCGCATGAAGTTGGTCGTGACGGGGACGCCGGGGCTGTGCTGGGTGAGGACGGCGTGCTCGAGCTCGTAACATGCGAGCAGCTCGTCGGAAGAAAAACGCATGAAGTCGAGGTGCTGGCTCGGGTTCGGCCACGTCGGCGTTCGCCTCGGCGGCAGGATCTCCTCCCAATCGGAGTATCGCTGCGACCAGAAGTCGGTGCCCCACGCGCGATTCAGCGCTTCGAGGTCGCCGTACCGCTCTTGCAGCCACACGCGAAACGCGGCGGCCGACACATCGCAGTAGCACGCGGGAACGTGACAGCCGAACTCATTGCCGACATGCCACATCGCCAGCGCGGGATGCCTCGCATATCGCTTCGCCAATTGCTCGACGAGATGCTGTGCGGCGAAGCGGTAGACGGGACTGCTCGGACAGTAGTGCTGCCTGGCGCCGTGCGAGAGGCGGACGCCATCGGCCAGCACCGGCAGCATCTCGGGATGCTTGTGCGACAGCCATGGCGGCGGCGAGGCGGTGGCGGTCGCCAGATCGATGCGCACTCCGCCCTCATGGAGCATCTCGATGATCCGGTCGAGCCAGTCGAAGTCATATCGGGCCGCTTCGGGCTCGAGACGGGACCACGAGAAGATGCCGAGCGAGACGAGGTTGACCCCGGCCTCCCGCATGAGCCGGACGTCCTCCTCCCACACCGATTCCGGCCACTGATCCGGGTTGTAGTCGCCGCCGTAGGCGATATGCGGAAGCTTCTCGCCGAGGAGGGGGTCGCTCAGCCTTTTGTGGATCCAAGTGTGAGGCCGGCGACGAAATGGCGCTGCAGGGCGATGTAGATGAGGATGGGCGGAACAGCCGCAAGCAAGGCGCCCGCCGCGATGAGGTTGTTGTTGACGAAGAACTCACCCTGGATGTTGTTCAGCGCGCTGGTGATCGGCCGCTTGTCTCCTGTCTTCAGGAGCAGCAACGCCCAGAAGAAATCGTTGTACATGAACGTGAACAGAAGCGTAGCCATCGCTGCCAGCGCGGGCCGGCAGAGCGGCAGGATCACGCTCCACCAGATGCGCAGGATGTTGGCGCCGTCGACCAGCGCCGACTCGGTGATCTCCCTGGTGATGGTCTTCATGTAGTTGCTCAGCACGAATGTCGCGAACCCGGTCTGGAACACCACGTGGATGAGGATGATGCCGATGTACTGGTCGTACAGAAGGTTGTTGTCGCTGAAGATCGCGAATGAGAATCTGCCGATGTCGATCGAACCTAACATCGCGATCGGCGTGTTCAGATAGATCCAGTAAAGCGGAACGATGATGACCTGCGGGGGGAGCAGGTTCCCCGCGGTGAAAATCATCAGGACGATAAGGTTGAACTTCCAGCTGAACTGTGTGCAGCAGAAGGCGACCATCGATGCGATCAGGAGCGTCAGGACCACACCAGGCACGACGATGACGAGCGTGTTCAGGTAGAAGTAAGGCAGGTCGGCCTCGGTCCAGAAGTTCGTGTAGTTGGCGAAATTGAGGGTCTTCGGCCACGAGACGAATCCGTTTGTGATCGTCTCGCCCACCGGCCTCAGCGATGCGTACACGGCCCAGAAAAGCGGGAACAGCCACACCACGACCATCGTGCCCAGGAATATGTGAAGGGCAGCTCGAGCCGGGCGCATGCGCCGCCGTTTGGAGCGCACGATTCCGCGCGGAACAGACGCTGCCAGCGTGCTCATGCCAGGGACTTCATGGTTCGCGACAGGAACAGGACGATCGGGCCGAGCGAGATCACCAGCAGCACGACGGCGATGCTGGACCCAAAACCAACAAGGCTCGCCTCGCTGATGCTGTTGTTGGTGATGAGGATGGACAGCAGCTCGAGGCCGTTCTTGCCCTGATTGATGATGTAGGCGATGTCGAAAGCGCGCAGAGCCTCGATCGCGGTGATGACGACGATGATGACGTTGATTGGGGCCATCACGGGAAAGACCACGCTGAAGAAGGTCTGGATCTCGCTGGCACCATCGACTCTGGCCGCCTCGCGCAGCGACGGGTCGACGCTTTTCAAGCCGGCGAGGTACAGGATCATGATGTAGCCGACATGGCGCCAGCTCGTGGCGACCAGGGCCGAAAACAAGTTGATGCGCGGGTTGCCAAGCCAGTCGATGAGCCGGGAGCCTTTCAAGCCGAGCGCGTTGTTGATGAAACCGTCGTTGGGGGCGTACTGCAGCTCCCAGATGAAGGCGACCACGACGAGCGACAGCACGACCGGGAGGAAGAAGACGCTCTGGTAGATGCGCGTTCCACCCATCTCGCGGTCGAGCAGCACCGCAAAGAACATGCCCAGTGGCGTCGCGATGAAAGCCAGCCACGCCAGCCAGATCAAGTTGTGTTCCAGGGCCGGCCAGAAAAGCGTGTATCCGCTGAAAAGAAACTGGTAATTCTTGAAACCGACGAAGTTCTTGCCCGTGATCGGCCCGATATCGGACCAGTTGGTGAAAGAGAAGAACACGGAGGCGACAGTCGGTCCCCAGATGAGAAGCACGTCGAGGGTGAGGGGCACGCCCACCATCAGGATCAGAAGGAGCCTGTCTTGCCGGGTTAGAACCGTGTAGCGACGCTTGCGCCGTGTCGCAACGAGGGCCCCCGCCGGCGCTTTTTGCGTCCGGGCGGGGGCCAGGCTCGTGGCCGGTTCAGCCATTCTTCAGATCATATTGTCCGGTTAGGCCTCTGGCGGCAGTGAGTCCCAGAACGACTGCATCTTGCCCTGCAGACTTGTCGGGTCGCCCTTCGGGTTGGCAAGGAAAGAGAGCAAGAAGCTCTGCATGCCGTTCGGTCCCGCAAAGTCGGGACGCGAGTCGCGGTCGAAATATTGCGTGATCTTCTGCGCGCTGGACACGAGCTGCACGGCCTTCTTATCCAGCGCGCTGTACCCGCTGGTGTCAGCGTCGCTTGCGGTCGGGATCGTTCCCGGAGCGGCCTTGGACAGCTTGACCTGTGTCGAACCCTTGGCCCAGTACTCGAGGAAAGCCTTGGCCTGACCGAGATCCTTGCTGAGCGTGGGCGATTTCTTGCTGATCATGATGACGTCGATAGGCGCGTCGATGCCCTTCTCGGCGTCGTACTGGGTTCCAAGGTCTGGGAACGGAAAGAAATCCAGCTGAGCAAGGTCGTCCGGGTTGCCCGTGGCCGCGAACTGCTGGGCTACGAACAGGCCAAGCAGGTACATCCCGGCCTGCTTCCGTACCACCTGGTCCGCCCCCTGCTGCCAGGTTGCGCCGGCGAGCCCGGGAGAGTAGTAGTCGGTGATCTCGCTCCACTTCTTGTAGACGGCGGTCACCCTCGGGTCCGTCCACTTCTGCTTGCCGGTCAGAAGCTCGGTGTGGAACTGGTATCCGTTGAGACGGAGATTGATGATGTCAAAGGTTCCCTGGGCAGGCCAGCCATCCCTGTCGGCCATCGCGATTGGGATGAGCCCGTCCTTCTTCATCTGGACGCACAGAGCCTTGAATTGATCCCAGTTCGCCGGGACTGTGTAGCCGTGCGCGGCGAACACGTCCTTCCGGTAGAAGACCGCCCAGGGGTAATAGTCGATCGGAATGGCGTAGACGTGGCCGTCGTTTCCGGTCACCGATCCCGCAAACCCGGCGGTGTAGTTGGATTTCACCTGGGCCCATGCATCGTCGATCGGCGTCGCCAGGCCCTGGGCGGCGAAGAAACGCATCCGGTGACCGGAGAACCACGTGAATACATCCTCCGGCGTGCCCTGGAGGTACGAGCTGATCTGGTTCTGGAAGGTACCGTGGTCGACCGTGTTAATGGTGACCTTGGTGCCGCCGTTGGCCGCCATGAAATCGTTGACGAGTGCCTGCAGGCCGGCTTTCGGTGCAGCGTCGGAGGAGTAGCTGCCGATCGACAGGCTGCCGCCGGTGGAGGTGACGCTGGTCGTCGTCGGCGTGCTCCCGCCACACGCCGCGATGAATGCCGCCACGCTGCCGTAGCCGGCTATCTTCAGGACGTCGCGTCGCGATAGATCGAGGTCCAGGTTCAGCGCCGTATGCCTTGTGGCATCCCGTGAATCACCCATTGAACTTCTCCTCCAAGACCAAGCTCGTGTGCAATCGGCAGATAAGCCGCACTGTTGCAGGCATAGCGGAAGGTTACAGATTCGGTCAAATTTGTCAACAGTCGAGTTTCGCTTCTGCTCGCTATTGATCAAAGTTGATCGATGTCGTACCATCGGGCGAAATGCTCGCCGCCGAGAGGAGACGCCGGATCGCGGAGAGCGTCCGCTCCCATGGGGTGGTGTCCGTGGCCGAGATGGCGGAAGCCTTGGGGACGACCGAGATCACGCTCCGGCGCGACCTGCACGTGATGGCGAAAGACGGTCTGCTCGTGCGGACCCACGGCGGCGCCATCCGGCCCTCGGGTGTCGGCCACGAACCGAGCTACTCGGAAAAGGCGCAGCAGGCAGGCGCCGAGAAAGCCGCCATCGCACGCCTTGCCCTGGAGATGATTCGGCCCGGCGACTCAATCGTCCTCGGTCCGGGAACCACGACTCTGGCGCTGGCCCGGCTTCTCGTCCATAGCCCGGAGCTCACGGTCGTCACGAACTCGTTGCTCGTGGCTCAGGCGCTGATGGAAGCGCCCCGTGTCGAGGTGATATTGACCGGCGGCACACTCCGGCGATCCATACATGCGCTGGTAGGGCCGGCCACGGAAGAGTCGGTGCGTGCTCTGCGGGCCTCCCAGGCATTCATCTCCGGCAACGGGTTCACAGCCGACCGTGGCCTCAGCACGCCAAGCCCGGTGGTGGCCGCCACCGACCGCGCGCTTGCGGGCGCGGCCCAGCACGTGGTGGTGCTGGCCGACTACACAAAGATCGGTGAGGAGACCATGTGCCAGACGGTTCCGGCCGCGAGGGTGCACACCCTGATCACGGACTCGAAGGCACCGCCTTCGGAGCTGGAAGCGATTCGCTCCGCGGGCCTGGAGGTGCGCGTCGCCGACGTCGGGGGCAATGGCGAGAGCAAGCGCCCGAGCGCGTGACGGCGAGCCCGCGCCGGCTCGCGCACGCCGCGCGCTCAAGAACGCGCCGCGGAAAAACCTGAGCAGGAAAGAGATCGCGCTCCCGGACGGCAGATACCTGCTTGCCTACGGTCACGCGACGAACCCGTCCCTCGATGCCTGAGCTTCGGTTCGACCCGCTGCGCAAGGAGTGGGTCGCATACGCCACCGAGCGCAACGACCGCACCTTCCTCCCCACCGACTTCTGCCCGCTGTGTCCATCAGGACAAGGCGGCGCTTCCGAGGTCCCGCTGGACACATTCGAGGTCGTCGTCTTCGAAAACCGGTTTCCAGCATTCGGGCCTGACCGCCACGACGGACGACCTATGCGGCCTGCAACCACGGGATGCGAGGTTGTCGTCTACACACCGGAACATGAGCTCACGCTGGCCGAGCTCCCGCTCGAACGGGTGCGCCTCCTCGTCGACGTGTGGGCAGATCGCTACCGAGAGCTGGGTTCGCGGAGAGAGGTCGGCTACGTCTACATCTTCGAAAACAAAGGCGAAGAGGTCGGCGTCACCCTCCACCATCCGCACGGCCAGATCTACGCGCTGCCTTTCGTCCCACCCTTCGCGAAGGCTGAGCTGGACGCTTCGCGCGAGCACCTCGACAAGAGCGGTGAGTGTCTTCACTGCGCCGAGCTGGCGGCCGAGGCATCGGGGCCGCGGGTCGTCCTGAGCGAAGGTTCCACCTTTGCATTCGTGCCGCGCTCGGCCCGGTGGCCGTACGAGGTGCACCTGTATCCGCGCCGGCACGTGGCCTCGATCGCAGACCTGGACGAGGCCGAGCGCTGGGATCTCGCCCGCGCTCTGCTTGGCGTGACGGGTGCATACGACCGCCAGTTCGAGTTCTCGACGCCGTACGTGATGGCGGTGCACCAGTCCCCCACGGATGGCGGTGAGTGGCCGCAGGCGCACCTGCATTTCGAGTTCTACCCACCGCACCGCCGCGGCGACCGCCTGAAGTACC
>WNFC01011112.1_pt1 | contig 10013 bp, 10 predicted proteins | sample 5400541 | NCBI WGS metagenome assembly WNFC01 (sample SAMN13153342, study PRJNA577476) | soil metagenome | isolation source: 120 cm saprolite under Douglas fir tree site 2 hole 2 replicate 1 | place: USA:California | collected 2015-04-18 | reverse complement strand
ATGGAACGCGCCGGGATCACCGACCCGGCCGATGTGCACTATGTGCAGACCAAGACGCCGCTGCTGACGATCCACACAATTTCCGACGCCAAGAGCCGCGGCAAGACGGTGTGGACCGAGAACACGCACGAGTCGATGGACCTGTCGAACGGCTGCACCGCCCTGGGGATCGCGGTCGCCCTCGGGGAGATCGAGATGGCGTCCGACGCCGACGTGCTGCACAACCGCGGCTTGTACTCGTCGGTCGCATCCTGCTCGTCCGGGGTCGAGCTTGACCAGGCCCAGGTCGTGGTCGCCGGCAACGCGCGGGGAATCGGCGGCAGGTACCGGATCGGGCACTGGCTCATGCGCGACGCGCTTGACCAGGACGGCATCTGGGCCGCTATCAAGGACGCAGGCCTGGAATTGCCGGACCGGCCGCACCCCTCTGACTTGCAGGGCAGGCTGGTCAACGTGTTCCTCAAGTGCGAAGCCAGCCAGAACGGTCAGGTCAGGGGCCGCAGGAACGCGATGCTCGACGACTCCGACGTGCACTGGCATCGCCAGATCAAGGCTTGCGTGGGCGGCGTCGCGGCGGCGGTGACCGGCGACCCTGCCGTGTTCGTGTCAGTGTCGGCAGCCCACCAGGGCCCTGACGGCGGCGGCCCCGTCGCCGCGATAGTCGATCTCTCCGCTCCTACCGTTTGAGTCCTGGCCGCCAACTTTAAGCCGGCCTTTCACATCTCCTCTGTTCCCAGCCGGGCTCCGGTCAGCAGATAATGCGCTCGGACGGATGAGGGAGGAGTGGTATGAGCACGCGTATTCGCATGATTGTCCTTGGTTCCCTGCTGGCTGTCGGCTGCGCAGCGGGTCCGGTATCGGCCGCTGCCGTCGCTGACCCTGGCGTGAGCCGTACCGCGACAGCGACTGCCACCGGGGCCGAGGGGGTCCCGCGGCTTGGGAATGTGTTCCTGATCATCGGCGAGAACACGACGTACTCTCATCTCACCACGACGAACGCTCCGTTCCTGATGGGCACCGTCCGCCAGAAGGGTGCCTGGCTCAGCAATTACTACGCGGCGACGCACTGGTCGCAGGCCAACTACGTGGCCCTCGTGACCGGCCAGTTCACCCGCTGCGAACAGCAGGACTTCGGAACGGCCTGCCATCAGAACATCGACAATCTCTATCACCAGATGGACGTGGCGGGGCTTAGCTGGAAGGTCTGGCTCGAGGCAGGCACGGCCAAATGCGACACCGGATCGGGCGGAAGCTGCGCGAGTAACACGGCGTGCCCGCTGACCGGCTTCTACACCACGGGGAACCCGCCGATACTGTTCGACAACATCGAGGGACCAGGCGGCGTCTGGTCAGCGACGTCCCCATCAGCAGAATGCCTGGCCAACGACGTCCCGGCCGGCAAGCCGACAGCAGGCATGTCGACGTTCAACGCCGACCTGGCAACCGGCCGGGTCGCCAGGTTCAACACGATCATCCCCAATGGCTGCGACGATGGCGAGGCGAACTGCAAGCCGGTCAACAACCGGTACACCCAGTTCGACAATTTCCTCAGCGCCGAAGTACCGAAGATCGAGGCGTCACCCGCGTTCGGGACCAACGGCGTCATCATCGTCGTCTACGACGAGGACGAACGGGCCGGAGGGCTCGCGGCGAAGAACGGGCTCGGGTCGGGCGGCCACGTCGTCTGCGTGATTCTCAGCCCGCTTGCGGTTCCCGGTAGCTACGACCAGAAGTACTACCACTACAGCGTGCTGCGGACGCTTGAGGACGGATTCGGCCTGTCCGGATACCTGGGCGCCGCAAACGAGGTCACGCCGATCAACGACATCTGGCGCCGTCGCTTATCGGCGATGATCACGCGGGTTTGGTTGGTCTATGCGCCAAACCCGCATGATCATCTCATGGTTTGCAGCACGAGGGTCATGAAGGTGTTGCTCGGGCTTTCCGCGTAGCTGCCGAACGGCCCGCACGGAGTGAACCCGGCGCTCGCGTACAGCGCACGCGCCGGGGCGAACGCCGCCATCGTCCCGGTTTCCAGACTCACCCGGCCGCAGCCGCGGTCCCGGGCGACGCCGATCAGGTGGTCGAGCATCGCCCGGCCGATCCCGCGGCCTCGCGCCGCCTACGCCGTGTGCATGGACTTCAGCTCCGCGTGCAGCGGATCAAGCTGCGTGCTCGTGCGCGAACGTGAGATGGCGCTCGAGCAGCCGCCGCACATCCGGGGACTGGGGGTCGTCGCCGGCGATCACGCCATCAGGCAGCGAGGCATCAGGCGCAGTGGGGCCGGGCACGGCATGAGCTTAGGCGACCGCTCCGCCGCGCCGTTTGGACGAGGCTTGCCGCAGCTACGGCGCGGTGCCCGTGTAGGCCGCCGTGCACCGGTCCGCCGCGGCCCTGGCGCTTGCCTCGTCGGTCCCGGCGGCGATGCTCGCGTCCCGCCACCGCCCGCTGCTGAGCGACATGAACAGCTTGCCGTCCTCGGACGCCGGCCAGGCGGCTGCCTCCGGCGGGTCGACCGCGTCCCCGGACGACAGATGGTTGGCCAGGCCCATGAAGCCCATGTCCCAGCCGATGCCCACGGCACCGGGTCCGAATTCGGCCCAGCGCTCGTCATCGACGTGGGCGGTGTGCTCAAGCTCGAGCGTGGTCGAGCCGTCAGCCTCCGGGTTCAGCCTGACCTCGATCCAGCTGACCTCGCCCCCGAATTCCCAGGTCGCCCCGAAGCTCTTCGGTGGGTCGCAGCGCTCGATAGTGCCGCTCGCATTGCCCTGGATCTGGAAGCGGCCGCCAAGCCTCAGTTCGCCGGAGACTGGCAGGAACCAACGGGAGATGCGTTCAGGATTGGTGCACGCGTCCCAGAGGTCGTCGATGCCGGTTTGATAGGCCTGGCTGATCGTCATGACCCTGGCCTCGCCCGCCGCTACAACGCGGGTCCCGATCAACCGTCGCACGGCGCTGATCTGGTGCCTGACTTCGATCATGGAGTACTCCTGCCTTGTTGTCTTTTCCCTGAGCTAGGTGGCCGGCGCTCACGTTTGCCGCGCACGACCTCGGTTTCCAGCGCGTCCAGGCGCGGAGTCCAGGTGCGCCGGAAGCGATCGAGCCATGCGTCGACGTCCTGCAGCGCCGCCGGGCTGATCGCGTACATGCGCCTAGTCCCGTCCGGCCTGACCGTCGCGAAACCAGCTTCGCGCAGCACCCGCAGATGCTGCGACACGGCCGGCTGCGTAATCCCGAACTCCTGCTGGATCGCCGTGCAGACAGATCCCGAGCTGCGCTCGCCGTCGGCGATGAGCTCCAGGATCCGGCGGCGTACAGGATCGCCGAGTACCTCGAACGCGTGCACAGCACTGATCTTATCAGTGTGAACTTATATAAGCTACGCATTGATATTTCTGGCGGCTCAGCTGGGTTGCCCCATAATCCTGGACGTTTCTCAGAACTTGGTCGTGCGTCGACACATGCGCAGATAGATGACCAGGATCATGGAAGCGTGGACGGCCCGGCGTAAGGTCGGTGCCGTGTCCAACCGGGAACTGGTGGTTCTCGGCACTGCCAGCCAGGTGCCCACCCGCCGCCGGAATCACAATGGCTATCTGCTCCGGTGGGATGCCGAGGGCCTGCTGTTCGACCCGGGCGAGGGCACGCAGCGCCAGATGCAGTTCGTCAGTGTGGCGGCGAGCCAGATCAGCCGCATCTGCATCACTCACTTCCACGGAGATCACTGCCTCGGCCTGCCCGGCGTACTTCAGCGGATGTCGCTCGACGAGGTTACGAACACGGTGGAGGTCTGCTACCCGGCGCAGAGCGCCGGAGTATTCGCGCGGCTGCGGCACGCGGCGCTCTACCGTGAGTCCGTTTCCTTGCTGGAACGGCCAGTCGATGCCGATGGCCCGGTCGGCGGGGAGTGGTCGTTCCGCCTGGAAGCCAGGCAGCTCTCGCACAGCGTGCCGACCTTCGGCTACAAGCTGACCGAGCCGGACGGCCGGCGGATGCTGCCTGACAAGCTCGCGGCAGCGGGGATTGCCGGACCAGACGTAGGCCGGTTGCAGCGTGACGGCAGCCTGCTCGCGGGGGATCGACCCGTGACGGTCGAGGAGGTGAGCGAGCTCAGGCCGGGCCAGAGGTTCGCGTTCATCATGGATACCGGGCTCTGTGATGCCGCGTTCGCGCTCGCCGAGCGGGCCGACATGCTCGTGTGCGAATCCACCTTCGCCGACGCGGACGCGCCGCTGGCCCGGGAGTTCGGGCACCTGACCGCTGGCCAGGCAGGCCGGATCGCGGCCGAGGCCGGGGCGCGGCTCCTCGTACTCACGCACTTTTCGCGGCGCTATGACGACGAAGCCGCCGAGCGCCTGACCGGGGAGGCCGGGGCGGCGTTCGGCGGCGACGTCGTGCTCGCCAGCGACCTGGACCGGATTCCCGTTCCGCGGCGGGGAGACCAGGTGTCACATGATCGGGGCCGCACTTAGATGGGCCGGCTCGGGCGCTTAGGTGTCCTGATTGGCTTCGTTCATGTTGACGTGATAGGCGTCAGGCGGCCACGGGCGGTAAATCGTACGCGCGGGCCGGAGCTCGGCTTGGCGTAGGGCTGACGATGACCAGGGGCGTGCGCGGTCCCTGCGCCCTTCCGTCCGGGTTGACACCGGGCAGCACCTGGTCGTAGAAGCAACCGCAATCGTCCCAGGTATTGAACAGCACAGTGGATGGCCACTCCGGTCCGTTCATCACCGCCGACGCGACCTGGCCCAGCCAGTCGTCGCCGGCAGTGATGGAAACCCGTTGTGCTCGCTGAACGCGGCATCATTCCCGCCCGGCGTGACAATCGCGAAGTTGGGCAGCTTGCCGGACCGCGCGTCCGAGCTGGGAACGTTGTTCGCCTTCTGGCCGGTGTACAGGCACTCCGCGAACGCGGGGCAGATATCCCAGCCGTAACCTGCGGCCGTGGGCCCCCGGCCGCTCGGCGGCGTCGGATCGCCATAGATCCGCCACGACAGGCCAGCAGCCTGCAGACGATCCATGGCAATCCCCTGAAACCGTGGAGACTTCCGCCCCAGGACGGGCTGTCGGCCATCGAGAAGGTCCGGTCGCTGATGGCGAATCGGCGCGCCAGCGCGGCGAGGTTGGGTACCTGGGCCGGCGTGTACCCGCCGATGCAGGCGTAACCGGTTTTTCGCGGCGCAGCCGGGCACGTTCTGCCAGCCGTCCATCCTCCCGCCGTCGATGGCTGCCTGCTGGGAGACCACGGTGTGCGACACATTCGGAACGATGTCCGGCATCACACCTAGAGCGACAACGCTGTTGTTGGAGAGGGTGACCGAGGCTGGCATGCCGCCGTCTGGGCACCGGCCCTGGTTGTGGTTGCACCAGTACCCGAGGAGGTCGTCGAAGGTGTGGTTTTCGAGGTACAGCACGACGATGTGCTTGACGGGCGGCGGCTGAGCGCTGGCCGTGCTGGCCATGGCGAGCCCGCCGAGCCCGGCCGTTCCCGCGGCCAAGAGCGCGAAGGCGCGCGCCCGGGTCCGGGACCATCCACCGTGAGCTGCCATTTGAGCCGCCACTGACGGAGCCTCCTCATCCCTGCCAGGTTGTAACCCATGCCATGCCGCAAGTGTCACGGGGCAGAAGAAGGAGGTCATCCATCCGGCCATGTCCCCGGGTTTTCTCAGCCATTTCACAGGCACGCGACATGCCGGGCCCGGCGACCGCCTCCGGCCGCCGACGCGGGCAGCAGTGGCGCGATCAGCACGCGCCGAGTTAGGTAGCCGCACGTGCATGAGCTGAGTATCCGCACTCATGCTCCGCGCGCTGGCACGCGGCAGGATCGCATCCATGGAAACCCGAAACACTGAAACCGGCTCACCCGTGCGGCCGTCGCCACGCAGGCAGCGCTCGGCCTGGTCGGCGCTCGGCCTCGCCGTTGCCGTCATCCTCGTTGTCGGCGGACTGGCGGCGGTCGGCGCGATCGTCGTGTTCTGCGTCGGGATGTCGAACTACGGAAGCAACAAATGATCACCCGGATCCGTCTCGTCGTGCTGCTGACCCGCCCGGCCGTGATCTTGCTGCTGATCATGTTCAACGCTACCGGGGCGGCCGAGGCCGGCCCGGGCGGGAACGCGTCGCTGCTGGCCGCGCCGCTCGCCGCTGTCGTCGGCTTCCTCCTGTTCTCCGTTGCCTGCAACGACCTGGCCGATGAGGCGATCGACCGGGTCAATCTGCCGGGCCGGCGGCCGCTGGCCGCCGGCCTCCTGGGCCGCCGCGAGTTCGCAATCATCGGCGTCACCGCGGGCGCGGGCGGGCTGGCGGCGAGCGCGCTGCTGGGCTGGCGGGCGGTGGTCGTGATGGCCGGCGGGATGTGCGTGAGCGCGGGCTACTCGCTGCGCCCGGTCCGGCTGGCCGACCGCGGCGCGGTCGCCTCGCTGGTGCTACCCGGGTGCTACGTGGCTGTGCCGTACCTGCTCGGCGTGCTCGCCGTCGACGAGACGATCCACCCGGAGGCGCTGCTCCTCCTCGCCGGACTGTACCTGGGCTTCGTCGGGCGGATCCTGCTGAAGGACTTCAGGGACGTGCGCGGGGATGCGCTGTTCGGCAAGCGCACTTTCCTCGTCCGCCATGGCCGGGTCCCGACCTGCGTGTTCAGCGCGTGCTTCTGGATGTCGGGCACCGCCGTCATCCTGGCCGGAACCGCCCGGCTGACGGTGGCGCTCGCCGCGGCCGAGGTCACCTGCCTGGCCTGCGCGCTCGCGTCGCTGCGCGCCCTGTCGGCGGACCGGGGCGCCCGCAGGGACGAGTCGATCGTCGCGGCGGTGGCGATCATCGGCCGCGGCATGGTGCTTCTGCTCCTGGCCCATTTGTCGATGGCGGCCGCCGGCTGGACACAGATCCGCTATGACGTGGTGATCGCCGGACTCCTCGCCCTCACCGTCGGCCAGGCGCGTTCGATGGCCAGGCACGGGCCCGTCTCGCGGCTTCGCGTTCCGGGCTGGCTCCAGGCCGGGTCAGAGCCCGCCGGCCAGCTCGGAAGTCCAGACCACGACCCTGGTGCGGTCGCCGCGGAACAGGTCGCGTGCGAATTCGAGCGGCAGTCCCGAGCGCGCGTAGGCGGTGCGTTCGACCAGCATCAGCGGCGCTCCTTCGGCGACGCCGAGCGCCTCGGCTTCCCTGACGCCCGCGCAGACTGGCTCCAGGCTCTCCTTGGCCCGGTGCGGCCGCTGCCCGTACTTCTGATCGAGCAGCTCGTACAGCGACCCGTCCAGGCGGTAGCCGAGCAGGCCCGGGCAGCGTTCGGCCGGGAAGAGGGAGTGCTCGATCAGGATCGGCTGGCCGCCTGCCAGGCGCAGCCGCCGTACCTCGTAGACCGCGGCGCCCGCGTTGATCTCCAGCGCGGCTGCCGCGGCGGCGCTGGCGCGGATTTCGGCTGCGGCGAGGACCCGGGCTCCCGCGACTAGGCCGTGACGGCGCAGTTGCTCGGAGAACCCGGCCAGCACGGTGAGGTCCTGCTCGACCTTCGGCTCGGCGACGAACGTCCCGCCGCTGCGGCCGACGGACCTGGTCACGAGGCCGCGCTGGGCGAGCTCGGCTAGCGCGTGCCGCAGCGTCATCCGGCTGACACCGAGCCATTCGGCCAGATCCTGCTCGGTAGGCAGCCGGTCGCCCGGTGTGAGCCTGCCGGTCGCGATGGCGTCGGCCAGCCAGTCTTCGATCTGGCCGTGCACGGTCAAGCCGGATCCCCGGACGAGCTTGGGCTTGCGGCCAGGCAGCCGCGGATGCCAGATCCCGCTCGCGCGGCCCGACGGCGAGACAAGCGGCATCAGCGGGATGGGCTCGACCGGACGGGCCTCGGCCCTTTCCCGGTCCGGCAGCATTGGCTCCGTTGCCATTCAGATGTCCCTCCGCCAGGCAAGAACACCGCCGTCACGGCATTGCCTGACGGTCATCGTCTGACGCCGCTTCCAGCCGCTCCACCGCTCCCAGCCAATTAACAGCTACCTGCCAGCTATTGTGCAGCCGTTCCCGGCCGCGGGTCAGATCCGCGGCCGGGTCGGGCGTGGCGCGGGCGCCGTCAGACCGCGAGTGGCTCGTCGCCCCCGGTCGGTGCGACGACGGCCGGGAACTGCTTGTTTCTGCCCGCGACCGCGTAGTAGATCACCCCGATCAGCGCGATCACCACGACCACGGTCCACAGGATCGGTATCCCGTTCAGGAACGAAAGGTGGAAGTTGAGCAACTGGGTGGCACTCTTTCCGGTACCTATGACGGTTTCGTTGGGCTTGGGGTTGCTCGCAGCGCGGGGCCAGGCGAAGTTGATCAGCATGGCGCCGCCGTACAGCAGGCCCACCACGTTGACGACCAGCCCCCACCGCCCCAGCTTGAACGGGGCATCGGTCTTCGGCCAGCCCTTGAGCCTGGCGCGCAGGATCGCGAAGTTGCCGAGGAAGTAGCTCAGGTAGATCATGCCGGTCGCGGCGATCGCGATGATTCCGGCCCCGGAGAATTGAATCAGCGGGACAGCCGCGAGGATACCGACCGCCAGGCACGCCCCGACGGGAGTGTGCAGGCTCGGAGCCACCCGACTCAGGACATGCGAGAACGGCAGCTGGTTGTCCCTGGACATGCCGAAGCAGAGCCTGATCGTGGCGGCCAGGATGGACAGGCAGCAGACGAAGATCGCCGCTGTCACGACCAGCAGGTAGATCGTGGCGAACGGCGCGGAGAAGTTGGCCTCGATGATCTGGGCTGGTCCCCATGCGTTACTGATTGCTGTGTGCATGTTCGGGATGGACATCAGCGTGCCAAGCAGGAACACGCCGCCGATGATGAACGCGCCGATGACCGAGAAAAGCACGGCCTTCGGCGCCGCCCGGCGCGGGTCTCTGGTCTCCTCGGCCAGCGTCGACGCTGTGTCGAAGCCGTAGATGACGAACAATGACATGAACATCCCGAGCACGAAGGAGTTCGTGCCGGTCAGGAACGTGATGTGCGGGCCCGCTGAACGGGTCACAACGCCGATGCCCTGGTGGTTATGGAAGGCCATCAGGATCAGCGCGAACACGAACATGCCGAGGATTTCGAAGACGACGCCGGTGTTGTTAATCGCGGCGACGAGCCGCACCCCGTAGATGTTCAGCACCGTGATCACAACGAGCGTGATCAGTGCGACGACAAGCTCGGTGTGCAGGGTCAGGGCGAGGCTGTGCCAGCCGAGGCCATTGAGCGCCGGGATCAGCGCGAGCGGGATCGTCGCGATCACGGCGGTGACGGTCAGGATCCCCGCGAAGAGGTAGATCCAGCCGCTGAACCAGGCGTACCGGCGCCCGGCGAGGTACTTGGTCCACTGGAACACCGACCCGGCGATCGGGTAGTGGCTGGAAACCTCGGCGAAGTTCATCGCGATGATGAACTGCCCGGCGGCGACCACCGGCCACGTCCAGATGAGGACACCGCCGAGCGTGGTCAGGCCGAGGGCAAACAGCGTGAAGATACCGGTCGAAGGCGAGATATAGCTGAATGCGACCGCGAAGGAACTGAAGGTGCCCAGGCCGCGCCTCAGTTCCTGTTTATAGCCGAACTGGGCAAGGTCGGCGCTGTCGCGCTCCCCGCCGGCCTGTTCAGTGGTTGCGCTCATCGGAGGTCCTCCAACCAGACGGGCGCGCAAGGCGCCGGGGGCGCAGTTTGAGGCGCTAGCGTAGGGCCAAGCGAGCTAACTGTCCATACCCTTTGACGGTCGTGACCTGGGAGCCTCGGGACCTTTCCGGAAGGTTCTCCTTGATAGATCTAGACCTTTTAACGTTGACTCCCTACGCTTCGCACCATCGGAAAGCGGGAGGCGAGGTTGGCAACCAGCGCTGCCGAAGACCTGGACGTGATCTTTGATCAGGTGCCGAGCATTGCCGCCCGGCCGCGCACGGTTACCGAGCTGCCCGGTGGGCTGACGAACAGGAACTTCAAGATCTCCACGATCAACGGGACGTTCGTGGCGAGGGTCGCTTCCGGAGGCAGCGAGCTGCTGGCGA
>WNFC01027266.1_pt1 | contig 10015 bp, 9 predicted proteins | sample 5400541 | NCBI WGS metagenome assembly WNFC01 (sample SAMN13153342, study PRJNA577476) | soil metagenome | isolation source: 120 cm saprolite under Douglas fir tree site 2 hole 2 replicate 1 | place: USA:California | collected 2015-04-18 | reverse complement strand
CAACGGGCGTTTGAGCTTGGAAGCATCGAGGGTTCGCGCCGCGTCGAGGCATTGCGCGATAAATCCCTTCATGTCGGTGGTGCCGCGGCCGTAAATTCGTTCGCCGGCAGTTTCGAGCTTGAGCGGCTCGCGTTCCCATCCCGGCTGCCCGTCGTAAGGAACGGTATCGACATGTCCCGAAATGATCAGTCCATCAGGCCGCGCCGGCCCAATCCACGCAACCAGGTTAGCCTGCGAAACCCCAAGCAGCTCGGCTGGTTGAAGCGCCGTGCGAAACCCATAGCCCTCAAGCTCTTTCGACAAATACTCGATCGCCGCCAAGTCGCTCTTAGCGCTAACGGTGTCAAACCCAACCAGTCGCCGCGCAACCTCGTACAAATAGTCATTCATGGCAAAGGAATCTCAGCACAATCGACGTTTCGATGACAAACCGCTGATCGCGCGAGTTCTGGGGTGTTGCCGCCGATGCAAAACTGACCCAGGGTCGGCGATCGAAAAATGACCCAACCCGACTTGAGGTACTCCCAAGCGGACGGCCCCATGCCGACGCGCCGCTTCGATTGCTAGATCGGTTTGAAGGCGGCGAGCTCTTTTTCGATCACCGCTTTGAAGCTCGGCCGATTGTGGATGCCCTCTACATAGGCGGCGAGCTGCGGCCATCGTTTCACATCGACGCTGCATCCGGCGAGCTTGAAATTGACGAACTGGGTTGCAACGCCGATGTCGGCAACGGTGAAGCGATTGGCGACCAGGAACTGTTTGTCGCCAACCTCCTGTTCAAGGTAGTCGAACAGCGGCGGCACCTCTTCGTCGAGTGTCTTCTTGATCGCGACTTCGTCGGGCTGGCGGTTCATGAAGCGAGGCCCGATCACGCGCGGAAAGAAAATCTTCGCACCCGTGACTGGCGAGAGCCCTTCGTCGCCAAACTCCTCGTACCAGAGTGCACGCGCATACTCGTAAGGATCAACGGGATAGAGCGGCGGCTCGGGATGCGTCCGCTCGAGATACGCGAGGATAACCGACGAATCGGGCAGCACGCGGTCGCCGTCACGGTAGGCGGGAATTCTCCCGAGCGGATGAATCTTGCGATACTCGGGATTGGGGCCGAACGGAACTACCGGGTCATGATCATATTTAATTCCCTTCTCGGTGAGAGCAACGATCACCTTCCTCACGAACGGCGAGCCCAAAGTTCCGTACAACGTTGGCATGGCAAAGCCTCCTTGGCTTCAGTTTAAGACCTTCGTTTCATAATAATAGTACTATTCAGTATGATTTAATCTCTTCTGCCGCTCTTGGCAAGACCCTTCAGGTCGGCCAAAATTCTCGCTCGCAACAACTGCGTGGAGCCAAAACAATGGCTGGTCGTCCATCCCGAACCGCTGCCGCCAAAGCGCCGCAAATCCTGGATGTCGCGCTCGACGTTTTCACGGTCCATGGCTACCAGACAGCCTCGATGGATATGATCGCTGCTCAGGCTGGCATGTCGAAACAGACATTGTACCGCCACTTCGGCAGCAAGGAGCAGTTGTTCGTCCATGTAGTTCAGGCACTCATCGAGCGCTCCCCGGTGCGAGTGCCGGCGCCCGTGGGTGGGAGCGGCCGCGAGCTTCGAGCTCTCCTGACCGCGTTCGCCGACCAGCTCGCAACGTCTTTTTGCGACCCGAAGACCGTTCAGACCTTTCGCCTGGTGATCTCTGAAGGCGCGCGACGGAGCAATCTCGGTCAGCTTTTCTATGAGGAGATTACCAAGGTTGCCGCCCACCCGTTGGCGGCGCGGCTCGCGGTCGCAACTGACCGCAAGCTTCTCAGCGTCGACGAACCTTTCGAAGCCGCGGTTCGGCTGATCGCTACCGTGAAAGAGTATTTCCTGTGGCCGCGCCTGCTAGGCAGGCCAAGCGATTTCGGCAATGTGCGTCAAAAGCAGATTGTCGGCGAACTGGTCGATGAATTTCTGCGAGCACATGCGCCCCGAAACAAGGCGAAAACGGTCCGCCGTCACAAGCCGGTGTAGTTGTCTGCGCGGTACCGCTTAGTACTATTAATTCAAAAACACATGAATTCTGGCGGCGGAAGGTGTAGGTCGTCAGAACCTTTCAGACGAGGGGGGAAGGTCCCCTTCGCACTCCCCCTGATTAGACAGCGGCAAATATGGGTCATTTTTACTTCGGCGACCTACCGCGCAAAGTGGGTCAACATTCAAGCGGCTTTGACAGGGGTGAAGAGTTCACCCCTGAACTTTTCAGCCTTATGCAACGCAAAGTTCTCTGTCATCGTTATCCCCGTGAGACTCCCGCATAAGACATCTGCTCGCCCCTGCCAACCAATGAAAACACCGCCGAATCTTGGGTTTTTTTAAATATTTTTGTAACCAGAATAGGCAGCAAAAGGAGGTCGGGACGGGTACAATAGCTCCTTCATCGATGAGCTCTATGGGAAATCAAGCTGATACGCCCGGGTTGAATGTTGCTCCGATCAACGCGGAGGCGCAGGCTCCGCAGAATGGCGCGGCCATAGATCCGCAAACTTCCGCAGGTGCGGTCGATGGAGCGGTCACGGCCGCTGCGGTCGGAAAAGCGCCGCCGCCGCGGATCGACAAGGACCTCAGCTCGCCCGATTTATTCCTGAACCGCGAGCTTACCTGGCTCGCGTTCAATCGCCGCGTATTGCGCGAGGCCGAAGACGGACGAAATCCGCTCCTCGAGCGGCTCAAATTCCTCGCCATAACCGCGTCCAACCTCGACGAGTTTTTCATGAAGCGCATCGGCGGCTTGAAGCAGCAAGTCGTCGCCGGGATGCAGGAACTTACCGTCGATGGACGCACTCCGCAGCAACAGATAGCGGAATGCTACCTGGTGGTGCGCGAGCAGGAGCAGCGCCAGCGCGAATTGGGACCGCAGATCCTGGCTCAGCTCGAGAATTACGGAATCCGCTTGCGCTCCTACAGCAGCCTCAGCGCCGACGAGCGCAAAACGATTCGCGAATACTACTACAAGAACATTTTCCCGCTGGTGACGCCGCAGGCGATGGACCCGGCGCATCCGTTCCCATTCGTCTCCAACCTGTCGCTGAACCTGCTGGTGACGGCGCGCTATCAGGACGACTCGGACCCGATGATGGCACGGGTGAAAGTTCCGATTGGTTTTGGAATCCCGCGCTTCCTGCGCATCGCAAATCAAAATGACTTCGTGCGGCTCGAAGACGTCGTCGCGAACAACCTCGATCTGTTGTTCCCATCGATGATCATCGATTCGTTCGAGCTGTTCCGGGTGACGCGCAACGCCAACACCGAGCGCGACGAGGACGAGGCCGACGATTTGCTCGCGCTGATCGAATCGGAGCTGCGCGATCGCCGCTTCGCGCCGATCGTGAGGCTCGAAGTGTTGGCCGGCATGAATCCGGTGCATCGCGGGATGGTCGCCGCCGAACTCGGCCTCGACGAACGCTCCGACGTTTTCGAAGTGGACGGGATGCTATCGATGCGCGACTTGCAGGAGCTCGCGGCGATCGACGCACCTGCGCTGCACGATCCGCCGCATCATCCGGTCGATCATCCGCGGCTGACCGTGGGACGCAGCATTTTTCATGTTATCCGCGACGCCGGTTCGATCCTGCTGTTGCATCCGTACGAGTCGTTCTCGACTTCGGTCGAGCGGTTCTTGCGTGAGGCTGCCGACGACCCGAAAGTCCGCGCGATCAAGATGACCTTGTACCGGACTTCGAGCGATTCGAAGATTATCGGATACCTCTGCGATGCGGCCCGAAATGGCAAGCAGGTCGCGGTGGTCGTCGAGCTGAAGGCGCGCTTCGATGAAGCCGCGAACATCCAGTTTGCGACCCGGCTCGAGGAATTCGGGATTCACGTAACTTACGGAGTGGTCGGGCTCAAAACGCATTGCAAAGTGATCCTGGTGATTCGCCAGGACTACAACGGGCTTCGGCGCTACGCGCATATCGGCACCGGCAACTATCATCCGGGGACGGCGAGATTTTATGCCGACTACGGGCTGCTCACCTGCGACGATACTATCGGCGAGGACCTGACTCAGCTCTTCAATTACCTGACGACTGGCTATATGCCGGATCGTTCGTATCGGAAAATCCTGCCCGCGCCGACGATGCTGAAGCGCGGGCTGCTGAGCCGTATCGAGCGCGAAATAAGAGTCACTTCGCCGGCGTCGCCCGGCTTGATTCAGTTCAAGGTAAACGCGCTGGAAGATGTGGATATCACGCGCGCACTCTATCGCGCCTCGCAAGCCGGGGTGAAAGTCGATTTGATCGTCCGTGACACCTGCCGGCTGCGGCCGGGGATCGCGGGGCTGTCGGAAAACGTGCGGGTGGTGAGTATCGTCGGCCGTTTCCTCGAGCATGGCCGGGTCTATTATTTTCGCAACGGAGGCACCGAGGATTTTCTGCTCGGCTCCGCCGACTGCATGAAGCGCAACCTCGAGAGCCGCGTCGAGGTGGTCGCGCCGGTCGAAGATCCGCTACTGCGCAAGGAGTTGCGCAGCGTGCTCGATATCCAGCTGAAGCCCAACCGCTGCCAGTGGGAAATGCAATCCGACGGCGTCTATATCCGGACCGCCGCCGCGGACGCCGCGGCTCCATGCCAGCAGGCGTTGATCGATTTCGCCGACACTCGGCAGACGGAAGCGACCAAGGTCAAGCGGCGCCGCTCTAAAGGCTTCGCGCGGCGCGCCGTCAGAGAACGCAACGGCGACGACTGATCGCTTCGTAGTGCTGAACCGGCCTCAGCTCAAGCCGAAAGCCATTCGGCTTTCACGTTGAGAAAGCTTCAAGCCGAATTCGATAGAAAGATCGAATGGATACCCGGCGCGAACCGATGCCCGCGCCGGAGGTCAGACTAAAAGTTACATTCGATCAATTGCTAAGACGTGCGCGTTATTCGCCGGCCCGAGGTGGAATCGCGTTGTAGTTACCCGGATTCTCAGCCATGTCTTGCCGGACATCAGGATGCTGGGAGAAGAAAGCTTCGAGCTCGGGATGTTTCTTCAAGTATGACTCGCTATTGATCAGCGACGGATGATAGGCGAGCTCGCGCGCGATGTCCGGATGCTGAGCCGCGAAGTCACTCCAGGCACGGAGCTTGGCGAGGTCGAGGTCGCTGGTATCGGCGGCCCGGAATTCGATGATCGTGTTGCCGTTGACGACCGTACCGAGCGTCTGGCCTGGTGCAACAGCCAGCGCGGGAGCGGCAAAAGCGAGGGGAAGTGCGACTGCTGCGATGAGAGTTGATAAGGGTTTCATCTTCGATCTCCTTTTTATCGGCGATCCAGAACCCTAGAAGGAAGCAATTTTTGTACCGAAAAATCCTACGTAGTACCGAACATGATAAGTGAGTCCAATGTGAGACTGGCTATGCAGGACTTACATGGTTCGCGAGAGTTTGCCGGATTTTCGCCCAAGCCGTGGGTGCCTGGGCGAAAATCTACAGCGAGTTGATGCTCAGCGAGTAATCATTCGATCGCTCGTATAACGGAAGATTCTATTCGCCGGGACGTGGCGGAATCGCGTTGTAGTTGCCGGGATTCGCAGCCATCGCATCATGGATGTCAGGATGCGCCGCGAAAAAAGCGGCAAGTCCAGGGTGCCTGTTCGTATACTCCGCGTCGTTGATCAACGCCGGGTTGTGAGCGAGAGCGCTTGCGACTTTCGGATGCCCCGCTGCAAATTCATTCCAGGTCTTGAGCTTGGCGGTATCGATACCGCCGGGGCCGGCGGCTTTGAAAACGGTGGTCGTGTTTCCATTCACGACAGTACCGAGCGTCTTGCCTTCTTGCGCCAGCACCGTACCGGCGAAGGCGACTGGAAGTGCCATTGCAACGATCAGAGTTGATAAGCGTTTCATCTTCTTCATTCTCCCTGTTAATCGACGGTCCTGACTGAGTATTGAGAACCTTCGCGATTGGCAAAAATTTATCTGCTTTTCGCGCGCGGGATCTCCATCTACCAAAGCTTACTTAGTTCGACTGAGAATCAATAATCGGCGCCGGTGCTGAGCGGAACTTAAATTGCACTAAGGGAAAATCGGATTTGTGGTAAAATAGAGATCTTAGTTGAGATGTTGCGCGAGCGAACGACTGCAGCGGACAAAGAGGTGCGATCATGAGTATTTTTGCCTGGCTCGTAGTAGGACTAATCGCCGGCTACTTGGGTAGCCTGGTGGTGAATCGGAGCGGCGAAGGTATGATCCGCGATATTTTGCTCGGGATAGTCGGTGCCTTCGTCGGCGGATTCATTTTCAATGCGATGGGCAGTGAGGGCGTGAACGGATTGAACGTCCGGAGCATCGTGGTGGCGTTCGTTGGCTCAGTGGTGCTGCTGGTTTTGTATCACGCGGTCGCGGGGCGCAGTTCGACTGCGTGAACTNNAACTTTGTGATCTTTCCGACGCGCGATGCCTAATCGCTCGGCATCGCGCCGCCAGCCGGCGAGGGTACTCGCGCGCTGCGGGAATAATTCAGCTTTGGGGGTGCCGCTGCCCCACCCGACATGACGAAAGTCATCGCCTCGTTGATTGTCCAATCGAGCATCGTGAGACGGCTGGTGGGAACTAATTCCATATAGCCGGAAGTCGGATTCGGCGTGGTCGGCACGTAGACGGCGGCAATTTCGTCGCCGGTGTCAGCGTCGGTGAAGATTCGCGTGACCAGGCCGATCGTCTTCATGTCTCGCGATGGAAACTCGATCAACACGACACGTTGCGAATTGCCGGGCTTGTTCTGGAAGCTCGCGACGAGTTGACGCGCGGCGCCGTAGATCGATTGCACGATCGGAATCCGCGCCATCAGGTAGTCGAAGGCTGCGAGCAAGCGCCGTCCAGCTACAGCGGTCGCGACCTCGCCGAGTAGATACAGAAAGGCGAGCACAATCGCGATTGAGATCGTCGCCTGTAACAATGGCGGGAAGAATTGTTCGAGAGCGGGCGATTGTAGTCTCAGCCGCGATACGACCGCGCTGACAATCGGGCTGCCCAGCGCAACCAGGATCCCAACCAGGAAACTGATCACCCAGAAAGTAATCCAGATAGGAATGAAGGTTAGAATTCCCGCGACGATATTGCGCCTTAACTTTGCAAGCATCTACCGACTCCTACGATTGAATTGAAACGCGTATCGGAAGAACGCGATTGTTTAATATCGAATCGCATTCACGCAAGCCGTGTAGCGGATCGTGAATGGAGATCTCGCGATCAGAGCGATGGGTCGCGATCAGATCACGCGGCGGGAGGTGCGCTGGCCGCGGGAGCCGGATCCGGCTCCTTCATCGCCGCATTCTCTTTGACCGTCATGGGCCGGGATGAATCCGGGAGACCCGTCCGCGATCTTATGCGGCGCAAGACGTAGCGGCGAATCGCGCGGCGGGCCTCGCTTCTGCTGCCGCAAATCTGCGCGCATCCGGCCTGGATCAACTCCGACGGCTCCGCCAGCGCTGCTCTTCCACCGCCGATAATGGTGAGCCGAGGCGAATCTTGCTTCAGACCGCGGGTCAGTTCCACGGCGGCGGGCATGCACTCCGTCATCGTGCATGACAGGCAAACCATGTCGGGTTGGAATCGCGCGGCGAAATGCCGGATCTCTTCGGGGGTCTTGCTCGGGTCCATCAACGTCGCCGCCGCTCCTTCGTGGCGGAGGAGCTCGAGCAGAATCAGCAGTCCCAATGAGTGAACGTCGCCAGGTGCGCAAATTCCAAGGATACGGAGGCGTGGCGCGCTGCGCGGTTTAGTAAATCTACTACTCAGTTCAGAGACCAAGTCGCGGGTTGTGTCGATGATGAACTGTTCATTTTCCTGACTGATGTGGCTCTCGGCGCGTTCCTCGCCACTGAGCATCACGGCCGGGATGAGAACATCATTGAAGGTCTGCTCCAAACCATTTTCGTCAGAATAGCGAATAGCCAGTGTGCGCGCGGCGGGCAGGTCAAGCTCGAGCAGAGTGCGATAGTAGTCGTGATAGTCCTCGAGCTTTCGATCGGCGCCAAGCAGGATCGATATGACGCCCAAGCCCGGGATAAAATCGCCCGCAACCTTGAGACAGGCGGTGAGCGGCGTCGCCATCAAAAGCCCCGGAAGTCCCCACAGCCACGCCCAGAACATCGCGGAGACCAGCAACGCCAACGGCGAGAGGCCAACCCCGTGGCCAATTACGAAAGGCTCGACGAATTGGGCGGCGACTTGATCGAGAATGATAAACGCGGCTGCGACCTCGAGCGATCTGCTCCAGCCGGGAAATACCGCGAATGCGACCAAGGTCGGCAACAGCGCCGAAATCAGAACGCCGACATAGGGAATGAAGCGGAGCAGGAACGCGAGGCCTCCCCAGAACGCGGGATTAGGCAATCCCAGCAACCAAACTACTATTCCAATAGCAACTCCGTAGCCCAGATTCGTTAACGTGAATAGCAATAGGTAATGACCGACTGTATAGCCGGCAGTTTCTATGGCCTCGGCTGCGACCGGTATCCGGGCTCGGGCGGCAAGCCGAATGAGCCGATCGCGAAGGTCTCGCCGTCCGTAGAGCAGAAAGAAAAACAGAACGATGATCAGCAAGCCCTCCGCGATACCGCCGAGAATCGGCAACGCCGGTTTGAGAACTTCGCCCGCGGTCGGCGCCATGATTTGCGCCTGCACAATCGTGGGCGGCCTGGCTTTTGGTAATCGCGGACTCGCGTTTTGCACCTGTAACTGGACATCTTTAATGCCGGACTCGATTCGTTGCAGCCACTCGGGCGTGCTGGTTTCGAGTTTGGCGAGCTTAGCGGCAATGTTGTCGGAATATTCGGTCATCTCAACGGCGACCGAGGTTAACTGGACGGTCAGGAAATACCCGAGCGCGACCAGAGAAGACACTACCGCGATGACTATTAGCGCTGAACTCGCGAAGCGGCCGAGGAAGCGTTCCAGGCGACTGGCTATTGGAGTGAAGACCACCGCGAGCAGCGATGCGATCGCGAGCGGGAGCAAAATATCTTTGGCAACATAGAGAACCGCGATCGCAACGATGAGGGCGATGATTGCCTTAGCGGAGCCTCCGGCCTCAGGTTCCTCGTCGCGGTCGTGATCCAGGGATAATTCTTGAGTGATCGGACTTTGTATAGTTCCTGCCATAGTTGTCCCCCGAGCCGACGAAACTCAAAATTCAGCCCCGGCTCCGCCATCTCCCCAGACAACTATATGCGACTATTGCGCGGTCGAGCTGCTCGATCGTGGAATCTCGTTATCCACGAGACCAAACCGACGGGGAAGCGGGTCAGGCCGGGCGCGGACTTGGCTCTGCTGCGGCGTTTTCCACATCGACGGCGCTGCCAGTCCGCGGTCCGCGGAAACGGCGCTTCTGCGAAAGCTGCCAATATGCAAAGAGAAGAATCCCCAGACCCAGCATCGTGAGTCCTGCGAGCTCATTGGGCGGGATCGAGAACAAGACCGTTATGAAGACGACCCATACGATCGAAACCAGGTTAATAGCCAGACCGTACCTGCCCAAGGTCCATGGAGCCGACTCCGGAGTAGTAAACTCACCACTTTGGCGACGCTTGTTCCTATAGTTCAAGAGAATCGGAATAACATACGCGAGATAGAGAGCAGTGGTACTCATGGAAGTAACTACTGCATATGTAGCCGAATAGAATGTTACCATTACGACCAGCAGGCTAGTTACTATGATCGCAACTACGGGCGTACCCCATTTGGGACTGACTCGGCTCACCAGGTAACTGCCGGGGAGGCCGCCGTCGCGGCCGAATGCGTAGCAGACTCGCGCCATCGAAGTGATCGAAGCAAGGCCGCATAGCCACATCGCACCCGCAATAGTCACTGCAATGACGTTAGCGAAAAAAGGACGTAGCGAGTTTCTGACTATATATAAAACGGGATAGGGGTCATTGACGGTGTCGGCGATCTTTCCGGGTGGAATCGAATTGGTCAGCGCCAGCAGTGCAATGTATCCCACGACCGCCGAAACGGCGACCGACAGAAATACTCCCCATGCCGTGTTCAT
>WNFC01011108.1_pt1 | contig 10015 bp, 9 predicted proteins | sample 5400541 | NCBI WGS metagenome assembly WNFC01 (sample SAMN13153342, study PRJNA577476) | soil metagenome | isolation source: 120 cm saprolite under Douglas fir tree site 2 hole 2 replicate 1 | place: USA:California | collected 2015-04-18 | reverse complement strand
TGATTCCGGGGCCGAAAACTTCGCCGGAGGTCCTCGATACGCTGAGCGATTTTTGCGATCGGCGATTGGGAAAGGGCGTGGTGATCGCCAAGGACACGCCGAATTTTATTGCCAACCGCATCGGGACGTTTTCGATGTTGAACGCATTGCGACTAATGGGCACTTTGAGCTTGAGCGTGGAAGAAGTGGATGCCTGCACGGGACCGGCGATCGGGCAGCCGAAATCGGCAACGTTTCGCACCGCGGACATCGTGGGACTGGATGTTCTGGTGCACGTGGTGAAAAACATTTACGAGTCGGTGCCGAATGACGAGTCGCGGGAGATGTACAAGGTGCCGGTGCTGATCGAAGAGATGGCGCGGCGCGCCTGGTTGGGGGACAAGAGCGGGCAAGGATTTTATAAACGCGTGAAAGGTGACGGCGAAAAGGAAATTCTTGCGCTGGACGTGCACACCATGGAGTACCGACCGCGGCAGAAGGCGCGATTCGGCTCACTGGAGGCCGCGAAAGCCATCGAGGACACGCCGCAGCGATTGCTCGCGCTGCTGGGCCCGATTCTGGAAGGGCAGAAGGGCGATAAGGCGCAACAGTTCTTGTGGGGCTCGATCTCGGAGACGTGTTCCTATGCAGCGCGGCGCGTTCCGGAGATCTCGGACAACGTGGTGGACGTGGACCGCGCGATGCGCTGGGGATTTGGCTGGGAGCTGGGGCCGTTTGAGGTGATGGACGCGATCGGCGTGAAAGCCTTCGCGGCACAGGTGCAAAAGGAGGGGCGGGCGCTGGCGCCGGTGCTCGAGAAGCTCTTGGCGAGCGGCAGAGCCGGATTTTACGAAGCGGCTAAAGGCACGAAGACCGTTTTTGATGTCTTGACCGGCGCGGCGAAGCGAGTCGAGGAACCGGCCGGAGTGCTGGCGCTCAAATCGTTGAGAGAAGCGGGACGCGAGATCGAGCGCAATGCCGGCGCGAGCTTGATTGATTTGGGCGACGGCGTGGTGTGCTGCGAATTCCACTCGAAGATGAATACGATCGGCGCAGACTTGATCGCGATGTTGCACAAGGGATTGAAGCGGCTGAACACGGATTTCGATGCCATGGTGATCGCCAATGAAGCGGTGAATTTTTCCGTTGGCGCGAACCTGATGCTGGCGTTGGTGGCCGCCCAGGAGCAGGAGTGGGACGAGATTCACATGGGGTTGAAGCAATTCCAGAATGTGAATCTGGCGCTGAAATATGCGCCAAAACCGGTGGTAGCGGCGCCGCATGGATTGGCGCTCGGCGGCGGTTGCGAGATCCCGTTGCATGCGACGCGGATTCAGGCCGCTGCGGAGGCGTACATCGGTTTGGTAGAGGCGGGCGTTGGGCTGATTCCGGGCGGCGGCGGCACGAAAGAGATGCTGATTCGTGCTAATGAACGCGCCGCGAGCGGAGAGGATTTGGATTTGTTTCACACCCTGCGGCCGGTCTTTGAAACCATTGCGATGGGAAAGGTTGGGACGAGCGCGGAGGAATCGCGGGAACTGGGATTCTTGCGGCGAGAAGACGGCGTTTCCATGAATCGCGACCGGCTTGTGTCAGACGCGAAGGAAGTCGCACAGGCGCTGGCGCGCGGCGGATACCAGCCGGCGGCGGCGAGTTGGCAGGAAGGCGCGCAGACGACGCAAATCAAAGTGTTGGGCGAGCAGTTTCTGGCGGCGGCGAAGATGGGGATTCATCTGCTGGTGCGGGGCGGCTATGCATCGGAGTACGATGCGCACGTGGCGCGAAAGCTGGCGAATATTCTGGCGGGCGGGCCGTTGACCGCGCCGCAGATGGTCAGCGAACAGTACGTGCTGGATTTAGAGCGCGAGGCCTTTGTGTCGCTCTGCGGAGAGAAGAAGACGCAGGAGCGCATGGCGCACATGTTGAAGGCTGGCAAACCTCTCCGGAATTAAGAGCGCGTCTCCACGGCGCGTTCCGGTTGACTAAGCGTATAAAAACGTATTGAAGTGGCGGTTCTACATGCGCTATTCTGCGTGCGGAGGCATGCCTTGCAGAAACTGCTGCCGCCGCGGGAAGCGGCTAACATTCTCGGAATCAGCTATCCCACGCTGAAGCAGTGGATTTACCACGGAAAGATCAAGACCGCGAAAACGCCGGGCGGGCATCATCGCGTGCCGGAGAGCGAAATCGACCGGATGATCCCCAAGAAGTTGCAGCGCGGGGATATCGAGCTGCGGCGCGGGAATTTCCGGAAGATCAGCGGACGGAACCAATTGATTGGGCGCGTACTGGACATTAAGTACAGCGGATTACTGGCGCAGGTGACGCTGGGTTTTGGGGAGCAGCACATCACGGCGATCATCACGGCAGATGCCGCGAAGGAAATGCGCTTGAAGCCGGGAGAGCGCGCTGCGGCTCTGATCAAGTCCACGGAAGTGATGATCCTGCGGGTGTGACTTCCGTGCAGAGCATAATGCGGCGGACAGCAGCCCGGTTTGCCTGGGCAGGCGTGCTCGCGATTTCGGCCTGTGCGTGTCTTGCGCTGGGCGGTGCAAGCGCTCGGCGAGAGGAAGTGCGTGTTGCGGCCGCGGCGGATCTCAAGTTTGCCATGGATGAGTTAGCGGAACGCTACGAGAAGCAGGTTCCGGCAAAAATCAGCGTGACGTATGGGTCCAGCGGAAACTTTTTCTCGCAAATACAGAATGGCGCGCCATTCGACTTGTTTTTCTCCGCGGACATTGATTATCCCCGAAAACTGGAAGCCGCGGGATTAGCGGAGCCCGGGACACTCTACGAATATGGCGTCGGTCGAATCGTGATCTGGATGCCGGCGCAAACGAGTGTAGATCTGGCGAAGCTCGGGTGGAAGACGCTGCTTGCCGACGAGATTCAGAAGATCGCGATTGCGAATCCCGCGCACGCACCGTACGGGCGCGCGGCGGTCGCGGCGCTGCAAAAGGCGGGGATTTACGAGCAGGTTCGCGCCAAGCTGGTTTACGGCGAAAATATTTCGCAGGCGGCGCAGTTCGTGCAGTCCGGGAACGCACAGGCGGGAATAGTGGCGCTCTCTTTGGCGGTTTCGCCGGCGATGAAGGATGGCAAGCGCTGGGAGATTCCGCCGGACACGTACCCGCGGATTGAGCAGGGCGCGATTGTTTTGAAAAGCGCGCGAAACAAAGAGGCGGCGCGCGCGTTTATGGTTTTTGTGCAGAGCGATGTGGGGCAGAAAATTCTCGTGCGCTACGGATTTGCGCTGCCTGGCACCGCAGCCGTGAATCCACGGACAAATTAGATATGCAAGCATTGCTGCTCTCCATACGACTGGCGCTGTGCGTTTCGGCGATTTTATTTATTATCGCCATGCCGCTGGCGTATTGGCTGGCGTATTCACGATGGCGCGGGAAATTTTTGCTGGAGGCGATCGTGGCATTGCCTCTGGTGTTGCCGCCGACGGTGCTTGGTTTTTACATGCTGATCGCGATGGGACCGCGCGGGCCACTGGGCGGATTGTGGCAGACGCTGTTTGGAGGCGGACTAGCGTTTACGTTCAGCGGATTGGTGATTGGCTCGGTGCTGTACAGTTTGCCGTTTGCGGTGCAGCCGCTCATCGCGTCGTTTGAAAGCGTGGACCGCAAGCTGCTCGATGCTTCGGCGATTTTGGGAGCAAGCCGGCTGCGGACGTTTGGCCGCATCATTCTGCCGTTGTCCGTGCCGGGAATCGTCACGGCGCTGGTGCTGAGTTTTGCGCATACCATGGGAGAATTTGGCGTGGTGTTGATGGTGGGCGGCAACCTGGCGGGGATCACGCGCACGGTTTCCATCGATATTTACGATCGCGTGCAGTCGCTTGATTACGCCGGCGCCAACCGCATGGCGCTGGTGCTGTTGCTGATTTCATTTGCGGTGCTTTCGCTGGTGTATGGAATCAACCGGCGACTTGGGCGCAGGCTGTGGTCCCCTTGGCCGGCGAGGTGAAGGACGCGGGTTTATCGGCGCGCGTGCGGAAGGAGCACCGGAGCGACGCGGCTGCCGGCTTTGTGCTGGATGTAAACCTCGAAGCACCTCCGGGAATCACCATCCTTTTTGGGCCATCCGGAGCCGGGAAATCGACGCTGCTGGACTGCATCGCGGGACTTGTACGGCCGGATGCGGGATGCATTGCGATCGGTGAGCAGGTGCTGCTCGATTCGAATCGCGGCGTGAACCTGCCGCCGCCGCAGCGGCACGTCGCGTATGTGTTTCAGACGCTGGCGCTCTTCCCGCACATGACCGTGGAAGAAAATGTTGCGTACGGGCTTTCGGATTCGAAGGAGCAGCGGAACGACCAGCGCATCGCGGAAATCCTGGAAATGTTCCGCGTGGAAAAATTCCGTGGCCGAAAGCCTGGGGAAATTTCCGGTGGTGAAAGGCAGCGTGTGGCGCTGGCCCGCTCTCTGGTGACGTTGCCTCGCGTTTTGCTGCTGGATGAGCCGTTGACGGGCTTGGATGCGGAGCTGAAAGCTTCCATCGTGGATGATTTGCGCGCGTGGAACACGGCGCACAAGATCCCAATTTTGTATGTGACGCACAGCCGGGAGGAAGTCGATGCGCTAGGGGAGCGCGTGATTGCGCTGGACCACGGGCGCGTGGTGAGCGAAGGGACGCCCAGGGAGGTGCTGGATGCTCCACGACGAAAGAGGCTTGCGCAGGCTGCGGGATTTGAGAATTTGTTGAGCGGAACGGTGATGGATTTACGGGAAGCGGATGGGGTAATGCGCGTGCGGCTGGCGAATAGCGCGTGTGAAATTGAAGTGCCGCTGGGTTATGCCACGCCCGGTGATTCCATTCGCGTCGCCATCCGCGCCGGAGACATTTTGCTGGCTACCGAGCACCCGAAAGGATTGAGCGCGCGCAACGTGCTGGAAGGGAAGATCGCTACGCTGGAAACGCGCGGAACGCTGGTGGTGGCGCGCGTGGATTGCGGCATCATTTTCACCGTACACGTGACGCTCGGCGCGGAGCGCGCGCTGAGACTCACCGCTGGAAAAAATGTATGGCTGGTGCTAAAGACGCATTCGTGCCATTTCGTCGAGGAGTGAAAACCGGCAGCAGTCCCGAGTTCGAGCGGCAAACGTCTAGCGCTTGGGCTTTGCAGCAGCTGCGGCGGCCTTGGTGGAGAATTTGATCTCGTTAGCTTCCAAAGTCTCGCCCTTCGGCGTGGCGTGAACCACCACGCGGTCGCCAACCACGAGAGCGGAAAGCTGCGCGGATTTGTCTTCGTTTCCGACGCGGGAAACATACAGGGTGGAGGGGAGGAGCTTTACTTCCACCGATTTGCCGTCGGCCGTTCGAACGGTCACGGAATCGGCGTTGATTTTTTCCAGCGTGCCTACTACATGCTTTTTGTCGCCATGAGCCATCGCGAGACTTACCGTGAGCAAGAGTAACGCGACTAACTTGAAGGATTTCGTTCTCATTGATCTCTCCTGCCTTGCCGCCCACTGGAACCTACCTGACACTATCGTTGCATCAGGCAACTCCTAGTGATGATGCGAAGACTCGGGCTTTTGTTGCACCGGCGCGCCGCGGAGAAAATCTTCTTCTTCGTTTTCTTCGGCGCGATCTTCGGGCCCTTTGGGATTATAGCGCTGCATCTCCATGCGCTCGTCCGCGGAGAGCTGCGGCAGATGACGAATGAAGCGGACGAGCTTCCAGCTATCTTCCTCCGAGCCATGACTGCCGCCAAACGCGGGCATGCCTGTGAAGCGCACGCCGTTCTCGATGATCCAGAAGAGCTCGCCATCGGAAAGCTTTTGCGTCTCCTCGGCGCGCAGGTCCGGCGGTTTGGGATATAGACCCTTGCCGATGGGGGTGTCGCCGGTTCCTTCGTTGCCATGGCAGATGGCGCAGTGATCGGCGAAATGCAGGCGCGCGTCGCGAAGATTGTCCGGCGTGGCTGGGATCGGATTTTGCTGCTTGCGGGCACCGGCGGGAATGGCCATGTGACGGGCGTTGCGCGCGAGCATGGCTTCGAGAAACGTAGGCGTAGCGCGGGAGCTGAGGCCGTTGTGCAGAAGAGAAGCGGCGGCGACGATGGCGAGAGCGACGGCCACCAGCGCTATTAGAAGGAGGGTATTACCACGGCTCATATCCAAATTCTACGTTAGCCGACGACAGAAGAAGAAACCAGAAGAGCGGAGAAACCAGTCCGTGCCGCGAGGCCATCTGCCCGTGGCTTTGCGTACGAGGGGCAACCACCTCTGGTAGGATACGGTTGTTGGGAATGCGATGGGTTGCGAGGCACGCACCGTGCCTACCACGGACGCCAGTCGATGAATTCAAATCACATGGAAGAACCGAAGCTGCGAGACGCGCTCGCTTCGTGCTCCAGCGAAGTGCGCGAAAGCCTCGAAGCGGCGCGGGAAGGCGCGGAGCTGAGCTTCGAGCAGGGCTTGCTGCTCGCGACCGCAGCAGGCGCGACCCTCGATGCGCTGGTAGCGGTTGCCCATGAGATGCGGCGCGCCGCGGTGGGCGAAACGATTACTTACGTCGTCAATCGCAACATTAATTTTACTAACGTCTGTTTTGTGGGCTGCAGCTTTTGCGGCTTTGGCAAGGGACCGAACGCGCCGGATGCCTACTCGCTTTCCGGGGACGACGTGGTCGCGAAAGCTCGCGACGCATGGGAAAAAGGAGCGACGGAAGTTTGCATCCAGGGCGGATTGCCGCGAGATCTGAATGGATTCTTCTACCGGGATATTTTGCGGGCCGTCAAACACGCGATTCCCGGCATGCACGTGCATGCCTTTTCGCCGATGGAAATTTCTTACGGCGTGGACAAGACCGGGATGCCGCTGCGCGATTATCTGCAGATGATGAAGGACGAAGGCCTCGGCAGCATTCCTGGCACCGCGGCGGAAATCCTGGACGATCGCGTGCGGCAGCAATTGAGTCCCAACAAATTGCCGGCGGCGCGCTGGGTGGAAATCATTGCCACGGCGCACGAGCTGGGGATTCCCACGACGTCGACAATGATGTACGGCCACGTGGAAGAGCCGGCGGATTGGGTGCGGCACATTCTGCTGCTGCGCTCGATTCAGAAACGTACCGGGGGCTTTACGGAATTTGTGCCTCTGGGCTTCATCCACGAGAACACACGGTTGTACAGGCAAGGCGGCGCTCGACCGGGAGCACGCCTGGAGGAACATTTGCGCGTGCACGCGCTGGCGCGCGTGCTGTTGCATGGCGCGATCCGGAATTTGCAGGTGTCGTGGGTGAAGCTGGGATTCGAGACTTCGCTGGCTTGCCTCAACGCTGGAGCCAACGATTTCAGCGGCACGCTGATGGAAGAAAATATCTCGAAGGCGGCCGGAGCCACGTTTGGCGAGTACGTGCCACCTGAAGATTTTCGCCGGATGATCCGCTCGATCGGGCGTGTGCCTGCCGAGCGGACCACAACGTATAAGATTCGCCGCGCTTTCGACGCCGTTGAGGACGAGCGGACAGCACGCGTACAAACTCAACTGCGGCTGGCTCCCGAGAAACATGTCACGTACGCGCAAGGGGCGTATTGAGTCACCTCATGCGCGCCTTGCTTTTGCCGATCAAGGATCTACGTCACGCGAAGCAGCGGCTCGCCGGATTCTTGAGCCCGGAAGAACGATTTGACCTGGCGCAAGCTATGCTGGCGGACACGCTTCGCGCGGTGCGCGGAGTTCGCAGAGCCGACAAAGTGTTTGTGGTCACAAATTACGAGCCGGCGATGCGCGCCGCGGAAGAAAACGGCTGGGAGCTGTTGCTGGAAGAGCAACAGATTTCCGAGAGTGTCTCGGTCGACGCGGCATCCCGAGAATGCGAAAAGCGGGGCATTGCAGCGGTGTTGCGTGTGCCGCTGGACGTTCCGCTGGTGCAGGCCAGCGACATTGACGATTTGCTGGAGGTCGACTGCGCAGCCCCGGCGCTGGTGATCGTGCCGTCACGCGATGGGACCGGAACGAATGCGATTCTGCGCACGCTGCCAACGTTGTTTCCTTCGCATTTCGGTAGTGGGAGCTTCGCCAAGCATTGCGACGAAGCGCAACGCGCAGCCGCGCGAATATTGGTGCGCAGGAATGAACGCTTAGAAATGGATGTCGACGACGAGACTGACCTGCGAGCGCTTGTGCAGCAGGACTTGAGCGGCACAGAAACCGGAATGTGGCTTCGGCAGAGCGGCATTCTTTCGCGATTGCAACAAAGCTCCCCGGCGGAGTTCCGCGTAGCTGCGAAGTTGTGAGCGAGATGGTGCCGCCGAGTGGACAGCCCACGAGATCAAAAACCAGAATCATCGTAATGCGTAATTCAGCGTTGGCCACTCTATCGCTGTTTTTTCTGCTGGTGTTACCGAGCCGGGCCGCGGCTGATACGGATCTCGTCTATCGCGTCAGCTACGATTTGGCGAAGCCTTTGCCAGTGCACGTCACGATCGAAATTTCTGCAAACGCCAGCGCGCCGCTCACGCTGATCATTCCCCGAACGATTCCCGGAGGATATGCGCAGCGTCCCTACGATCCATTCGTCAAAAATGTCAAAGGCCATTCAGCGACCAGCGCCGATTTGGAGGTGGAGCTGGATGACGTAGGGCCGCGCTGGAGAATCGGAAAGAGCGGCGATAAGGTGCATCGCGTCGAATATGACGTGGACGTCGCGCAGATGGAGCGCGAGATTGTTGCGGCGTCGGACAGTTCGCGAATTCGCCAAGGATACGTAAGTCTGCTCGGGTATTCGATTTTTGGCTTCTTCGAAGGACGAGAGAACGAGCCGCTGAGCCTCGAAGTGACCGCGCCTCGCGACTGGCCGGTCTTCTCCACGCTAGCGCCGCGTGCTCCCGCAGACCGCGCAGCTGTTACTGCAGAAGCGACGGACTACTATGCGCTGGCGGATTCGCAGATCACCATGGGTCCCAAGATGCAATTGCGAAAGATCGACGGCAATTTGCCGCTGTATCTCTCGGTGTACGCGGAATGCGAAGAAGATCTGACGCAGGAAGGAAAAATTGCACGAGAGGCGCTCGATCAAGTTGCGGCATATTTCGGCAAAGCGCCGTTCGCTCACTACACCGTGCTGCTCGAGCTGCTGCAGCCGATTTCCGAGCGCCACGCTTACAACTTCAGCATGGAACATCTGGATAGCGGAACGTTTTATCTGGGCACCGATCGCGCGATAACCGCGCAATCCACGGCAAGACAGCGCGAAATCCAGCGCTTCAATTACGCGCATCACATGGCGCATTCCTGGATTCCCAAGCGCGCATACGGGACCGGCTATCTGCCATTTCAGTGGGAGGCGGCACCGGTCATCGACACCATCTGGTTCAATGAGGGTTTTGCGCGCTACGCGGCGGTGGAAGCACTGGCCGAGGGCCTGCCAGCGGAGGAGGCGCGGCGCTATCGCGAAAGCCATCTTGCGGTACTGCGCGGGATTCTTGAGGAGGCGCCGCAGTTCATTCGTCGAATGTCGCTGGTCGAGCTGTCACGCCAAGGCTCGTTTCTGTACTCAGAAGATTTTCGTGTTGGGCGAAATCTTTTTGCGCGCGGTGCGCTGATGGCCACGGCGATGGACGATTCCATCCGTTCGCAAACGGCGGGGAAGAAGCGTTTGCGCGACGCACTCCGTTATCTGCTCGAGTGGAGCGAACGCAATCATCGCGGGTTTCGCACGGAGGAATTGCCCGGCATCTTTCGCGACGCGACTGGGGTGGATACCACAAGCATCCTCGAGCAATGGATGACGCCGCCGGTGCCGTGACGGAGCGAGAAGTGATAGAGTTTCGGAGCTACACAAGAAGAAGTACCCTCGGGAGGCTGGCATGGCTGAGCAAGTACCGGAAAAATATGCGGATCTGCTAAAGAAAAAGGCGTTCGCTAATTTGGGCACGTTGAACCGCGACGGCAGCCCGCAAGTGACGCCGGTATGGGTGGACTATGACGGAAAGCACGTGCGCATCAACTCCGCTCTGGGCCGCGTGAAAGACAAGAACATCCGGCGCGATCCGCGCGTCTCGCTGGCGATTCAGGAT
>WNFC01011107.1_pt1 | contig 10015 bp, 7 predicted proteins | sample 5400541 | NCBI WGS metagenome assembly WNFC01 (sample SAMN13153342, study PRJNA577476) | soil metagenome | isolation source: 120 cm saprolite under Douglas fir tree site 2 hole 2 replicate 1 | place: USA:California | collected 2015-04-18 | reverse complement strand
AGCCGCTGGTATTGCTTGACCAGGGCGTTCTTCGGTTCGAGCAGGATGCGTTTGAGCGCCGGCTCGTCAAGGTCCTCCAGCGTAGCCACCACCGGCAGGCGGCCGACGAATTCCGGGATCAGGCCGTATTTCAAAAGGTCCTCCGGCTCGACGTCGCGGAATACTTGGCCGGTCTTGCGGTCTTCGGGAGCCGTTACCTTGGCGCCAAATCCAATCGAGGTCGCGCGACCGCGGGCCGAGATGATCTTTTCAAGCCCCCCAAACGCGCCCCCGCAGACGAACAGGATATTGGTGGTGTCGACCTGCAGGAATTCCTGCTGGGGATGCTTGCGGCCCCCCTGTGGCGGCACTGACGCTACGGTTCCCTCCATAATCTTGAGCAACGCCTGCTGCACGCCTTCGCCCGAAACGTCGCGGGTGATGGAAGGATTGTCCGACTTGCGGCTGATCTTGTCGATCTCGTCGATATAGACGATGCCGCGCTGGGCGCGCTCCACATTGTAGTCTGCCGACTGTAAGAGCTTGAGGATGATATTCTCGACATCCTCGCCGACATAGCCGGCCTCGGTCAGCGTGGTGGCATCCGCCATCGTGAACGGAACATCGAGGATGCGTGCGAGCGTCTGCGCCAGCAGAGTCTTGCCGGAGCCGGTCGGTCCGATCAGCAGGATGTTCGACTTGGCGAGTTCGACGTCGTTGTGCTTGGTCTGGTGGTTGAGCCGCTTATAGTGGTTGTGAACCGCGACCGAGAGCACCTTCTTGGCATGGTCCTGGCCGATCACGTAGTCGTCGAGGACCTTGCGGATTTCCTTAGGCGTAGGGATGCCGTCGCGCGACTTCACCAGGGAGGACTTGTTCTCCTCGCGGATGATGTCCATGCACAGTTCGACGCACTCGTCGCAAATGAAGACGGTCGGTCCGGCAATAAGCTTGCGCACCTCATGCTGGCTCTTCCCGCAGAACGAGCAGTAAAGCGTGTTCTTCGAATCGCTGCCGCCGACTTTACTCATTCCTTCGCTCCGGTCGGCTCCGCTTTCCCCATCCTACCCTCCCCCGCAAGCGGCGGAGGGTAGGATGGGGGCTGCGGGCCTGATATCAAACCCCGCCTTGGTCAATCACCGGTTTCGCCGCCGCGCCGGACGACCAAACACACCCCCCAGATCCCTAACGAACACGCTAATGGAAATATAATCAAGATTCCATTAACACGGAATTCTCGCTTTCATGATGCCAGCCTCGCCGCCGAGCCCTGTAGCTGGGCTCAGCCCGGCATCGATTTTGTGGCGAGATATTAGCAACGACCGCGGTTGTGCCGCAACAGGAGTCCGTGATTCACGAAACCGTGGATTCACGAGACCATGCTTGCGGACAGGGCGCAACCCGAACCCCGCCCCTTAATGCAGGGCGCCAACGCGACCGCTATCTGCTCGTGCCGGCCGGGTAGCCCTCCACGCCGCAAGCCTCTGCCGCTTCATCATCGCCAAATGATCAGGTCTTTTCAAGCTCCTCAACTCGCTTCACGATGACCTTATCGACAAGGCCGAATTCCTTGGCGCCGTCGGCGGTGAAAAACTGGTCGCGCTCCAGCGCCTCTTCGATCTTCTTGATTGGCTGACCGGTGTGCTTGACGTAGATTTCATTCAGCCGCTTGCGGATATTCAGGATTTCCTGGGCGTGAATCATGATGTCGGAGGCTTGCCCCTGGAAGCCGCCGGAGGGCTGGTGGACCATGATGCGGGCATTGGGCAGCGCGAACCGCATGTCCTTCTGCCCGGCGGCCAGCAACAGCGACCCCATCGACGCAGCTTGGCCGGTGCACAGGGTCGCAACCGGCGGACGAATGAATTGCATAGTGTCGTAGACCGCAAGTCCCGACGTAACGACCCCGCCCGGCGAGTTGATGTACATCGAGATTTCCTTCTTCGGGTTGTCGGCCTCCAGGAACAGGAGCTGGGCCACGATGAGAGCCGACATCCCGTCCTCGACCGGGCCGGTGATGAAAATGATGCGCTCCTTGAGGAGGCGCGAATAGATGTCGTAGGCCCGCTCGCCGCGATTGGTCTGTTCGACCACCATGGGGACGAGGTAGTTCATATAGGTGTCAACGGGGTCACGCATAGTCCGCTCCGTCGGGGACGCGTAAGCCGTCACACGCCCCGCGCTTCATGAACGCTTATGAATCTCGAATGTACGTAGCGCATATATGCGCCGAAGCTCTGCCGACAAGTCTCCTGGCCCGTACGTCTCCTGGCCCGTACGTCTACGTCTCCTGGCTCGTACGCCGCGAGCAGGCGGGTTACGCCTTCGGCCAACCCGCCCCTACGATGCACCCGGCTGCCCGGCACGATCCCGTCAAGGTGCTCCAGCTCACACATCCGCCGCCCCCGACTTTAGCTCGCGGGCAACTCGTCCTCGTCTTCCTTGAAAAGTTCGTCCTTGGTCACTTTCTTTTCGACGACATCGGCGAGCTCAACGATGAAGTCCACCACCTTTTCCTCAAAAATCGGCGCCCGCACGCTCGCGAGCGCATTGTAATTCTTCTGGTAGTAGTCCCACACTTCCCGCTCGCGCCCGGGATATTGCCGCGCCCTCTCCATGACGGCCCGCGATACTTCATCGTCATTGACCTTGATGTTGTTTTTGTCGCCGATTTCCGCAAGCACAAGGCCGAGGCGGACCCGCCGGTCGGCTATGGAGCGGTACTCCTCGCGAGCCTTGTCCTCGGTCGTGCCCTCCTGCTCGAAAGTCCGGTTTTGGGACTTGAGGTCCGCCTGCACGGTATTCCAGACATTCGTGAATTCCTGCTCGACCAGGGACGGCGGCGCCTCGAATTTGTGGAGCACGTCAAGCTTGTCCAGGAGCTCCCGTTTGAGCTTCTGCCGGCTCGCGCCGGTGTATTCCTGAGCGATCCGCTCCTTGACGGCCTGCCTGAGCCTGTCCAGCGACTCTATTCCGAGCGAAGCCGCAAAGGCATCATCGATGGTCAGTTCGTTCGGCTGTTCCACCGCCTTGGCCACGACCTCGAACGAGGCGGCCTGACCGGCGAGCTTCTCGGCCGCGTAATCGGCAGGAAACGTCACGTTGACGGTGCGGGTGTCGCCGGCCGCGATACCCAGCAATTGGTCCTCGAAGCCGGGAAGAAAGACGTTCGTGCCGATTTTAACCGGGACGCTGTCGCCGGAACCGCCCTCGAATGCCTCGCCGTTGACGGTTCCCTTAAAGGAAATGACGACGCGGTCGCCGCTCTCGGCATTGGCGCCCTCCGGCCTCGCCGTATACGTGCGGTTCTGCTCGGCAAGCCGGCGAACCCCCTCGTCGACCTCAAGGTCGGCAACGTCGGCGACGATCTTTTCGAGCTTGATGGCCTTGAAATCCGCCAGCGCGATCTGCGGCACCACCTCGACCGCCACCGTATAGGACAGGTCGGTCTTGCCGGAGATCACGTTCTCCACCTCGCTCTGGTCCTCCGGCAAGGTGATCTTGGGTTCCATCGCGAGCTTCAGGCCGCGATCGGTCAGGATCTTGGTGTTGGTCTCGCGCACCATCTGCTCGATGGTCTCCGCCATGACGGCGCGGCCATACACCTTCTTAAGGTGGTCCACCGGGACCTTGCCGGGGCGGAACCCGTTGATCCGCACCCGATCTTTCATTTCCGTGAGGCGCTCGGTGAGGCGTGCGTCCAGGTCCGTTGCCGGCAGTGTAACGCGGAACTCGCGCTTCAGGCCTTCGTTCGTCGTCTCGGTGACTTGCATCGCTTCGTGACCCGTCGGGTTGGCATCTGCATTCCCCTCCCTCCCCCGCAAGCGGGGAGGGAAGGGGGGAAGCCGCCACGGCCAAGCCGGGGGGCGTGGTGCGGGCGGAGGGATTTGAACCCCCACGACTCTCGTCACTGGAACCTAAATCCAGCGCGTCTACCAGTTCCGCCACGCCCGCATCGAAATCGGCTGTTGCCGATTTCGACACTTTAGATCGCCGAAGTCGGGCAAGCCCGACTTCGGTGCGGGCTCCTCCGCGGCGCGGCGGGGCTTATATCATGGTCGTGCTTGCGGGCGCACCAGAAAAATAACGCAAAATTCATAGCCCGGATCCGGATCGTCTGGAAGGAGAGACCGCTTCGCGGTCTCGTAAACCGGGCCGCATGCTCTCCTCAGTTCGCCACCGGGCTTGCCGGACCTGCAGGGCATGAAAGTGGGTAACAACGCACCGTCAAACGGTATGTGGCAACCTACTTTCTTACTAGGGAAACAGCGCCACTTGCTCAAGCCCCATGGTCTCCGGGAAGCCGAGCACGAGGTTCATGTTCTGGACCGCCTGCCCGGACGCGCCCTTGACCAGGTTGTCGAGCGCCGAGCCGATAATGGCGCGGCCCTTGATGCGGTCGGCGGCGACGCCGATGAAGGTCATGTTGGAGCCGCGCACATGGCGGGTCTGCGGCATCTCGCCGAACGGCAGCATATGGACGAACGGCTCGTCCCGATAGGTCTGCGACAAGACTTTATGCAGGTCTTGCGGCGACTTGTCCGCGACGCCGCGGACGTAAATGGTCGACAGGATGCCGCGGTTCATCGGCACCAGATGCGGCGTGAAAGTGACGATCACATCGCGGCCGGCGGCACGAGAAAATTCCTGATCGAGCTCGGCCATGTGGCGATGATGGCCGACCCCATAGGGGTGGAATCCCTCCGACACTTCGGAGAACAGCATGTTCTCCTTGGCGGCCCTCCCCGCCCCGGTCATGCCGGACTTGGCGTCGACCACGATCTCATCGAGATCGATGGCGTTCGCCTTGATCAAGGGCACCAGAGGCAATTGTGCACAGGTCGTGTAGCAGCCCGGATTGGCGATGAGGCGGTTCCTGCGGATGCGTTCGCGGTGGACTTCGACGAGGCCGTACACCGCCTCCTTCTGCAAATCCGGCGCGTGATGCTCGTGGCCGTACCAGCGCGCGTAGGCCAAGGGATCGGCGAGGCGGAAGTCGGCGGAAAGGTCCACCACCTTGGTGAGCGGCGCCTTGGAGAGGAGATCCTTCACGACCTTCTGTGTGGTCGCATGGGGCAACGCGCAGAACACAACGTCGAGGCCGAGCGCCGCCCAATCGAGGCTGTCGATCGGAACGAGCTTCGGCAGGGCAAACGGCGAGAATTGCGGAAACACCTCGCGCATCTCCTGGCCTGCCCTGCGGTCAGCGGTCAAAAGCGCGATCTCCGCTTGTGGATGGCGCAACAGCAGGCGCACGCATTCCGACCCGGTATAGCCCGATGCCCCGAGGACGCCGACCTTTGCGATTTTTGCCATGACCAATCCTTTGCGCAGGGAGCGCCGGAATTTCAATGCCGCGGGGATTTTCTAAGGAAGCGCCGCGGCGATGAAATCCGCGGCCGAAAATGACGATCAGGCGCGATCGCCGGCCGCGGAGCGGCTACGGCGGCGGGACAACGAAATGCACGCGAGGATCATCATGGCAGCGGCATATAAGGGCGCTGCAGGACTTCGTCAACGACGTCGACCTAATGGCTCCTGGGAAAACGGCGATTGGCGCGGCTCCCTCTCCCCGCTTGCGGGGAGAGGGTCGGGGTGAGGGGGCCTCTCCACAGGGGCGGACTCGTTGAGATTGAAAGCGCCTTTCCACGAAGCTCAGACTCGCGGAGAGGCCCCCTCACCCGGAATTTGCGCGAAGAGCGCGCAAATTCCGACCTCTCCCCGCAAGCGGGGAGAGGTGAAAGCTGCGGCCAAATACGACAATTACAGCACCGGGCTCCACAGCACCGGGATTTCCCGATACCCGGCCGCGGTCTTTTCCACGTGGGCGACGGACGGGAACGGATAGTGGAAGCCCTGCACCAGCATCTTCTCCGCTGACAGCATGTCGTAGACCTTGCGCCGGGTGGCCTCGGCTTGGACCGGCTCGTGGTCGTAGAAGGCATGCCAGCCCGGATGACGGGCGAACAGGAACGGCGCGTGGGTGACATCGGCCTGGACGTAGACCTTCGATGCGCCCGAGGTGACGATGTGGGAGGTGTGGCCCGGGGTGTGGCCGGGCGTGCCGACGGCGAGAACGCCGGGGATGACTTCCTTATCCCATTCATAGGTGCGCAGGCGCTTCATGACCTCGGCATTGCCGATGACGCGGCGGACGCCCTTGAAAATATCGGCGATGCGCGGGGTCGGGGAGCGGCTCTCCTCGCCGGCATCCGTCCAGTATTTGTGCTCCGGCGCCGGCACCAGCACTTCGGCATTGGGGAAAGCGAGCGAATTGTCGGCCCTGAGCAGGCCGTTGATATGGTCGCCGTGGTAGTGGGAAATGATGATGGTGTCGATTGCCTTGGGGTCGATCCCGGCCGCCGCCATGTTGGCGAGGAGCTGGCCGGCGACGCCCTTGCTTGCGATATAGTTGGCTTCGCCCGTCCCCATATCGACCAGCACAAGCTTGGCGCCGGTATTGAGCACGATCGGATTGTACGGGCCGATGAACACGCCGGGCTCCATATAGGCTTCGCGCAGCGCGGCGTTGACTTCATCCGGTTTGACGTTGAGCACGAAGGCGTCGGTGACGGGCACGCGGGCGATGCCGTCGCTCAGAACGGTCACCTCGATGTCGCCGACCTTGTAGCGATAGAAGCTCGCCGCCTGCTTGCCGGCCGCAGGGGTCGCGGCGCGTACCGATTGCGCGCTCCACAAGGCGAAGCTCGGCAGCGCAGCCGCCGATGCAGCGCCGGCCAGAAATGTGCGGCGTGACAGAATGGACATTGGTTTCCTCCCGGGTTGTGCGCCCCCTCCCTGCCTGGGACCGCGGGCGTCCCGCCCGCATGCAACCCTTCCCTTCCTTCGGAAGGCGGATGCGGGCGGGACGCCCGCGGTCCCAGGAAGGCAGCGAGCGGCCTCAAGGCCATATTAAATTGAAAAGCTTCGCAACAACATCCCCCAAGGTCAGCAGCATGGCAACCCACACGAAGGCGGAAATGAAATTGGCGGCCTGAAAGCGCCAATACGGCATGTCGAAGATGCCGGCTACCAGGGGTACGGTGGCGCGCAGCGGGCCGGTGAAGCGGCCGATGAAGATCGCGAGCGGGCCCCATTTCGCGACGAAGCGTTCGCCACGGGGAATAAGCTCGGGGTTGCGCGACAGCGGCCACATGTGGGCGACCGCCGGCCCAACCTTGACGCCGACCCAATAGGACAGCCAGTCCCCAAGCGCCGCCCCGACCGCCCCCGCCACCCAGATCGGCCAGAAATTGAGGCCGCTCTTTCCGATCAGGGTGCCGAGGGCAACCAGGATCGCCCAGGCGGGAATCACGAGGGAGATGAATGCAAGCGACTCGCCGAATGCCAAGGCGCCGACGATCGGCGCGGCCCACGCCTCGTGGGCGCGCGCGAATTCGACAATCGTCTGGGTGAGGGCGTTGGCCTGGTCTTCGAGCGACATGGGACCTGCAAGCGGCGGGAGATGCCTCACGTGGTTCCATCCTTCGAGACGGCCGCGCATCGAAATCGGCTGTTGCCGATTTCGACACTTAAGGTTGCCGAAGTCGGGCAAGCCCGACTTCGGTGCGCGGCCTCCTCAGGATGAGGTCTTCAGCAATCACGGACCTCATCCTGAGGAGCCGTGCGCAGCATGGCGTCTCGAAGGATGGCAGCGAGTCGGAAACTGCACAGCCGCTTACCCGATCGCCGTCCGCTGCGCCAGTACTCCCATAGCCGCATTGCGGCGCGATCGGGCTGCGATCCGTTTTTGATGGTCTTGTTTGCGGCCGGGCCGTGTCATATTGGAACTTAATGATTCGGCCCCAAGCGCTGGGCCTCGCTTGAAGCATCATAAAGCCCTATTAACTTATTGTTCTGGTAACTATTTTGCGGCTTCTCTTGTGCCGTGAAGCTGCCAGACAAACCGCAACGGAGCCGCATGGCCAAGACCGCAAAGAAGCCCTCCTCTTCACCTGACCTGTTCGCATCACCTCCCCGCGCCGCGTCGCGGCGCGAGGCCGCGAAGAGCCGGTCGGGCAATGGCGAGGACTACACCGCCCACGACATCGAGGTGCTGGAGGGGCTGGAGCCGGTGCGACGCCGTCCCGGCATGTATATCGGCGGCACCGACGAGAAGGCGCTGCATCACCTCTTCGCCGAGGCCATCGACAACGCCATGGACGAGGCGCTGGCCGGCCATGCGAGCTTCATCGAGGTCGAACTGAGCGGCGACGGCACTCTCACCGTCACCGACAACGGACGCGGCATTCCGGTCGATCCGCATCCGAAATTTCCCAAGAAATCGGCCCTCGAAGTCATCATGTGCACGCTCCATGCGGGCGGCAAGTTCGACTCCAAGGTCTACGAGACCTCCGGCGGCCTGCATGGCGTCGGCATTTCCGTCGTCAACGCCCTGTCCGAGCGCCTCGAAGTCGAGGTCGCGCGCGGCGGCCAGCTCTACCGGCAGGTCTACCAGCGCGGCAAGCCGAAAAGCGGTCTCGAACAGCTCGGCCGCACCCCGAACAGGCGCGGCACCAAGGTGCGCTTCAAGCCCGATGGGGAGATCTTCGGCGCCAAGGCGAAATTCAATCCGCTGCGCGTGTTCAAGATGGCGCGCGCCAAGGCGTATCTGTTCGGCGGCGTCGAGATCCGCTGGTATTGCGACAAGGAACTCCTGCACGGCAACGCGGAAGTGCCGGAAAACGAGACATTCCACTTTCCCGATGGCCTCAAGGACTATCTGGCGGTGACGCTCGCCGGACAGACGCTGGTCCATCCCGACATGTTCACCGGCAAATCCGGTCGGCCGGGCGCCAATGGTGCGGTCGAATGGGCAGTGGCCTGGTCCGCGGACGCCGACGGCTTCGTGTCGTCCTACTGCAACACCATCCCGACCGCCGACGGCGGCACCCATGAGACCGGGCTGCGGGCGGCATTGTCGCGCGCCCTCAGGGACCATGCCGAGCGGGTCAATCAGGGCAAGCGCGCCGCCCAGGTGACTGCCGAGGACATCATGACGGGCGCCGCCGCCATGCTGTCGGTGTTCATCCGTGAGCCCGAGTTCCAAGGCCAGACCAAGGACCGGCTCGCGACCCAGGAGGCCACCCGCATCGTCGAAAGCGCCGTCAAGGACCAGTTCGACCACTGGCTTGCCGGCAATCCGGTGCAGGCCAACCGGCTCCTCGACTTCGTGGTGGAGCGCGCCGAGGAACGCATCCGCCGCCGCCAGGAGAAGGAAATCTCGCGCAAGAGCGCGGTGCGCAAGCTGCGCCTGCCCGGCAAGCTCGCCGACTGCACCAACACGGCCGCCGACGGCTCGGAAATCTTCATCGTCGAGGGCGATTCGGCCGGCGGCTCCGCCAAGCAGGCACGCAATCGCGCCAGCCAGGCGATCCTGCCGCTGCGCGGCAAGATTCTCAACGTGGCGAGCGCCGGCAAGGACAAGCTCGCCCAGAACCAGCAGCTTGCCGACCTCGTCCAGGCGCTCGGTTGCGGCACCGGCGCCCACTACCGCGACGAGGACCTGCGCTACGGCAAGGTGATCGTGATGACGGACGCCGATGTCGACGGCGCCCATATTGCGTCGCTGCTCATCACCTTCTTCTACCGCCAGATGCCGCAGCTCATCGACCACGGCCATCTTTACCTCGCGGTGCCGCCGCTCTACCGGCTCGCCCACGGCGGCAAGGTGTTCTACGCCCGCAACGACAAGCACAAGGACGAGATCATGCGGGCGGAATTCCGCGCGAATGCCAACGTGGAGATCGGCCGCTTCAAAGGCCTCGGCGAGATGATGCCGGCGCAGCTTAAGGAAACCACCATGGACCCGGCCAAGCGTACGCTGCTCAAGGTGATGCTCGTCGCCGACGACCGCGCCGATACGGCGAAATCGGTGGAACGGCTGATGGGCACCAGGGCAGAGGCGCGGTTCGAGTTCATCCAGGAGCGCGCGGAATTTGCGAGCGACGAGATGCTGGACGTGTGAAGCCTTGACGTGTGTAAAGCTTATCTTTACATTCGAGGCAGAACCGAGGGGCAATGATCGAAAGTTTTC
>WNFC01011103.1_pt1 | contig 10016 bp, 9 predicted proteins | sample 5400541 | NCBI WGS metagenome assembly WNFC01 (sample SAMN13153342, study PRJNA577476) | soil metagenome | isolation source: 120 cm saprolite under Douglas fir tree site 2 hole 2 replicate 1 | place: USA:California | collected 2015-04-18 | reverse complement strand
TCTCCCCCAAACCGGGCAATCACCCGATCCTGAGAGATTTTGTGACTGTCCGAGGGGGTGTCGGCCGGCGCCACGTACGAAAGCGCTTCTTCATTGGCCCGGAGGGAAACCACCTCCTCCGTCAGCTTCCTCTTGTTGATTTTACGGTAGGGAGTAATCAGGAAGCCATAATCGTCGACTCCGGCATAGATGCTCAGGCTGGAAATCAGGCCGATGTTTGTTCCTTCGGGAGTCTCAATCGGGCAAATGCGGCCGTAGTGCGAAATATGGACGTCGCGAACTTCGAACCCCGCCCGTTTTCGATTGAGTCCGCCCGGCCCTAAGGCGCTGAGACGCCTTTCATGCGTTAACTGGGCCAACGGATTGGTCTGGTCAACGACTTGACTGAGCTCTCCCCGACCAAAGAAATACTCAATGGCCGCGGAGATGCTTTTCGGGTTAATGAGAGTTCGCGGCGTCATATCGTGCTGCTCGCGGATGCTCATGCGCTCCTGCACGGTCCTGCGCAGCTTCAAGAATCCTTTGCGAAGCTCATCCGCCGCCAATTCGTCAATTGTTCGCAGCCGCCGATTGCCCAGATGGTCGATATCGTCTACTTGGCCCTCGCCGCCTCGAAGGCGAAGGATGTATCGGATGGCGTTCAGATAATCGAGCGAGCGAAGAGTCATCTCGGTTTCGGGCAGATCCTGATCGAACTTCCGGTTGACGCGGTGTCGGCCGACCTTGCCCAATCGATAGCGATTCGGATCTTGGAATTTTTCCTTGAAAAGTTCTCGAGCCTTTTCCAGCTGGGGCGGGTTGCCGGGCCGAAGGCGCTGATAGATCTTGAGCAAAGCTTCTTCATGGGTCGAAGTCGGATCCTCTTTCAAGGAATTCAAAATCAGGTTGTCCTTGGCGGGTCCCAAGATGGTGATTTCCTTCAGCGTGCTGGCGTAACCCTTGTCCAGGGTTTCCGGTGTGAGGGCCTCGCCGCTTTCGACATAAACCTCTCCCGTCTGGGGATCGATGACGTCGCCGACAGTCGTGGCGCCCGCCAGTCGAGCTTTGTTGGCGGGAGTCAACTTGACCACCTCGGTCGGATAAAATGCCTTCAAAATATCGGCCTCGGTGGAGTATTCCGGATCCATGGCTCGCAGCAGCGTCATGGCGGAGAATTTACCGCTCTGATCGATGCGAACACCGAGAGTCTCTTTTTTGGTGACGTTGATCTCCACCCAGCTGCCTCGTTCGGGAATAATGCGGCAGCTATGGAGTTTTCGTTCGCTGGCCTCCGTTTCCACAACGAAATCCACTCCCGGCGAGCGATGCAGCTGGCTAACGACCACTCGCTCCGCCCCATTGATAATGAACTCCCCGCCGCCGATCATGATCGGCATGTCGCCCAAGTACACTTCTTCCTCAACGGGTTGCTCTTTGTTGAGTCGAAGCCAGACCCGGAAAGGCCGGCCGTAGGTCAGCCGAAGTTGCCGGCATTCATCGGGACCATATCTCGGCTTGCCTAATTCGTACTTGAGGTATTGGAGGCTAAGGGTCTTGTCATAACTCTCAATCGGAAAGATTTCTTGCAACACGCCCTCCAGGCCGGTGGCGGCGCGCTTTTCCGGCGGCACGTCCAGTTGCAAGAATCGTTCATAGGAACGAGTCTGCACGTCGGTCAGCGGCGGCACTTCCACCGCATCGCCAAAGCGACCAAAGTTTCGCACTTGTTCGGGGGTGACTCTCCGCGTGGCCTGGATGGGCATAAGCTCATGCTCCTCCCAAAACGGCTCGGCGACTAGACGATGGACCGACGCGGCGATTCCCGTTCGCCGCCTCGATTCCAAGTCCGATTGCCGGGTCTGAGACGAAAGAAACCATCAAATCGGAATGCAGGAGTCCATAGGTGGATCGGTTCCGAAGCTGCCTGGACGTTGAAGGACAGGGGAAGATTCCGGGCGGATTCTCCACCGCGCGCGGCATCCAAACCGCAAACGACCGGGGCCAATGGGCTTGGCTGACGCGTGGCACGCTGTTTCCACCGCTTGGACAACGTGACTGTCCGCCGGTCCACAGAGAGAGACCTCCGGAATCTCTCCGCCGGGCCGCCGCCGTGCCTCAACTCCGTTTTGAGGAAGGGTAAACATCTATGCCCGCGGATCGCCGTCCGTGGGCTAGGGGCCGTCATTACTTCAACGACACCTTGGCGCCGCCGTCTTCCAACTGTTTCTTGAGTTTCTCCGCTTCTTCCTTGGATACATTCTCCTTCACCGCCTTGGGCGAGCCTTCCACCAAATCCTTTGCTTCCTTGAGGCCCAGCCCAGTGATTTCGCGCACCACTTTGATCACATTGATTTTCTTGGCCGGATCGAATCCATCGAGTTGGACAGTGAATTCAGTTTTTTCAGCGGGCTTTTCAGCTACGGCCATGCCGCCGCCACCGCCCGGCATAACCGCCACGCTGGAAGCCGCCGGCTTGATCTTGTACACCTCCTCCATGTATTCGCTAAGTTCGACGGCCTCGGAAACCTTCAGAGCCGCGATTCCGTCTCCCAGGTCCTTCACCTTGGGGGCCCAAGAGCGGCCATTGCCTTCTGCCATTGCCAATGATCCTTTCTCTAAGCAAGGCTGCCTGAAGCAGGGCAGCAACGTGCGTAATAGGTTAACCTATAGAAAGACGGTCGAGCGGCCAATAAATTAACCGGCCGCCTCAGGAGGCGGGGCTTCCACTACCGGTCTTTCAGCTAGGGTTTTCACCTGGCCCGCAATGATAGATGCTGGGGCAACCACCTGGGCCATCAATCGCCGGGCCGAGCTCAACGCCAGGGCGATGACCTTGCCAATGGCCTCCGTTCGCGTCGGCATTTTCAGGGCGCGGTCGAAGGTGATTTCTTGCCCTTCTGCCAGGGCGCCCTTGAACTTTACTTTGTCGTTCTTTTTGAAGACCGCTTCCAGCGCGCGACTCAATTCAGCTACGCTGGCAGCCCCCCAAGCAACAGTGGTCGGTCCATCCCAGTATTTTTCAAGTTTGAAACCGAGGTCAGTGAATACTCGCCGGGCCAGGCTGTTTTTGACCACTTGCATGTGAATGTTCTTTTTGCGCAATGCCAGTCGCACCTGATTGTCCGTCTGACAATTCACGCCTGACGAGCTCAGGAACACGAGGTCTTGAATTCCTTGAAACGCTTTCTTCAAGGCATCCATCTCCATTTGTTTGATTTGTTTGCTCATGTTCGTGGGCCTTGCATCTTTGGAATCTGGTTACATACTGACCGGCACGCCGGGGCTCATGGTTGCCGACAAGGTTATCGATTTCACGTAATTGCCTTTAACGCCGGCCGGCTTGGCGGCGCGGACCTGTTCGACCAATGCAGTAATGTTATCAAACAACTTGCCTTCATCGAAGCTGATCTTGCCGACGCCGGCATGAATGTTGCCGCCTTTGTCGGCCCGGTATTCCACTTTACCCGCCTTAAATTCCTTTACCGCCGCGGCGATATCGCCGGTAATGACCGTGCCGGCTTTGGGCGTTGGCATTAGACCTCGGGGACCTAAGGTTTTTCCAAGCCGGCTCACCTGGCCCATCATGTCTTGGGTAGCCAAAGCGACGTCAAAATCGAGCCAGCCACCTTGAATTTTTTTGATCAACTCGTCGCTGCCAACGTGGTCGGCACCGGCTTCCTTGGCCTTGGCGACGTTGTCTCCCTGGCAGAAGACTGCCAATCGCACTGATTTTCCAATGCCGTGAGGCAATGGCACGCTGCCCCGCACCAATTGATCGCTTTGGCTCGTGTCTATCCCCAAGGCCATGTGCACTTCCACGGTTTCGTCGAATTTGGACCGTTTGGATTCTTTGAGCAAGGCAATGGCTCGGTTCAAGGGGGCCGGCCCTTCTTTGGCCAGCCGCTGTCGGATACTTAGCAGGTGGGCGCGCAGCTTTTTGCCGCGGGAGGGGGGAACACCCGGCGCTTTACCTCGTTTCTTGCTCGGCTCTCCCAGCGCCGCCACAGGGGCCGTTGCGGGTGGCGGTGATGTGCCACCCCCGCTAACTGGCGTTTCGGCCGGCGCGGTCGGTTTGCCCTTGGCTTCTTTCCCCTTCCTTTCTTTGCCTTTGGGTTCCTTCCCTTTCGGCTCTTTTTCCTCTTTGGATTTTTCGTCCTTGGGCTTTTCGGCTTTAGCCTTCGGTTCCTTGGGTTTCTTGCCTTCTTTGGCATCCGGCTTTTCTTTGGTCGAGGCTTTCGTATCCTCGGTTTCTGCAGTAGCTTGTTTCTTGGCCATGATTTTACATATGGTGTGAAAAGGCGTTCCTAATAAAAAAGCTCACGCGGAGCAAGCTCCGCGGCTTAATGTCTCGCTACCATTTCAAACCGAGATTTACCCTTCTACAGCAAGCCCCATGCTCCGGGCCGTGCCGGCCACGATGCGAGTGGCATGGTCCAGGTCACGGGCATTGAGGTCGGCCAATTTTTTTTGGGCAATTTCGCGCACTTGGGTGGGGCTTACTTTGAAGCCCTTGTACTTCCCGCTGCCCTTCTTTTTTTCCTCCTCGTCGATCAATTCCCCGCCTTTTTTCTTTTCCAACGGAATTCCAGCCGCTTGTTTCAATAGCACGGCCGCCGGCGGACTTTTGACGATGAACTCAAACGTGCGATCTGAATAAATTGTCATGACAACGGGAACGGTTATCCCCCGCATATCCTTGGTCCGCTCATTGAATTGCGAGACAAAGGCGCCGATGTTGACTCCATGCTGGCCTAGCGCGGGTCCGACCGGCGGCGCCGGCGTCGCTTGGCTTCCCGTCACTTGCAATCGGACTTGAGCGGTTACCTGTCGTGCCATGCTTGACTCAGCCAGTTACGAATGCTCGACTTGCCAATATTCCAATTCGACCGGAACCGGCCGGCCGAAAATAGTCAACTCCACTCGCACTAATCCCTTAGCTTCCAACAACTCTTTGACCTCGCCCTCCATGCCGGCGAAAGTTCCGTCCTTGACCTTGACTCGGTCGCCCCGATCAAACTTGGGCTTGCCGTGAGAAACGCCGGGAATCTGTTCTCCTTGCCGGCCCAGCATTCGCTCGACTTCATGTTCGGCCATGGGTGGCGGAGCGTGATTCAAGCTTCCGCCGACAAAGTCTCCGACCCCGGAAGTTTCCCGAAAGAGGTACAAGATCCGATCGTTATATTCCACCTCGACCATCAAATATCCTGGGTATAGTTTTCGCTCCCGGGTCACGCGCTTGCCCCCCCGCATTTCCACGACTTTCTCGATGGGGATAATGATTTGGCCGAAAAAATCCTCCAGGGCCTCGATTTTGACGCGGCGCTCGATGCTCTCCTTGATGGACTCCTCTCGGCCGCTCTGGACTTTGACCACGTACCAGTGCTTGTTGGTCGGTTTCGGCGCAATATTTTCGGCGGGCCCGTTGTTCGATGGCGGCTCGCTTGGGGGATCCCCCGGCGGGCTGCCTTCCGGCGGCTGGGAATCGGGACTCGGCAGCTCATCGGTCATGCACGAACCTTGGCCGGCTAATTCCGACCCTGAAATCATTACCACGGAAGCTCTTTCTGGCTATCAAATTCCTCGGATTGCTTGGGCACCTGAACCACGCCCACTCGAGTCAGGAGCCACGCCCATCCTTGGTCGACGACGAAAAGAAACAGCGTCAAAAGCAGAACGGTCACCAAAACCACGATGGTATCTTGCTTTAGTTTCTTCCAAGGCGACCAGGATACTTTGTTCAACTCTGCTTCGGTGGCAATGAGGAAATCGGCGAAAACCGGTAAGTTTACAATCCGGTAACCGATCCAAAGGGCCCCGGCCAGCAACAAAATCGGAACCGTGAAACGAACGTCGGGCAGGATAATCCAATAATGCCCCGAGGCAAACGGAATCGGAACCTGCCAGTTTTGGGGCCCGGCCTCCAGCGCGCGGTGAGCCAACATTGTATAAATCCCGCAAACGGCTAAGGCGATGATGCCCAAAATGGTGCCGCGCCGGACACGTTGGCCTTGGCTCTTTTTATACGCGGCAAAATCAAACCAGCCTTGTTCCTCTAAAACAACCATCCAGTTTTTGAATTTTGGATGAAAGAAATAGCGCCCGGCCACCGCCAACAGGCCTAGTCCAATTACTGCCGTGATGAGAATGCCAATTGCTGGTTGAGTTTGCCCCCAGCTCGTCGCTTCGATCCAAGTGCCGATACCACAAGTCAAGAGACCAGTGGCCAGGATTTCCAACAAGGCGCACAAAATACCCGCCTTCATCCCGGCCGGGGAGCCCGCACGGGTTAGGCGGACCGCTCCGTAAGCCCATGCGCCGGCCGTCAATACCATGCCCAGGATGAGGAGCGTGCCAAATACTGGAGTCCGGGCCAGCCCCAACCAGTCCCACCATAAAGCCGGCAACACGTAAAATACCGCCACGATGCCGGCTAGCACGTATCCTGCCCCGAGCAACGAAGACACTGCCAAGCGGTCCATCGGTCGCGGAGGAGGAATCGTAGTTTCCGGCATGTTCTTTACTGCCACCGCCATAACCAATCCTTTGTTTTTATTGCTCTGCCGGTCGCCTTCCTCCTGGACGCCGACCCGGATGATCCGGGGTCATTGCCAACAGGGGCGGAGCGACTCGAACGCTCAACCGCCGGTTTTGGAGACCGGTGCTCTACCAATTGAGCTACACCCCTAGAGCGGCCAACGACTCGCTGCTTGTGACCAATTGATTCGTCCATTGTCTATACGGAGTGAAAGCAGCGAGAATCTCGCTTCCAGCCTAGCCCTTGGCCGCTAGCCCCTACTTCTTCCGTGATTCCTTATGAGGGGTGTGTTTGCGTTCCTTGCGACAATATTTCTTGAGTTCGAGCCGCTCTGCTCCGCGAGTTTCTTTGTGCGTGCGATAGTTGCGATTCCCGCAGACGGAGCATTCCAACCAGACATATTCACGCATGAATTAATCGCTCCGGCAAAATATAAGTCCGGGGCAAGCCCCGCGGCTAAATATCCGAAACTATTCCTCATTGAAGAATCTTGATCACCACGCCCGAGCCCACGGTTCGGCCGCCTTCCCGGATGGCGAACCGAAGGTTTTCTTCCATGGCAATGGGGGATTCCTGGAGCAACTCGACGGTGACCTTGATGTTGTCGCCGGGCATGCACATTTCCACTCCCTCGGGCAAAGTCGCGGTCCCAGTCACGTCCGTCGTCCGGAAATAAAACTGAGGCCGATACCCGGTGAAGAACGGTGTATGTCTGCCACCTTCCTCTTTCGTCAACACGTAGACATTGGCCTCGAATTTGGTATGCGGCGTGATGGAGCCCGGCTTGGCCAACACTTGTCCGCGCTCCAAATCCTCGCGCACAATACCTCGCAGCAAGACGCCGACGTTGTCGCCCGCCGTACCGTAATCCAGCGTCTTATTGAACATCTCGACCCCGGTCACCACCGTCTTGCGCGACTCCTTCATGAGGCCGACGATTTCCACTTCGTCGCCGACCTTGCACTTGCCGCGCTCGATTCGGCCGGTGCCCACCGTGCCGCGGCCTTTGATCGAGAACACGTCTTCGATGCTCATGAGGAACGGTTTGTCCTCGGCCCGCTGCGGCGTGGGAATATACGAATCCAGCGCGGTGAACAAATCATCGATGCACTTGCAAGCCGCGTCGTCTTTGCCATTCGATAACATGGCCGCGAGAGCGTTGCCCCGGATGATGGGTATTTTGTCGCCAGGAAATTCATACTTAGTCAACAACTCTCTCATTTCCATCTCGACGAGCTCTAGCAGGTCCGGGTCGTCGACGGTGTCCACCTTGTTGAGGAAGACAACGATGTACGGCACATTCACCTGGCGTGCCAAGAGCAGGTGCTCTCGGGTCTGCGGCATGGGGCCGTCATTGGCGGCGACTACCAAGATGGCGCCGTCCATCTGGGCGGCGCCGGTAATCATATTCTTGATGTAATCGGCATGCCCGGGGCAATCGATATGTGCATAATGGCGGGTGGGCGTCTCGTATTCCACGTGGGCCACGGCGATAGTCACCGTCTTCAGCTCATCACGTTCCGTACCACCTTTGGCGATTTCCTTGTAGGTCTTGACCTTCAGATCCGGCTTGAATTTCGCCGCCGAGCGCATCACCAGCGCGGTCGTCAGCGTTGTCTTGCCGTGATCGATGTGACCGATCGTTCCCACGTTGACGTGCGGTTTGGTCCGCGAAAAGACGTCCTTAGCCATCGTTCCTCCGCAAATTCAAAGGTGAAATCACTTCCGGCCTTTGCATCCGGAAGTCAGGGTGGCAACTAAAATCACCCTACCCACTTGGTTACTACTTTTTCACAAGAGCTGCTGCTGGGGATTGAACCCAGGACCTCGTCCTTACCAAGGACGCGCTCTACCGCTGAGCTACAGCAGCAGTTCGTTATCCGTTGTGGATTCGCGGCCCTGGCCCCATGTTCGCAAATCCCAAGCGGGTGAAGGGAATCGAACCCTCGTAATCGGTTTGGAAGACCGATGCTCTACCATTGAGCTACACCCGCGCTTCCCCACACCCACAACTTGCTTTCCCCATCACTCAAAAGTCTATGAGTATCGAAGGCAAATGGGCAGAGCAGGATTCGAACCTGCGTAGGGCTAAGCCCGCCAGATTTACAGTCTGGTGCCATTGGCCGCTCGGCCATCTGCCCGGCAAAATATCATCCAGTCCATCAAACCGTTGGTTTAGATTCAGGACCCGCCCCCGGGTGTAAACATCTGGGGCCACCGGGCGTCGAACGTAAACCCACGGCAGAAGTCGACGGGTTCCGGTGAACGGCCGCACCGGAATTCCGGTTCGCTTTTTCCTTCTTTGAGATCGTTAGATCGTCCGCGGCATGCCTCTTCGCCTGGTCGGGGCACTCGTTCCGGCAAGGGAAGCTAGCGGTGGGATTTGAACCCACAACTTCTGGTTTACAAAACCAGTGCTCTGCCATTGAGCTACGCTAGCCCAACCGACTAAGTGGAAAAAGTGAGTATAGGTAAACGGCATAAGTGTTGCAAGACGAAATTCCCCTGGTCATAGTAGCCGGCAACGACCTTCCGGCAAGCGTTGGCCGAAAGATTTCCTTCCCCTACAGACATCCTCCTCCCCAGGGCAGGTTCGGGTCATTCCTTGAACATTTAGCCGCGGGGCTTGCTCCGCGCGGGCCAAGCCCCGCGGCTAAATTGAATAGACTCCCTGGCGCAGCCTACGTGCACTTAATTAGGCCGTATCCAAATATAGGGACTTCAATTCCGTAAGTACTATTGGGGAGTCAGGCACGAAACCGGATCCTGGAATGGAATAGGAGGTGGGCCGTGACCGGACTAAATGAACTCGCGCCCGTTGCTATCGCCAGCGCCTTCGGATTCGGCATGATCCTTGCCATTTGTGGCAGCTTGAAGGAGTGCTTGTCCCAAAAGATGGAAATTCCGCAGGAGCGAGTTGCCGGCTGGTTGTCATATGGGCCACTGATTCTAATTCCCTTGGTTTTTCTGAGCGGCCTATTGACGGATCGTTGGGGTCCTCGGGGGATGTTGGTGGCCGGCTCACTCCTTGCCGGGATCGGATTGTTCGGTCTGACATTTAGTCGAGAAGTGTGGACAACCTGGCTGGGTCTCATTGCGGTTGTCGCGGGAGCATCCGCCTTAAGCACCGGGGCAGTAGTAGTCTTTCCGGACGCTTATCTCGGATACAATGCTGCGTCCGCCAATTTGGGATTGGTTTTCTGGTCCTTAGGCGGTCTGGTAACCGGGAGCCTGGTCCCGCTTATTCTTCGAAGGCTTGAAGTTCGGCGCGCTCTGAGTCTTCTCGCGATCATTTGTCTGATCCCGGCATTTGTGGCCACGCTGACCTCGGCCGGTGCTTTTCATTTCAAAGCGGCTGAGGAGAATCCTGCCGAAATTTGGAGCAGCTCGGTCTTTTGGTTGGTTGCTTTAGCCTTCTTGCTTTATTGCCCGTTGGAAGGTTCCCTGAGTACTTGGGCCGTCAAGTATTTGGCCCAGCTGGGATACTCGGAGCGGCACGCCG
>WNFC01035046.1_pt1 | contig 10017 bp, 12 predicted proteins | sample 5400541 | NCBI WGS metagenome assembly WNFC01 (sample SAMN13153342, study PRJNA577476) | soil metagenome | isolation source: 120 cm saprolite under Douglas fir tree site 2 hole 2 replicate 1 | place: USA:California | collected 2015-04-18 | reverse complement strand
CCGACACGGACTCCGACCGCGACGCGGACTCCGTGAAAGCTCTACTTACGTGTTGTCCGCAACGGACGGTTCCCGGCAGTTCGGGAGCCGTCCCAAGTGGCGATCACTTTGTCCTGAGGTGACCTATTACTGCCCGCGATCGCGAGCGCTTCGTGCACGAATCGGAGGGGATGTTGAAGCCGCGCGGCCTCGAAACGTTTTAGGGGGCCGGACAGTCCGGCCCCGTTGCTCTTGATTCGATCAGGCTGATGGCGACGCGCTCGCCTCGTTCGGATTCTTGGTCAGCGTCGCGTAAAGCGCGTTCTGCCACTTCAGGGTCGATAGTTCGTCTTCCGCGAACAGGCGGACCATCTCCTTGGTCTCGAAATCCTCTTTGATCATTTCGGCGAACTCGAAAATCGGCCTGATAGTCTCCGCAGGATTGGGAAACCGCGTCGCGCCGCGTTGCAACTTCGCCAGATCCGTAATCGCAGGATCGGAAATATACGCGAGATTCTTGCGCGCCTCTTCGGTGTTGCGATCCGGCATCGTGCCGCCGAGTTCACTTAAGCGCTGCGCGAACGCCCGGCCGTGATACGCCTCGCGCTCCGCCACCATCTTGATTCCGCCGCGGATACACTCGCTCTTGCAGATGGCCAACCACTTGGGCAGCGCTTCGCCGGCATTGGTCTCGCCGACGCTCGCCGCTTCGAGGAAGCGCAGTATCGCGTCGCGCTCCGACTCGTAAGTCCGGCCGAAGGCCTTAAAGCCGCCGGTGCCGTTGGACGCCTTGCCGCTACCCTTCTCGAGCTGCTTCATCTCTTGATCGAAAGTCGATTCACTGATGATGCCGCTCCGGTATGCGCGCAGCAGTTGCTTGAATTCGAAATCTCGGTTCATCGCGGGTCACCTTCGGTTAGCTGTCGATTAAGCCACAACGCTAATGGCTGGCGAGATGAATTGTCAATCGCCGTGGTGTTTTGCCACCAAGGCGCCCAGTCACCAAGTCGGAGAAAAGGAATTTTCAAAATCCAATCCTTTCAAAATCCGATCCTGGTGCCTTGGTGGTTGCAATAGCGACGTGGTTTTTGCGCGCTGCCTGATTCCCTCGTGATCGCATCCGTGAGATAAATCGCAAAATACTGCTGCGCGAGGTCATCGTCGTGAAAGCAATCGTCTTCGATAAGCTCGGCGGGCCCGAGGTGATGAAAATCGCCGAGGTTCCGAAACCCGAAGTCAAACCCGGCATGGTGCTGATCAAAGTGCGGGCGGCCGGAATCAATTTCGCCGACACGCTGTTCAGGCAAGGAAAGTATATGATGCAGCCGCAACTGCCGGATACACCGGGGGTCGAATGTTCAGGTGAGATCGAAGCGGTCGGCGCTGGTATCACGAACTTTAAGGCGGGCCAACGCGTCGCGGCGTTGGGCAGCAAGATGTATGCGGAGTACGCGCTCGCGCCCGCGGCGCAGGTGATCCCGCTCCTTGACTCGATCGGTTTTGCCGAGGGCGCCGCATTCCCGATTCAGGTGCTGACCGCATGGCACATGATCCACACCGCGCATAAAACGGCTCCCGGCCAGACGGTGCTGGTTCATTCGGCGGCTGGCGGCGTCGGAATCGTCGCGGTGCAGATTGCCAAGGCCGCGGGTGCTCGCGTGATCGGTACCGTATCGAATGACGGCAAATGCAGCCGAGGCCAACCGTCTGACCGGCGGGCGCGGCGTCGATCTGATCCTCGACGCGGTCGGTGCAACGACGCTGGAAAAAGGGCTGACCTGCCTCGCGCCGTTCGGTCATCTGATTCTCTATGGACGCGCCGGTGGACCGCCCGAGCCGCTCAATCTCTTCAAGCTGTTCGAAAAATCGGCGAAGGTGAGCACTTTCACGCTCTACACCGTTAGTGCGATGCCGGAAGTGATGGGCCGTGGAATCGAGGAGTCGCTCAAGCTGATGGCTGAGGGCAAGCTCAAGCTGGTCATCGGCAAGTCGTTCCCGCTGGCCGATGCAGCCGCGGCGCACGAGTTTATGGAATCGCGGAATTCGACTGGCAAGTTAATTCTGACGCCATAATTTTCGCGCGCCACCAAGGCACAAAGGCACCAAGGTTGAATTTTTTCTAAAAATTCCTTCCGTCCGACTTGGTGCCCTGGTGCCCTGGTGCTCTGGTGCCTTGGTGGCGAAACGGTGGCGAGTTCAGTCGCCGCAGAGATACTTGCGATAGACCGGCAACGCCGGCTCATTGGCGGCGTCGATTGTGCTCTTCTTGTCGTTGCGCCAATTCCCGATTCCTACGCACATGTACTTGATATTTTTCCCACAATCGTAGGCGTCCTTCATGAGACCCACTTTGCCTATTTCCTCGGGTCGCGAGACTTCGGAACTTTCGATGAAATAGACAAGGCCGTCATCGGCGCGATGGACTGACGTTGGGTCGAGGTACGCATGACCTGAGCCGCCTTCGACGTTGAGCGATTTGGTCGCGGGCTCCTCTACCCAACCTTCGCGACCGGCCGACTGAGCCGCCGCCAGAGTTGAAAGCAGCAGGACCGCCGCGATCGCGATCACGAGCATCCAAATGCGATCGCCCCCGAAGAGCCTTCGCTCGTCGGCTCCCCGCCCTGAACCATCCAGGAGTTTCATGTGATGCCTTGATCCAAATTCGCACCAATCCGAGGCGCGACACAATACGATATTTTGCGCAGGTAAGCGTGTAGGCGGTCGGCGATTATTTTTGCGGAAGCCAGTACGAAACAAACCTTCGGCCAGAACCGAGATGGTCCTGACCGAAGGCTGTCCTTTCACCTGCGAACTGCGTTGCCGGGACTGCTATCTTCCTGCGGCGAACTCCATCGCCTGAGGAATGAAGAAATTTTTGTCGACCGCGCCCATATTGATGTACCAGCATTCCCGCTCAGGCGTATCGATACCGGGCAGATAGCACATGGTCGCGAGCCCCGACTGTACATCGGTCGAAACTGCTCCGACCACGAACAGCCGCTTGAACGGATAGATCGCGATCTTCGCATCGGGAACCGGACGATCGCGATACGCAACCATGTGGATGTTGCTATGCGTGAGCTCTCCGCGCTGGTCGTAAGAGTTCGCGTCGAGCGGAAACCAAAGCTCGGAGTCGACATAGACGACGGTCTTCGAGTCACGCGCACCGGATGCTCGGTCAGGGCGTGGCCGGACCTCGACAATGTAGTTATGCCGGAGCTCCCAGCCCTCGGGGCAAGCGCTGGCGCCGTTGTCGGTATCACAGCGGATTTCCGGCGAGTGTATCGCTTCGGCGACGGTCAGCACCGGCTTATCCGCCAGAAACTTGTAATTGTATTCCTCGTTCTTGGCGTTGAAGCCGGTGTAATGGTCCGGATCCCAAGCATGAGCAGCGGTGCCAGGTGCGGTCGAATCGCTCATCGACGTTTCATTCAAGCGGCGCAATCGACGGGTAGTGGGCAGGTAGGTCCAAATGTCGTCAGCCCGGTTCGGATCGGCGTAGCGCCAGCGGACGAAGCCGGTACCTTTGATCTCTTGCGGCGCAAGGAGCGGATACAGCCCGAACAACCAGAGGCGACCCGTACTCTTGAAGTTTGGATCGAACGGCAGCGGATCAACCTCGGTGCGGCCCACCAGGCTGTAGCCGGAATAGTGGCCGACCTGGAAGTTGGCAATCTGCGAAGTCTGCTTCTTGCCTTCTTCGGAGTAGACGCTCTCGCAATCGAAAAAGCGAAGATCATAGTCATCGGTAAAGATCGGCCGGAAGGCGTTGTTCCACATGACCTTGGTCGCCACATCGGGGTCGTTGACGTCGAGCAACGGGAATGGCAGTCCCGCGACATAACCGATGATCCCGCGATGGTCGGCAGCCAGCCTGACCTGCGCGGAATATCGCTCGGTCGCGTCCTTATAGGGAGGTGGCCAGTCGATTCGGCCCGTGGGGATGATCTTCATCGACATCCCCTTGAGTACTTTGTAGTAGGTTCCGGGCGAAGTGATGTCCTTTACTTTGCTCGCGTTCGCAACCGTGATCATGTCGCCGGGCTTTACTTGAGCGAAGACGCTTTCGCTGGCGATTCCCAACAGTACGGCGACCATGGTGCCCAAACAGAGGCCGAGAAGTTTTGGTTTCATATCAGATTACCTCCGACCGGCTTGATTAGCACTGCTTATGTCATACGTCAATACTTTTCATTGCCGACCAGTTGACTCGTTTGTGCAATTAGGCATTGAGGCGAAAAATGCGGGGTTCTCGAGCGACCCCGGTCAAAACGTTCCCCGGCGATCTCCCGCAACGATGACCACGTTTTCAGCGACAGAAAGTTTCACCCGCGCTTTTGCCAGTAGGAATTCATTCTGCTGAAGTGGTACGACTCGAATAAGCGGGAGTCAGACGATGCCACATTGGTACGAAGACAATTCACGATCGATTGGGCATACGCCCCTGGTGCGACGTCAAATGCCGAATTGGCGCCGCGATGGTCTGGGATGCGGAGCAGCGCGGCCTCTTGAGTCCCGGCAAGGAGCTCGTGGAACCGACCAGCGGCAACACCGGTATCGCTCTCGCGTTCGTCGCAGCCGCCCGCAATGTACCGCTGACCTTGACGATGCCGGATACGATGAGCCTGGAGCGCCGCAACTTGCTGATCGCCTACGGCGCGAAGCTGGTGTTGACCGAGGGCGCGCGCGGCATGAGCGGGGCGATCGCCAAGGCCGAGGAGATCACCGCGTCGGCGCCCGATCGCTACGTCCTTCTGCAGCAGTTCAAGAATCCCGCAAATCCCGCGATCCACGAAGCGACTACCGGGCCCGAAATATGGGACGACACGCAAGGCACGATCGATATTTTCGTGTCAGGGGTCGGCACCGGCGGCACCATCACCGGAGTCTCGCGCTACATCAAACACACCAAGGGCAAGGCGATCGTTTCGGTCGCCGTTGAGCCGAGTGCGAGTCCGGTCCTCACGCAGCACCGGAGCGGTCAACCGCTGAAGCCGGGCCCGCATAAAATCCAGGGTATCGGCGCCGGGTTCGTGCCCGAAGTTCTAGACCTGTCGCTGGTCGATGTAGTCGAGCAGGTCACCAACGAAGAGGCGATTGAGTATGCGCGGCGGCTGACACGCGAGGAAGGGATACTCTCGGGCATTTCGTGCGGAGCCGCGGTCGCGGTGGCCGCGCGGATCGCCAAGCGCCCACAAAACGCGGGCAAGACCATCGTCGTGGTGCTGCCTGATTCCGGCGAGCGATACTTGAGCACGGCGCTCTTCGATGGCATCTCTCAAACCAAAGGGATTGCCGCGTGAGCAATGGCGACAACGAAAAAGGACACCGTCCATGAGTGTTGAGTTCATCGGGATGATCGGCACGCAACCAGCCTCGGAGATTCATCCGCCGCGTGGACCCGTGATCGACGTCGAGTACGTGCGCCGCTTCACGCGGGCCCATGAACACGCGGGCTTCGACCGAATCCTCATCGGCTATTTCTCGAACGGTGCCGATGGCTTCATCGTCGCATCGTACGCGGCGTTCGTGACGGAGCGGCTCGGCCTGATGCTGGCGCATCGGCCAGGCTTCGTCGCACCGACGGTGGCCGCCCGCAAACTCGCGACGCTCGATCATTTCAGCGGCGGCCGCCTCGCCGTGCACATCATCTCGGGCGGCGACGATGGCGAACAGCGCAAGGACGGCGATTCTCTGCCGCACGACGAGCGCTATGCGCGCACTGACGAGTACGTCGAAATCCTGCGCCGCATCTGGACCGCCGACAAGTCTGTCGATCATGATGGCAAGTACTACTCGTTCACGCGTTCGTCCGCGGACGTAAAGCCGCTGCAGAAGCCTTATCCTCCGATCTATTTCGGCGGCGCCTCCGATGCCGCGATCGCAATTGCAGGAAAGCACGCCGACGTGTACGCGCTATGGGGCGAGTCATTAGCCGAGACCGAGAAGACGATCGCGCGTGTCCGTGCGTCGTCGGCTAAGTACGGGCGAACCGTGAGATTCAGCTTGTCGACGCGGCCGATCCTTGCGTCCAGCGAAGATGCGGCGTGGGCGCGCGCGAAGAACATTATCGAGACGATTCGCGAAACCGGCGGGCGCGCCATGCTCCATGCTGAGGGAAAAACTCCGCAGAATGTCGGTTCGCAGCGCTTGCTGGCCGCCGCGCGCGAGGGCGAAGTGCTGGACAAGAGGCTCTGGACGGCGGTGGCAGCCGCGACCGGCGCGCGTGGCAATACGACCGCGCTGGTCGGGACTGCCGAGCAGGTCGGCGAATCGATGCTGGCCTACTACGACCTGGGCGTGACGACTTTCCTGATTCGCGGTTTCGATCCGCTCGAAGATGCTATCGACTATGGCCGCGAGCTCATTCCGTTTGTGCGGCGCGAGATCGCTCGCCGCGAAGATGCCGCTGGTCGCGTCGCCGCCAGCACCGCTGGCTAGATTCTGCGCGCAAATTTGCTGCTTCGTCCGGCAATCGCTTTTTCTTTCGCTCGCCGCCCTTCAGTTAGAGACCACGAGCGCGCCAATTTTATTCCCGACCGCCGTTGCGCTGCGATCGCGGGAATTTTCTCTCACCTGCCGAGTCCTGTTCGGTGAAAGCGCTCATCCGCGCGAGGTGATTTTTGATGAAAGCTAAACTTGATCGTCGATCGTTTCTGCGCGTCGCAGGAACGTCGCTAAGTATCGGCGCGCTCTACAGTGTCTTCCCCGGGCTCACGCAAAATGCCCGCGCCGAAGGGATCGTGCGCACGCTCGCCGAGCTCAACGGCGAGGCGCCTGCGCCATTTTCGTTCGTTCAGCTAAGCGACACGCACGTCGGATTTAACGGACCGCCCGATCCGCTCGGCACCAAGGCGTTCGAGAGCGCGGTCGCGACGATCAACGGCCTGAAGAATCGTCCCGAGCTGGTAATCGTGACTGGCGATCTGACCCACGACGCCGATTCGCCCGACGAACATGCCAAACGCTTCAAATTGTTCAAGGAGATTTCCAGCAAAATTGGCGGCGCACAAATCAAGGTCGTACCGGGCGAGAATGACGCCGCGCTCGACGGTGGCGACCTGTTCCGCCAATTCATGGGGCCGACTCATTACTCGTTCGACCATCGCGGCGTTCACTTTATCGCGCTCGACAACGTCTCCGCCGGACGGCCCGAGGTCGGCGCCGCGCAGCTCGCGTGGATGAAGTCCGATCTCGCGCGCTTTCCGAAAACCGCGCCCATCATCGTGTTCACGCATCGGCCGCTGTTCGACCTCAAGCCCGAATGGGAATGGTTCACCAGCGACGGCGACGACGTGATGAACGCGCTCGCGCCGTATGAAAACGTGACCGTGCTCTACGGCCATATTCATCGCGAGAACTTTCACCAGGCTGGCACCACCAAGATGTACGCGGCGCGATCGCTGATCTTCGCTTTCCCCGACCCTGCCACCACGCCGGCTAAAAAACCGTTGCCCTTCGACAAGGCGCAGCCGTTCAAGGACCTGGGGCTGCGACGCGTTAACGGCAACGCCGGCGGCAACGATTTGCAGCTCGAGGAAATCGCACTCGCGACCGCCGAGTTCTCCGGCACCGTCGGAATGGATCAGATGCTCAAACACGGAAGCGCAGACGCAAAGGAAAACGAGTAAAAAATGAAAACAACAAAACTCAAGAACAAGATCGTCACAGCGACACTCATCGCGGCCGCATGCGGAATCGCGCTGGCCGCGATCGCCCCGAAAACCAGACTGGCGAGCGCCGCCGTCAATCCCAAGGTGATCGAGATCAGCGCGAAGAAATTCGAGTTCACGCCGAATGAAATCACCCTCAAGAAAGGCGAGCCCGTGATCCTCAGGCTCGCCAGCACCGATCGCGTGCACGGATTCATGTCGAAGCCGCTCAAGCTCGACACCGATATCGCCGCCGGCAAGACCACCGACGTCGCTGTGACGCCCGATACCAGTGGCGACTTCACGATCATCTGCGACCACTACTGCGGCACCGGCCACGGCAACATGAAGATGAAAGTCACGGTCGTCGAGTAGCGTGCCGAGGTGTTTGCGAAACTGGTCAGCACCTACCATCTGCATCCGATCGTCGACCACTTCACGATCGCGCTGCTGACCTTCGGGATCGCCGCGGAACTCCTTGCTGCCGCGGCGATCCTTCTCTCTCGCGGCCGGGCGGGGTTCTTATCAAGTTGGGGCCAGAAGCTCCGCAGCACTTCGCTCCTGTTGATGATCGGCGGAGCGGCTGCGATCGTCCTCTCTTACTTCACCGGCGACGCGGAAGCGGATCGGCTCTGGGACACGATGTCACCTGCTGCGCAGCGAATCCTCGCACCCTCAAACGGCGCATCCGATTACCTATCTCACGCGATTCTCGGCCAGCGCCTCATGTACGCGTTTTTGATTCTCGCCGCATGGCGCGTGATGCTCGAGTTATCGAGCCGGTTTCAACGCACGCGCGTGATCTTCCTGTTTGCCGCGATCGTCGCGGCGGGCGCGCTTCTCTACCAGGGCAAGACCGGCGGTGAACTCGTGTACGAACAAGGCGTCGGCATGCCGCGCACTGCCGGTAGCACGCCGCAAGTCGGTCAACAGCCTAACGACGAACACGATGCCAGCACTCTCACGGGGCGCTGACCTAACTCTCCTACTGCAATAATTCGCTGCCACAAACATCCTGGCGACTCGAGGATAACGTCTATGGACCTGTTCGCGCCTACTCACTTGATACTTCTGCTGTTAGTAATCTTGATCATTTTCGGGCCAAGCAAGCTCGGCGACGTGGGCGGCGCGATGGGCAAGGCTATCCGCGACTTCAAGCGGGCGATCAACGAGCCGGAAAGCATCCCCGCCGCGTCGGCAAAGCCGGCCGATGGAACCAAGGTCGAAGCCGATCGGTAAAGCAGTTCGAATGGACTGGCGTGCCGATATTCCATGAACTAATCTTGCTCTGAGATCATGGCTTCCCAAGTCAGCGCCGCCAAGTCGTCTCTGGTGCCCGAGATCTCCCGCGAGGAGCTCCAGCGCCGGCTCCATGATTCTTCGCTCACGATCATCGACGTGCTGCCGCGCGAGTCTTACGTCGATGCGCACATCCCGGGCGCGCTCAACCTGCCGCTCGAACAGCTTGCCGATCACGCGCGCGAGCTGCTTCCCGATCCCGCCGCCGAGATCGCCGTCTACTGCGGAAAATTCACCTGAACTCGCGCCCAGCAGGCGGTCGCCTTGCTCAATGAACTCGGCTACGCCCATGTGCGCGAGTATCGCGGCGGAATCGCCGACTGGGTCGAAGCAGGGCAACCGACTGAAAGTGCAACCGACCCTGCCTCCTCGGAGCCGGACCTCACCGATACCGCCTCTTCAGCGCCCGACCTTACCGACGCTGTCCCGGCCGGCCCGCCACTCGGCGCTTCGCCGGAAGGAGTCGTCGGCCGCGGTCCCGCGCGGTTGTCCCGGATGCGCCGATTCGACAACTCCGTGCTTGACCTGGTCCAGCGACTCTCCACTTTTCAACTGTTCGCGATCTGGATCGGAACGATCCTGCTGAGCGGCGCCTGCTTCTGGCTCGGTGCGCTGATTGGCGCCCACGGGCTGGTCGAGGGTGGCGTTCCGGTCGGAGCCGACCTCAAGGGCTTCGTCAGTGCGCTTTACTTCAGCTTCGTGACCGCGACTTCCATCGGCTATGGCGACATCGTGCCGGTCGGGGCAGGGCGTGTGATCGCGGTGGCCGAGGCGATTACCGCGCTGCTGATTTTTGGCGCGGTGGTCGCCAAGTTCGTCTCGCATCGGCAGGAAGAGCTGGTGAAAGAAATCCACCGGGTCACTTTCGAAGAGCGGCTCGATCGCGTCGAGACCAATCTGCACATGGTGATTTCGGAAATTCTGTCGATCACCGCGATGTGCGATGCGAAGGCGCCGCTGAATCGAATCGAAACCCGGCTCGAGAGCGTCGTGATCCTTTTTTTGGGCGAGTTGCGCACCACCCGCGATCTGCTCTATCAGCCGCGGCTGGTTGTCGAGGAAGGCGTGATGGCCGCGATTCTCGCCA
>WNFC01032291.1_pt1 | contig 10017 bp, 10 predicted proteins | sample 5400541 | NCBI WGS metagenome assembly WNFC01 (sample SAMN13153342, study PRJNA577476) | soil metagenome | isolation source: 120 cm saprolite under Douglas fir tree site 2 hole 2 replicate 1 | place: USA:California | collected 2015-04-18 | reverse complement strand
CTCGTGCGAAGCATCGGCCGTGAAACGGCGCAGTCGTTCGAACGCATCCTGCAAACGGGATAGCGTGTCGTTGAATACAGTCGCAAGCTGCCCGAACTCGTCCCGGGCGTTATCGACCGGAAGCCGTTTGGCGAGCGATTCCGCGGTGATTTCCCGGGCCTTTTGCGCCATGGCGCCGACCGGAGAGAGTACGCGGCCGGCAAGGAAATAACCTCCCGCGATCGCCAAAGCGGCGGCGAAGGGAATGCCCATCGCGAGGATGACTGCGAGCGTCCAAAGCGTGTCTCGCAGGGCGGTTTCCTCAACTGCGGCGGCCACGCGGTAGGACGATTCGGAAAGGCTATGGACGCGATAGTGACGGCCGCTCGGCGCCGTCCAAGACAGCGGCGATGGCGAGTCGCTTGGCTGCAGCGCGCGTGATAGTCCTTCTCGCCCCCATGCTTCGGTCTGCTGACGGATGCCGCCGGCCTCGTCCACCTGGAACAATGTAATGCCCCAGTGGGAGGCCAGATCCTTCAGTTCGTCCGGTTCCTCGCGATAGATCTTACCGATGGTCGCGATCTCTCGGTCGAGTTGCGCGTCCAAGCCGGCGTAGAGGCGAGCCTCGACAAAAAGCAGAATGCCTGCGGAAAAAATACATACGATCAGCGTCAGCACGCCAGCGTGCCAGAGCGTAAGCCGCGCGCGCACGCTTGGCCGGCGGAATCTCATCCTTGCCTCCCGCTCAGAAGGTATCCAAGGCCGCGGACTGTGTGCAGCAGCTTTCTTTCGTAGGGTTCGTCGATCTTGCGACGCAGCCGCGCGATCGTAACGTCGATCACGTTGTCGAGGGGTGTAGCCCTGGCCGTCGCGTGCCATACGTCGTGTGCGAGCATCTCCCGCGACACAACGCGGCCGCTGTGGCGCAATAGGTATTCGAGCAAGTCGAATTCCTTCACGGTCAGGTCGAGAGGCTGCGCTCCCCTGGAGACTTTGTGCGTGACGAGATCCATCTCAAGATCCTCGTGCTGTAGCTTAAGGATCTGATCCATGCGCCCTCGGCGGAGCAGCGCCCGGATGCGCGCAAGCAGCTCGGAAAATGCGAACGGCTTGGTGAGGTAATCGTCGGCGCCTTGGTCGAGGCCAATCACCCGGTCATCGACCGCGTCCTTCGCCGTAACGACCAATATCGGCGTCTGATTACCACACTTGCGCAACGTCGCGAGGACATCGATACCGTCGCGGCGCGGCAGCATAAGATCGAGCAACAGAACGACCTTCTTTTCGTCCTCAATGATCAGAATACGCACGATGTGCTCCGCTTCGAGAGCTGCTCTCGCACCGGCATTATAGACCGGTTCCTTGCTGCCGCAGCGTTCCTGACAGGGATTTCAGAAACTCTTCAGTGGTGGCGGCGCTGAAAGACGACCAAGATCAAGTCTCAGATCGAAGGACCGGCCGCCTCTGGAGGCGGTCTCGAGTCGCCGGATCGGCGGGAACAATCGCGACCTGAAACGGCGTGTGACAATGTTGCGCGACCAGACCACTCGATCAAAGCGCGCCGCGCGACAGCCTATCGGCCGCGATAGGGACAGTCTCGCCCCTCTTTTCTTGCCGCTGGAGACTCAGAAATTCGGTTCTGATTGCCGCGACAGCCGTGGTTGGCCTGATCGCCTAATCCATGGCCGCAACCGGCACGGGTGATGGTTCAATAACAGCCTTGAGGGTACGGCATCTCGATCAATGAAGGGAGGTACGCCATGACTAGACGACAAATGCTACTGACGTCCGCCTGTGGCTTCGTCATCGTTGCTTTGGCGGCATCGTTTGCCGGTCACCGATCAGCTCTTGCGATGGGTCCAGACCAAGAACAGGCCGAATTAGCGAACGCGTTGACTGGCGTGAAGGTCAGCCTGCAGCAGGGCTTTACGGCCAGCGAACGGGAAGGCCAGCCGATTTCCGGAAAATTTGAAATGGACGGCAGCAAACTCCAGCTTTCCGTCTACACCGCTAAGGAAGGAAAGTTTTTCGAAGTCATCGTCGATCACATGACCGGAAGCGTCGCCAAGGTCGAGCCAATTACCGAAGGCGAAGACCTCACCCACGCGAAGGCGCAAAAGGCTGCCATGGACAGGGCCAAGGTCAAGCTGGCGGATGCTGCGACCAAGGCGAAGGGGCAGGCGAAGAGCGAGGCAACGGACGTGCTCGTTGTAAGTGCGGTCCCAGAGCTGAAGGACGACCATCCGGTGGTAGCGGTTATTCTGCTGCAAGGAAAGAGGTTCTCCACCGCGTCGGAACCGCTCGACTAGCGGGCTAATGGTCGGCGCCACCTTCGAATGTTCGAAATGGAAGGTGCGCCCGGTTGCGGAGGTCTTTTACGAGGAGAAGCGGCTTCGGGATTGGTCGGATTGATTTTGCAGGTTAGGAACAAGTTCTGTATCGCGTGCCGCCATGCGTTGACCAAGGAGCATCCCGTATTGAAGTCCGTGCCGGCGTAACTCAAGCAAGGCGAAGAAATCGAGAAGAGGCCGAGGGCTGTATCGGTGACCGGCATTTTACAGGAGGATACCATGAGAAATGCCCCAAGGTGGATTGGCTTGACACTCAGCGCAGGCGTGATGGCGGGAGCTATCGGTGTTGGAATTGACAGTTCAGGCTGGAGCCGTCCGGCCATCGCACAGAAAAAGTCAGAAGGTCGGCAATCGCTAAACGTGGTCATGAGCTCTTTGCGTGGGGTGGATACAGCTTACGCGTCGGGCAATGCGGCAGAGGCTCAGACGCGGTTTAGCCAAGCGCGTTCAGCGTGGAACAGCATTGCGCCAAGGATTTCCGCACGTGAGGCTCGCGAACAACAGCTGCTGTTCGATTCGCTGGACAATCAGCTCAAGAGCGGCGCACCGGCCACTAAAGTGAGGTCGACGATCTCCGGCATGCTTGACGAACTTCGCGAAGATATCGAACGGGAACTGAGATAGGATTCGTCGTGGATCGCGGGCTGTTTTGGCTCGCCGTCGTCGACCTGAAAAGAGCATGGCTGCGGTCGTCGTTGGCGGCGCTGGCCATCGCGCTTGCACTGATCGCAGTCACCTTTTTTGCGGCGCAGGTAGGTCTTCGACAGGCGGAACTCCTGAGCGGGTATGAAGAGTCCGGGGCGGCAACATTTGTTGTCGAGCTCGGCGGGAAGCCGGCGAGCGACGTCGCGGGTCTCATCCAGGCGCTCCGCTCGGCTGCTGGCGTGCAGTCGGTCGAGGCTCCCTATGACGGGACACAGCTCGGTCTGGTGGCCGATACCTCTTTCGTCGTGTTCGAGAGCAAGAAGCAGCAAGAGTCGCTGGGCGCGCGGACCACTGTGCTCGGCGTGGATCGGTCATTCGATCCGGTTCGCGACTATTATGTGAATTTCCATGACCTGAATCCGAAGGCGCCCTCGGCAGTCCTCGGCACCCCCCTACTGGCGACGTCGGGAACGGTGCGGCCTCCGGAGCGCAACGAGGTCGCCGTTCCATCCGGGGTCACTGACTACGTCGGTGTTCGACTTGGCGCCGAGGCAACCGTCGATCTGATGTATGTGGACGCCAGTCCGCCAATCTTTCGGCGTTTCGACGGGGTGCGCCTGACAGGCACTTTTGATCTTGTCGGCCCGGATCAGGGTCGGTTTGAGCCATTTTGGCGTCTTGCGGCGCGGGGCAGCGAAGTGTTGACGGTGCGTCGCCCGAATGCGCCGGAAGGCGTAGCGACCTCGTTGCCAATCCTATTGAGCGACGATCTGGTGAACGAGTTTCTCGGGTATGTCAGCCAGCAATTGACCGCACGCGGCATGCCTCTTGGCAAGGAACTGACGGCTAACAGATTGGTCGTGCGAGCGAGCTCGGTCCAAGCAGTGCCGTCGGCCGAGGGCGAGGTCACGTCGCTGCTTGAGCATCGCGGGCTCAAGCAAGGTTGCGGCACTGCGAGCGAGGCGACGTTTTGCTTGCGATTGCCGGAACGAAATAATTTCCAGGCGGCGCTCCAAGAACAAAAGAAAATGGAATCGGGCGGATCCTTTTTCATTTTCCTACTGCTTGTTCTCGTATCGGTTGGAACAGCGGGTCTACTGGTGCAGTTCGTCCTGGCGCGTTGGCGTGAATTCGGGCTCCTCCAGGCTGTCGGTTTCTCGCGCGATCAAATACTGCTTTACTGCGCAATCCACCTCACCGCAGTTTCGCCGCTGGGATTGCGCTGGTTGCCGTAATCATCGCCGCCCTACCGGTGCTGCTCTGGCCGCTCGCGCGGAGTCCCGCCGAGCTCCTCCGGGTGTCGGCATGATGTGGATCAAGCTCATATTCGGAGGCCTCGGGCGACGCTCTGTCGAAGCCATCGCTGCAGCCATCATTCTGGCCGCGGCGAGCGCAACCGTGGCCGCCTCCCTGATGGTGGTCGAAGGCGCCCGAAATGCGTTGATTCGAGCCGTACATCGGGACCGGCCGGATATCGTCCAGATCAAGAGCCGTTTTAACCGCGCCCTATTCGAAACCCCGCGGAGCGGAAATCTGCCGCCGCTTACGATACCGGTTTACGAGCCGCTGATTGATCCAGTTGAACTGGAGGCCGCAGCGGGCAACAACGAGCTCGTCAAGCGGCAATCGCTCTTTCGCAACGTTGTGTCGGGCGACAATTTTCTAAACATTTACATCTTCGGCATCGATCCGGATGTCGAGCGCGAAGTAAGCACCTTTGTGCTTGCGCGCGGCCGATTCCTACGACGGGAAGATCGCGCGGCCGCAGTGCTTGATGAGGCGTCAGCTCGCGCGCTCGGAGTTGACATTGGCCGCACCTTTCCGGTTCGCAAGGCGGATGGCACAGATCTGCAGCTAACCGTCATCGGGATACTCGACAAATTGGAGTTCCGGGGCGCCCCGCCCAGATCGGCTGAAGCTCCTTCGCTGCTGCCGGAGGCGACGTTCGTTTCGAGCGGTGCTTTCGTGAACTTGCAGACGAGCGAAGAGATTTTCGGCCGGCCGACACTGACCGACGCCCTCGTCGTTGCACGAAGCGCGTCGGATGTGTCTGGTGTGGTCACTAGCTTAGAGGAAGCATTCCGGCTTGAGCCGGGCATCTTCGTGACGGAGCGTTACAGCCAATACCAGCACAAGGTGCGCGATTTCGTCCTGACGCTCGCGTTGTTCTCCGCCATAGCTGTCGTAACCGTGTTATTGGCCGGATCCTTTGCATCGAATCTTTTGCATGACATCTATGTCGGCCGTCGCCGGCAATACGCCACGCTGATGGCGCTTGGGTTTCCTGCTGGAATAGGGATCGCGCCGGCTATTGTCTTCGGACTGGTGTTAGGAACTGCTGCTGCTGGTATCGGCGGCTTTGCCGCCAGCGTCTTGGTGCCACGTTCTTTTGCAATGCCATCGCTGATGGCCGATCTCGGTCCAACTGCGCCGACATTTGATTGGGTCGTGGCGGGCTGGATCGTCGCCATTGCCATCGCATCCATCGTGGTCGGATTGGTGTCGACAGGCCTTCGGCTTCTGCGGCAGCCTATTGCAATGGCTCTATCGGAGGAGAGTTCGTGAGCCAGTCTCTCGTGTCCGTGCGCTCGGTTTCGAAGACCTATCGCCGCGAGCGCGACAGCGTAGGCGCGTTGCGCGATGTGTCGCTCGAGCTCGGAGAGGGCGAGTTTGCACGGCTCAGCGGTCCGTCCGGCTCTGGCAAGACCACGCTTCTTAATGTGATTGCGGCGCTTGATCGACCGGACCATGGAGAGATTCTTGTGGCTGGCGTCGATATCGCCCGCTTGTCGTTGAACAGGGCAGCAAAATATCGCGCCGAGCAGGTCGGCATCATCTTTCAGGCCTATAACCTGCTTCCACAGCTCACCGCCTTGGAGAACGTCCTGCTCCCGATGATCGCCTTAGGGCGAGCGAACCATGGCCGCGCTCGCGAACTTCTCGATCTCGTCGGACTCACCGATCGCGGCGATCACAATCCTGCCCAACTTAGCGGGGGAGAACAACAAAGGGTCGCCATTGCCAGAGCGCTGGCTAATGATCCTGCGCTCGTCTTGGCTGACGAGCCGACAGGGAATCTTGATGACGAGAGCGCGCAAAGTGTGATGGGACTCTTGACGGACGCGGTTCGGCAGCGCGGCAGGACTCTGCTGCTCGTCACCCACGAGCGCGACACGACAAAGACGGCCGACAGGTCCTTCGAACTCCGGGGTGGGATTCTTACGTCAACAGAAGGGGGCGGTCCTTAGGGCATCTGCTCTTCAACACAAAACTTCGACCGTCGGTCCTGATCGTCCTCCTGCCGCATGCCGCAGTGCTATGGTAACCGCAGTATACCCGAGCAGCGGGCGGTCCTCAGGGTCTTCATGGCAAGTATACGACCGTGCCGGCCGAAACATTCGTTCGCTGCGTGCAAAAGCTCATCGGGAGATCCAGTTTCGAAGCCGGTTCGTTGCTCTTGCGGCTAATGCCTAAGAATATCCTATCGCAGATTAGCGTCATCGCTGCGATCAGCAGCAAGGAGTGGTCTGGGTGTAGTGTAGGATACGATAAAAACTCGACTACAACGGGTACGATGATCGTCGAAACAAAGATCGCAATTCTGGCCGCGCGACCGTCACCCTCCCTGTTGACCGCCTACCTTTCCAACGAATGTTGCAGCCACTGTGAGCGAGCCGTCGGCGATCGCGAGTGGAAGTCCCGCCAGGCGGCGGGGGGCCGGTCCGAAGACGACTTGTGCACTTTCCCGAGGGTTGAATTCGGAGTTGTGACAAGGACATTTCAGAATGTTCTTGTCACCACCTTCTGACTTCACCCACTCCGAGACGGGACATCCGGCGTGAGTGCAAACCAGCGAATAGGCGACGATGCCATCGGCCGCTCGCGATCGAGACTCGTCGTCAAGTTCGCCCGGATCAAGCTTTACGAGGACAATCTCGTTGAGCCGCGAACCCTTGCGGATCACCGAGGATTTCGGGTCCTTAGGCCAGGCGTGCACGGGCGGCCCGCCGAGCTTGAGATCACCGGGTCTGATGACTTCGCCTGCATGTTCCCCTTCGGAATGGACGAGAAAATCGCCCTTTTGTGGTCGCTCATCGCTCCCGGGCTGATCTTCCTCCGAAGCGACAGGCCTTGCAGCCAGACATGCCCCTGCGGCGAGAGCCGTCAGCAGCAGCGAGCGTCGTACTGGATCCTGACGTACCATCTTTGCCTCCGTTCGAACTGTACGTACAACGTTCGGATTGGACCGTAAGTTTCAAAAACGTCCCGACAATAATTGTCCGCGTGATCACATGGCTGGTGGCCTACGCTGAGGGCCAAAAGCAAGACTCACGCACCCTTCACCTACTCATCGATCTTCTTCCACGGTGGCGGGTGCGGGCGGGAAGGCTGCTGGGCAAGCGCGTTCGTTCCGGACCGACCGCGATCGGCGCACCGCAAATTGAGCCACGCTTGGATTGGCGCTATCCTGATCGGCAGCCGCTTGCTTGCGGCGCACCAATCGCCGTCGCTTCGGGGGGCAACGGTTGCGTTCCGGTTCTTCCGCCTATAAGCCCATCTGAATGGGATTCAGATGGGCTTGACTCGAGGCTCCCATATGAATTAGATTCAGATGGTGGCCACGAGGATTCATGGCACGGCTTTCGGAATTAGTAGAGGCTTTGGCGAGGACGCTCGATGTCGAAGCGAGGACTGTGAGCGTCTGTGCCCGTCATTTACGGGAAGCCGGTCTAATTCAGCAAAAGGGGCGTGGGACAAGTGCCGCGGACATGAGGCCGAAAGATGCGACTAATTTATTGCTCGGAATCATGGTGAGCGGCTTGCTTCAGGACGCACCTAAAAACGTGAGAATAGCGAGAAAGGCGACGCTCGATCGCGTCCGGGGCTCAAAACCTTACCCCTATCGGTTTTTGAAAGATGACCACGAAAATATCGGGACAATCGGAGATATCGTAGAGGCGCTGATCGAAGAAGCCGTTCGCTTCGGCGATCCGCTAACAAGTGAAAACCTCCCTATTACCAACCTTTCCTTTAGTGTCAGCGACCACGGTGAGAAATCCTGGTTCGATCTTGACACGGGCGACGTTCAGCATGCGTTTTTGTTTAAGCACGACGACCCGCGACTTGATGGCCTTAAGCACATAGAGCGTGTGAAAGCGGCCAAAGGAATCTTTAACGCTCGCCGCAAGGGTTTGCGTGTCGTGACTCAAATTGACCTTCATCATATTCACGAAATTGCCAAGATACTTCGCGGTGTCAACAAGCGGCTCGCGGGGGACGATTGACGATGGTGCGCATGCTTCAGGTCTCGGCTAGAGATGCGTCGTTGCCTCGCTTCGCTCTTCGGCGCGATGAGGCTGCGGCATCTTTGGCAATCTCTGAAACGACCTTCGAAGCGTGGATTAAGCTAAAGCGCATGCCCAGGGGCCATAAAATTGATGGTGTGATGCTCTGGGACGTCCAAGAAATTCGCGAATACTGGTACAGACTCAGGGACAATGAAGGCGAGCCCAAGCGCAACCCGTTCGACGGGGTCACCGCATGATTAAAACTCGCCTTAGATATTGCGTTTTTGATCCCGATCCAAACGGTAATGACCGCTACTACGTTCGCAAAGCCGGCCGTCCGAAGATCAGGATTCGCGAAGCCTTTGCTGACGCCCAGGGCAACGTTACGCCGGAATTCATGGCCGCTTATTGGAAAGCGCTTGAGGCCATCAACGGCAGGGTGCCGTCGCCACCCTCACTGCCCCGCGAGAAGACCTTCTATTGGCTGGTCGATCAATATTATAAATCCGAGGTATTCAAACGGTTCGATATGTTAACGCAGGCCGACAAGCGCAGCGTTCTCAACCGATATTGCGAAACCGCTGGGCCATTCCCATACGCCGCGTTGCGCAAGGAAGATGTTGAAGCCAGTCGCGACAAGCGCTCGGCAACGCCTGGCGCGGCTGACAAGTTGGTAAAATACCTACGTGCGCTTTTCAATTGGGCAATCGACAAGAAACACGCGACGTCAAATCCAGCCGTCGGCGTTGCAAAGATCAATGAATCCGATGGTTGGCATACTTGGACGCCAGCGGAAGTGGATACGTATCGCAGTCTTCACGCGATTGGAACAAAGGCGCGCTTGGCCCTCGAACTGATGATCAACATTGGCGCCAGAATTTCCGATGCGGCGCGGGTCGGTCGCCAGCACGAATCGGACGGCTGGCTTAAGTTTGTGGCGTGGAAGAATCGAAAGAAGAAATCGCGCAAGGTGATCGAGTGTCCGATCACGGCGGAGTTGCGCGCAGCGCTTTCCGCGACGCCGCTTGGCGATCTCACCTACTTGGTTAGCGACCAGGGGCGAGCCTTCACTATCAACGGCCTAGGCAACAAAATGCGAGACTGGTGTGACGCGGCGGGTCTCCCTCAATGCTCTTCGCACGGTTTAAGGAAAGCCGCCGCAGTTATCATGGCAGAGAATGGCGCGACTGCGCCAGAGCTCTGCGCGCTCTTTGGTTGGTCGAAGCTTGAGACCGCCGAGATTTACATTCGTGAAGCACAAAAACGAACGTTGGTTGCCAACGCTTTTGCTCGTCTTGACGAGTATAGAATCCGGAAGAGTGTCTCACTTTCCGGACCACAGAACGCGATTGAGACAAAGGATGGAAAAAGTCGTGAAAAAACAAAGCCCAAATAGTGCGCTGGTGGGCCCGGCAGGACTCGAACCTGCAACCAGACCGTTATGAGCGGCCGGCTCTAACCATTGAGCTACAGGCCCCGCCGGCGTGTCGCGCGAGGCGACAGGCAACGGTGCCGACACCCCTTACAATGCCGTTGCCGATCCGGCAATGCTGGGTTCCCCGATCTGTTTTCGTCATGCCCCGCGAAAGCGGCTGACGACAGCCAGAGCCCGCCTAATCCACCGAGACGCCTGCGAACGCCACCACCTTGCGCCATTTCTCGGTCTCATCGGCAATCAGCTTGCCGAATTCGGCCGGCGTCATCGGCTTCGGGATGCCGCCGATTTCGGCCAGCCGTGCCACCAGCTTCGGATC
>WNFC01025479.1_pt1 | contig 10017 bp, 8 predicted proteins | sample 5400541 | NCBI WGS metagenome assembly WNFC01 (sample SAMN13153342, study PRJNA577476) | soil metagenome | isolation source: 120 cm saprolite under Douglas fir tree site 2 hole 2 replicate 1 | place: USA:California | collected 2015-04-18 | reverse complement strand
CCGGCGTGCCTCTCTTCCAGGCGGCGACCGCGAACATCAACCCGTGGACCGAGGCGAAGGTCGACACCAAAAACCCGGACCGCGGGCCGCTCCTGTTCATCAACGGCGCCAAGGACAACCAGGTTCCCTGGGCGATCACTGACGCTTCCTACAAGAAGCAGAAGCGCAACCCGGGCGTGACTGAAATCATCGAACTCCCCAACCGAGGACACGCACTCGTCATCGACAGCGGCTGGCGTGAGGTCGCCGACACGGCTCTCGCATTCATCCAGCGCTACGCCAAGTAGTCCCATAAGAAATCTAGAGAAGTAGAGGTAGTCATGAACAACCGCAGTTCGACCCGCAGTCCAAGACTGAAGCGAATGTTGCTCGCGCTTCTGTCAGTTTTCGCCGGCGTGATTCTTTTCGCCGGGACGGGAGCGTCAGCTGGCACTCCCAGATTGAGCGCGCAAGACGACAACGGCCCCAAGCCAACGATTGTCCTGATCCACGGGGCCTTCGCCGACGCCTCTGGCTGGAGCGGAGTCATCACGCGACTCCAAGACCGCGGATACACCGTTCTTGCCCCGGCAAACCCGCTCCGCGGCGTGGCCAACGATTCGGCATACATCGCAAGCGTCCTTGCCAGCATTAGCGGTCCAATCGTCCTCGTCGGACACTCATACGGCGGAGAGGTCATCACCAATGCCGCCACGGGCAACCCCAATGTCAAGGCTCTGGTCTACATCGCCGCATTCGCACCTGACGCCGGAGAAACCTCCGGCGGGCTCGTCGGAAAGTTCCCCGGAAGCATGCTCACGCCACAGAACCTCGTCTTCCGTCCGTTCCCAGGCGGCGTCGACGGCTATATCAACCCAGGCGTTTTCCGAGACGTCTTCGCTGCCGACCTTCCAGTTGCGACCACTGCCGTTATGGCGGCCTCTCAGCGCCCCGGGGCGCTATCGACCCTTAGCGATCTATCAGGTGTCCCCGCTTGGAAAACGATTCCATCCTGGTATATGGTCGCAAACCAAGATCACGCGATTCCTCCCGCCCTTGAGCGTTTCATGGCCGCTCGAATGCACGCACACACAGTCCAGGTCGACTCCTCGCACGTCGCCATGATGTCTCACCCTGGCGCAGTCACGGATCTGATCCTCAGCGCTGCCGGAGCCGATTAATCACGACCGTCGTCGGCACCCGGACCAAACCGGGTGCCGCACGGTGGCGCTCAGCAGTCGACATTCGAGTTCACGTCACAAACCATTGATAGGAGAACCAAGTCGTCATGGCCACCATCCCTTACGACCAGCAGAACCGCCGGGCCCCCGCCCGAACCACAACGAGCGGCATGAACGAGAACGTCAGCCTCGGCCGAATCGCCGGCATCCACGTTGGTTTCAACTGGAGCCTGGTGGTCGTGGCCGCCCTCATCGCGTGGAGCCTGGCGACCAGCCTGCTGCCATCGGCCACACCCGGCCAGGGAACCGGCGCTTATTGGGCCGCCGGTGTGATATCCGCCTTCGTGTTCCTGGCTTCACTGCTCGCGCACGAGCTCGCGCACTCCGTCGTTGCGATGCGGCGCGGGGTCAAGGTCGAAGGGATCACGCTCTGGCTGTTCGGCGGCGTATCAAGATTCAGCAGCGACACAAACTCTCCCGGCACCCAAGCCTTGTTCACATTTGTGGGTCCCCTCACGAGCTTGGTGCTGGGTGCACTCTTTTATTTCGTTTCTGTTGCGGTCGGCAATGGCCCCCATCCAGGACTTGTGCCCGCCACTTTGTCATGGCTGGGCTACATAAACATCTCGCTCGGCGTGTTCAACCTGGTCCCCGCCTTCCCACTGGATGGAGGCAGGCTTCTGCAATCCTTGATCTGGCTTCGCACGGGTGATCGTCTCCGAGCAACCAGAATTGCCGCTCGCATCGGCATGGGCTTCGCTTACCTGTTGATTGCATACGGCCTGGCCACCTTCGTTTTCGCAGGCAGCTTGGTCGGTGGCGTCTGGTCCGTCTTTCTTGGCTGGTTCCTGCTCGGCGCAGCGCGCTCCGAAGAGGCCGGCGGTCTGATCCGCCAGGCACTGTCTGGGGTCAGCGTGCGCGATGTGATGACCCCCAATCCCATGCAGGCTCCAGACACAATCACCGTTGAGGATGCGCTTCATGGCTACGTGTTGGCCTCGCGGCACTCGACCTTTCCAACCCACGACTCAGGCGGACGGCTGAGCGGGCTGTTGACGCTGACAGCTCTCAAGAACGTCTCCCCGGAAGCTCGAGCAACGACTCTTGTCAAAGACATCACCTGTCCCGTTGACAGCGTGTCTACGGCCAGTCCGGCTGACCCGGTAACCAACTTGCTTGGCGTCTCTGGCGGATGCAGCGAAGGCCGCACGCTGGTCGTCGACGGTGGCCGGTTGGTCGGAATCATTTCTCCGAGCGACATCTCTAAGCTGCTGCAAAGGTCGCTAACGGATCGCGCCTTAGTGCGTGCATGAAACAAGTTCGACTACGTGCCTAGCCGGAGCGACTGGCTGGGCACGTTGAACTGGAATTCAAGGCGGTTCATCGGGTCTGCATGCGCCACGACCCTCCCGCAAATGCGCCTCGGTGATGCCCCCGCCGGATCACAGCCGGATCACGCATTCCCGGAAACGGCCGGTTACCACAGGTCACCTAAGGACATAAAAGGCGGTTGACCAAACTGCCGAACTGATGAGCGCAGCGGCCAAGGCGCGATTAGAAGATGATTGCTACCTAGGTTCCGCTCGACTAAATGTCCGAGATCGACGTAAGCAAGCTCCCTGATTCTCCCAAGCTGCGTCGGGCTGCCGTCCTCTCGCAGGAAGCGATCGAAATGACCAAGGCGTGGTTGGCGTCAGGAGCCGGTGTCGTTCAGAAGAACCTCGTGCCTGGCGCCGTCGCTTATGAGTTCCGCATGGCGCCGGTCGACCTGCGCCTGATCCTCGGCGATTGCTTTCAAAACCTCAGGGCGGCGCTGGACCACGAGGTCTTCGCTCTCTCAGCGAAGCGACATGGCAAGGTGTGGGCTGACGACGCCGACACCGCTTTCCCCATCGCCAAGTCCGAGCAGAGCTTCAAATCCCGAGGTCGACAGCAGATTCGCGGTCTGAGCCGAGCTGCCCAGGATCTGGTGGAGGAACTGCAGCCCTACCGTAACCCCCAGCATCCGCTCGCGAAGTCGCTCGAGCTCGTGCATGACGTGGCCCGTGTTGACCGCCACCGCCTGCTGAGTCTGTCGGCGGCCCAGCCGGAGTCCTACGAGCTGAACCCAACGACGATGCGCGCCAACCTCACCATCCGGCTGAAGTTCGTGATGGAGGAGACGTTCGGTGGTACCGACGCTCTCTCCGCGTCGAGGGCCTGCATCGTGGCCGTTGCTTGGACGATCGACCACCTGCGCGAGGCGGATGCGGCTCCAGTTTCAGCGTGAAAAGGTCCAGGTCGTTGTGAGCTCTAAGCGGCCACTCTATTGTGGCCAGGCGGCGTTTGATTTTCGGTCGGATGGCCGCGGCCGGAGCGGGGGAAAACGAGTCGCTTCGAGCGACTGCGAATCATTCGGCTTTACGGGCAGCCCCGAACTGCGACGGGCCGATGCACGACGAGTCCCCCGGGTCAAATTCGAACGACGGCGGGTCACACATTGCGGGCACTGGCTGGCTCTAGTGGGTCACCAAAGGACACCCACTGACAATAGACGGCCAGATCCTGGAGAGGTTGGCCGCCTAGCTCGACGGAAGCAGCGCCGCTTCACGCATTGCTAGTGCGTCGCGGCTCGGCGGCAGGCCGAACATCCGCCGGTACTCGCGACTGAACTGTGAGGGGCTGTCGTAGCCGACTGCGAAACCAACACCCGCGACGTCGGCCGGTTCGGCTAGGAGTCGCACTCTAGCCTCCTGCAGGCGGACCTGCTTCTGAAACTGGATCGGCGTCATCGATGTCACTCCGCGGAAGTGGCGGTGGAATGAAGAGACGCTCATGGTCGCGAGCCCCGCGAGCACCTCGACACGCAACGCCTTGTCGTAGTTGGAGCGGATATGACGGATCGCATGGCCAAGGTGGGCGAGCCCGCTGTCGGCCAGCCCGATCTGACGCACAGTAGCGCCCTGCGGGCCGGTGACCAGCCGCCAAAGGACCTCGCGCTCGATGCCGTCTGCCAGAGCAAGGGCGTCCCCGGGCGAGTCGAGCAGCGCGAGCAGCCGGCCGACCGCGTCGAGCAGCGCCCGTGACGCCTGGCTGACAGCGATCCCAGTGGCCATGGCGTCGGCGGCACCGCGCCGAATGGTGGGCGCCGGCGCCGTCTCGAGTAGGAGCGCGGCGATCTTGTCGGGGCGCAGCCTGAGCACGAAGGCGAGGAACGGCTCCTCGGCCTTGGCCTCCACGATGTGGCCGACTACCGGCAACTCGAGGGACGTGATGACAAAGTGCCCCGCCCCGTAGGCGAAGATGCGCCCGTTCAGCGCCGTCTCCTTCGCACCCTGAGCGATAACCGCGACCGTCGGCTCGGTTATCGCCCCCACTCGTTCGGTGGTCGTCCGCGAGCACTGGATCGAGACGCCCGGTAGCGCTGTAGGCGTCAGACCTTCGCCTGCATGGCGAGTGAGCAACTCCTTCAACCGGGCCAGTTCGTCCACGCCCTAAGTCAAGCACGCGACGCACCACGACTGCCGCCGTTGGCAGGATCGTGCAAGAGTCCGCCAGCATCGATCTATCGCTCCCGGAGCCTGCCGTCGTTTCCTGAAACCATGAGCATGCGGACAGGACGCTCCACCGACGTCACCGTCGAGCTGGAGGTCAACGACCAAGCGCGGCGGATGCAGCTGGACAGCCGCATGACATTGCTCGATGCGCTACGTGAGCAACTCGACTTGGTCGGTACAAAGAAAGGTTGCGATCAGGGAGCGTGCGGTGCTTGCACGGTTCTGCTGGACGGTAAGCGGGTGCTTTCGTGCCTGACCCTCGCTGCACAGTGCGACGGCCGACAGGTGACCACTATCGAGGGACTGACTCAGGGGGGAGAGTTGCATCCCGTCCAGAAGGCGTTCATTCGTCATGACGCCTTTCAGTGTGGCTACTGCACCCCCGGCCAGATCATGTCCGCGGTCGCGCTTCTTGCCGAGGACCGTGCGGGATCCGATGAGGAGATCCGCGAGTTCATGAGCGGCAATCTCTGCCGCTGCGGTGCGTACCCAAACATCGTCGCGGCCATCCGCGACGTCGCCGGGTCGTCGGGTGACTAGGGTGCAGAGCTTCGAGTATCTGCGACCCGACGACGTGACCCGCGCAGTGGCGACGGTGACCGCCGATCCGGCTGCCGCATTCCTCGCTGGCGGCACGACCCAGCTGGACCTGATGTTAAAGGACGGTGTGATCGCACCCGGAATGCTCGTGGATATCACGCGTTTGCCGCTGCGCGGGATCAACCGCATCGACGAGACCCTTCGCATCGGCGCGCTGACGACGATGGAGGAACTCGCGGACGACCCGACGGTGGCCGAGCGGCTGCCGCTCGTTCGTGAGGCGCTGCTCGCGGGTGCCTCGCCGCAGTTGCGCAACATGGCGACGATCGGCGGGAACCTTCTGCAGCGCACGCGCTGCCGCTACTTCCGCGACCCAATGGTGTCGGATTGCAACAAGCGCACGCCGGGGTCGGGTTGCGCTGCCGTTACTGGTGCGGCGCGGATGCACGCGATCCTCGGCGCGAGCGAGCACTGCATCGCTCTGCATGCATCGGACCTCTGCGTGCCGCTGATCGCCCTCGACGCCGTCGTGCACATTCGAGGCGTGGACGGGGAGCGCAGTGTTCCGCTGACCGAGTTCTATGTCCTCCCGGGCGATCGTCCGGACATCGAGAACGTGCTCGAGCACGGCGAGCTGATCACGCAGGTGGACGTGCCGCTGCTGCCGGTCGGCGCGCAGTCAGGCTACCTAAAGGTGCGCGACCGCGCCTCGTACGAGTTCGCTCTCACCTCCGCGGCGGCGGCGCTGTTGATCGAGGGCGGTACGGTCGTGGAGGCGCGCCTCGCGCTCGGCGGCGTCGGGACGATGCCGTGGCGCGTTCGCGAGGCGGAGGCGATCCTGACCGGCGCACCCCTCAACGAGAAGACTTTCTGGGCCGCCGCGGATGTCGCCCTTCGCGATCCATTCACCGTTCCTGGAACCGCGTTCAAGGTCGAGCTCGCCAAGCGGACGATCGTCCGGATTCTGCAGACCGTATCGGGAGCGCAGTGATGGCGGTTCTCGCTGAGACCAAGCTCATCGGCGATCCCGTCGATCGGGTCGACGGACCGCTTAAGGTGACCGGCGCTGCTCCCTACCCATCGGACGTCACCTACCCAGGCCTGGTGCATGCAGCACTGGTACAGTCCACGATCGCAGCCGGGACGATCAGGAAGATCCATGCCCCACGCCACATTTCCCACTCAAGGACAACCGCATCATGCATCACGGCCAGCACGTGGCCATCGTGGTGGCAGAGACGCTCGAGCAGGCAACCGCCGCGGCGCGGCTCGTCAGGATCGACTACGAGGAGACGGCTCCAGTACTGGGCATCGACAATCCTCAAGCTGCGGTTCTGCGCAATCCGTTGGGGCCGGAGGTGCAGCGCGGCGATGCCGCCGCCGCGCTCGCGTCAGCCGACGTGGTCTACGACGAGACATTCACCATGGCGGCGGTCACCAACAACCCACTTGGGCTCTTTGCCACCGTGGCCCGCTGGGAAGGCGACCGGCTTATCGTCCATGAACCAAGCCAGTGGCCGACGCAGGCGCGCCAGACCCTCGCCACCGTCTTCAACGTGCCGGAGAACAACGTACGGGTGCTCGTTCCGTACGTTGGAGGCGGGTTCGGGGCCGGACTCCGCACCTGGCCACACACGATATTGACTGCGCTGGCGGCGCGGCTCGTGGATCGCCCGGTCAAGCTGGTGCTGACCCGGCCTCAGATGTTTACCTCCGTCGGTCACCGGCAAGAGACGAGCCAACGCCTCCGGCTTGGTGCCACCCGGGAGGGCCGGCTGGTGGCCATCGATCACGAGGGCACCGCGACGCGTGCGACCGAGGACGCCGATATCCAGCCCGCCAGCGCGCAAACGGGCGCCGCCTATGCCTGTCCGAACGTCGCGACGCACGACCGGCTGGTCCGGCTCAACATTCCGGTCCCTGGTTGGCTGCGCGGCCCGGGCACGACCGAAGGCAACTTCGCGCTCGAGTCGGCGCTCGACGAGTTGTCCTACTCACTGCGTATCGACCCGATCGAGCTGCGCTTGCGCAACTACGCCGAGGTTCACCCGCAGTCGGGTCTTGCGTGGTCGAGCAAGGCTCTGCGCGAGTGCTATCGGGTCGGCGCCGAACGATTTGGCTGGACAAGGCGCACCCCCAAGATCGGATCGATGCGCGAGGGCAATTGGCTGGTCGGCTACGGCATGGCTGGAGTTACATTCGGGGGCGCCCAGCTACCATGCCAGGTCAGGGTCTCGATCCGCCGAGACGGCAGCGCGCACGTGCAGAGCGCGGCCACCGACATCGGAACCGGCACCTACACGGTCGCGACGCAGCTTGCGGCTGAGTTGCTCGGACTCGGCCTCGCCCAAGTACGGGTCGAGATCGGTGACAGCGAGTTACCAACCGCTCCGCCGTCCGGTGGCTCGGGGCTGGCGACGTCGCTGGGCGGCGCGATCCACGATGCCGCCGGCAACCTGCTTCGGGCCTTCCTCAGCGTCCTCGCCGATGATGATCGGTCGCCGCTGCAGGGCAGGCGTCCGCTTGACGTTACCGTCACGGACGGCCGTATTCACCTTGTCGACGATCCCTCGGTCGGTGAGGCCTACAGCGACATCCTGGCCCGCCACGAACTGGATGAGCTGACGGCGGATGGCGAAATCAACCCGCTGCTTGAGGGTGCAGGTATGGCACCGGCCGGGGCGTTCGCCGCACGGTTCGCCGAAGTGCGCATCGACCCAGAACTCGGGCTGCTTCGCATCGCGCGGATCGTGTCGGCGGTCGATGGGGGTCGCATCCTCAACGAGAAGCTGGCGCGCAGCCAAATCATCGGAGCCACGGTGATGGGCATCGGGATGACGATGCTCGAGGAGACCATCTTCGACTCCGGCACAGGCCGCATCGCCAATGCGACTTTCGGCGACTACCTGATTCCGGTCAACGCGGACGTGCCCGACATCGACGTCGTCTTCGTCGGCGAACCAGACCAGCTCAACCCCATCGGCAGCAAGGGCCTCGGCGAGATCGGAATCGTGGGAGTCTCTGCGGCCATCGCCAACGCCGTGTATCACGCCACCGGTCGGCGCATCCGCTCGCTGCCGATCACCATCGACCAGCTCCTCTGACCCAATACCGACGCTCCCGAGGTGTCGGCCCGAATCATTAACCAGTGAGGGATCTAATGCGATACAGGCTTTTGGGTAAGTCCGGCGTCCGGATCTCAGAGGTGGCGCTGGGCACCATGACTTTCGGTGAAGACTGGGGCTGGGGGGCATCGCCCGCCGTCAGCGCAAGGATGTTGGATCTGTTCGCTGACGCCGGCGGCAATGTCATCGACACCGCGGACGTCTATACGAACGGGACGTCGGAAACCATCATCGGGGAGCTGCTCAAGGGGCGCCGCGACCGGTTCGTGCTCGCCACCAAGTTCACCAACCAGACCGATGCGAGTGATCCGAACAGTGCCGGCAACCACCGCAAGAAAATAGGCACCTCGATCGAGGCGAGCCTACGTCGATTGCAGACCGACCATATCGACCTGTATTGGGTGCACGCCCGTGACCTTCTGACTGGGGTCGAGGAGCTCATGCGTGCTCTGGATGACCAGGTCCGTCTCGGCAAGATCCTCTATCCCGCGGTATCGGACTGGGCGGCATGGGAGATTACGGAAGCCAACACCGCTGCTCGGTTGCGTGATTGGTCACCGTTCACTGCGGTCCAGCTGCGATACAACCTGCTTGACCGTTCGCCGGAGCGGGAATTGTTGCCCATGGCCAGAGCGTTTGACCTGCCGGTGTTTGTCTGGGGCCCGCTTGCCGAAGGACGGCTCACCGGCAAATACCTCAGCGGCGAGACCGGACGTGTGACCAAGGTTGGACGCCCCTACACCCAGGTCGGCAGCGACGACATCGTCCGCGAGGTCGTCGCCATCTCCAACGAAATCGGCTGCTCACCCGCGCAGGTGGCCATTTCTTGGGTGCGGCAGCAGCCCGGCTCGGTCATCCCGCTGATCGCGGCCCGCACCGAAGAACAGTTCCGCGACAACCTCGCCGCCACTGACGTGCACCTGAGCCAGCAGCACCTTGACCGGCTCGATGCACTTAGCCGGCCCACGCTCGGGTTCCCCGCGGATGTCATGCGGGAGGCCTCTGTCGTCGGCGGGGTCTACGGCGCCCAATTACCTGACATCGACGACCCCCGCGCGCAGGCCGTGCGCCGCACCATCAGGGCTGCCGTGACAATGACCCCGCCCGAGATGTCGACCGGCCCACGCGGACGGTAGACGGCTTACGGTCCAGGCTGACCGCCGACCTTGCTCATCTGTCGAATCCCCGCGCAGCCGACAGGGGCCGCGAGCATCCCCGCCGTATCACAGCCGTATCCGGCATTCCCGGCACCGGACGGCTCTAGGGGGTCACCAAAGGACACTTGCCTGGTCGATTTCGTATTCGCGAGGACGAGGCGGGAGTCTGTCGGACACCGGAGGACACGACACCGACACGGTTCGGGACCGTGAGACCTCTTCCACGAGACGGCTCGACGCGACGCCGGCCGTGTGCGACACGTAAGTCAGCGTTCCTCAGGGAACAATTAGGGAACAGTCGCTGTCGATCAGGCCGTGTCGTTGGATGTCGTTTCGTATTCGCAGGCGAGAACTGAATTCACTCTGATAGAACCCGGCCTACAGTCAGCCCCCGAGCCACCAGCCGGACTCGAATAAGAGATTCGAGTTCGTTTGCGGCACATTGAAACCGGGCGCTCAGAATGAACTGATGGTCTCGCGTGGTGGCGTCGACCTGAAT
>WNFC01022354.1_pt1 | contig 10017 bp, 7 predicted proteins | sample 5400541 | NCBI WGS metagenome assembly WNFC01 (sample SAMN13153342, study PRJNA577476) | soil metagenome | isolation source: 120 cm saprolite under Douglas fir tree site 2 hole 2 replicate 1 | place: USA:California | collected 2015-04-18 | reverse complement strand
GTTGAAATAATGCGTCGGCAGAAATTGGGTCTGTCCCAATTCGCCGGCCCATGAGCCGACCATCTCGGCCGGCGCGAGGTCGCCGCGATCGATGATCTTCAACGCCGCGATGGTTTCACTGGCAAACATCTGCGCGCGGCGGCAGTCATAGGCCAATGAGACCAGCGAGCGCAGCGTCGGCAAATTGCCCATGTTGGCGCCAAAGTCGCTTTCGAGGCCCCAGAACGCGGCGATCACCGCCGGCGGCACGCCATACTCCTTCTCGGCGCGGGCGAACGCCGCGGCATAGGTCTTGATCCGCGCCTGGCCCTGCTGCATCCGGAAAGGTGCGGCCATGCGCCCCGCGAACTCGGTGAACACCTGCCCGAACACGCGCTGGCCGCGATCGCGGTTGACGATGCCCTGGTCGTAGACCAGGCCGGGCGACGCCTCCGCAAGCGCACGCTGCGACACGCCGGCGGCGACCGCCTGTTGTTTCAGGTCGGCGAGGAAGCGATCGAACGACAGGCCGGCGTGACAGGATGCGCCGCGTGGGGCCGGGGCTGCAATTGGTCGAGCTGGAGCCGACGCCGGTCCAGGCGAAGCGGTCGGTTGAGCCGATGCCGCGGACGAAAGCGCCAGAGACGTCGCAAGGGTGACGATCGCAATTCGAATTCCAAACGAAGGGGTCGGCATCGATGTCACCGGCTCAAAGATTAAGGGAAAGCAAGCTGTCGATACCGTCGCCGGCATGCATTGCTTGAGGACGAACGAGGACACGTGGCGGGCGTTCTCGTCAAGTCCTTGCGCAGAGTATGTCCTTCACGTGGTGGAGGCTGGGGGCCACAGCCACGCACAATCTGCGGATATCATCCGTCGGAGCCAAGGCATCGGGGACCATGATCGTCATGGCCCCAGCCGCATATGCAGCCCTGACTCCATTGAAGGAGTCTTCGAGGACTACACAATCGCGCGGAGCGAAGGCAAGGCGGGATGCTGCTTCCAGGTGGACGTCGGGGTGAGGCTTTCCGCGAGCCACGTCGTCCCGTCCGGCAACGTGGAGAAAGAAATGGCTGATGCCGTTGAGCTCCAGGTGATGCATTGCCTCCGATCGCTTCATCGAGGTTGCAACAGCCAACGGCGTTCCCTGTTGTGCCAGAGCCTCAAGCAACTCGATGGCTCCAGCCTTCAACGGGACGCCGGCTGTCAGCAGCGGCCCGAGACGGCCCGAGATCGCGGTGAAGTAGGCGGCGACCGGGAAGCCTGCATCCAGGTCCGCTAGCAGGCGCGCTTCCAGTTCTGCGCCGAGCAGACCCACAAGAGACAGGACATATTCCTGTGAAACCGGATGTTCGATATCCAGGCCCGCCTGAACCATTGCCGCCGCATAGGTCGGGATCGTATCGATGAGCAGGCCATCCATATCGAAGATGACCGCTTGGGGCTCACGCAGAAGTAGCACGACACGCCCCCTTTTTCCGAAGCATCTGAAAAGCGTTTGAACCGAAATCTCTAAAACTCCAGTCTATCGACCGCCTCATGTTGAACAACCTTATTCACCAATCCGCTGGAACGGCGCCCGGCGCATAGGAGCCCGCCACTTGAACCCGGCCCCGGAGGCTGTTCCAATCGTCCCTGCCCGTGTAGGCTCTCTCGCTCGCAGGGCGCGGGCAGATCAGGGAGACGGCAGAAACTATCATGAGCGATATCCGATATTTGGCGCCGCGCACGCTCGATGAGGCGATCAGCGCATTTGCCGCCGCCGGAAGTGCGGCGCGCATTCTCGCCGGTGGCACCGATCTTCTGGTGCAGATGCGCGCAGGCAGCGTGCGGCCGGGCCTGATCGTCGACATCAAGAAAATTGCCGAGATGACGACCATCGAGGAAACCGCCGATGGCGGTTTTCGCGTTGGCGCCGCCGTCCCGGGCGCGGTGCTGGCCGAACACGGCCGCTTCGGCAAGGTCTGGCCCGGCGTGCTCGAAGCCGTCAACCTGATCGGTTCCACCCAGGTCCAGGGGCGCGCCTCGGCGGGCGGCAATCTGTGCAATGGCTCGCCGGCGGGCGACAGCGTGCCCGCCATGATCGCAGCCGGTGCCCTCGTCACGCTGCAGGGGCCGAACGGCCGGCGCACGATGCCGGTGGAGAAAGTCCCGGCCGGACCGGGCCGCACCAATCTTTTGCCCGGAGAGATTCTGGTCAGCTTCAGCTTGCCGCCGCGGCCGCCGGGTTCCGGCGATGCCTATCTGCGCATGATCCCGCGCACCGAAATGGACATTGCCGTCGTCGGTTGCGGCGTCAGCCTCACGCTCAAAAATGGAGTCTGCACCGCCGCCCGGGTCGGGCTTGGCGCCGTGGCGCCGACGGTGCTGCTGGTCGAGGCGGCCGCCAAGGCGCTGATCGGCAGTAAGCTCGACGATGCGGCGCTAAATGCCGCAGCGAGCGCTTGCTCCGCCGCCTGCCGTCCGATCGACGACAAGCGCGGCACCATTGCTTACCGCACCAAAATTGCCGGCGTACTGCTCAAGCGCACGGTCGCGATCACCGCTCGCCGCGCCGGAGGGAATTAAAGACCATGGCGAAATTGCACGTTTCCACCACCATCAACGGCGAACCAGCGGAGTTTCTCTGCGAGCCTGGTGACACTATGCTCGACGCGCTGCGCGGGCCGCTCGGGCTCACCGGCTCGAAGGAAGGCTGCGCGTCCGGCGATTGCGGCGCGTGCAGCATCACGCTGGATGATCGCCTCGTCTGTTCCTGCCTGATGCTCGCCGCCGAGGCCGAAGGCTGCGATGTCAGAACCATCGAAGGCATGGCGAAGGGCGAGAAGCTGCATCCGTTGCAGCAGAAGTTTCTGGAAATGGCGGCGCTGCAGTGTGGCATCTGCACGTCGGGCATGCTGGTCGCCTCCGAAGCGCTACTGCAGAAGAATCCGACAAGATCGTGCGCGCGGTTCTGGAAACCGCCGCTGACATGCGGGAGGCAGCGCAATGAACGTCATCACCAACAACAAGTGGATCGGCCAGCGCACCATTCGCCCTGACGGCGCCGACAAGGTCACGGGACGCGCGGCCTTTGCCGCCGACACCACGATGCCCGGCATGATCTGGGGCAAGGTCAAGCGCAGCCCGCATCCGCACGCGCGCATCAAATCGATCGACACCTCGAAGGCGGAGGCGCTGCCCGGCGTGAAGGCGGTGGTCACAGCGCGCGATATCGTGGACTTTCCGGTCGACAAGTCGGTCATGCTCGGCATCCAGGACATGCGCTGGATGTGCCGCAACGTGATGGCGCGCGAGAAGGCGCTGTTCCCCGGCCACCCCGTCGCGGCCGTCGCCGCGACCACCGAGGCGATCGCGGCGAAAGCCTGCGAGCTGATCGAGGTCGACTACGAGGTGCTGCCGTGGACCATCGAGATCGACGATGCGATCAAGCCGGATGCACCGATCCTGCACGAGTTCAACAAGTTCGAGGGCAAGCCGTCCAACATCGCCGGCCGCCTCGAGGTCAAGAAGGGCGACATCGCACAAGGTTTTGCCGAGGCCGACATCGTCATCGAGCGCAGCTTTACCACCCGTCCCGTTCATCAGGGCTATATCGAGCCGCACGCCTGCCTCATCAGCGTCGCCCCCGACAACAAGACCACGATCTGGAGCTCGAGCCAGGGCCAGTTCATGGTACGCGCCATGACCTCGTATCTGGCCGGCATTCCGCAGAGCGACATCCGCGCCATTCCGGCGGAAATCGGCGGCGGTTTTGGCGGCAAGACCATCGTTTATCTCGAGCCGCTCGCGACCCTGCTCGCGAAAAAGTCCGGCCGCCCGGTGAAGATGGTGATGACCCGCGAGGAAGTGATGCGGGCGACCGGACCGACCTCGGGCTCGAAGAGCACCGTCAAGATCGGCGCCACCAGGGACGGCAGGATCGTCGCCGCCCAAGGCACTTTCTATCTGCAGGCCGGCGCGCTGCCGGGCTCGCCGATCCGCGGCGCTGTCGGTTGCAGCTTTACGCCTTACGATATCCCGCACGTTCTGTCGGTCGGATTCGACGTGCTCTCCAATCGCTCCAAGGTTGCGGCCTATCGCGCGCCGGGCGCGCCGATCGGCGCGTATGCGGTGGAGTGCGTGCTCGATGAGCTGGCCGAAGCGTTGAAGATGGATCCGCTGGAGCTGCGGTTGAAGAATGCCGCGAAGCAGGGGACCAAGGCCGCGTTTGGTCCGGTGTTTCCGCGCATCGGCTACGTCGAGACGCTGGAGGCCGCGAAAGCGCATCCGCACTATCACGCGCCGCTCGGCAAGCTGCAGGGCAGGGGCGTAGCTTCCGGCTTCTGGTTCAACGCCGGCGGTGAATCCAGCGCCCAGGTCAACATCACCGAGGACGGCAACGTCGTGGTCACGACAGGCCATCCGGATATCGGCGGCTCGCGCGCCGCCATCGCCAACATCTGCGCCGAGCTGCTCGGCATCGACTACCGGCGGGTGTCGGTCTTGATCGGCGACACCGCCACCGTCGGCTTCTCGAACCTGACCGGCGGCAGCCGCGTGCTGTTTGCGTCCGCGATGGTGGTGACGCAATCGGCGGAAAAGGTCATCGCTACCTTGCGCGAACGCGCGGCGAAGATCTGGGAGATCGATCCCGAGGCGGTCAAATGGGAAAACGGCGCGGCGCATCCGGCGAGCCCCAACGCCGGCCAGTTCGAACCGCTGACGCTGGCCGAGCTTGCCGCAAAGGCCCCGCAGATGGGCGGCCCGATCGGCGCCGGCGTGCAGCTCAACACCGAAGGCGCCGAGGGTGGCTTCGGCACCCACATCTGCGACGTCGAGGTGGACCCCGAACTCGGGATCGTGCGCGTGATCCGCTACACCGCCGTGCAGGACGTCGGCCGCGCCGTGCATCCGGGCTATGTCGAGGGCCAGATGCAGGGCGGCGTCGCGCAGGGGATCGGCTGGGCGCTGAACGAGGAATACATCTACAACAGGGACGGCAAGGTCGATAACCCCGGCTTCCTCGACTACCGCATGCCGGTTTGTTCGGACCTGCCGATGCTGGATACGGTGATGGTCGAAGTGCCGAACCCAAAACATCCGCAAGGCGTCAAGGGCGTCGGCGAAGTGCCGCTGGTGCCGGTGATGGCTGCGGTCGCCAACGCCATCCACAACGCGCTCGGCAAACGCTTTTACAGTTTGCCGATGTCGCCGCCGCGGGTGTTGGAGGTGATTGAGGCGAAGGAGTGATGCTGGGTAGTTGCGTCCATTCCGACGTTCCAGGATTGGGGATGGCGATGCCGGCGAGCGGCCGAGCCGTAGCCGCGCCGCCAACAAGCGCGCCGATGAATTCTCGTCGTCGCATATCTGCCCCCAAAGTATAAGAGCGGCATCGTAGCCGCTTAAATGCGCCTTCGGGAAGAGGTGTGGATTGGCTTAGGCATTGCCGCGCGGCCGTGTCCGCATTCTCGGTCACGATATTGGACGGTCGAGCCGTTGATTCCCTTGGGTTAGGCGGAACCCGGGTTCTGATTTCAGCTTTCGCTGCGGTTTGCGCCGAACGCCGCCCAAGCGTTTCGGGTTTCAACTGCCGTCTGTGACTTTCTGTGATTATGGCACGGAATTGGCATGACACCGCCGTAGGCGAAGCTTATCCTAAAGCGGGTTTTGGGGGACTAAGGGGTGTTCAACGGCGGCGCTGACGGCGTGGCGTGGCGAGGTGGGCCGACTGGACAATGCGTCGGCGGCGGCTCGGCGCCTTGCATCTCATTGGCGTTGGTGCGTTCTGCGCCGGGCGCGGAAATGCTGCAACTAATGCGATCCGGCGCGTCCGTCATAGTAGAACTGCATTTGCCGACGGATCTAGCTGGCGTTGCCCTGCGCTGCCGCATCGACATCTGTTCCCAGAACATCTCAAGTCTTCGGCGATCCGTTCATCAAACTGCGAATCATCGGTCGTCTGCATTGGCGATCGCCGGGATGACGTTGTTGCTTGCGATATGCGGCTGGATCGTCGGTGGAACCGAGGGGCTTCACCAGGCGCTGACGGGAGGCGCGCCACGACCAAACGGTCCGGCAATCGCGCGCGAAACCATCTTCCGGTGGTTCGGTGCCCGCCCGCTGCGTCCTGCCGAACTGCCGGGATTGTTCTGTATCCTGGCGGACGTTTGCCGCCGAGCCCGCTTGTCTCGATTGCCGGACATCTATTGCCTCCCGGCTCCGGGCGATATGAATGCCTATGCGCTGGGCGGTCCGGAAGGCGCAGCGATCGTATTGACCGAGGGGTTGCTGCGCCGCATGACGTGGGACGAGATCGCCGCCATCCTGGCCCATGAGGTCGCCCACATCCGCAACAATGATATCTGGACCATGAGTTGGGCGGCCGCGCTCCATCGAACGATCGAATGGACGTCGTTGATTGGCCTCGTGTCGCTCCGCGCGGAACATGCGGAACATAGCGTCGCGGCCAATCGGCCGTTGGCCGCTCTGCTGCGCGCCGCGCCTTCGATCGCTCAGTTGCTTCGTTTGGCCCTATCCCGCACCCGCGAGCTGGATGCGGACGCCACCGCGCTCGAATTGACTGGAGACTCGCGAGCGCTGATCGCTGCGCTCGACAAGCTGGAACGTCACCACGCCGGTCTTCCGGCGCTGCCCGTAGCTTCCCGTGAGGATGGCACAATGCGTTTGCTTCGCAGCCATCCCGCGACCTCGGAACGTGTCGGCGCCCTGCTCAGCCTTGCCTACTGACATTTAAGTCGAATTAGGCAGCTGACATCCAAGGCTGCGATGCATTCGCCGTTATGCGGGAAAGACCGCGGCGATTTTGGAACCGCACACACATTTTCCATAAAAATAACGTTGAACTTCCGCAAAAACATCGCTCGCGCGATTCATTGTGGGGTGAAAATTTGCATTAACGTATTCGGGAGCGAACACCACCCAGCAGGACGAAAGGTTGCTCCGGGACGAACTCCGGTGCGGCAAGAAACAACCGGGTATTCGCAATGTCCCTCACCGCTGACCCACTCGCGTTCATAAAATCGCCTGGAAAATGCATCTCTCGCCCGAGAAACGGCAGACATGCGCAGACCTGTTTGGCAGACGTGGTCGTGATTGAGTGAGTGTGAGTGGTTTCGTCATACCGGTGACGGGAGGTTTGCTCTCATCGAATAACTTCAAATGCGAGGGCCGATGGTCTTCGTTTGGGCTGAGGGGCGCCAACCATCGCAAGGAGAATAAGCGATGACTTACTACGAAACACAGCAACAAAATCCCATGCACAATTCGCAGTTCAACCCGCAGCAATGGGCAGCGTTCAATTCTCAAGCCGCCCAGCCATATGCGGCGTGGCCCAGCGCACCATGGATGCAAGCGATTGGTGGTTATGGACTCGGTGGTTATGGACTAGGACAGGCAGCTTCTGGTCAGCAATACGGCCAATATGGCGGTCAGCCGTTCGCCGGTGCTTTTGGATACAACGCAGGATGGGGCGCGCAACCTCAGGGGTGGGGCCAACAGCAGCAACCCCAGTGGGGCGGCCAGCAACAGCGCCAGCTTACGCAACAGGACGTGAGCGAGGTGGTACGGCAATTGGTGCCAGTGCTACCTCAGATCCTGGCTCAGGCGCAGCCACAGCACGCGGCAATCGGATACGCTGCTTACGGCCAAGCGCCGCGCACGCTGAGCCAGCAGGATGTCAACGAAGTGGTGCGGCAGATCCTGCCGATCGTGCCACAGATCGTCGGAATGCTGCAGAACCAGCCGCAGCTGCAGTATGCCGCCATGCAAGGCGGCCAGGGCTTGGGTCAGCAGGGCTTGGGTCAGCAGGGCTTCGGTCAGCAAGGCTTGGGTCAGCAAGGCTTGGGTCAATTCGGGCTGGGTAATCCCATGCAGAACTTCGGGGCGCAATTTGGCGTGCCGCAATTCCAGTCGGCGTTTGGCGCTCCGGCCGCCTGGGGACAACAGCGGCAACTGACCCAACAGGATGTCGCGGACGTCACCCGCCAGCTGATCGGAGTAATCCCCCAAGTGATCGGGAATCTTCAGGCTTTCAACCAGCAGCGCATGATCTGATCGCAACAGATCGCGCTTCCTTCCGAGTGGCAAGAGGTGACTGCCGCCTACCGAAGCGGCGGTCACCGCGCCACCGTTATGAACGCGTCCCGATGAACCCGATGAAGGAGAATAACGATGTTCGTTCCCGATCCTTCCACCACAACCGCTTCGCACCCGCAGCCGTCAGACATTGCGCAACTCGTTGGGTTGCTGAGCAACTTGATGCCACTTCTGCTGCGCTTCCAGTCGCAAGCCTTGGAGCAGCCATTCCGGGCCGGACCCGGTAACGTCGATATTCCGAATCCCGCACTTGCGAATCCCGCACTTGATCGTCAGGCGGCGGAAAATCTCATTGCACACATTACCGCCGGATCGCTGCGCACTCTCTCCGCCTATCTCGAGGCCAATGCCGGGCGACACGCTGGCCTGGAGAGTTGTGTTCCCATCGTCACGCAAGCGGCGCACCGATTTGGCGCGCGGGACTATGCCGAAGCTTTCAACCTGATTTGGTTGGCGTACCGTGCGATTGAGACTATTCGGGCAACCGATCCGCAGATTCCGCCACTGCGGGCGGACGGTTGGGCTTCGGCCGACCAGACTTCGTCGTCAATTCATTGAATTGAGAGGTACATCATGACCGCAAGTTCAGATGATACGAGCTTCGTCTCGCGCAGCGATCGACGCAAGTTCGCGAGCACACGCAACAGCTATTACATGGTCGCGCCGGCGGGACAGGGCGTGAGCAGGCAGACGCTGATCGATCGGCTCAACCGGGTGGCCGATGTCGAAGTCGTGCAAACCTACGCCGAGCGTGGCACCATTTCCCCGCCCATTGCCGTGGTGCGTACCTCCGACGAAAACGCGGCCGTACTGCGCCGATCCACAGGCGGAGCGCTGATCATCGAACCTGACCGATACTTGCGAGCGGCGTCGTTCATGGGCTCGTCCTTCATGGGCTCATCGCCGCCATCCCCGGCGATTGCAGCGATGAACGCGCTCGGCCCGGGCTTTGCCGTAACGATCCGGGTCATGACAGAGAGTGGCCAACCCGTCGAGCACGCCGAGGTTCAACTCGTCGGGGAACAAGGGACGGTTCAAGGGCTGACCGATAAGGATGGCAAAGTCGATCTGATCCTCTATGGCGAACTGCCCGATACAGTCACCGAGCTGTTCGTCAAACCGCGCTCCGGCTATTGGGGTCTGTGGCGGCATCGGCCGAACCTTCAGGCCGACGCGGTGAATACCTTTACCCTGGAATCCTTGTCGCTACCTGATGCACTGGATTGGGGCGGTAAAGCGATGCGGTTCGACCAACTCCCAACTGAATGTCGCGGGACCGGAATCAAGATCGCGCTAATCGACAGCGGCATCGCCATCAGCCACAAACAATTAGCGCGGGTCGATCACGGCATCGATATCAGGGGCGGCGGTGAAGGACGATCCTGGTCGCAAGATGTCTTCGGTCACGGTACGCAATGCGCGGGCATCATCAGCGCCATTCCGGATGAGGCCCATGGCATACGCGGCTACGCGCCGGAAAGCGAACTGCACGTTTGCAGGCTTCCTCGCGACGCCCGATGCAGCGACCTCGTGGCGGCGCTCGACTATTGCCTCCAGACCGGTATCGACATTGCATTCTTGGGATTCGGTTGCAACCGTGGTTCGGCTGTCGTCGAGCAGCGTATTGCCGCGGCAAAACAGCAAGGCGTCGGCATCATCGCCGCGGCCGGTAACTCTGCCGGAGCGGTGCTGTTCCCCGCCTGCTCTCCGCACGTCCTGGCTGTTGGAGCGATCGGACAAATAGCAAGCTATCCGGAAGACAGCCCGCAAGTGCTTCAAGCTGCAGCGGCCCTACCGGTCGCGGGCGGGCTGTTTGTGCCGCCGTTCTCTTGTCGCGGGCCCGAACTCGACCTCAGCGCACCCGGCGTCGCGATCATTGCGTGTCAGTCGCCGGACGGCTACGCGATTTGCGAAGGCAGCTCGCTGGCCGCGGCCCATGTG
>WNFC01020697.1_pt1 | contig 10017 bp, 10 predicted proteins | sample 5400541 | NCBI WGS metagenome assembly WNFC01 (sample SAMN13153342, study PRJNA577476) | soil metagenome | isolation source: 120 cm saprolite under Douglas fir tree site 2 hole 2 replicate 1 | place: USA:California | collected 2015-04-18 | reverse complement strand
CGACGGTTGCGGCAGACATGGTCGTATCCACGATTCAGCGCCCCGCCGCGGGGAGAGCGCCCGGCGCAAAGTCCGCGACCGGCGGCGCATTGGGAACGCCGTACTCGTACGGACCGCTCGTGATCACTGGTATCCGGTCGAAGTTCTCGATCGGCACCGGTGTCGGTACCTGCCACTCGAGCCCCCGCGACACCCACGGGTTCTCGGCTGCAGGCTGGCGAACGAAGACGAGCGACCAGATCAGGTTGGCGATGAAGATGAGCATCGACAGGCCAATGACGTATGCAGAGGCGGAGACGAAGATGTTCAGCGTCTGCAGGCTAGGCGCGTACGTCGAGACACGACGTGGCATGTCGAGGAAGCCGGCCGCGAACAGCGGGAAGAACGTCAGGTTGAAGAAGACGAAGAAGAGCCAGAAGTGGATCTTGCCGAGCGTCTCGTTGAGCTCGAAGCCGAGCATCTTCGGCAGCCAGTAGTAGACGGCGCCGAAGAACGCGAAGACGAGCCCGCCCACGATCGTGTAGTGGAAGTGCGCCATGACGAAGTAGCTGCCGTGCGTCGTCACGTCGCTGGGGACGTCTGAGAGGAAGACGCCTGACAGCCCGCCGATCAGGAAGTTGAAGAAGAAGGCGAGCGCGAACAGCATCGGCACGGTGAAGCGGATGCGCGCGCGCCAGAGCGTCCCGATCGCGTTGAGGAAGATGAAGCCGGTCGGGATCGAGATCAGCTCCGTCGTGAGCATGTAGAAGGGCCGCAGGCCGGCGTTCATCCCGCTCACGAACAGGTGGTGCTGCCAAACCATGAAGCTGAGCAGCGTGACGCCGAGCATCCCGGCAACGGCGAGCCGGTAGCCCCACAGCGGCTTGCGAGCGAAGACCGGAAGGATCTCGAGCACGATCCCGAACCCCGGTAGGGCGAGGATGTACACCTCCGGATGGCCGAAGAACCAGAAGAGGTTCTCGTACAGGTACTGGCTGCCGCCGACGCTCGCGACGAAGAAGGACGTGTTCGCCGCCCGGTCCATCAGCACCATCGTCATCGACGCGACCAGCACCGGCGCGGCCAGCGCCATCAGGATCGACGTCGCCAGCACGGACCAGACGAAGATCGGCAGGCGCGTCCAGCTCATTCCGGGCGCGCGCATCGTCAGGATCGTCGCCATGAGATTGAGGCCGACCAGCGTCAGTGAGATGGCGATCAGGATGAACGACATGACGTAGGCGTCCATCCCGGCGCGGCCTTCGTCGGCCAACGGCGCGTAGCCCGTCCACCCGGTCGCGATTCCCCCGAACGCGATCGCTGACAGGAGGATGAGGCCGGCGGCCGGCACCAGCCAGAACGTCAACGCCTCGATGCGGGGGAAGGCCATCCGCCGCGCACCGATCATGATCGGGACGAAGTAGTTGCCGAACGGCCCCAGGATGAAGGCCGACGTCATCATGATCATCATTGTTCCGTGCAGGCTGACGAGGGTCAGGTACTGACTCGCCGGCCACGCCTGCTCCACCGGTCGCAGCAGCTCGGTCCGCATCAGCATCGCGTTCAGGCCGCCGATGAAGAAGAAGATGCCGACGCCGAAGAGGTACTGGATCCCGACGACCTTGTGATCGGTGCAAAGCCGGAAATAGCGCGTCCAGCTCCCGGTCTCGTGGTGACGCAATGTCGGGGGCCGGCCGAGCAGCCGTCCGATCGGGTAATTGGCGAAGCCGAGCCCGACGAGCCAGCCGATGACGCCGAAGAGGTAACCCATGTAGATGCCGACATCGTTCTGGTCCGTTCCCTGGAGGTAGGGATGACCGACCGCCATCTGTCCACCGATCCACGCCCCGAGGAACCAGCCGCCGATCCCGAGCAGGAGGCCGGTCAACATGTTGAAGCCGATCAGGCGCCGCCAGACCGGTGGATGGGCTGCGATCGGTGTCGCGCTCACGCGGTTACCTCCTCACCTAGCCCGCTCGCCTGAGCGGCAACGGGTAATAGACGCGGCTGTACTTCGGTAGGTACTTCACGATCGACACGTTCTTCTTCTGGGCCGCGGCAATCCACGACTGGAACGCCGAAGCTGCGAGGACGCGGCCCTTCTTCGCCATGTGGCCGTGCCAGAGACCGCAGAGCTCTGCGCAGCGGATCTGGAAGAAGCCGGTGTGACGCGGGTTGACGTAGGCGATGTTGTCGACCCCAGGCACCGCGTCTGCCTTGACGCCGAGCTCGTACGCCCAGAACGAGTGTGTGACGTCGATCGAAGTGACGTGGAACGCCACGAGCGTGTCGTCCGGGATGGCAAGGTCGCGCGTCTCGATGCCGCCGTACGTCGGATAGCGGAAGGTCCATTCCCATTGCTGGCCGATCACCTGCACGGGGAGGGCGTGTTGGTAGCCCGGCGGTTTTGCCGCCGGGTCGGGGCCCTGGCCGCCGCCGGCGCCGTGCGCGCCGGCGATCAAGGTGTAGCTCCCCCAGACCGCGAGAGCGAGCACGATCGCGCTCGTCAGCACGATCCAAAGCAGTTGCGCCCCTGCGTGCCCCTTGATCGGCGGACCGTCGACGATCGCGTCACTTGTCTCCCGGAAGAACACGAACGAGTAGATGAAATAGACGAGGACGAGCAGCGCGATCGGGACCAGCAGGGCCGTCATGACGATGTTCGCGTTGCGCTGGTCCGCGGACTCCACCGTCATGTGCGGCGGGGGAAGGTGCGGCCCGAGCACCAGGACGATCAGCGGTACGGCAATCGCGGTCAGAACCAGCCAGATCGCGATGATCCGGATGCCGTGCCTGGGGACGGGCTCGCCGGCGATCGTGGTCATTGGACCATGAGGTAGCCGTCCATCCAGCCGATGCTCTGCATAGGCCCGCCGAAGCCGAGTGGGAAGCCGAAGGCGCAGGGAACGAAGCACTGCCAGCGGAGCTTGCCCGGTTTGCCCGTCATGAACGAGAAGGTCACGGTCGTGTGCGCCTCGGCGAGGGTGCAGGGAGCGGCGCTGCACTGGTTCTTCGCGTTGTCCGCGACACCCTTCAGCGGAACGGACACTCCGAGGTCGGGAATCGCGAACGTGTGTGACGCGAGATCCGGGTCGAGCACGTTCAACGTTTTGCCGTCGATGTTGATCGTCCCGCCGATCGTGCCGCGCGGCTGGCCCCAGAAGGCGTTGCGCAGACCCGTCGCGGTGTCGAACTGGTAGATCGTGACGTCCACCCTCGAGTAAGCGGGTACACGTAGCACGGTGCTGTGGACCCACTTGCCGCGCGGGTCGCGGGCCAGATACGAAACCCAGTCGGGGTGAGGCGCGTTGCCGTAGGAGGCGACCGTCTGCAGCGTGAGGTGCACCCGCGGCTTCGATCCCGTCGCGGCGACGACCGGAGGCGCCACCATCAGGTACGAGACGATGTAGTAGACGATCAGCGCCGTGCCGAAAGCCACGCCGGCGCCGACGGCGAGGGCGCGCGCGCCCCGACTCACAGGGCGCTCCGCTGGAGTGCCGTTTCCGCCTCCTTACGGGCGTGCTTTTGGGCTCGCGCGAGCACATCGTCGAGCGCGCGACGGAGCCAGAGTCGACCGTCGCCCCGTTCGTCCATGCTCAAGTCCTCTGCCCCGAGGATCCACATCAGCCGGTGGCCGACCCTACAAAACGGTCTTTTAAGTTCTTGTTGAGCTGGTGTTGAGTTCCGGTTAAGGAGCGCTAACGCTGCTGCAAGCTGCTTGCACCGGAATCCTCGTCGTAGCAGCGGATCAGGAGGACGGCGTTGTGACCGCCGAATCCGAAGCTGTTGCTGAGCGCGACGTTGAGCTCGGCGGGGCGCGCCGTGTTCGGAACGTAGTCGAGGTCGCAGCTCGGATCCTGGTCCTCGTAGTTGATCGTCGGTGGAACGACATTGTCCCGGACCGCGAGAACGGTCACCGCTGCCTCGACCGCTCCGGCAGCGCCGAGGCAGTGGCCGACGGCGCCCTTGATCGACGAGATCGGCGTCGACCGCGCCTTCTCCTCACCGAGAGCAGCCTTGATGGCCACCGTCTCGGTCGTGTCGCCCAGCTCGGTTGAGCTCGCGTGCGCGTTGACGTAATCGACGTCCTCGGGTGCGACTCCGGCATCTCGAAGCGCGGAGTGCATCGCCCGCGCCTGTCCCGTCCCCTGTGGGTCGGGTTCGGTCATGTGGAAAGAGTCGGAGCTGACGCCGTAACCGCCGACCTCCGCGTACACTCTCGCGCCGCGCGCACGGGCGTGCTCGAGCTCCTCGAGCACGAGCACCGCCGCACCCTCTCCCATCACAAAGCCGTCTCTGCCGGCGTCAAACGGCCGGCTCGCACTGGCGGGCTCGTCGTTGCGGCGCGACAACGCACGCATCGCGGCGAAGCCGGCCATCGCCAACGGCGTAATGCCCGCCTCGCTGCCCCCGCACAGCATCACTTCGGCGCGACCAAGCCTGATTGCGTCATACCCTCCTCCCACCGCCATCGCCGAGGCAGCGCAAGCGGTACACGGGGACCCGAGTGGGCCTCTCAGTCCGAGCTCGATCGAGACCAAACCCGCCCCCATGTTCGGCATGAAGGCAGTGACCAGCGTCGGATGGATCCGTCCGGTCTCGTCGAGCTCACGACAGACCTCGGCGAGACTGCTGACCCCTCCCTGCGCGGTCGCCATCATCGCGCCCACGCGATCCGGCTCACTCGCGATGTCGAGCTCGGCATCCGTCTCGGCCATTCGCGCCGCGGCAACCGCAAACTGGGCGAATCGGTCGAGCCGACGTACCGTCCGCCGCTCGAGCCAATGCTCGGGCTCGAACGCCTCCGCTTCGCAGGCGATCCGAACCGGGTGCGTCTCCGAGGGGAAGGCCGTTATCACCGAGCCTGCACTCTCGCCGGCGAGTAACCGACTCCATGTCGTCTCGATGTCCGCGCCGAGCGGGGTCACAGCACCGAGACCCGTTACGACAACACGTCGCTCCCGGGAACTCACAACCTCACCACGATCACCTTCGGGCGAGAACGCACGCGCAGACGCGTCTATGTCTAGGCCCGCGTGAGCTTCATGGCTTGCTTCTGGGGTGGAATCCTGACAACGCGCCAGGCGAGCCCGCAGCGTTCGAGCATCCAGATGACCCAACCGCCGGGGTCGAGCTCGAGACCACGCAGACCGTGGAACGCCGAGGACGGAAAAGCATGGTGGTTGTTATGCCAGGACTCGCCGAAGGAAAGCCACGAGAGCCACCAGACGTTGCGGGACTCGTCAGGCGATGAGAATCGCTTCCGTCCCCAGTAGTGGCAGATCGAGTTGATCGACCAGGTCACATGGTGGAGTAGGAGGATCCGAACCGCGCCGCCCCAGACGAGGCCGGCGAGGAAGCCGTATCGGCCGCCGATCCACAGCCAACCGACCAGCCCTGGGATCGCCAACGAGAGCAAGACGATCGGCACGAACAACCCGGCAATCACCTTGAGACCCCTGTCTTCGACCAAGTCCTTGGCATAGCGGCCCCGCTCCGCGCTCGCGTCGTCGTCGAACAGCCAACCCGTGTGGGCGTGCCAGAGACCTTTGATCCCCTCGACGACCCCCTCGCCGTAGCCCGCGTGCGGGCTGTGCGGATCGCCGTTCTGATCGGAGAACTGGTGATGCTTGCGGTGGTTCGCCACCCACGAAACAACGTTCCCCTCGACGGCGCACTGACCCATGACGGCGAATGCGTAGCGCACCCAACGGTACGTCTGAAACGACCGGTGCGTGAAAAGCCTGTGATACCCGACGGTGATGCCTACACCCGCCAGGACATAGCCCACGAGCAGGATCGCCAGCTCGCGTGGGCCGACCATCCGGTCCCAAAGCAGCGCGATCGCGACGACCAGACCCACCAGCGGCAGCACGGTCCCGGCCAGGTTGGCCAATTTTCGGGCCCGGCTCATGCCGGTGCCTATCCCATGCCCACGCCCAGCCTCGGTCGCGGTTTCGGCGATCACCGCGCACACGGTAGCGGGTTGGCCTCACATGGTGATGACGATTTTCCCCCTGGCGTGCCCTTCTCCGAGATACGCGAGAGCTTCGGGCGTCTCCCTCAGCGGGTAGCTCTTGTCGATGACCGCCTTCACCTTTCCGGTCTCGAGCAGCTCTCCCAGAAACACGAGGTCCTCTTTCGTGATCTTTGCGACGTAGGACTTCACCGTCTGGCTACGACCTTTTGACGCCAGGTGCGTGCCGGCGATGTGGGGCAGAGGCCCGAAGCCCCGATACGTCATCCGTCCTCCGACCAACATGACCTTGGCTTCGGGTGTCAGAACGCGCCTGAATTCCGAGAACGAGCGGCTCCCCGCGATGTCGAGCATGAGGTCGTAACGGTCGCTGAGCTTGGTGAAGTCCTCGTGGGTGTAGTCGACGACGAGGTCCGCCCCGAGCGACCGGGCCAGCTCGACGTTCCTGGTGCTGCACACGCCCGTCACGTCCGCTCCGAACCACTTCGCAAGCTGGACGGCGAACGTGCCGACACCACCGGATGCGCCGTTGATCAGAACCTTTTGCCCAGGCTGTACACGCCCATGGTCTCGCAGAGCCTGGAGGGCGGTGATCGCCGCGATCGGCACGGCCGCGGCTTCCTCGAACGACACGTTGGCCGGCTTCGGTGCCAGTCGAACTTCGCGGGCAGGCGCGTACTCGGCCCAGGAGCCGCCGGAGGTGCCGAACACTTCGTCACCGGGTTGAAAGTCCTTGACGTCTTTGCCGACGACCTCGACCGTCCCCGACAAATCGCCTCCTACGAGCTTGCGCTTGGGCTTCAGCAGCCCGCTCGAAGGCCGGGCGAAGAAGGGACCTGTCACCCCATACCACTCGGCCGGATTCACGGACGAGGCGTGTACCCGCACCAGCACCTGATGGTCCTCGATGGCCGGCATGTCGACCTCGCGGAGCTCGAGCACCTCAGGCCGGCCGTACCGCTCATGGACGATCGCTTTCATCGCGTGAGTCTCCTATCGGGGGTCGGGGCTGGTTAGACGTACGCTGTAAACGTACGGTGTACGCTAACATACGACGTAAGCTTGTCAAGCATGGTCAGGCGAACGAATACGAGCGTGGCGCGGCGTACCCCCTTGAGCCGGGATCGCGTGCTCCAGGCCGCCGTCGCGCTGGCGGACGAAGGCGGGATCAAGGCGCTCAGCATGCGCAAGCTCGCCCAGGAGCTCGGGGTCGAGGCGATGTCACTGTACAACCATGTCGCCAACAAGGACGACATCCTCGACGGCATCGTCGATGCCGTCGCGAGCGAGATCGATCTGCCTCCCGACGGAACTGATTGGAGTCAGCCGCGCTTTCGATACGGCGACTCCCTGCTGCGAGCCCTGCGCGAGGGCGGTTTCTCGAAGGAGCTCACGTATCACGCGTTTCACATCCTCGAGAGCCACGTCGTGGGTTTCACGCTTCACCGGCAGAGCTTCACGTTCGACTCGAAAGACCTCGGCGAGCTGGCGGCCCGGTTCCTGCGCGAGTTCCCCGCCGACGACTACCCGGACCTCGCTGAGCACATCAAGCAGCACACGGAGCCCAGCTATCAACGTCAGGGCACGTTCGATTTCGGACTCGAGCTCATCCTCGAAGGCCTCGAGAGGCTCCGAGACTCGGCCTGACTTTCAAGCTTCTTTAGTGCGATACCCCTGCGGCAAGAGACCGGCATACTCGGTGTGCCGCTCGATGTAGTACGCGATGAACGGGCAAAGCGGCACAACGTCAAGGCCCTGGCGGGCCGCGTCGTCCAACGCAGCAGCCGCGAGCCGGCTGCCGAAGCCACGCCCTTCCAACGCCTCGTCGACCTCGGTGTGCGTGAACGCGATGCGACCGTCCCTGCGCCGGTACGCGGCGAGGCCGATCACGCGCTTCGCGAGTCGCAGCTCGTAGCGGTTCGCCTCGGGCACGTCGACCACCTCGGCCTCCGCCGGGTCGCCGGTCACGGGCTCGAGCTCCTCGGTCGGGCGGAAATACTCGACGAGCTGGCCCGGCGCATCGGACTCGCGGGCGTCGCGATGGTCGACGAACCGGCGACGGTGCTCTGCGGCGAACTGCCAGGGATCGAGCTCGCGCAGGTGCGCGAAGATCTCCCGGGTGCCGCGGTAAAGACGACCGTCCTCGGCCTGCAGCACCGGGATCTGGTCGGTACCAGCGAGGGCCTGCAGCTCGCGACGCTCCTCCGGCCACGGCTCGACCTGGCGGGCGACGAAATCGACTCCGAGCTCCGTCAGCACCTCGCGGATTGCGGACGAGAAGGGACACCACTCCGTCTGGTAGAGCGTCAGTATGTCTCAGCCCTCGAAGCCGACGGTCTTGTGCGTGCCGTCGCAGAATGGCTTGTTGCCCGAGCGGCCACAGCGGCACAGCGCCGCCCTTCACCGGAGGGACAGCGGGCAACCGCTGCTTCGACTTCGTCGGCCGCCGCCGCGTCGACCATCACCCAAGGACGCCGGTCGGGATCGAACACCTGCGGCAGTGCGCGCACGCAGTTGTGCGAGTGGTAACAGAGTCGCGAATCCCACTCGACCACGATCTCGTCGGTCGCGTACTCCTTCACGTGTTTTTCGCCCGCGCTCATCGTTCCGCACCGGTCACGTTAGCCGTCGGCGGTGAGGCTACGAGATACGAGAGACTGGGCGCATCTCAAACGGGGAGGCGCGATGGAGGACCCTCAGATTCATACTCAGATCGAGCAGCTCGTCGCCGAGGAGCACGAGCTGTGGGAACGCGAGTCGGCCGGCACCGCCGCTGAATCCGACCGGCAGCGCCTGGCCAGTGTTCAGGTCTCGCTCGACCAGTGTTGGGACCTCCTGCGGCAGCGTCGCGCACTGCGTGAAGCAGGACGCGATCCGGGCGGCGCCGACGTCAGGCGCCCCGAGGTCGTCGAGGGCTATGAGCAGTGAGGCGCTCTGCGTGCGCGTCGCTGGGCGCGCAAACCCTGATTACATCCACGCCTGCCGGGTTTCTGCCGTCAAACTGCGCGACTCTTTGGTGACGCGAGCGGCTCGGTGTCCGACACCGAGACGCCGCGGTAAGGGATACGTCTTGGTGAAACAGCGCGAGCGGCCCGGTCGTGCGGTCGACCCTCATTACGGGATTGCATATCTTGGCGAGCGTATGGAACAGGCGAGGGTCGACAAGTGGCTCTGGGCGGCGCGCTTCTTCAAGACTCGCAGTGCGGCAACGAAGGCCGTGCTCGGCGGTCGCGCTCACGTGAACGGCGTCCGCGTGAAGCCCTCGCACGAGATCCGCGCGGGAGACAGCGTCGAGGTGACGACGCGCTCGGAGAAGCGCACCGTCGACGTCGTCGGGATCGCAGACAGGCGCGGCTCGGCCACGGCAGCGGCGGCTCTCTACGTCGAGACACCGGAGTCGATCAGTGCGCGGGAGCAGGCTGCGATCCAGCGCCGATTTGCGGCTCCGGCCGGCCTGGCCTTCGGCGGACGTCCGACGAAGCTCGACCGCCGGCGTCTGGACGCATTGCGTCGAGGCCGCCGCGACAAGCATTCGTCGTAGGCTCTGCTCTCGGATGTGACGACACCCCGGGAGGAGTCAAGATGGGTTTCGAGCAATACCACGAGCCGCCCGGCGAGCTCAGCGCAGAAGTCCGGACGTTCGCACTTAGTCGCCTGGAAGGCTGTGCTCGTCGAGCCAGGCCTTCGCGATGCGCTTCTGCGCGCGTGTCAGCCAGGCCTCCACCACCACGTCTTCGAGCTCGTCCCGATCGAGGCGGTCAAGATCCGGAATGCGCATGAGCACGGCGGCGTAGCCGTCGAAATGCGGCGTCGTGAAGAAGATCCGGCGCTCGTCGGCGAGCATGAGCTCCTTCACGCCGAGATCTGCGACCCGGAACATCAGCACGTCGTCGAGCCGCTCACCCGTCTTCGCATCGATCGCATCTCGTCGGCGGCCCCGACGGCAGCAGAAGAGCTTGCCGTGGGCGTGGTAGGACGGCCGGCCGTCATCGGACAACTCCTTCGTCGTCTCCGGTAGTGCGAGGGCCAGCTGGTCGAGATCGGTCATCGTGGCCACGGAA
>WNFC01040341.1_pt1 | contig 10018 bp, 12 predicted proteins | sample 5400541 | NCBI WGS metagenome assembly WNFC01 (sample SAMN13153342, study PRJNA577476) | soil metagenome | isolation source: 120 cm saprolite under Douglas fir tree site 2 hole 2 replicate 1 | place: USA:California | collected 2015-04-18 | reverse complement strand
TCGGAATTGCAAGGAGATTGTGTCCATGACGGTTGGCTTGGTAATCGTATCCCACAGTGCTCGACTGGCCGAAGGTGTTGCTGAACTGGCGGGACAGATGGCTCAGGGAAAGGTGGCAATTGCAGTGGCTGGTGGAACTACTGAAGGCACGCTTGGCACCTCAGTTGAAAAAATCATAAGTGCATTGCAACAGGTGGATGGGCCAGAAGGCATACTGGTACTGCTCGACCTGGGGAGCGCGGTAATGGCAACCGAGATGGCTGTAGAGGCTTTTGCACAGGATCAGAGGCATCATATCGTCATTAGTTCCGCGCCCCTTGTCGAGGGTGCTGTGATTGCGGCTGTGGAAGCTTCAATTGGCAATAGTCTGCAGGAAGTAGCGGAGGCGGCTGCCAGCGCCTACACCTTACCCAAGAGTCGCAATCGCAATGGATAACGGAAGGACTACAATCGTGCCAGTGGTAGAGACCAGCGTTATTATTACGAACCAGGTAGGCTTGCATGCTCGCCCTGCCCGGCTGCTCGTACAAACCGCCGCCCAGTTCCGCTCGCGGATCCAGCTTCGCCATGGCGAGAAGACTGCTAATGCAAAAAGCATACTAGGTGTGCTCACGCTTGGTGCCGTGCTGGGTGATACCATCACGTTGCATGCTGAAGGAGAAGATGCTGAGGAAGCGTTGAAAGTTCTTGCTGACCTCGTGAACCACAAGTTTCACGAGGAGGACTGAGGATAGTTTTGCTGGCTTGCAATCTCTTGCACGATCTCACGCTCACAGCCATCCCTTCTGTTCAGCGAGGTGTGCCGCTTCCATCCGATTGCGTGCGCCCAGTTTCTGCATGGCCACCGAGAGGTGATTGCGCACGGTCCCCTCGGATAGAAATAGCCGCGCGGCGATATCCGCAATACTAGCGCCGTCCAGTGAGGCAGCCAGCACCTCACGCTCCCGGCTCGTAAGTGGGTTATTGCCCTCCGAGAGGGCCATGAGGGCCAGTTCAGGATCAACCACCCGCTCGCCTGCCATCACGCGACGGATGGCCACCGCCAGATCGGTTGCCGGAGCATCCTTGAGCAGAAACCCGGCGGCGCCGCTCTCCATTGCCCTGCGCAGATAGCCACTGCGCCCAAAGGTTGTCAGGATCATGACACGGCAAGCTGGCAGGCGCTCATGCAGCGCTTGGGCCGCGCTCAAGCCTCCACCACCAGGCATCTCAATGTCCAGCAGCGCCACATCTGGCCGCGTCTCCAGGGCTGTCGGTACTACCTCATCCCCCTGTGCGACTCCGGCAACCACCTCAATATCCTCTTCCAGGCTGAGCAGGGCGGAAAGCGCCCCACGCACCATTGCCTGGTCTTCCGCCAGGAGTACACGGATCATGGTCGCTCCTCCCTCCTGCTCATTGCGCTGCTCTGGGCCGGGAGTTCCACCAATAGCCGGAAGCCTTCTTTGCCAGTTGATGGTGGGGAGCCAGCCTCCAGCCCAGTCACCTGGATAGGCAACGCCTCCATGTGCCCTCCAAGAGCAGTGACGCGCTCACTGAGGCCGGAGAGGCCGCTGCCTGCTCGCCGCCACGAGGTGTTCTGTTCCTGCCGCGCATCTCCATCGTTGATCACCTCAGCGCGGACGGTTCCGTTCTCGCGTGTCAACCGGATGGAGCAATATCGCGCGCGGCTGTGCCGGATCACGTTGGTCACCCCCTCGCGTACTGTCCAGGCAAGCACAGCATCCGTAGCTGGTGGGAGTATTCCTGCAGTTTGCTCGACCATGCACTCGATCCCTGCCGCTGAAAGCATTTGCTGTGCCCCGTCCAGTTCGCTCTCCAGCGCCGGTTGCCGGTACCCAGCGACGGCTTCGCGCACCTCGCGCAGCGTCTGGCGTGCGGCAAGCTCTACCTCGCGGATTTCTTGCACCGCGCGAGTGGGCTCCTTCTCAACCAGGCGTCCCACCAGTTCGCTCTTGAGCGTAATCAATGACAGGCTGTGCCCAAGCAGATCATGCAGGTCGCGCGCCATCCTCAGCCGTTCCTCGGCTACGGCCAGGCGCGCAAGCTCTTCCCGCGCGGCGTGTAGTTCCCGGATCGCATTGGACAGGCGGGTCGCGCCGATCATATCAAGGCCGAGCCCGCGAACGAGCAACACAAGCGGGATGAGCTGCAGCCAGTCCACCCGCGCAAAGCCTCCACTCGTGCCGATACTGATCACGACCGGGAGAAGTATGAGAATCGCGACGGCCAGGAAGGCGCCGCGCACTGGGAGCAGGACCCCAGCGATGGCACTAACCCCGATGAAGAGCCAAAGGAAGGCGAGGCCATAGATGAGGCTGAGCGAGAGCACGAGCGCGACGAGGATTGCGAGGAGGATAAGCGATGTACGGGACTGTGCTCGTATGCGCGCCCCACTGCTCGCCGGGTGCGGCCACATAAGCCAGGTGTAACTGGTCGCAAAAAACACCAGTGCGAGTGCCGCGAGGAGGAGACGCACCGGTGCGGGAGGCGTTTGCACGAGCGAAACGATTGGAAACAAGAGGCAGACCAGCAGCCAGAAATGCTGGTATAGCCGCCACAGGTGAAAGGAGATGCCGCTGGAGGCGACAGGCTCCTGCGCACCTTCCATATCAGTGAGCTGGTGTTCCCACCATGAGTATCCTTGTGCTAGCTGCGCTCGTACGGTCTTCATGGGTCAAGTGCTCCTTCCTTCCCGTCGAAACTCGCTCTCTCCTCACGAAACTATTCTACCACCGCCTCGTCCAGATGGTCTTTTTCAAAAAAGGGTCTTCACCGGTCCGGTCGGAGCTGTAGAGTGCGGATTTATCCAGCACGTTCCTGCTCTTTGTCCACCTGCGCGCTGCAGACCGGTAGGGCACGCCCGAAAGCAGGCCGAGCAGCAGAGCAATCACCATAGCTATGATAGAAGTGGTGAGCGAAGGCTTATTGGTCATCAGGAAGACAATGCCGAGCAGAACGGTAGCCAGCGTTTGCGCCACTGTCCCCAGGATCGGATCATGGGTACGCTTGACAAGGTCATCGGGGAGCAGGCCATCTGGCGCCTCTCCCGCCTTTGCGTAAAGCTCGCGCATCCGAGGATCAAGGACAAACACATTGATTGGTGCGAATAGCACCAGGCTGACCAGTGAAACGAGAATCCAGGGGGTTTGCAAGCCCCAGGTGGAGATGGCCATGACGAGCCCGGCAGCGCCCATAAGCACCAAGCTGAGTACCATGAAGGGAATGGTGACAATGATCAGCCAGGCAATAGCGCGCACCTGCTCGACGCGACGCGCCCGCCGCAGGGCGAAGAGGCCGAACAGCCAGATGCCAATGCCGGCAAAGACGCCAATGGCTCCGCTCACATGCAGGAATAATTCGATGGTATAGGTGCTCATTACAGGTTTCTCCTGTGGTGGCCTGAATAAACAGCATGGCAGCATTTCTTTCTGCTCAAAGTGTAATCGTGCAGCGGGGATGTGGGAAGTGAAGTCTATCCTGATATTGGTATGACAAATGTCATGGGGGAAACCTGCTGGAATTTTCTGGGTTTACCTGGTACTCTATTCTTGTACACAGTGGCCTGCAGTTAAAGAAAGATTGGGATGGACAGTATGAGCACTATTCATCATCTAAGCGATACGGAGAGTGGCGAACTCCGCTGGCAAGGCGTGCCGGTCCGTGCCTATGGGTCAGAAAACAGTGGTGCCGATCGAGCCACCCGCCAGGTACTGATTGGTATCGACGAAAACTCGCCCAACTTCCATATGCGTTATTTTGCCGTGCAGCCGGGCGGCCATACCTCACTTGACCAGCACCCACACGATCATGGCGTTTATGTCCTGCACGGGCGTGCGCGGTTGCGCCTCAGTAACGACGAACACGAACTCCACAGCGGAGATGTGGTCTACATCTCTGGCAACGAGGTCCACCGGTTCTTTACCGTAGGCGACGAACCGTTCGGCTTTCTCTGTGTCGTCCCGGCCAGGCGATGACATCCTCCCCTGGCAAAGGCCAGGTCTGGCAACCGTGGAATCCTGAAGACTCCGCCATCAAGGCCGCACATCCCAGAGAAATCTCTCCCGGGATGGTAACATCATAACCAATCCTTAACCTGATCACAACCCTCTTACTCTTGCCTCTGTCACTCCTTACTTTTATTATTATCAAGATATTCACATTCCTTAATCTAAGGAAAGGCAAAGCCCATAGGATACTCTAGGATGTCACAAGTCGCGTTTGCTACCGAGAGTAACAGTATTTGAAAGTGAGGTCTTTATATGTCTCTTTCTTCGCGCTCAAAGGTAGGCCTTCTCCTCTCACTCGTCAGCTTCGTCGCTATTGTGGGTGCATTTACGCTGAGCGTAACGTTTCAGCAGCAGCACTCCATCCATGCTGCGGGTGGTAGTGGTGATACACTGGTCACCGTTGGAAGTCCCTCCGCACCCTTCTCACAGAACAAGCAGAACGAGCCAGCGCTGGCAGTTGATGCCAATCACCCGAGTGTGTTAGTAGCCGGTGCCAACGACAACATCGACATGGAGGAAACCTGGACGCAGCCGAACTACACTGGCTTGTCGGCTAGAGACTGTCTAGGTCCAGCCGCTTGCAGCCCACATGCTGGGCCGATTGGCACCCTTCCCAAGTACTTCGAGAGCGGGCTGGTGTCCGACGGTGACCCCGCTCTTGCCTTCGGGCCGCGCCAGGGCTCGGACGGCAAGTTCAGTTGGTCCAACGGCTCTCGCCTCTACTACGGCAACCTGACCGCGAACCTCAGTGCCATCCGCTCTGAGGAGGCGTTCAATGGCTTCGAGGCCATCGCGGTCTCGCGCACGGACGATGTCGCGGCCGCAGCGGCCAATCGACGACGTTCAGCGACAAGGAGCAGATCTGGGCTGACAACGCCACGAGCAGCCCGTTCTTCGGCAACGTGTACCTGTGCTGGGCCACGTTCCGGAGCCAGGAGAAGGGACACGCCGTTCCCGCTCCGCTGATCGTCGCTACCTCCACCGACGGCGGCAACACGTGGACGCAGAAGCAGGTCACGGCGGCCGCCAACAACGGGCAGATCCAGCCGCTCGACGGCTGCACGATCCGCACCGACAGCCAGGGTAACGTGTCCGTCTTCGGCATCGGGACTGACCCGACCACGAAGCAGCACTTCGAGTTCCTGGTCAGTTCCACCAACGGCGGCCACAACTGGAGCCAGCCCTTCCAGATCCCCGGTGCTGTCACCCATCCTGGTGAGTTCGACCCCGTCCTCGGGCGGCCCGTCGAGGACGGCATCGCCGGCGCTCGCAACGACCTGACATGGGCTCCCTCGGTCGACATCGCCAACGGCGCCCCCACGGGCTCGGATGCGACCAACCGAATCGTCCTGTCGTACGTGAGCGGCACGACTGCCGCCCCGCACGTAGTGTTCCGTGAGTCCACTGATGGCGGCAACACGTGGTCGGCTCCGAGGAACATCGAGACCGCCGGTGACAACGGCTACTACACAGCTCCGGCGATCTCGCCGGATGGCAAGAACGTCTACGTGGTGTACAACGCCTTCACGACGCCGTTCCAGACCACCACGAGCACTCTGCGCGGCCTGGTTGGAGTCGTCCTCCATGCACAAGTGGCAGCGGGAGTGACGGGTGCCTTCACGGAGATCCATCGAGGCGCAACGGGCGACCCGCGTGGCAGCAGCCAGAATAACCTGGTCGGCGAGTTCCTGGGTGACTACGTTTATGCCGTGGCCACCAGCACGTATGGCGCGGCGGTTTGGAACGACACCCGCAATGCAGCAGACTGCCCGAAGATGGATGCCTGGCGGGAGTCGCTTCGTACTGGCACCTCGGTGCCTCGTCCCGCACCCCAGCAGGACTGCCCGGCGACATTTGGCAACTCGGACATCTTTGCCTTTACATCCGCCCCGTAGAGGGTACATACTCGTTTTGCCAGGGGTGCCTTTCGGACACCCCTGGCATGTGAATCTCATGGTAGAACAGGAAATGCTTCCTGTTCTACATATTTTATTTTACACATGCCTTTCTTCGCATCGATCGAGGCGTAGGCAGGGCTTGGATAATAGTCCCAGCCGACGAGAGTGAAGGCCATCACACCCCCTACCGCTCTAAGAAACCGTTTTATGCTTGACACGTCCCTTAAAATGGATAGCGCTCACTTCCCATTTCTCGAGATAGGAGACTCCAGGTTGCTAGTCATAGAATATCACTCCAACGATGACATACGCGTCGTCGAACTGCCCGTACCTGAGATTGGCCCTGGTGAGCTGCTGGTGCAATTGCGCGCCTGCGGCATCTGCGCCAGCGACGTAATGGAGTGGTACATGCGCCCGCGCGCTCCCATCTATCCTGGACACGAGCCCGTTGGCGTAATAGCCGCCGTGGGCGAGGGCGTAGAACAGTTTGTTGTCGGCCAGCATGTATTCTTACACCATCATGTCCCCTGCCTGGTCTGCCACTACTGCCGGCGCGGCTCATTTTCGCAGTGTGCAACCTTCCGTGCCACGCACCTGGATCCAGGCGGCCTGGCCGAATATATTCGTGTTCCCGCCCTGAATGTGCAGCTTGATGTGCTGCCCTTGCCTGGCAGTCTCTCCTTTGAAGCAGCGACCCTCATCGAACCTTTGGCCTGCTGTATACGCGGCATCGATCGCGCCTCGATCCAGCCCGGTGACAGTGTGCTGGTGCTGGGCGCGGGGAGCAACGGCCTTATGCTGGGGCAACTGGCGCAGCAACGTGGAGCAATACGCGTCATCATCGCCGATCCCATCCCCTACCGTCGCCAACGGGCGCTGGACGCGGGGATCGATTACGCCTTTGACCCGCAGGCGGGTCCTCTGCTTGAACAGATCCGCGCAGTGAATAATGGACGTATGCCGGATATCGTGCTTGTCACGCCATCCAAAACCAGTGCCATGTCGCAAGGACTCTCACTGGTTGGTCCGGGTGGCACCGTCCTCCTCTTTGCTCCGCCTCCGCCGGAAGAAGTTCTCCCTGTCCCGGCCAACCAGCTTTTCTTCCAGGAGATAACCCTGCGTACCAGCTACTCGGCCGGTCCTTACGAGACGCGGCAGGCCATGGAACTGCTACAAAGTGGGCGCATTCGTTCCGAAACGGTGATTACGCACCGCTTCAATCTCAAGGATGCCGCCGGGGCTTTTCGCCTTGTAGCAAACCCGGGCGACGCCTTAAAGGCTGTGATTATGCATTCTGTGTAACCTCTGCCAGGCGGCGCTTGAGAAAGGCGCGTTCCCTTTCATTCTTGCAGAGGCGGATGGCTTGTGCATAGGCGCTGCTGGCTTCGCTCAATCGACCTGCTCGCCGCAGCAGGTCCGCGCGGGCGGCGTGAAAAAGATGGTAATCCTTCAGAGCAAATTGTATCTCAGGTCGATCTAGCAGTGCGAGACCGTGTACTGGGCCTTGTGCCATCGCGATAGCCGCTGCCCGGTTCAGTTCGATTACCGGCGAAGGTGTCATACGCATCAATACTCCATACAACGCGGAGATCTGAGCCCAGTCGGTATCTTCAGGCCGGTTGGCCTGCAGGTGCAAGGAACCAATAGCTGCCTGTATCTGGTAGGGACCAGGTCGCCTCATACTGAATGCCCGCTCCAGCAGAGCTACACCCTCCTCCTTCTCCTTTTTATTCCACAGAGAGCGGTCCTGCTCCTCAAGCAGGATAAGCTCCCCACCCGGCCCAACGCGTGCATTGCGACGAGCATTATGCAACAACATCAACGCCAGTAACCCCAGCACTTCGGGATTCTCGTCTAGTAGCGACTCGTGTACCATAAGATGAGCGAGGACGCGGGTTAGCCGTATGGCCTCGTCACAAAGGTCTCGCCGTATCAATTCACTGCCGGATGTCGCAGTGTATCCTTCGTTAAATATAAGGTAAAGCACATATAACAGCGCATCAAGACGCTCTGCCAGCAGGCCGGTGGGCGGCACTCGATACGGAATGCCAGCATCGCGGATCTTGCGCTTGGCTCGCACCAGGCGCTGTGCCATCGTTGGGATTGGAACAAGGAAAGCGCTGGCGATCTCGTTAGTGGACAGCCCACCCAGCGTGTGAAGCGTCAATGCAATCTGCGCCTCCAATGCCAGTGCAGGATGACAGCAGGTGAACATCAGCTTGAGTCGTTCATCGGGAATTGGAAGATCATCCATCTCCTCTTCTCCTCCCTGCGCTTCCTGCTCAACCAGTTCCTGGAGAAGCTCTTGTTTGCGCGCCAGCGTCTTGGCGCGGCGTAGGCGGTCGATAGCCTTGTGCCGAGCCGTGGTCGTAATCCAGGCGCTTGGATTGCGGGGAACCCCGGCTACGGACCAGCGTTCAAGTGCGACGAGCAGCGCATCCTGCAGCGCGTCCTCGGCTACCTCGAAGTCCCCCACAGTGTTGATCAAGGTAGCGAGGATCAGGCCCGATTCCTGTCGAAAGGTGCGTGCCACGACCTCGTGCGCCGTATCGTCCATGACCCTCTCGCTGGTCTCACTCGAACTCTGCAACAGGTCGAATCTCCACTGACCCGTGCCTGGCCCCGGGAATCTTTGCCGCGAGCTCAGTAGCCTCGTCGAGGTCTTTGCAATTCAACATGTAAAAACCTCCCAATTGCTCCTTTGTCTCGGCAAAAGGACCATCCGTGGTCAATACCTTACCGTCCCGCACCCGCACCGTCGTCGCAGTGTGCGTGGGCATGAGAGCTTCACCGGCCAGCAGTATCCCTCTATTCTTTGCTTCTTCTGTATAGTTGGCGTAGTCCACATATGCGATCTCTTGTTCCTCCTGGGTCGCCTGTGCTGCAGCAGCTTCGTCCTCGTAGATAAGTAACATGTAACGCATTGTTTACCTCTTTTTTCATGTTCAGTGATTATTTGAGAGCGGCAAGTTTCGCCCTCTACTAAAACGACGAATGGGTTCTGCCCGTTTCGACAGGTGTTTTGATCGTTTTTGGTAACTCCAAAAAATCTCGACCTGTACGGGTGTCTATCAAGCTTCCTCAGTAAATCTTCCTTCCAAATCCTGGATTTCAAATGTGGAGTCCCCGGTGATACGAACGATAAACAACTTATCAAACCCTTCTGCATACGAAGGTCGTACCAGCTTCCTGGCTGTTACATAAATTGCCACGTCCGGCACGCGTGCCTTCCCTTCGCGTAGTCGATTACGCTCAAGGCACTGGCGCACCTGTGATTCAAAATAGTAGCCGGTGATCTCGGCGCCATACAACCGTCCCAGGCTGATGAGAGGCTCTCGGTCTTCGACCGCCGGGTTGGTGTTGTCAATAACGACCGAACGGCCCTTCTGGAGCGCTTCCTCGATAAGTTGTGCCTGCCTCATACCGGGATGCTTAATGTTGCGCAGCCGGTCCTTGCTGATATGCTCATGGGTCGCTGCAAAATAGGTGCGGAAGAACGTGCTTTTCCCAGATGCCTGCAAACCGATAAAGATGACCATCTCCATTCTGAGACCCTCTAATAATTTCTATCTCCTGGAATGAGCCCGGCTATAGTTTAGCACAAACATGTGCGCTTTATTCCCTATCTTAGGCACATCAGCTTGCTCTTCTTTAACTCGTATTCTACAATAAGGTTGTACCGCTGGATAACATGTTGAACCTTAGCGATAGGAGTGATTATGACCACAACTCAGACAAACCCCAAAGTGCAACAATGGACCAACCTCGCACAGCAGTTGCGTGTGGATAGTATTCGCAGTACTACGGCAGCAGGCTCGGGACATCCCACCTCTTCCATGTCGGCGGCGGACTTGATGGCAGTGCTATTGACTGGCTACCTGCACTACGACTTCGACAATCCACAAAACCCGAACAATGATCACCTCATCTTCTCGAAAGGACATGCCTCGCCCCTGCTCTATTCACTCTTTAAGGCCGCGGGGGCCATCAGCGATGACGAACTGATGACGCTGCGTAAGTTTGGCAGCCGTCTCGAGGGGCATCCGACTCCGGTGCTGCCCTGGGTAGATGTTGCCACCGGTTCGCTGGGACAGGGTCTGCCGATAGGGG
>WNFC01029951.1_pt1 | contig 10018 bp, 9 predicted proteins | sample 5400541 | NCBI WGS metagenome assembly WNFC01 (sample SAMN13153342, study PRJNA577476) | soil metagenome | isolation source: 120 cm saprolite under Douglas fir tree site 2 hole 2 replicate 1 | place: USA:California | collected 2015-04-18 | reverse complement strand
GCGCGGTCGTGCCCGTCCGCATGCAAAAACCCGAGCGCGTCGGGCCGGGCGGCGGCGTGGTGGCGGGCCAGCGCCATGATCAGCTCGGTGGCCTTGCCGGCGGCGGCGAGCTCGGCGAGCTTGCGGCGGATCGTCTTGACCTCCGGCGCCCGGTCCAGGCCGAGCACCCGGCCCAGCGCCGCGGGCGGGACCCGGGTCGCTCCCTCCGCCCGCGGCTCCCCGGCCAGGGCCAGGAACACCAGCGTCAGCAGCGCGGCGTCCAGGCCGTAGAACCCGGCCCGCAGCCCGCCGTAGACCTGCCGGGCGCACCCCAGCAGGCCCGCGGCCTCCAGCGCAGGCAGCGCGAGCAGCAGCCCGGCCAGCGGGTACCGCGCCCCCGGCACGAACACCGGGACGGCACCCTCACCGAGCAGCCCGAACCGGGCCAGCGCCCGCTCGTCTTCCCGGCCTACCGGATCCGGCAGCACCGGCAGCGCACCGGCGGAATCCTCATCACCAGGGCCTGCCATCGGGCTCGCAGGCTCATCACGGGCGCCGCCGCCCGGCCTGGCCGCATTCCGCCCCAGCGCGTTGCGGACGCTGGACACCGACACCCCCGCCGCCGCCGCGATCTCGGCTAGGGTCTTGCCCTGCCCGTCCAGCCCGCGGATCGCCGTCACCACCTCCGCCGTCAGCTTCGACGCCCGCTTCGGGCCCTTCCGCGCCGGGACCAGCCCGGCCACCCCGCCGCCGGCCAGCGCCTGGTCCCACCGCCACACCGTCACCGGGTCCACCCCGAACGCCTCCGCGACCTGCGCCTGGCTGGCGGCCCGCAGCCGGACCAGCTGCACCGCCGCCAGCCGCCGGCCCGCCTCATCGCCGGCGTCCCACGCGAACGTCGCCAGGCCGTGCACGATCACCAGCCCGCCGCCAGCGCCGGTCACCAGGCCGACGCCCGCAGCGATCTCGATCGCGCTCGCGGGCAGCATCGGGAGTGGCAGCTGAGTCAGCATCGCCGCCATTATCCACCCGCCTCCACGCCATCCGACACTGCATCTATTTTTGCAGGTCAGCGGCCCGGAGACACGCACCGACACGCCCGAAATTGCAGGTCAACCGCCCCTCAGACCCTCAACACAGCCCCTCTATGTCAGGAGTCCGTGTGTCCTTGAAAGGAGAGTGGTGGTGATGTAGAAGGTCACCAGCACGAACCGTGCTGTGCCAGTGATGGAGGATATGGCCCTCCGGGTTCGCCGTGCAGGCGGGGAGCCCAAACCACCGGGAGCTGCGGCGGTAAAGAGCCGTTGTGGTGAGCGTCCCGGAAAAGACCCGGCGAGACCGGGTCAGGTGCGCGACGAGAAGACGAACGTGCGTGAACCACTGCTGACGCATCGAAAGACATGAAAGCGGCATCAAAACCCGGACTGGGACTCGTTCCGGGGACAAAGGCGCGCCCGGCGGGTGCGCCCTCAGCCAGGGAGCGGCCTGCGTGCGGCCCTGGCGGTGCCCGGTGTAAAGGTGGCGTGAGCTCGTCGCAGGCGCTGGCATGGAACAGGAGAACCTGTCGCCTCGGCACCGACGGGTGGCGGGTCCGGGCAGCACCCCGGCCTGCTGGCCGCGAGAGGGAGGACCCCAAGCGGCGGAAACCGCGAGGGGCAGAGTACCGCGAGGCACAGGGGCGGGACGGCTCGTAGTAGTGACGAAGGCCCGGTAATCGGGCTGGAGCGAAGGAGCCGTGCAGGCCAGATCGGACATAGGCCACCCCGGAAGGGCAGGAGCTGATGGACGGATCACAACCGAAGGTGAAGTCGTTTGACATTTCGAAGCGCCTGATTCTCGAGGCGTGGGAGAAGGTCCGAGCCAACGGCGGCGCGCCGGGCGTGGACGCGGTGAGCATCAGCATGTTCGAGGCCGACGAGATCAACAACCTCTATAAGGTCTGGAACAGGATGAGCGCTGGCAGCTACATGCCCGGTCCGGTGCGGGCGGTGGAGATACCGAAAGATCATGGAGCGGGCATAAGGGTCCTAGGTGTGCCAAATGTGGCGGACAGGATCGCGCAGACGGCGGTCGCCGTGCTGCTGGAGGAGAAGCTGGAGCCGATCTTCCACCGCGACAGCTACGGTTATCGTCCCGGGCGAAGTGCCCATGACGCGCTGGCCGTGGCCAGGAAACGCTGCTGGAAGCAGGACTGGGTACTTGATTTGGACATCCGGGCCTTTTTCGACAGCGTTCCGCATGATCTGCTACTGAAAGCGGTAGCTCATCACACCAGCTTGCGATGGGTCCTGCTGTACATCGAGCGGTGGCTGAAAGCCCCCATGCAGATGCCGGACGGGACGCTTGCCGCCAGGGAGAAAGGTACTCCGCAAGGATCACCGATTTCCCCGTTGCTGGCTAACCTCTTCATGCATTACGCGTTCGACCGGTGGATGGACCGGGAATATCCGGGCTGCCCGTTTGAGCGCTACGCGGATGATATTGCCGCTCACTGCGACAGCGAGGCACAGGCGCGAGCGCTTCGTGACTCGATCGCCCGCCGGCTCGGGACCCTGGGTCTTGAGCTGCACCCCGAGAAGACGAAAGTCGTGTACTGCAAGGACACGAGACGCCGGGGAACCTCGGAGCATGTCAGCTTCGACTTTCTCGGCTATACCTTCCGGGGCCGTGTCGTCCGTGGCCAGCGAGGCTTTTTCGTGGGCTTCAACCCGGCCATGAGCGGCAAGGCGGCCAAGGCGGTCGGCCAGGAGATCAGAGCCTGGCACCTCAACCGTCGCGGCGGCACGGACCTGTCCGGCATCGCCCAGGACGTCAACGCCCAGGTGCGGGGCTGGATCAACTACTACGGGGCCTTCTACCGCTCCAGGCTGTATCCCATCGCGTTGCGCATCGACCAGCATCTGGTCCGGTGGGCCATGCAGAAATACAAGCGACTGCGCGGCAAGCCCCAGCGGGCATGGGACTGGCTCGACGCCGTACGTCAGCGCCAACCCAGCCTCTTCGTCCACTGGCACCTAATCGCGCGCACCCAAAGTCGGCCTGTGGGAGCCCGGTGAGGGGAGACCCTCACGCCGGGTTCTGCGAGAGCCGGGGGGTGAGAATCCCCCCGGCCACTCACCTGGACCTGCGCCATCACAGCGATCTCCCGGTCACCGGGAAGCCTGCTGCCCATCGGATAGTCACCCCGGGCGATGGCATCAAGGAGCCGCTCCGCCACCTGAACGTAGCGGCGCCTCGGGGCATCGATCGGTATAATGGTCAACTGGAATGACCTCCTAAGATAATGAGGCTAGTCCTCTTCTTTTCACCCATCAGGTACTCGTTGGGCATAAGGTCACGCTCGCGCCAGATCCACGCCGCGCCGTCGCCGAGGATGGTGAGCTGGCGGATGTGCCCGGCGCCGCGGCGGCGGCGTTTGAGGGCGCGGAGTGCTCCGCGGCGGTTTTGCCTTCTTTGAGCTTTCGCTCGTAGTAGGCGCGCTCGGAGAAGATCTTCAACCACTGCGCAAAGGGAATCTTCTCCTTCGGCGGCATCTTATGGAAGTCCTCGATCACCCAGCACATCTGCTGCTCGCCGAGGAACTGCGCCAGTCGTTGCGCCGTCAGTTGGGGCGGCAGGGCGCGGTTGTGCTGAGTGCTGTCCCTGTGCGCAGAACGGATCGAGCTGGTCGAAGGCGTCGAGCAGGAGCTTGTGGTACGTCATCGCGGCTGAGCACTGCGTGGTGATGTGGTCTGAATGTGTCTGGAGGAGCTTGTTCATCAGGAGAGTGGATTTTCCCAGTGCCGCTCTCGCCGTAGACGATGAGTTGCTTCCCGCGCGTTCTCAAGGCGTCATCGAGTTGCGAGTTGACGGCAGCCCGGTCAACGAAGTTGATCTTGGCTTGGGTCGCCGGTGTAAAGACATCGTGGACGCTGTAACTCGCGCGCCGCTCGCTGGCCATGCCGACTAGGATGCCGTGTCTGCCGTGTCTTCATGATGCGGTTTTGCCGTCGGTCTTGTTGTCAGGCGGGGGCGCTGGCCAGGGCGCCTTGGGCTGCTTCTAGCAGGGCGGCATCGTCCGCACCCTCGACCAGGATCACCGCCGGCACTGGGAACCCGGTCAGCGCAGCCTGGCGCTGGACGTACCACCTCGTGCCGGCCTCGAGGAGCGCATGCCGCCCCGACGATATCGGGATGCCGTCCGATTTCGAGGAGATCTTGAAGTCCTCAGCTGCCGCGAACACGGCATCGCGGCCGGAGAAGCAGTCTTCCAGAAAGGCACAAAACTCATGTTCGGTGTCGAAGCTCGCCGTTTCGACAGCTGCCTGGTCGTCAGCGGGAACGGGAACATAAGCCCAGAGCGAGCGCGATCCCGCCGTGGTGATGAGGTCGAATATCACGAGGTCGTCACCGAGCCGGAAGGTACCGCACAGGGGGAAGTCGTACTTGTCCCAGACGTCGACGTCGTAGGCCGCGGGTGTTGGCTGCCACGGCGGCTGTCCGATACGTACTAGCGTGTCCAGGTTCAATGTTCTCAGCCCTCCTGCTCAGTAAAACATGTCCTGAAGGCTTCCTGGACGGGTGCAGGCCATTCGCACTCGTGCTCGTCCAGCGGGTTCGCAGCAGGCCAGACGGCCGAGACGTGGCCGTAGCCCTCGCCCTTGAGCCCAGGGGTGTGGATCACGCCGAACCCTGCCTGGCGGAGATCTCCGGCCGTGGTGTAGCGGATCCCGGCCTTGGCCACATCCGCCGCTGCGGGAGGGTTGCCTCCGTTTCGCTGCTTGGAGGCCTCGTACGTGGTGAGCGCGCCCCTCATTAGGGACACGTCGCATTCGCCGGGTATCTCGGGCCGTGGTGCGCTGATGAACTGGCCGCGTTCCTTAGTGTGATGCGTGAGGACCTCAGCGTCAGCGATGCACTGGCCCTCGTCGTTGTCCGTCGGGCAGGCGCGCTTCCGCACCCAGGTTGGCGGGGACTGCGCCATTGCGCCAGGCTATTGCTCATTCATGGAGGATGCGATGAGTTGCGGCGTAGGCGGAAAGGGCGCGCCGAACAGCGAGCTGCTGACCTTTCTGCGTCGGCGGACCGCATGCCTGCCCGGCAAGATCACCTGCTCGGCGAAATGGCGCGCCGAACGAGCCGGATGGGCGCGTCGGAAACTGGTTGCTAATGATCACCGAGCGACCGGGCGTGCGCGGCGCCGGTCGCTCCGCGCCCGCCGACGGGTTACCGGCTCTTGATGGGCCACAGGCGTGCTGGTCCCAGGAATTGGGTGGTGGCAAGGATCTTGCCGTCAGGGCTGAGCACTCCGAGGATGAACTCGGGATGAGTCTTGGGGGCTACCGGGGCGCCGATCTCGCGGCGGGTTCTCAGGTTCCACAGCCGGATCGTTCCGTCGGTGTCGGTGGTGACCAGCGTCCTGCCGCTGGGGGTGAATGCCACGCCGTAGGCGTCGGTGTCGTCTGCTGACAGGTAGTGGCCGATCTGGTGGTGGGTCGTGACGCTCCACAACCGGACCTGGCCGTTCTCGTTGCCTGCCGTGGCCAGGATGCTGCTGTCCGGGCTGAATGCCAGCCCGAGGACGGCGTGCCGATCTGGCGCTGGGTGGCCACATTCCACAGCCGCGCCCTGGACTCGCGATCGGTGGTCGCCAGGATCTTGCCCCCTAAGCCCGCGCCATGGCAGTGCCTGACGCGCCGTCGCGGTATGTGGGCGTGCCGAGCTGGTGCGGCAGGACCGGTTGGCCCGCGTTCTGCCGGGGCCGGTGTTCATGGTCTTGAGGCGGGGTGACCGGCAGGCTGGCCGACGGCGATGAAGCGGCGCAGGCAGGCGGCCAGGATGGCGGGCTGGTCTTCGGGTATGAGGGTGTAGCTGTCGGGTATCTCGACGAGCTGGCTGTCCGGGAACGCATGGGCGAGTCGCTGGGCGTGATCGGGTGGCATCAGGCGGTCCTCGATGGCCCACGCGATGAGTACCGGCCGCCCGAAGGCCGGGAGCGCGGCTGTGGCGGCGAGCAGGTCTCGCTTGCCCCTGCGGGTGTCGCCGGCGTATTTGCGGTAGTCGCGGCGGATCTCCCGCCGGGCCAGCGGCTGCAGCCAGGCGCGCATGATCTCCTCGGGTATTCCCCGTTTGGACATGTTGCCGAAGAACATCGGCAGCTGCCGGAGCCGCCGCGATAGCAGGGCCCGGCGCGCGATCACCACTCCGCCAGGGACGCGGGCCGCGATTCCGGCCAGGCGGCCGGGCAGCCCGGGCGGGTAGTTCTCGAACGCCTCGCAGGACACCAGCGCGAGCCGCCCGACCCGCCCAGCGCCGCCGTCGGCGATCATCACCTGGGCGCCGCACCAGTCGTTGAAGCACAGCGTCACATCGCGCAGGTCGAGGCGCTCCATGAACTAGGCCAGGATCCGCCCGAGCCCCCGCAGGGACAGGTCGGCATCGGGCCGCATCGGCCGCCGGTGCGCGCCCATCGGCAGCACGGGCAGCACGCAGCGGTGATCACGGCGCAGATCCGCCACCACGTGACGCCACTGGGCCCCGTCCATCAGCAGCCCGTGCACGAGCATGACGACCGGCCCCGGGCCTCCTGTGTCGTCGTAGTCGATCGTCCCGGCAGACAGCTCAACGTCCGGCATCTGACCTCCTGAATAGATCGCTCTACTCACGATAGCTATGCTGGAGGGCTAGGCGCAACGGCAAAGGAGAACCCGTGGCCACCGACACCAGGGAGCGCATCCTGGACGCAAGCCGTGGCTTGTTTGCCCGCCGCGGCTACGCCGGGACGGGCATCAAGCAGATCCTCGCCGAGGCCGACGCCGCGTTCGCCTCGCTCTACCACTTCTTCCCGGGCGGCAAGGACGAGCTCGCGGCCGAGGCCATCCGCACGTCCGGCGCGATGTACCAGCACCTCGTCGAAGGCGTCCTGGATGCGGCTCCCGACCTGCCCACTGGCATCAGCGACTGCTTCGCCGCAGCCGCCGAGACGCTCCGCGCCACCGGCTACGCGGACGCCTGCCCGATCGCCACCGTCGCGCTCGAAGTCGCCAGCACCGACGAGGCCCTCCGGCAGGCCACAGCCGACGTGTTCGCCGGCTGGATCACCGCGCTCACCGAGCGCATCGTGTCGGCGGGCGTCGATCAGGCCGCCGCCGCCGAACTCGCCATCTCCGCCATCGCGCTCTTGGAGGGCGCGTTCGTGCTCAGCCGCGCCCTGCACAGCACCGAGCCGATGACAGCCGCCGGCACGGCGGCCACCCAGGCCGCCCACGCCGCGCTCACTACCGCTCCTGCTGCTGTTCCCTGAACTGACCATGCCGCCGCAGGTAGCCGGTCGCCGCCGACGAGGCCTGTGGTGGTCAGATCAGGTTCTGCTGATAGGTAGCGACCACGTGCGAGTGGCCTGGCCGCGGCGATCGGCGGGCTGCTGGCCGCGACCGCCTTCTCGGTGACCCACAAGAACCAGTGCTCCCAGCCCTGCGGGGTCTGGGGCGGCTGGTCGGGGGTCAGCAGGTTCCCCCGCACAGGCTGCACCGCCCGTCCTGCCTGGACAGCAGGCGAACGGTGTAGGCATCCAGCGGGGGTTTCACCTTCTGGCGGCGTTGCGCCCAGTACCCGGCCAGGGCAGGGTCATCGGGTGATGCCCCGCCTTTGACCAGGGTGTGCCGCACGATCTCGGTCCAGGCTGGTTTGGGAAGGCAGGCGCCGGTATCGGGATCACCGAAGACCCACCTGTCGTTCCAGAAGCGTGTCGCTGGGCCCTGATGCCACGGTCATCGTTGTCCGCTCGCGGTGCGAGCGGCCACGCCGTCTACGGCGCCGAACCGCCAGCGCTCGCCCGCCTGGGCGCAGGGGAGGTCCGCCGCCTCGCCGGCGATGGCCCGTCCGCCTTCGAGACGACGAGATCGCGGGTTCGAAGCCCGCCACCCCGACACCGCCGCCCCGACACCGCCGCCCGACATGGCCCGGGGTTGGAGCCGACTTCGGTTACGCATGGAACGATCCTGCACAACTCGATCTATCGCTTCGATGATCAGGCCGCTGCGCCTCCGCCGGCTCCAGCGCGCGAACGAACACCTCAGGCTGCCGTGCCAGGACCACCTCCGCCGACAGCTTCCAGGCCCCAACGTGGCCGATCAAGCCGACACCATTACAGCGCCAACCTTTCGTGATGAGGCACTAGGTAGGTGACTGACCGGTAACCTGCTGGCGATGCGGCACGGGCCTGCGCTGGTGCCGGTCAGGCGCTGCCTGTCTGGTAGCGGCGTTGCTGCCAGATGCGGTCGTCGGGGCAGGTGACCTGATGGCAGCGCAGGGTGGCGATGGCGCTGGCCCCGTTGATGGTCCATCTCATGCCGGACTGCTTGAGGCGCTGGCCGATGACTGCCTTGCAGCCCGCCTCGACCACGGCAGAGCCGACGAACAGGCCGCGGGAGCGGAACCACTTGTAGCGCATGCGGGGGGCGTTGGTCTGGAAGTAGCCCAGCGCGGTGTCGAGCTCGTCTTTCTTGCTCCCGAGGAGGGGGTAGACGCGGGCGGCGGCGCTGATGCCGTCGATGTCGCCGTGGTCCAGGTCGTCCAGGCGGGCGGCGAGCCAGTCCTCGCGCTGGTCCCCGAGCATGAACTCCAGGAGGCTGGCGAGATCGTGCAGGTGCTCGCGGGCGTGCCAGATATCGACGATCTGGGTGGCCTCGGGGGACTTGCTGCTGGCGATGCCCCAGATCCAGGCGGCGCCGTCGCCGAGGATGGTGAACTGGCGCACGTGACGGGCGCCGCGGCGGATGCCCTCGGCCTCCACGAGCCCGGCGAACACGTGCGCGGGCTCGAAGGTGGCGATGTAGCTGGAGGAGTCCCGGTCCCGCACCGGGTATCCCTTGTCGTCGAGCTTGTCTTGGGTGAAGAACACGGCGAGCTTGACCTCGCGGGTGCGGGCGCGCCCGTCGGCGCCCTTGCCGTCCCGCCCGACGGTTTCCTTCGCGGTCACCGGGACGCCGCTGCCGTCGATGCAGGCGTACAGCTTGTCTGGCAGCGGCGAGGGCGGCAGCGGGACCAGCGTGCGGGCGGTGATCGCCTGGGCCCGGTCCCGGACGGCCGCGGCTGCGGCGGCACCGCTGGCCTCGGCGGAGCGCTCGACCCGCTTAGCGGTCAGGTGCACCCCGGCCATGGTCTCCAGCATCCGGGACGCCTTCGCGAACGGTCCGTGCGCCGCGGCCAGGTCGGTTATCGCGGCCAGCCCCGGCGACATCGACTGCCTGGCCAGGCCGAGCTGGGCATCCCTCGGCGCCAGCCCGTGCCCGCAGGCCGCGCAGTGGTACCAGGCCCGCGTGAGGGTGATCGGCCCGAGCACCGTGTCGATGACTTTCTCGCGGTAGGCGGTGAACTCAGCCTGGTGGCCCTGGCCGCACGGCACCCGCGGCCCGCGGTAGCCCGGGTCGGCAGCCAGCAGCTTCTCCAGCATGCCGCCGCCCAGCTTCAGCATCCTGGCGCGGATCACCGCCTCGGCCGCCTCCAGCCCGCCGTCGCAGCCCAGCGACCGGGCCGCCTCGGCGGCCAGCCGTCCTACCTCGGCGGACGCCTCCGCCGCGAGCGCGGCCTGGAGCCCCCCCGGAATTGCCTCATGTCACTGAGGTGATCTCAGCGAAATTGGATTATCCCGAGCGTGAGGTGAGATAGCTGCCAGGCGACGGGTTTCGTGGTCTGGGTCCTCGGTGTGGTGAGCCTTGCGCTGCCAGGTGGGCTGGTTGCCGGCCATGTCTTTGCGCAGCCGTCCGCGCAGAAGCTGGATGCGTTCTTTGGTGGACGGTACGGCCAGCCCGCTTTTCAGTGGTCTCGCGTCTTCGCGAGCATGCTGGTGACGATCGATGCCTGAATGGCCGCCAGGTGCAGGTCGGTGTCGTTCATCCACATGTTGGCCAGTTCGAGTGCCTGGATCACCACCGCTTTGGCGAAGCTGGTCTCGGAGAAGGCGAAGCGCTCGTTGAGGGCGACGCGGTAGGCGGCCTGCCAGGCAGGGTTGCCCCACATGTGGACGTAGAAGACCGCTGCCACGTTCTCGGGATGGTCG
>WNFC01011713.1_pt1 | contig 10018 bp, 10 predicted proteins | sample 5400541 | NCBI WGS metagenome assembly WNFC01 (sample SAMN13153342, study PRJNA577476) | soil metagenome | isolation source: 120 cm saprolite under Douglas fir tree site 2 hole 2 replicate 1 | place: USA:California | collected 2015-04-18 | reverse complement strand
ATGACGTGCGCCGTCGGTACCCGGATCTGCATGGCCGGGCGCTGGCGAAATGAGGCCCCCTCGACGTACGGATTCGTGACCGTCTCAGAGCTCACCTTGTAGCCGAGCAAGCGGAGGCGCTCCGCGTCTCGCTGGTACTCGCCGACGGTCCAGTACGCGCGCTCGACAGACTCCGGTCGGGGATTGCGATTCCTCAGCCGCCTCGCCGCCAGCGCGAGGAGCGCGTTCCTGAAAGGACCGCCAATATCGATGCTTCCTTGCATGGGTGACGAGCTTAGCGCTCGATACACTGGCGTTTCGTGGTTGCCGGCCCAGTCGACCAGGTGCGCACGCTGTACCGAACCCTGCTCGTCTTCGCCGCCTTTTCGCTTCTCATCCTCGTCGCCGGGCTGGTGGAGTTCGCCTACTTCGAGCCCCCCGGCCGGCACACAGGCCTCAAGGCCACGATCGTCGGGGTCTACCAGTACGACCCAGATCACATGGCGACCGTCGGCCCTGACCGCAACTCCTTCCCCCGCGCGGTTCAGTTCGCGGCCGTGGTCGACTGGTCGTCGCTGCCCAAGAACGTCGTCGTCGACGCGCGCTGGTACGACGGCTTCGGGAACGTCGTCGGCAGCGTCGGTCCCGGTACCCCTGACCAGCTCGCCGGCCAGACGATCGTCCTCGTCAAGGTCCCGCCGGGCTCCACCCACGACCTTCCCGGCGACTACATCTTCGTCGTCGAGCGCTATGAAGGCGGCCTGCCGGTCGAGGTGATCGGACGCCGGGTGGTCTTGGTGGAAAGGTAGTGAGCGCCCTCACCACGGCTCGGCGCGCGAATCCTCGTGCGCGCCGGCCTGCACGCTATGCGATCGCGATCGCGATCGCAGTTGTGCTCAGCCTCGTGCTGGTCGCGAGCTCGATCCTTAACTACGTCTACCTCGACACCGTCGCCGGCCGCACGTCGCTCTATGGACTGCTGGCCGTCGCTCTGATCGCGATGGGCACCTTCATCGGGGTGCGCGCCGCGGCCCGCGACCCAGCCGTGCGCCGGCGCGACTTCATCCGCGCGGCAGTGCTCCTGGGCCTCGCGGCACTGCTGTGGCTGCTGCTGATCGACGTCTTCATATTCACGGGCGCGGCGGGCCCCCAGGTGGCGGCGGTGTGCGCGCTCGCCTGCCTGCCCACGACCGCGTTCGGGCTGTGGGTCGTCCGCCGGATGGATCGCAACGAAAAAGAACCCTGGCGCCTCGTCCTGGTCGCGGCGGCGTGGGGCGCGGTCGTGGCCACGAGCCTCGTCATCTGGGCTGAGAGCCTCTGGCAGGACATCGCCATCCGCACGCTCGTCCCCGGGCCCGGCTTCGACGTCTCGACCGCGTTTTCCGCAGGCATCCTCGAAGAGCTGGCCAAGGGCTCCGCGGTAGTGCTGCTTTTCCTGGTCATGCGCAACGAGTTCGACGATGTGGTCGACGGGATCGTGTACGGAGCCGCGATCGGGCTCGGCTTCAACTTCATGGAGTCGGTGGCGTACATGACCAACCTGTATGCGATCTTCGCGCCCGACGGCGTAGGCGGATATGCGGCCGGGTTCCAGTGGTACGCGCGACAGGTGCTCGGCCTGTTCTTCGGACACGCCACCTACACGGCGTTCGTGGGCGCGGGAGTCGGCATCGCGCGCCAGCTGCCGACCACGCGCAAGAAGCTCATTGCGATCGCGGCCGGATTCATCGTCGCGATCGCCGCGCATTTCTCGTGGGACGCCTGGATAAACCTCTTCCCGATCGTCCAGAACAATTTCTTGATCCTGGAGATACACCTCCGCACCCTGATCATGACCGGCCCGTTCACCGCCGCCGTGGTCGCCCTTCTGCTGCTCGGACTGCACATCGAAAGCCAGGCGCTCGCGGATCAGTTCCGCAAGGAGGCCGCACTTGGCAGCGGGGCGATCATGCCTGAGGAGGTGCCGATTCTTATCAGCCCTTGGCGGCGCTTTCAGCAGCGCTTGCGCGCGCTGGGGCGCGGGGGCCTGCGAGCGTACATCCGCCTCGCCCGGCTACAGACCGCGCAGGTCGACCTCGCCATGGAGCGGTGGCACCGTGAACGCCGGGAAGTCGATAACCCGCTCGAGGCTGAGCAGGAGCTGCGGAGCCAGGTGATCTCGCTGCGAAAGCAGCTCGCCGCCTAGCTCACCTCGAGGCGGGCAGCCGGCCCCAGAACGCGCGGGCGAACGCGAGCACGAGGAGCATGGCGCCCGCCGACCAGGTGATCGCGGAAACGAGCGGATCGCTGAAGTCGGTGCCGCTAAGGACGGCGTGAAAGAAGGTGAGGGCGAAGGCGACGTAAGCGAGTCGATGCACCCACTTCCAGAGCTCGACCGACATGCGCCTCTTCAGATAAGACGTAACCGTGACGACCAGCAGCACGTCGACGGCCACCGTGCCGAGCCCGATGCCCAGGGTCCCGTAAGTGGAATGAAAAGGCAGCACGAGGTCGATCAGCGCAATCCGAGAGGTCCGGTCGAGCAGCAGCGCGGCGAGGTGCACAACCGCGAGCGGGATCCACAGCACCGTCGTGTATTCGTGCAGCGAGCGCAGCGCCCGGTTGCTGCCGAGCCAGTCGAGCACCGCTGTGCGCAGAGCGATGCCGGTCACCAGGGCCACCGCCAGGGCCGCATACGAGCCGAGACCGGCCACCCGCGACAGCACCCAGAAGAACTGGTCGATCGTCATCAGCTCAACCACCAGGCTTGCGCATGGGCCGCGCAGTACGCTGTGGCCAGCCCGGGCCCGAGCAGGAGGGCGGTCTTGGCGACCACCTCTGCGTCGCAACCCGTGGCGGCGACGACCGACACCTCTTCCAGCCCCGTCTGGGACGGGAGCCCGGTGCGCGGATCGATCAGGTGGTGAAGATCGCCCCACCTTCGCCGCCGCACGCTGCTGGTGGCGGCGCCCTGGTCGCGGAGCATCACCGTGACGCCGGCGAATCCGACCGGCCAGCCGTCGCCGTTCGGTCCTGGGCCGTTCGCCCTCAGGTCGCCGCCCAGATTCGCGAGCGCGTTGGATCCCAGCCGCGCGGCCAGGCGGTCGGCCATCCAGCCCTTGGCTATGCCCCCGAGATCGACGCCGCAGCCGAGCTCGAGCCGCGCACGCCCACGCTGCACGGAGAGGACGTCCGGAAGTCGCGGCGCGGGCCGCGCGTCCTCGAGCTTCGCCGTCGACGCACCCGCCGCCAGAGAGCGCGTGTAGCCGATCGCGAGCATCGAGGGCAGCACCGCCGCATTGACGAGTCCGGCGCTGAGCTCGTATGCGCGCAGCGCTTCCCAAAGCAGGGCTTCCATCTCGGCGCTGACGTCCACCCATGCGCCCTCAGCGCCGTTGAGCAGCGCCAGCTCGCTGCGGTCCGAGAATCGCGTGATGCGCGCGCACAGCTCGCGGACCCAGAACTCTCCCTGCAAAAGCTGCGAACGCGTCACACCCAGGCCGAACAGGCTGCAGCTCGTTCCGAGCGCCTCGAAATGGTGGGCTTCGACGGAGGACCTATGACGCATAGGTCGATGTCACCGGCTGGACGTCGCCCTTCCTGACGCCCGGCGTGATCGTCACCCCGCCCACCGACCCGCCCTGATGCGAGGCGAGCACGATCGGCTGAAGCGGGGCGGACGGATTCTTGAGATGAGCCGTGACGTACAGAACTGAAGCCAGGGTCGCGCCCAACGTGAGCGCGGTCGCCCCCAACTTCAGCAGGAACGGGCGCATGAAACCGCTACAGCGCCGCGACCGGCACTTTCAGAAACGGAATGCGATCGAACGACGCGCCGAGGATCTCGTTCGAGTCCGCGCCGAGGTGACCGCCCAGGATCTCCTGGTACACCGAGCGAAAGTCGACTGCGAACTTGAGGTTGCCGGTCGAGTCAAGGCTCGTCAGGCTCGGCTCGGCGCCGTAGAGCCCGCCCTTGACCGGGTCGCCGATGAGCAGCAGCGGCGCCGCCGCCCCGTGGTCCGTGCCGCCGCTCGCGTTCTCCTTGGGCCGCCGGCCGAACTCCGACCAGGTTGCGATCAGCACCTTGTCGGCTTTTCCGTGCGCGGCCAGGTCCTTGTAGAACGCGCTCACCGCCGAGTCCAGGTATCCCATCAGGTCGTCGTGGCGGTTGAGCTCGGTGTAGTGCGTGTCGAAACCGCCCAGCGTCACGTGCAGCAGCTTGACTCCGGTGCCTGTGACGATGAGCTCAGCGGCCAGCTGCAGGGCGGCTGCGAGCTGGTTCTTGGACGAATAGACGAGCTGGACCTTGTCGGAGTAGTCGGCCATCGGCTGATAGCTGGCCGACGACGTGCGCAGTGTGGCGATGGTGTCGTTCGCGGTGGCGATCGCCGTGTCGAAGAGAGCACCGTAGATGCCAGGCGTGCCCTTGTAAAGCGCGCCCACAGCCGCCTCGACCTCCGAGCCGCCGGTAAACCCGAACGTCTTCTGGTTCTGGATCACGGTCATCGTCGCCTGCAGGTCGCGCAGCGCGCCGGGGACATCGGTCGTCCCGCAGGCGCAGCCCGTCAGCGGGTGGCCGTTCGAGTCATAGGCCTTCGCGAGCGTGCGGCCAAGCCAGCCGTCGACCTGCCGGCGCGTGGGATCGCCGGTCTCCCAGATGCGGATCGACTCGAAGTGCGAGAAGGTCGGGTTGGGGTAGCCGACGCCCTGCACCATGGCGACCTTGCCCTGGTCCCACAGGCTCTTGATCCCGCCCAGGTTGTGGTTGAGGCCGAAATCGTTGGTCAGCGGCAGCGCCTGCGACACCATCGGGCCGGCCAGCTTGGGTCGGAGATCGTGCAGCGTCGGGTCCGTGAGCGGAACCAGCGTGCGCAGGCCGTCGTTGCCGCCCGCGAGCTGGATCATCACCAGCACGTTGTCGTTCGCGATGCCGTTCTGCTTGGCCGCGAAGACAGCGCGGGCGAAGGCATCGGGGACGGCGGCGTAGCCCGCGGCCAGCCCGGCCGCGCCGGCTCCGAACACGAGGCCGGCCCTCAGGAAGTCCCGACGCTTGAGCTGGTTGATCCCGATCTCTTGTTTCATGTCACGTGCACCTACTTGAGCTGAAATTCCGGAGACGCCAGGGTGACGAACCATCGCGTCCGCTCGTCGGGCGCCTGGTTCAAGAGATTCGCGGTCTGTGGCCCGACCACTCCGTCGAGATGCGTTTGGGCCGCGTCGGTCGCGGACGGGAGCGAGCCCTTCGTCTGAGCCAGGGCCAGGGTGACGAAGTTGACCCGCTCGACGACTGTGTTGGAGGAGATCCACGCCGCGTTGTTGGGCCAGCCGTTGACGTCGGGCGGATCGAAAAGGCTCTGACCCATTCCCGAACCGGCCGCGACGACAAGCTTCGAGAGGCTGGTCGCGCCCAGCGCCCGCGCGCCATGCACCATGAACTCGATCGGCGACTTCAACAGCGCTCGATAGCTCGCGCCGGCCGTGAACTCCGGGCTGGTGAAGACGGCGCGCATCAGCGTCTTCATGTCGTACTGGCTGCGCCGGAATATGTCTCCCAACCGGGCCACGTATGAAGACGATGGCGAGCTCGTGACGAAATGCTGGGCGACCTTCGCGGCGATGAAGGGCGCGGTCGCCTTCTGCGCCAGGATGGCGTCAAGGACGCCCTGAGTGTCGAGGGGACCGGTGTGACCGAGGTACGTGACCGTCCCCTTGTATGCGCGTTTCGCGTTGAAGATCCCTGACCGCTGGGTGCTGTAGACCGGCAGCTTCTGGGTGACCATCTTGGCCTTGTCGATAGTGACCGTCGCGGTCGAGTCTGGCGGTGGTTGCTGCCAGCCGGCCAGGGCCTTGGCGCTCGACCGCACGTCGTCTTCGGTGAAATTCCCGGCACCCATCGTGAAGAGCTCCATAAGCTCCCTCGAGTAGTTCTCGTTCGGGCTCTGGCCGGTTGAGGTGGCGAGGTCGAGGTAGCGGAGCATGGCGGGGTCCGTGGTGACGTCCATGAGCATCGACCGCAGATTGGTCATGCCCATACGCCGCCATGTGAGGTTCTGCCAGTACATGAACGTGTTGTTTGCGGTCTTGCGGTAATCGCTTGTGAAATGCCCGTGCCAGAACAGGGTCATGCGCTCGGCGAACGGCGTCGGCGAGGTGAGCATGTGGCCGACCCACCACTGCTGGAGCTCCGGGACGCCGAACCTGCCACCGGGCGTGAGAGCCGCGGCCAGCACCGGCGGTTCCGCGGGCTTGGTCTCGAGCAGCCGGTCGACCGTCTTGCTGTATCCGTCGGACAGAGCCGCGTCGAGCTGGGCCTGGGTGTACCCGAAGCTGGTTCGCCGCAGCAGCTGCATCACCCGCGCCGACTCGCGGCCGAGCGGCGAGACCCAGTCCGTGCCCGAGGCGGCACCGGAATGGGAGAGGTTCTGGATCGTCCCACCCAAAAGTCGGACGGCGCCCACGCCGACGCCGGTCGCGACCGCGGCGGCCAGGGCCTGGCGGCGGGTGATTCCTTTGCGAACGGGAGGGGCCGCCTCAGCGAGTGGTTCTGGAGCCCTCAGTGCCATGGCCCCAATTCAATCCTTGTCGGCTCGGTCTGGCATCAGCCAGATGTGAAGAATTCGTAAGCACCGATGAATAGCGAAGCCGCCAACGCCCCTCGATGCCAGGACCGTCCGGGCAGCTACGAGGCGTGGTACGTGACGGTCTCCGACCCCCCCTCGCGGCGCGGCTTCTGGCTCCGCTACACCACGATGAATCCTGCGTCTGGCACGGCCGCCGAAGCACACTCGGCCCTCTGGGCGTTTGCATTCGATCGCGACCACCCCGAGACGAACTGGGGCGGAAAGGTGACCTACCCGCTGGGCGCGCTGCGTATCTCCCGCCGGCCCTTCGGTCTGCGCCTCGAGGGCGCGGCCCTGGATCGCGACGGCTCCGCGGGCCAGATCCACAACGAGCACGGCAGCGCGACGTGGGACCTGCGGTGGGAGTCGCGCGAGCCACCGTTTCCCTTCCTGCGCCCGCGCTGGCAGGCACTCTCGTCGGTTGCGAACATTGGAGCGCAGCCGGCGCTCAGCGTTTCCGGCACGGTCGAGTTGAACGGCCGCGTACACCGCCTCGACGCTGCGCCAGGCGGACAGCAGCACACATGGGGTTCGGCTCACGCGCTGGCGTGGAACTGGGGTTTTGCGTCAGGCGCTGATTTCTGGGTGGACGGCGCCACGTCCCGAGTGCGGTCTCGGTTCGGCCGCGTGATCGTTGGCACCGCGGTCGGAGCGCACGCGGGCGCTCACACGTTCATGTTCAACGGTCCGGTTCAAGTGCTTCGCAATCGCGGCCCGATCTCACCCGACGGGTGGCGAGCGACGGCACGACTTGGCGACCGCACTCTTGCGGTGGTGATCAAGCCTCGCCTCGAAGACCTGATCGGGGTCACCTATGACGATCCGCGAGGCGGTTCTCGCTACTGCTACCACACGGAGGTGGCCGACCTCGATCTCCGCCTGACGCGCGGATCCGAATTGCTCGCGCACGTCAACCGGCCTGCTTCCGCCGCCTTCGAGTACGCCTCGGAGACGCCGCTGGCGGGCGTCCCGCTGACGACCTAGCTCAGCTCGGCCGCGAGGTGCCGGGCGTTGCGCGCGGCCAGCGCCATGATCGTGATCTGCGGGTTCACGTACGTCGAGCCCGGCAGGATGCTGGCGTCGCTGATGACCAGCCCGGCCAGGTCGTGCGCGCGTCCGAATTCGTCGACCACCGACGACCGCGTGTCCTTGCCCATGCGACAGGTCCCCATCGGGTGGTAGGCGGAGAGCTTGAGGTCGGCCGAGGTCCATTTGCCCTCTGTGATCCATGACAGCTCTTCGCGCTTGCGCACGGCCGGCAAGCCGGGCAGCAGCGTGTGCACCTCCTCCGCGCCCGCGGCCAGGTAGATCTCGGATGTGAGCCGGATGCCCTCGAGGGTCTTGCGCAGATCGTCTGGGCTCAGGTTGTAAGTGATGAGCAGGCCTCCACCGGGCGTCGCGCGCACACGGCCGGTGCCGCTGTCCGAGATGATCAGGCCCGCGGCCGCGGTCTGTCGGTAGCGAGCGAGGAAGTCCTTGAGGTCGCTGCCCTTGCCGCCGACCCCGCCGGCGCTGTAGCCGACGCCCGGCGGTGGGTACGTCGCCTCGACCAGGATGCCGTCGCGCAACTTCTCGTCCACGTAGTAGCTCTGCATCACGCCTTTCCACGCTTGCAGGTCGTGATCGAATACGCCGAGCACGCCGCAGCCCGGATGGACACGAAGGTTGCGACCGACTTGCCGGCTGGAGTTGGCGAGGCCCTGCCGCAGGAGCATGGCGGGCGTATAGACCGCGCCGGCGGCGAGCACGACCCTCCGCGCGCGCACCTCGAATCGCGCGTCGCGCTGGACCGCGCCGGTCTCCGCATCGACGATCGAACCCCGCACCCCAACCGCGCGCCCGCCGTCAACCACCAGGCCATCGACGCGACAGCCGCTGATGATCTGCGCGCCGGCTCGCGCCGCCAGCGGCAGGTAGGTGACATGCATGCCGAGCTTGGCGTCGAGCGGACAGCCAAACGCGCATACGCCTGAGCCATGGCAGCCACGAGCGTTGCGCCGGATCGGGCCACCGCTGTAGCCGAGCTCGCGGCGCCCCCTGTCCATGACCTCGCCGTTGGCGCCCATGATGTCGTCGCCGACCGGGGCGACGCTCAACGTCTTCTCCACGTCTTCGAACACCGGCTCGAGCTCGGCACGATCCATGCCCCATGCGTCGAGCACGAAGTCAGGGGTCCGAAAACAGGTACCTGAGTTGATCAGCGTCGACCCGCCCACGCCGCGCCCGATCGGCAGCGAGATGGTCGGCACGCCGATCGTGAACGTCAAGCCGTTGCCGCGATAGAACCGCCGAAGGCGCTCCGGCGGCGAGCCCGTGAAATCGCGCCGGTCGAAATGCTCGCCCTCTTCGAGGACGATGACCTTCAGGCCCGACTCCGCCAGCTCCATGGCGGCCACCGCGCCGCCGGCGCCGCTGCCGACGACAACCACGTCTGCGGTGTCGTAGAAGCCCTGGTCAGGTTGCATGACCTTGAGCTCGACTACGCCCGGGTCGCGCTCGACCTTTTTGTAGGGCTGGGCGTCATATCCGATGAGCGGCTTGATGCGGTCGTCAGAGCAGAAGAACATGAGAATCAGCGCCTTGAGCGCGATGAGCGTTTCGCGGCGCTGGCGGATCTTCGATTTCTCGCAGTCCATGAGATAGGCCTCGCGCGCAGCCGGTCCCAGCATCCGAAACGGCCGCGCGTGACGGCTGGCGATGGACGATAGGTTGAAGGCGGTCAGCATGAGGTCGACCGTGCGGCGGGTCCCGGGTGCGCACCGGTCCAGGTACGAATCGAGCTGCCCGGCAACGTTCACGTCGCGTGCCCCCGGCTCGAGCGCGCCGCCATGCGGCAGGATCGAATCGGCCAGCGCCGCCAGAGTCGCCCGCCGGGCGGCAGTCAAAGGCATGCCGTGCGATTATGGCCCCGCCATGGCGACGAAGCGCTTGCGGCTGCTGCTCCGGATCTGGACGGTGATCTTCTTGCTGGGCGCCGTCGACTTCTTCGTCTTCCCTTACCTCATGCACCAGGTCACAGCGCTCAACGGCGGCCAGGATTTCTGGCTGACGCTGGCCGTGCCCTACATGATCCTGGTGGCCGCGCTCTCCTGGATCGCGCAGCGGGGCACGCGCATCCAGGCCCAGCCGGTGCAGTTCCTCCTGCTCGCAAAGGCCGCCAGCTCGCTCACCTCGCTGGCTCTTTTCCTGCTCGGTGGCTTCGCTTACCCATTCCTCGCCAACTTCGTGGTCGACGGCGCCATCGTCTTGATCACCTACTGGTTCTACCGCGCGGCACGCTCGGAGCTGGCTTTTCCCGCTCAATAGCTGGCAACTGCTAGGATTTCCAAAGAAATGCCTAGCTATCGGCTGAGCCAGGCGGCCAAGATGCTCGGGGTCAGCCCCGACACCGTGCGCCGGATGGTGGACGACGGGCGGCTGCGGGCGGCGCGCAGCTCGGG
>WNFC01011100.1_pt1 | contig 10018 bp, 8 predicted proteins | sample 5400541 | NCBI WGS metagenome assembly WNFC01 (sample SAMN13153342, study PRJNA577476) | soil metagenome | isolation source: 120 cm saprolite under Douglas fir tree site 2 hole 2 replicate 1 | place: USA:California | collected 2015-04-18 | reverse complement strand
TCGCGTTGGCAAGCTCCTCCGAGAGGCCGAGGCGACCCATCGGAACCTCCGTCACCAGAGCCGCCTTGTTCTCCGGCGTGCCGGTAAAACGGTTCAACATGCCAGTGTCCGTAGGACCCGGCGCCACGGCGTTCACACGGATTCCCGACTTGGCGGTCTCGAGCGCCACCGACTTGGTGATGCCTTCGACGGCGTGCTTGCTGCCGACATAGATGGAGGCTCCCGCCGCAGCCTCGTGCCCGTAGGTCGAGGAGATGTTGATAATGCTACCGCTGCCCTGTCCTTGCATGACGCGCACTTCGTGCTTCATGCTCAGGATCACGCCGAGAACATTGGTGTCGAACGTTGCGGCATAGCTTGCCGCGGTCTGGTCCGTGATCGGGCCAGCCTGGCCTTCGGTGCCGGCATTGTTGACCGCGACATCGAGACGGCCAAACCGTGCGACGGTCTGGTCGACCAGAGCGCGGACGTCATCCTCCTTGCGGACGTCGGCGTTGATGAACTCGGCCTCCGAACCGAAAGAACGCAGCTCCTTGACGAGCGCCTTGCCGGCCTCATCGCGCCGACCGGCAACGACCACCTTTGCGCCCTTCTTGGCGAAGGCGACGGCGGCGGCGCGCCCGATGCCGCTCAAGGCGCCGGTGATCAAGACTACTGGGTTGCTCATTCTACGTTCCTTTGTTACGTCGCCGACTTTCCGCCGTCGACCGAGAGCACCTGACCGGTGGTGAAGGACGACCGGCTCGAAGCGAGGAAGACGATCGCGTTGGCGATCTCGACAGGCTCGCCGACACGCTGGAGCGGAACACCCGCCACAAGGCCGGCCTTGCGTTCGGCGCTGCCGGTAAAGCGGTCGAGCATCGCAGTTTCGGTCGGTCCTGGTGCCACCGCGTTGACCCGCACGCCCGACCCGGCCGCCTCGAGCGCCGCCGACTTCGTGAGCCCCTCGACGGCGTGCTTGCTTGCCGAATAGACCGACGCGCCACGAGCACCGAGGTGACCGTAAGTCGATGAGATATTGATGATGCTGCCGCTGCCCTGCGGCTCCATCACGCGCAGCTCGTGCTTCATGCTGAGCAGGGTGCCGAGCACATTGGTATCGAAGGTCGCGGCGTAGCTGTCGGCCGACTGCTCGGTGACCGGGCCAAGCTGGCCTTCCGTGCCGGCGGTATTAACGGCCGCATCCAGCCGTCCAAAGAGTTCGACGGTGCGATCGACCAACGCGAGCACGTCATCCTCGTGGCGCACGTCGGCGCGGATGAATTCCGCTTCGGTGCCGAGCCCGCGCAGTTCGGCGGCTAACGCCTGCCCCGCTTCCTCGCGGCGACCGGAAACGACAATGCGGCTGCCTTCCGCCGCGAAAGCGAGCGCCGCCGCACGACCGATGCCGGTCAACGCGCCGGTGATCAAAACGACGGGATATTTCATGGTGATACTCCATCGGCCCGCCTGCGGCCTTCACTGTGCGGAGGCCGGGGTTTCTGCGGCGCCTTCGGGAGAGGATTTAGGTTTGCCTCGCATCGATGAAAAAGACTTTGTAAGCTGGGGGGCATGCCTTGGAGATATGGAACGCGGCATGGAGCTGCGGCACCTGCGTTATTTCGTTGCGGTCGCCGAGGAGGGCAGCGTCACCCTCGCGGCCGAGCGCCGGCTGCACACCGCGCAACCTTCCCTCAGTCGGCAGATACGCGATCTAGAAACGGAAGTCGGCGCTCCGCTCCTCGTTCGCAGCGTTCACGGCATCGAGTTGACGGCGGCCGGTCGGGCATTTCTCGATCATGCACGGCTGGCACTGTCTCAGGTCGAGGCGGCCGGCGAAGCGGCGCGCCGAGCCGCTCAGCCCGCCAAGGCGTCATTCGTCATGGGCTTTCTGACCGGAACCGAGATGGATTGGTTCACCGAAGCCGTGCGGCTGCTTCGCGACGAGTTGCCGAGCATCGAGGTGATCCTCGTCAGTCAGACATCGCCTGAACTCGCGAGCGCTCTCCTGCGGGGTAAGGTCGATGTTGCCTTTCTTCGGCCCGAGCCGGAGATGCCCGACTTGGCGTTCAAACACCTGACGAGCGAGCCGCTCCTTGTCATTCTGCCAAGCGACCACCGTCTCGCCGCACTGGAAGCGATCAGCCCGCGAGATCTCGAGGGTGAGACGTTCGTAAATGTATCGAGCACCGCTCCCACGCTGCGGGTGGTCATTGATAATTATCTAAGCAATTCGGGTGTCAGCATCGCCACGGCCCATGAGGCAGCAAGTCTCTCCATGGCCGTATCATTGATAGCCTCGACACGGGGCGTCGCCCTGTTGCCGGTTTACGCGCTGAATTTGCTGCCCCGATCGGTTATCAGTCGTCCATTGGCGGGCATTGCTCCAACAATTGACTTGGTCCTGGGCTACCACAAGGCCAACACTTCTCCGCTTCTCAAGCTCTTTCTCTCAAGGACGGACGATCTGATCGCGCGAGTGTCGGAGAGGTCCGGCGGGTCGTCCGTGCCGCCCCTTGGCGGCCGGACGCTTCGACGCTGACTTCCGCAAGGCCGGCACTTTCGCTTCGGAGGCTGCCAAGAGCGGAAAGGCGACCCCGCGGGTTGACCTTCCACGAATGCTGACCTTCCACGAATGCGTCGCCGGCGAGAACCCGGCGCCTCTCCTGCTCAAAGCAACCATTAAGCGGATAACCGTCGTCCCCATCGCGCTCCAGGTTTATGGCGCTCAACCCTTGGGCTGCGGCAATATAACAGATTGTATCGATAAATAACGCTCTGTAAACGGATCGTAACTGATCGGTTACAGAGCTGACCAGCGCGATGCATCTATTTAAGGTTACATCCCGGACTGGCAATTTCCGTTATTGGTTCTACGGAGTCGTGCCGGTTTTGGCGATTCTGACTGGAATGGTACAGAATGCCAAGGCCGATCCGCGGATCGACCAGGGCACTGTCCCTGCCGTAGCACAGCAGGTCGCCGCGCTCCACAAGGCCCCCGATGGGACCGTCGAGCAGCAGGGCATCGCATCCTGGTACGGACGTCACTGGCGCGGCCGAAAGACCGCGAGCGGGGCGCGCTTCGACGAGCGGCTGTTGACCGCCGCCAGCCTGGCGCTGCCCTTGGCCACCCGCGCCCGCGTAACCAATCTGCAAAACGGCCGGTCGGTGGACGTGCTGGTCAACGATCGCGGGCCCTATGCCAGCGACCGGGTCATGGACCTGTCGCAGAAGGCCGCGGTGGCCCTCGGAATGACCCATTCGGGGCTGACCCAGGTGGTGATCCGGGCACAGATCGGGCCGAGCCCAATCAGAGGCTAGCCGCCGGCCGCGATTTCCTCATAGAGCGCCGCGTAGCGCGGCACCACCCGATCGAGATCGTAGTGCTCGACGATGCGGGCGCGCGCCCGCTCGCCGAGCGCCTGGCGGCCGGCGGGACCGAGCGCGACGAGCCGCTCCCAGCCGGCGGCAAGCGCGGCCGGATCGCGCGGCGGCACGACGATGCCGGTGTCGCCGATGACGAGCGACGCGTCGCCGCTGTCGGTCGCGACGCAGGGAATGCCGCACGACATCGCTTCGCCGAGCACCATCGGCAGAGCCTCGCCGAAGGCCGACGACAGGGTAACGATGTCGAAGGCGGGATAAAGGCGCTCCAGATCGCGCCGCTCGCCGAGCCGCAACACCCGATCGCCCAGCCCGGGAGCCCCGATCATGCCGGTGAGCGCCGGGTTGGCCTCCTCGGTGCCGGCACCGGCCAGCACAAACAGCGCCTCCGGGCGGGCCGGCGCTAATCGGGCTGCCGCGGCGAGAAAATTGCCGTGGTCCTTCATCGGGTGATAGCGCGCCGGCAGCAGGATCGCGACCGTATCGTCGGCGATGCCGAGCGTGGCGCGGCCATGCCGCCGCGCCTCGGCATCGGGGCGCAGTGCCGCCGTGTCGAAGGCGTTCGGCAGATGCTCCCAGCGCCGCGGGCGATAGCCGATCCCCTCGTGAAAACGCTGACCGACCCGCGATACGGTTACGATCGCATCGGGGCTCGCCGAGAACCAGGCGAGCAGCCGGCGCACCACCGGGGTGTCGATCGTCTCGGTGCCCTGCAACCCCCACACCAGATGCGGGACCAGGCCGAGCCGCCGCACGAGCAGGCCGAGCAGGTCGGCATGGTAGAGCCAGGTCTGCAGGACGGCCGGGCGAAACTCGCGCAGGATCCGGGCGAGCCTCGCGATGCCGCGCGGGTCCGGCACGCCGCGGCGAATGCCGAGGCTGCGCAGCGGCACCCCGGCGCTCTCGATCAGCGGACCCATCGTGCCCGGCCCGGTCATGCTGACCACCACCGGGCGGAGCCGCGCACGATCGGCGCGGCTGACCAGATGCAGCAGCATCCGCTCGGCACCGCCGGTTTCGAGCCCGGTGATCAAGTGCAAGATGGTCAGCATAAAGGACCAGGCGCGATGGGGTTGATCTCGGGCTTTGTCGGAGTGCTGCGGAGGGCGCCATCTGGCCGTAGCACTACGGCGGCGGGTAGTGTCTCAGTTTGGCCGCCCTTGACAGGGCTGTCGCGCCGGTCCCTCCATTCCCTGCGTCAGTCAGCGGCGGTCCGATAAATGACGATTTTGCAGACGTTACGCCTGAGGCTCGTTCCATACCGCCAAGCGGATGTCGATAGCCTCTACGGAATCATGCGAGATCATCGCGTCATGCAGCACATCGGCAACGGCCCCATGTCGCGAGATGAAGTGAATCAGCTTGTAGATCGCGTCGAGAAACGCTGGCAAGACATTGGTATGGGATGGTGGACGATCAGGTTGAAAATGGATGATCGAGTCATTGGCCAAATTTGCCTGCAACCTTTGTCCGAGCTTCCCGAGATCGGAGTCGGATACGCTCTAGAGCCGAGTTCTTGGGGACGTGGCTTCGCAGAAGAGGCTCTAAACAGCGTGCTTCGATACGCCTGGCAGGACAAGCATCTGAAAAGCGTCGTGGCGCTGGTCAGGCCCGAGAATTTTTACTCGATTAATTTGCTCAATCGGTGCGGATTTACCTTTGAAGCTTCCCTGCCGCTCCGAAATAAAGCTTTGCATCTTCACCGGCTCACGTTTTGACCACCTCCCATGTTCGTCCGCCTAGGATCAGAACGGATCACCTCGGGATTTCAAACTGAGACACTACCCGGCGGCGCCACAACTGGACAGTTCGCGAGGCGCGGTGCTATACGGCAGCACTGCCCGAATATTGAGAGTTCGGCAAGGCGTAAACACAAAAACTGGTAGTAGTCTGTGCCACTCCGCGCTGCGATAGCACGCGACGCACGGGCCCAACATCAACCGATGCGGTCGGGGGGACATGGTTTCTATCGCGAGTACCGAGATCGAATCCGAGGTGGAATGGCCGGCGCCGGCGAGCAACGCCGCACTCGCCTGGCACGATCTCGCGAGCGGCTTTGCCAAGACATGGATGTGGTGGGCGCTGGCCTTGCAGGACATCAGGTTGCGCTATCGCGGCTCGGTACTGGGCCCGTTCTGGCTGACCATCACCACCCTCGTGATGGTCGTCGCGATGGGGCTGCTCTATTCCCAGCTGTTCCGCATGGAAATCCGCACCTATCTGCCGTTTCTGACGCTCGGCCTGATTACGTGGCAATGGCTGTCGGCGACGATCACCGAGGGATGCGACATCTTTGTGCGCGAGGCCGCCGTCATCCAGCAGGTGCCGATCCCATTCTCGATCCAGGCCTATCGCAACGTCTCCCGCAACTTCGTCGTGCTCGCCCACAATCTCGTCATCGTGCCGATCGGCTTGGTGGCGTTCGCCATGCCGCTCGATTGGTATGTCTTGCAGATCATTCCGGGATTTGTGCTGCTGGCGATCAACGGCGTGTGGATCAGCATTCTGCTTGGCCTGGTCAGCACTCGCTTCCGCGACGTGCCGCCGATCGTGGCCAACTTTCTGCAAGTCCTGTTCTTCATGACGCCGATCATCTGGCCGGCCGAGATGCTCGGCCGGTGGCAGGCGATCGCCACCTACAACCCGCTATTCGCGGCGGTCGACGTCGTGCGGGCGCCGCTGCTCGGGGTGGCGACCGCCGAGACCTCCTGGATCATCCTGTTGGTCATGACAATTCTCGGCTGCGGCATCACCTTTGCCGTGTTCGCCCGCTTTCGTAGCCGCATCGCCTATTGGATCTGAGCGATGACGGCATCGCTTCGCCTGCGCGACGTCTCGGTCGACTTCCCGATTTATTCGGGCGGCAGCCGGTCGCTCAAAAAGGTGCTGTTCAACCGCACGACGCAGGGCAATCTCGCGCGCGACGCGCGCGACCGCATCACTGTCCAGGCGTTGAGCGACGTCACTCTCGACATCGCCAATGGCGACCGTCTTGCCATAATCGGCGCCAACGGCGCCGGCAAGAGCACCTTGCTCAAGGTACTCGCCGGGATCTACACCCCGACCCGCGGACATATGCATGCCAGCGGGCGGATCTCGGCCTTGCTCACGCCCTCGATCGGCCTCAATCCGGACGCCACTGGGCGGGAAAACGTCATCACCCGCGGCATGTTCATGGATGTGCATCCGCGCGAGATGCGCGCCCGGATCGACGAGATCGCCGATTTCACCGAACTCGGCTACTACATGGATATGCCGGTGCGCACCTATTCCTCGGGCATGATGGTCCGGCTGTGCTTTGCGGTCGCGACCTCGGTCAGGCCGCAGATCCTGCTGATGGATGAGTGGATCGGGGCAGGCGATGCCGCCTTCTTCGCGAAGGCGCAGCAGCGCATGGAGGAGTTCCTGTCCGGCACGAGCATTCTTACGCTGGCCTCGCACTCGCTGCCGCTCTTGCAGGAATGGTGCAACCGCGCGGTGCTGCTCGATCATGGCCGGATCGCCGCGATGGGCAGCGTCGAGGAGGTGGCGGCGTTCTACGCGCACAGCATCGCCTGACGGGGCGAAGCGTGCCGCCAGCAGCCGCGCCGGCCGGCCGGCCGCTGCATGTTGCCGCCTTCACCGGCGGTCTGGCGGTCGCCCCGGCGCGGTTCCGCGTCCGGCAATACATCGCCCCCTTGGCGCAGCTCGGCATCGCGGTGCATGAACACTGGCCGAGGCTCGGCGCCTTCCCGCCGCGCCAACGGTCGCTGCGGCCCGCCTGGCTGGCCGGCACACTGGCCGAGCGGCTGCCTCAGCTGGCCGCCGGCTGGCGCGCCGATGTCACGCTGTTGCAGCGCGAGATGGTCTCGACCCTGCCGACCCTCGAAGGATGGACGCGGCGGCCGCGCCTCGTCGACATCGACGACGCGGTCCACCTCTATCGCGGCGGTTGGGCGGCGCAGCGGCTGGCTCGGCTGGCCGATCTGGTCGTCGTCGGCAACAGCTGGCTCGCGGAAATCTGGGGCTGCTGGAACCCGGCAATCGAAATTCTGCCGACGCCGGTGGACACCGACCATTACTTCGTCCGCGCGCCGCCGGAGCGGCCGACGATCGGCTGGATCGGCAGCGCCGGGAACCTGCGGTATCTGGCGATGATCGCGCCGGCGCTGGAGCGGGTGGTCGGGCGCTTTCCCGAGACCCGCATCGCGGTCTGCTGCGACCGGCCGCCCGACTTGCCAGGTCTGCCGGTGGATTACCTGCCGTGGTCGGCCGCGGGCGAGGCGGATTTCCTCGCCGCGATCACGATCGGCGTCATGCCGCTCGCCGACGGACCGTGGGAGCGCGGCAAATGCAGCTTCAAGATGCTGCAATACATGGCCGCCGGGCGGCCCTGCGTCGCCTCGCCGGTCGGCATGAACCAGCAGCTGCTGCGCGAGGCGGAGATCGGCTGCGCGGCGGCGACGATCGAGGAATGGTCCGAGGCATTGTCGGGATTGATCGCCGACCGCGCGGCGGCGGAGCGGATGGGCATGGCCGGGCGGGACTTGGCGGTGGCGCGCTACAGCGTCGCGGCGCTCGCGCCGCGGCTCGCCGCTCTGCTGCAACGGCTCGTATGACCCTCGGCATCGCGCGCCGTCTGCGCGCCGTGTTGCGGCAGGCGCGCGCTGCTATGCGGCTCGCCGGGATCGCCCTCGACCGGCGCCGTGAACTCGGCTGGCGCGAGGTCGCCGCCCACGCCAAGCAGCGGCTTTCCGGGCGGTCTCCAGGGCGCGACGCGGCATCTGACGCGGCGGCGCACGCTGCCCCGCCCCCGCCCGGGAGCCATTTCGACGCGATCTACGCGATCGGCTATTGGCCCGGCGAACCGAAGCGCTACCGCGTGTTCAACATCGCCGAAGGGCTGCGCGAGACCGGCTACGCCGTCCATATCCTGCCGTTCGACCGGCTCGACGATATCCGCCGCTATCGCTGGACGGCGCACGCCCTGATGCTGTTCCGCGCGGAATACGATCCGCTCGTCGGCATCGGCGGTGTGCGGCGCTACGCCCGCGCGAGCGGCATGCGGGTCGTCTACGACATCGACGACCTGGTGTTCGATCCGGGCATTGCGCATCGCATCGACGGGCTGCGCGAGATGGGCACCCATCAGCGGCGCCGCTTTATCGCGGCGATCGCCCGGCAGCGCCGGCTGCTGCTGGCCTGTGATCTCGCCACCGTCAGCACCATGCCGCTCGCCCGCGCCATCGCGGCGCTGGGCCGGCCCAGCACGGTCATCCCGAATTCGCTCAATCGCGAGCAGCTGCGCATCGGCGAACAGCTCGCCACAGCCGGGCGACCCGCCGACGGCGTCGTGCGGATCGGCTATTTCAGCGGCACCCGCACCCACCAGCGCGACTTCGCCGCCTGCGAAGAGGCCCTGCTCGAGGTCATGGAACGGCACCGCGAGACGCGGTTTCGCCTGGTCGGCTATCTCGATCTCGGGCCGCAATGGGAACGCCACCGCGACCGGGTCGAACGGATCGGTTTCCTGCCGCCGCCCGAGCTGTTGCGGGCGATCGCCGAGACCGACATCAACCTGGCCCCGCTCGAACCCGGCAACCCGTTTTGCGAAGCCAAGAGCGAATTGAAGTTTTTCGAGGCGGCGATCGTCGGCGTGCCGACCATCGCGGCGGCGACCGAACCCTTCGCCGCGGCGATCGAGGACGGGGTCAGCGGCCTCCTCGTCAGCGACGCGCAGGGATGGCGCCGCGCGCTCGACCTGCTGGTGACCTCGGAAGACCGGCGCCGGGCAATGGGCGCAGCGGCAAAACAGCGCGCCCTCGCCCGCTTCAGCCCGGCCGTCGTGACACCCCTTGCCGTCAGCGCGCTGGGCTTGCGGGCGCTCTCCAGCGGCGATAATACCGGGATATTGCGGCCAGCCTGACCGGATACAGCGCCGGGCGTTGGCAGACATGCGCCGCGAATGGGTGGAACCGCGCGCGCCAAGCACCTTATGATGAAGCGCAGCAACGGGTGACGCGTGGTCGAACGGTTGAACTCATCGCTATCGGCAAGCCGGGCGGGCGGCCGCGCTCTCGATGCGGCGATCACCGCATTGCGCCGCGGCGAGCCGGTGCTGCTCGCCGGCGATCACGACGCCGTGCTCGCCCTCGCCGCCGAATTCGTCAACGAGGACAATCTGCGCCGCTTGCGCGACGTCTCGGCGCGGCCGTTGCGTGTCGTCTTGACCCGCCGCCGTGCCGTGGCATTGGGCCTGGCGAGGCGCGACGCCCTTTCCGGCGCTGTATCGATCGCGCTTGCGCCGGAGCTGCCCGCCACGGTAATCCGCAACCTCGCCGATCCGGCCGCCTCGCTCGGCGCCGAGCCGCCGGGCCTCGGACCCGAGCCGGTTGCGGCCGCGGGCGGCGAACTCGCGGCGGTCGCACTCGCCAAGCTCGCCGCGCTGTTGCCGGCCGCACTGGTATTGCCGCTGGCCGCGGCCGAGGCGGCATTGGCGCGGCGGCGTACCGATTTCGCGGTGGTCGAGACCGCCGAGGTGCTGACCCGCCGGGCCGCGATGGCCGGCCTGACCCAGGTCGCCGAGGCCCGCGTACCGCTGGCTGAGGCCGAGGACGCCAGGCTCATCGCCTTCCGTCCGGGCGATGGCGGCACCGAGCATCTGGCGATCCTGATC
>WNFC01011097.1_pt1 | contig 10018 bp, 9 predicted proteins | sample 5400541 | NCBI WGS metagenome assembly WNFC01 (sample SAMN13153342, study PRJNA577476) | soil metagenome | isolation source: 120 cm saprolite under Douglas fir tree site 2 hole 2 replicate 1 | place: USA:California | collected 2015-04-18 | reverse complement strand
GCGGTCGCACACTCATTCAAACCTTCACACCGGACTTCATTTGCTACAATAAGATCATTCTTGAACTCAAAGCCGTGGCCGCTCTGGTGGACGAGCACCGGGCACAACTTCTGAATTATCTCAGCGCAACGCGCTGCGAACTGGCCTGCTCGTAAACTTCGGTCACTACCCAAAACTCGAGTACGATCGCCTTGCCAGGAAAAAATTGGAGTATGTAGATGTTTATCTCTGAAATTTTCGCGTCTTTTCGCGCCTTTCGTCGGCAAAACAAGTGAGTTTCACGACCAACAGCGTGCTTCCGTGGTATGCGTTGATGCTACCCCTCATTTCGGCCGGCGCGATAACGCTGTTCACTCAGCGAGCAAAATCGCTCAGCAGCTTCATTTCGATTGCCGCCGTTCTCGCAAGCTTCATTTGCAGTTGTTTGATTTTCGTTCAGCCGAACATCTCCGCGCCGGCGGGTAATTGGATCGACATCCACGCCGTCTTCACCGTTCCGCTTGGATTTGTTCTGGATCAGCTGAGCAAAATGATGCTCGTCGTTGTTTCCGGCGTCGGTTTGCTGATTCACATCTACTCGCTCGGTTACATGCGCGAGGACCCTGGCAAATCGCGCTACTTCGCTGCACTCTCGCTCTTCATGTTCGCAATGCTTGGCATCGTGCTCGCGAACAATTTTGTGATGCTTTTTATCTTTTGGGAGCTCGTCGGATTCACCTCCTACGTGCTGATCGGCCATTGGTTCGAACGCGACGCCGCGGCCGAAGCAATGAAAAAAGCGTTCCTCACAACGCGGATTGGCGATTTCGGATTCATGCTCGGAATCCTGATGGTGTGGATGACGACCGGCTCGATCGTGTTCGATGAAATCGTGCCGCAATTGTCGAAAATCACGAGCAACCCCGGTTATCTGGCTACCGCAGCGCTTTTGATTTTTTGCGGCGCGGTTGGCAAATCCGCGCAATTTCCTCTGCACGTGTGGTTGCCCGATGCGATGGAGGGTCCCACCCCAATCTCGGCGCTGATCCACGCTGCGACCATGGTCGCAGCCGGTGTTTACATGCTGGCACGCGTCGGATTCATTATTCAAGCGTCACCCACCGCGCTCGAGGTCATCGCCTGGATTGGAACAATCAGTGCCGTGCTGGCCGCGTTTATGGCGACGCAGCAAGACGACATCAAACGCATTCTCGCTTACTCGACGGTCTCACAACTCGGTTACATGGTGATGGCGATCGGGCTGGCTTCGAATGAAGCGGCCATGTTTCATCTTTTCACGCACGCCTTTTTTAAAGCGCTGCTCTTCCTCGCCGCCGGCTCCGTCATCGTCATGCTTCATCATGAGCAAAACATTTGGAAGATGGGCGGCCTCGCCAAAAATCTCCCGATTACTTTTCTGACGTTCTCGGTCGGCGCGCTTGCCTTGATCGGTTGCCCGCCGTTCAGCGGATTTTTCAGCAAAGACGCGATCCTCGCGCTCGCCTACCAACGCGACAGGGCGATCTTCATGGTCGCGCTGCTGACCGCTTTTCTGACCGCATTCTACGTCTTGCGTTTGCTCGTCGTCGTCTTTTTCGGCAAACCGCGCAGCCAAGTGGCTCGCGCAAGCACCGAGTCGTCATTCGTAATGATCGGACCTTTGGTGCTGCTCGCTCTGCTCTCGCTTTTTGGCGGCGCCCCATTTTTCGCGCAAAACTTTCTTGTCATTCCACGTGAGAAAGAATTTCTCCTCATCGTTCCGGTGCTCGCCCTCGTTGCGATGCTGGTCGGCGCCAGTTTGGCGATTTGGCTTTATCGAAGTCGCGCGAGCGACCCGCTCGATGTCGATCTTCTGCGAAATCGATTCTACATCGACGACTTTTACGATTGGTTGATTGAATCCACGCAAGGATTGCTCGCGCGCGTTTCCGCGTTTTTTGACCGCTGGATTATAGACGCCGGCGTAGTCCGCGGCGCCAGCGGCGGCACCTGGGGAATGGGCGCGCTCCTGCGCTTGTTCCAAGTCGGCAATTTACAGGCGTACTCGTTTCTTTTTGGCCTCGGCGTTGTCGCACTCATCTACTTCACCGTTTTCCGCTGATGCTTCTCGTCATCATTTTTTCCCCCATCATTGCCGCGATTCTCATCATCGCCGGCGCACCGGCGCGATTCACCGCCCTGCTAGCGGCCAGCATTACACTGCTCATGACGCTTCTCGTTTGCGTTTACTACGCGTGGTGGGAATCCGGCTTTCAATTCGTCAATTCCTTCACGGTTTCCGAGAGCTGGCGAATTCATTTCGCGACCGGACTTGACGGTCTCAGTCTCATTTTGGTCTTGCTCACTGCCATCGTGACCCTGGCCAGCGTCTGGTTCACAGGCAAAATCGACAATAACGAAAACGCATTCTATGCCTGTCTGTTGTTTATATCGGGTGGCGCGCTCGGCGCATTTTCTTCGCTCGATCTGTTTTTCTTTTATGCTTTTCACGAACTCGCGCTGATTCCCACTTTTCTGCTTATAGGAATTTGGGGGAGCGGCAATCGCGTGGCCGCCGCCTGGAAAATCACCATCTATCTGGCGCTTGGCAGTTTCATTCTCCTTATCGGTTTGATCTTGCTTTATCAAAGCCTGCCCACGGCGTCGCGCAGCTTCGATATTCGCGCGTTGCAGGTCGCGGCTGCCGCGCATCAAATCCCACCGGAAGCGCAGCGAAATATTTACCTGCTCCTACTCATCGGCTTCGGCATTCTCGTTTCGCTTTTTCCATTTCACACTTGGGCCCCGGAAGCTTACGCCTCAGCTCCGGCGCCGGCAGCGATGCTTCATGCAGGTGTTTTGAAGAAATTTGGTCTCTATGGCCTGCTGCGCCTCGCTCTGCCGTTACTTCCGGCTGGGTCACGATACTGGACGAATCTGCTACTCGTGCTTTTACTCGCCAACATCATCTACATTGGGCTCGTCACCATCGCGCAAAAGCGCCTCGATTGGATGCTCGGCTACTCGAGCGTGATGCACATGGGTTACATTTTCCTCGGCATCGCCAGTGCAAATATTCTCGGCACGACTGGCGCAGCCGCGTTGATGTTTGCGCACGGCCTTTCCATCGCGCTGCTTTTTGCGATTGCTGGCGAAATTCGCAAGCGTACCGGGACACTAGCTTTCGATGATCTGGGAGGTCTGGCCAAAGTGATGCCGTTTGCCGGACTAGCCTTCGGTTTTGCCGCGTTCGCTACGATTGGTCTCCCCGGTTTCGCGAATTTCGCCGGCGAAATCATGATTTTCTTCGGCGCGTTTCAGAACGGCTGGGAAATGCAGCGATTCCACATTTTCCAAGTCGCCACTGCACTCGCATTGTGGGGAGTCGTTGTCTCGGCGGTTTACATGTTGCGTGCCTATCGCCAGACATTCATGGGGACAATGGCCGAACGCTGGAGCAATCTTCTCGATCTTCGGGCAAGTTTGCGGGTGCCTGTGGCGTTACTCGTTGCTGCCCTGCTCTGGTACGGATTCTTCCCGCAGACATTCGTGAGATTTATTACGCCCGCGTTCAAAACTTATCTTAGCGCCGACGCGCGACGATGATTCCACCCCCAAATCTCGAAATCGCCGTGCTCGTGCTCGGCATGGTCGTCTTAATGTTCGAGGCTTTTGCCACTAAGATCGACAAACGCTTTCTGGCTTTCGCAGCGATCGTTGGACTCACGATTGTGTTGATCGCCACATTTTTTCTCGCGCCCAATGCACCCGAGCAAGCGAGCGGTTTCTGGAGCTTTTACACCGCTGATCCGTTGTCGATCTTTTTCAAACGTTTCGCGCTCGTCACCACAATCTTCGTGCTCATCATGATGATCGATTACACGCCAGTCCTGTCCAGTTTGGCTGGCGCGCTAACAACTCAACGATTTTTCGGGGAATTTTTCGCGCTGCCAATCCTGACCTGCGCCGGGCTGATGTACATCGTTTCGGCGATCGATTTTATAATGATCTTCGTCTCCATCGAGCTCGTTACCGTTTCCTTTTACGTGCTCGTCAGTTTTACAAAAAAGAATCCGGCAACACTCGAAGCTGGTGTGAAATATCTGATCCTGAGTGCGGTCTCGACTGCATTTCTTGTTTACGGAATCACCTGGATTTTCGGCGTGACCGGCGAAACAAATCTGCAACGCATCACCGCCGCGTTTGCAAATAGTGACATCGACAAGAATGCTGCCGTTTTTGGCGCGGTCCTGGTGTTGGTTGCACTCGGTTTCAAAATCGCAGCTGTACCGTTTCAAATTTGGGTGCCGGATGTTTATCAAGGCGCGCCGACGCCGGTGACTGCCTTTCTCTCCGTTGGATCCAAAGCAGCCGGTTTCGTGGTGCTCCTGCGCGTGCTGCGGCCATTCATGATGCTGCCGAATATGGAACGCCTGATCGTTTTGATTGCGCTGCTAACCGTGGTTTACGGAAATCTGGCCGCGCTTCCGCAAAATAACCTCAAGCGACTGCTCGGGTACTCCAGCATCGCGCACGCGGGCTATTTACTCATTGGCGTTGCTTGCTTCGCTGGACAAGCGGTCGCGTTTTACCTTGTCGCTTATTTGTTGATGACGTTGCTAAGCTTTGCGGTTTTGATTATCGTCGCGCAGCAAACCGGCGAACAAATTTCGAACTTCGACGGTTTGGCCAAACGATCGCCCTTTCTGGCCTTCGCCATGTTGATGGCCATGATCTCGCTGGCCGGCGTGCCATTCACTGGCGGCTTTTTCGGCAAGTTTTTCATCTTCGCCGCTGCGGTCGCGCAACATCAGACCGCGCTCGTGGTTGTCGGCATCATCACCGTCGCGTCCGGATTCTATTATTATCTCAAAGTCGTGCGTGCGATGTACTGGCAGCCCGCTGCCAAGATCGACAATATTCCGGTGAGTGGTTTGTCGCGTGTGGCGATGAGCGCGTTGATCGTAGCCATCATTTGGCTCGGAATTTATCCCCAGCCAATTTTGCGCGCGATCGAGGCGCAGCGCGAAAGTGTCGCCATAAGATCGACATCTACTCGTTAACCGCGGGACCGCGGATTGCACCGATGACGCGGATAAGAAGGGAAAATTTCTTCTAGTCCGTCAAAATCCGCGTAATCCGCGGTTTAAGATCTTCTGCGCGATCAGTCGCTCAACTCGACGTTCCAGTAAGCGAGATCGACAAAGTGTCGCCAGCTCTCGTGTTGGGGCGATGAGAACGTGACGTGCACGAAAGGCCGCCACTTTGGCCGTTTCGGCTTACGAATCAAGGTCATGTGCACTTCCTGGGGGAGCCGGTTGCCTTTGCGCGTGTTACATTCGATGCACGAGCAGACCACGTTTTCCCAAGTAGTCGTTCCGCCCCGGTCGCGCGGGACGACGTGGTCAAGATTCAAATCGCTCCGATCGAAAGCGTGACCACAGTACTGGCAGGTGTTCTTATCGCGCTCAAAAACGTTATGCCGCGTAAATTTCACTTCCTTCTTCGGAAGCCGATCGAAAAAGAGCAGCACAATCACGCGCGGCACACGGATCTTCCATGAAATTGTCGTGACCAGTTCGTGGTCGGGCGCATTCGAGGAGAAATCGCGCCAGCTATCGAAATCGTGCGTCAAGAAATTATTCGCATCGTCTGAGGATACGACGTGTGCGTGCCCGGCGTAAACCAGGGCAAACGCGCGCCGCGCAGTGCAAATGTTCACCGCCTGCCAAAGGCGATTGAGAACCAAAACCTGACTGTTCAATAGCGAATTCATCTGTCCATCTTGCGGCGCGACAACTGTTTAACCTGCCAAACCACCGAAAATTGCGCGAAATTACCACTCGCATTTTTTACTGTCAATGCGAGCACCCCCCGTAATCCATACGTTGCGCCGATTCTTGGACCCCAGCTCGTCTCGCGGATGCATGAAGCAGAAGAATTTGACCATTATCGAAAATGGAATATCCGGCACGTCAAGCAAGGAAGAAGGAAGCTGCGTTTGCGTGTCGCTAAAATTTTCGTGTCTTTTCACGTATTTGCCAGGCCCAACAAAATGACCGAAAACGTCGTCGGAACGTTCCCCAGGTACGATCGCGAACTCACAATCTCAGCCGGCGGCGCACCCCCCGCTTCATAAAATCGCCGGGTTGATGCTGCTCGTCATCGGGAACGGCCCCAGCAGCATCGCCGAGATGTTCTTCTTCGGGCGGCAGATATTCTTTGAAACGGTTCTTATCGATGGCTTTCATAAACGCTTCGTGCGGCGAAACGATCCTCTGTTGCAAGAGCGACCAGATGGCGTCGTCCATGAATTGCATCCCCTGCGCTTTGCCGGAAACGATCACATCCTGAAGTTTTTGGGTCGCGCCTTCGCGAATAATGGCGGAAACGGCGGCATTCGCGATCAGGATTTCGTTCACCGCGAGGCGTCCAGATCCATCGGCTTTTTTCAAAAGCAACTGCGCGAGCACGCCGCGCAATGAGTTGGCCAGCATGGCGCGCGCTTGCGCCTGTCGCGGCGCGGGAAAAACGTCCACCATTCGATCGACCGTTTTGCGCGCGTTGTTGGTGTGCAACGTTCCGAAAACCAGCACACCAGTTTCCGCCGCGGTGAGCGCTAGCGAAATTGTTTCCAGATCGCGCATCTCACCGACCAACACGATATCAACGTCCTCGCGCAACGCTGCTTTCAGCGCCACCGGAAACGAAACGGAATCGGTAGGCACCTCGCGTTGCGTGATGACGCTGCGTTTGTTGCCGTGCACAAACTCGATCGGCTCTTCGATCGTGACGATGTGGCAGGAGAAATTTTCGTTGATGGAATCGATGAGCGCCGCCAGCGTCGTCGATTTGCCGGAGCCGGTCGGGCCGGTGACGAGAACGAGCCCGCCGCGCAGCTGCGCGAATTCTTTTACTACGAGCGGAATGCCGAGCTCTTCTAGCGTGGCAATCTTCGTTGGAATCAAGCGAAAGACCGCGCCGTACCCGTTCGCCTGTTTCAAGTAATTACAGCGAAAACGTGAAGCCGCATCCATCTCGTAGGCGAAATCGAGATCGCCGCGCTCGTCGAAAATTTCCCAGCTATGCGGTCCGCAAACCTCACTCAACATCGACAACGCCTCGTCGTGCGTAATCGGCTCCTGACCGATCGGCGCGATATCGCCGTGCTTGCGCATCTTTGGCGGTTGCCCCTCGCCGATGTGCAAATCGGAACCGCCTTGATCGACGATCACCCTCAGGAGTTGATCCAAATGAGGCATAAGCAGAACTGCGAATCACGCGGATAAACAGGAATCAAACATATAAATCGGAACACGGCACCGCGGGTTACAGGATGGCACGCATAAGACAATTTGGGAATGAAGATCCGACCGGCTTAACTCTTCGTAAATCATTGCTTTCCTCATCCATTATCCGGGTTATCCGCGATTAAATCTCCAGTTGCGTTCGCATTTCCTGCTTGTATTCGGCCCGCGCATAGGCTTCTCCGGCGCTGATCAGCCCGCGGCCGTAAAGATCGACAAGTGCATCGTCCATCAATTGCATGCCTTGTTTTTTGCCGGTTTGGATAATTCCGGGCAGCATATAAGTTCTCGCCTCGCGGATGACATTCGCGACCGCGGGCGTGTTCGTGAGCGTTTCCAGCGCCAGCACTCGTCCTTTTCCGTCGGTCCGCGGGATGAGTTGCTGACTGATCACACCGCGCAGCGATTCGCTTACCATGACCCGGATTTGCTCTTGTTGGTCAGGGGGAAAAACGTCGAGTAATCGATCAAGTGTCCGCGACGCATTTCCGGTGTGTAGCGTTCCCAGGACAAGATGGCCGGTTTCCGACGCGGTGATCGCGAGCGAGATCGTCTCCAGATCGCGCATTTCGCCGACCATAATCACGTCCGGATCTTCTCGCAGCGCGCCCCGCAAGGCGGCAGCAAACGAGCGCGTGTGCGTGTGCACTTCGCGCTGTGTAATGTGACAACCTTTCGGCTCTAACACGTACTCGGTTGGGTCTTCGAGCGTGATGATGTGCTCGCGTCGCTCCATGTTTACCTGCTCAACGAGCGCGGCGAGCGTCGTCGATTTACCGCTGCCGACTGAGCCAGTCACGAGAATCAAACCATTCTGATAGCGCGTGAGTAATTTGAGATGCTCAGGCAAGCCGAGCTCATCCACCGTGCGCACTTTCGTGTTGATAATGCGAAAAACAATGTCAATCCCGAGCCGCTGACGCACCACACTAGTGCGATAACGGCCGGCGGCGTTGGCGTAGGCGAAATCGGTGTCGCCTCGCTCGTTCAACTGCGCTTTGTGCAAATCGGAAAGGAAACCCTCTGCCAGCGCCAGTGTATTTTCGGAGGTGAGACGTGGTGCATCTGGCCAGATCGCTTGCAAGGTTCCGTGCAACCGCCAGAGCGGCGGCGCATTGACACCAAGATGGACATCCGACGCGCCGACGCTTTGGCCGAACGCGAGGTAATGATCAACGTGGTTAAACGTGCTCGGTCGTTTCCGGTCGAATTCAGTCATCGTGCACCGCCGAGATAATTATGCGGCGTGACAGCGGCGTAAACTGAAATTCAAATCAGCGCTTGCTTGCCGCGCGTGAACGCCCGGAAAACTCGCTCACCTTTTGTTGGAGAAATGGAACGATCACCGGCTTGAATACGGTCACCGCGATTTTCAGCGCACCTAACAAAAAGCCGGCCTCAAGCAGCTGATTCTTTGATATCGCTCCGCCTTTTGCACCGACATAAACCTTTTTCTTTCGCGTTGAGATGGCAGTGAGGGCTAAGCCGAGGGCGACCGCGGCAACAATCCACACGGCCGGTTGGCGTCGAAATGACCTCCGAATTTTTCTCGGCAAATCCAGCTCATCACGCAGACTCGCCAGATTACGCGTGACGCGCTGACGCGAGCGCTCGATTTCGTCGATCAACTCCGTGGCTGACTTGTTGTGTTGAGAGTTTTTAGCCATTCCGCATCCTTTTTCAGTTCAGCCGACGTGGCGCGAAACATGGGTTTGGTCATTCTACTGCGCGCGATGAGCAGACAAAACACGGCGAAAAAAAAATGAACGCCGGCGGCGACCAGCGCGATCCAGATCCAGGAAATCTGGGCGGCATGCGCGATCCCAACAATGACGCTGGCAATGAGAAAAATGTATCCGAAGACAACAAGCATCAGCGCCGCGAGCAAACAGATCACGAGCACCGCGCATTGAACGAGCGCTGCTTTGGATTCTGCGGCCACGAGCGCGGCCCGGCTCTGGAAAAAATCAACCAGCGCGCTGATTACTGCCAGCAGACTGTTGAACAAACCGCCGTGTCCCGCGGGACGGCGGGATCGCGTGGTCTGGTCGGTCATTCAGCGGGAAATTTATCGCCGGAAGATTAAACCCAGGACGAACCCAATTCCCAGCGCGGTGAATACCGCTTTGGTCGGATTTTCGCGCACGTATTGCTCCGTCTCTTCCTGAAACGAGCGCACGCGCACCTTCGCATCGCCCCAGGCGTGCTCGGCCTTATCGCGCGCCTGGTCCCATGCCTCCTCGGCTTTGCCACGGTACTCCCCGGCGAGCGCCCCAGCAGCGTCCCGTAAATCCTCAGCGGCCTTTCGCGCGTGCGTTTTGCTGCTCTCGAGTTTATCCTGCGCGTCCGTCCCGGCGGACGTCCGGTGTGTTTTGTTTTCTTCAGCCATGATCTTTTCTCCAGTTGAATTCTAATCTCGATTATCCGCGAGCTTGCCACTTTGAGCAAACGCGACACCGCCAAATCTTTCTTAACGGGAACGAAAATCGCGCCCAAATCGCGCTTGTCGATTTTTATTGTCCCGTTGAAGCGGCTTTTCGTCTCAACGTTTTAACGATTCAACGATGTAACGGCACGCGAACGCGTTTATTGCTCGCGAAAAATAATCCGCGCCTTGGTCAGATCGTAAGGCGAAAGTTCCACCGAAACTTTATCGCCCGGCACAATACGGATGAAATGCTTGCGCATTTTTCCGGAAATATGCGCCAGCACCTTGCGCTGCCCGCCCAGATCGACACGGAACATCGTGCCCG
>WNFC01036484.1_pt1 | contig 10019 bp, 11 predicted proteins | sample 5400541 | NCBI WGS metagenome assembly WNFC01 (sample SAMN13153342, study PRJNA577476) | soil metagenome | isolation source: 120 cm saprolite under Douglas fir tree site 2 hole 2 replicate 1 | place: USA:California | collected 2015-04-18 | reverse complement strand
GGAATGGTCCTGGGAATCTGGGGTGGCCTGCAAGTCCGTCCGACACAGTCAGCTTATAGCTTCAGGCGCGCTTTAGTTGCAGGTGGCCTGGCCGGTTGGCGGTTGGGTCTTCGGCAGATGGATGGATAAGGTTGATCTCTTCCCGGTCCTCGGCGGACTGGTCAATTCTCACACGCGCGCGTCAGGTCTAGCAGTTCATTCCTTAGTAGCGATGGCCATCGGGGCTAGCTTCGGCCTGTTGTTTCAGCGTGACATCCGCGGCTATGGATCCAGTCTGGGCTGGGGAATGGCCTTCGGAATCTTGTGGTGGTTTCTGGGGCCGATGACGATTCTGCCGCTGCTCCAGGGCAGGTCTCTAGACTGGTCGCTCCAACATGGCAGTGCGTTATTTGGTTCTTTCGTAGGCCACATTGTTTTTGGGGTCATTGTCGGACTGATTTACGCTGTCGCGGATCGGCTTTGGGTTGGGTTTTTTACCGATTCTGATCCAATCAATCGTGAGCCAGAAGGTCCGGGAGCGAGAACTATATACTCGCTTGGGTGGGGAGCAGCGGCAAGCTTAGCCGGTGGGATACTTTTCAGTCTAGTCATGCTTGTCACGGGCGCTCTGCCGCGTGTCGCTCGTTTGGTCGGAGGCACGTCACCATTGTTAGGCCTTGTGGTCCATCTCGTGATCAGCGCAATCATCGGTATGACCTACGGGTTACTCTTCCGGCGTGAAGCTCCCGATAAGGGGTCAGGTGTGGCATGGGGACTGTTGTATGGACTCGTTTGGTGGTTTCTTGGACCTCTGACGCTGTACCCGATTCTCTTGGGGGGCTCACTAACGTGGACGACGCAGGCTGCAGGTTTGGCATTGCCATCACTTATCGGCCACCTCATGTATGGTGCGGCAACAGCGCTTGCGTTCATAGTGCTTGAGCGACGCCATGATGAATGGATAAGACTCGATCCGCGATTGGCAGCTCGAGAAGTTCGTTTGCGCAGACCGATCGGTACTCCGGCCCCCGCACTGTGGCTCTTTGTGCTGGGTTTGGGCGTACTGCTGCCGATACTCTTAGGTTAGTTAAAGATGCTGAAGGCACTCTTAAGAGAGCAGTTCAGCTTGCCGCAGGACGGGATTTCCAAGTCGCCGTTACCTAAATGCTAAAAGACAATAACTATTCAAGGAAAGAATAAATCATGGCAACAGCCAAAACAGTCAGAGCGAAGAATATTAACAAGGCAGAGGCTGGCGAAACTTTAGACGACCAGACCGTTAGCCGCAACGAACCCGCGAGAGAAGAAATCGAGCGCCGCGCCTACGAACTCTATCTGGCGCGCGGAGAAGTACATGGTTATGACCAGGACGATTGGTTGCAAGCCGAGCGCGAGCTCAAGGAGACTCAGAGTTAGCAGCACGGATCGCTCATGGAGCAGGACAATGGTGAGGGACTTCTCATTGATTAGGGCATTGAGCGCCTGAATCCATCCATGCTTTGAAATTATTGATCCACTCGGGAGACCATGGATCTCCGGGAGGCATGCTACCCGCGGAGACCTGCTCGTAGATTTGCTGCGCCCAATCATGGACGCTCTTGCAGTCCCCAAGATCCATATCGCCGCCCGTGAATCTTTTCATGTGTTCGATATCTGTTTCGGTGAACTGCTTCCTTATCTGATCCCACGTGACGTTTGTAGTACTCATATCGACCTCCTGATTTCTTTTGTGCCGCCGGAGCAAAAGCAAATACGCGATGCAGGAACTGATCCCCTCAGAGAGTTCACCGAGGCGTGCAGAGAAGCAAGGCTATGCTCAAGGATCTATAGCGGCGACGATACACTCGAGCAACTACGACAGCACGAAATTGGTACATAGCTAAGGGTTGTATCGTACCGATTAACGCCGGTTAGATGAAACAAACCAAAATCTACTATAGTTGAAAACGATCCATAGATAGTTGAAAGAAATGGCAAAATCGGAACAAGTCTTGCTCGCGCTACTCGTCGTATTATTGATCTGATGAGCATATTGCGGGCCAGTGCGATGGAAGGAGATCTAACCGATGTATTCACGAACGAAGTATCGCGGGCTTAGTATCATTGCGATCATCCTGAGTCTGGCGGTTTCGCCACTCGGAGTCGCACAGCATAAATCGAAGAAAAAACAACAATCGATTGTTCCGCGAGGGACCCCAGTACTCTGGCAAGAGCCATTAGATATAGCTACGCGCGATCTCTATTGGGGTCAGGGAGGAAAGGAGATGCAGCCCGATTTGCGAAGAGTCACGCTGATCAAAAAAGAACCGGGAGGCTATTCGACAAAGTACCGAGTTAAGGATGCCTCCGATCATGAGTGGGTAGCGAAATTGGGAAAGGAAGCCCAGTCCGAAACCGCAGCCACGCGCCTGATGTGGGCCGTCGGATATACCTCAGACATTGACTATCTCATTCCCAGCGTCCGCATTGAAGGACTCAAAAAGACCTATACGAATGTAAGATTCAGTGCGAGGCCAAAAGGAGTGAAGAGGTTAGATGGATGGAAGTGGGATGACAACCCATTTATCGGCAAACCGGAATTTAAGGGACTTAAAGTAATGATGGTCCTTCTAAACAACTTTGACATCAAGGATGCAAACAATAAAATCCTCATCCTTCACAATGATCGTGGGGAGACGGAGCTGAAATACTTTGTCGCTGATCTTGGTGGTACCTTTGGGAAAGTGTACGGAATGCCGAAGATCTTCCGGGCTTTTATATTTAAGCCGGACCGCAACAATCCAAACGCCTATGCGAAGACACATATGATCGATAAGGTGAAAGATGGACGCATTCGCTTTCACTACTCGGGCAAGAGGAGCAACTTGTTCAAGGATATTACTATTGAGGATACTGAATGGATAGCGGGCCGGTTATCGCAACTCAGCGATCGGCAAATTGAGGACGCCTTCCGCGCTGCAAACTACACGTCTGAAGAAATTCGTAAGCTGACACAAGGATTGCACGAGCGGATTAAGGAGCTTGTCGAACTGCCAAAAGTATTGACAGCCAAAGGTGAGTATCGCTAACCGATTGGTCACCAACTCAACAGGTACGGCTTTGTTGAACTTGAGACATGAATGATGATCAACTAACGTTTCGGGTCAACTACGTCCTCTCCGCGTCATCTTTCCCAGTAGCTCTTGATTCGATCAGCCAACATGGGAAAGGGAACGTATTCCGCCATTCGGCCACCACTGCGTAGCTCTTCAACCATCCGCATAGCGCCATCGGCGTTTCTGGTGTGAACCGTGATTGTGGCCGCACGCTGCAGTTCAGGGTTCGCACTTAACCATCGTGCCACCGCGTAACCAGTGCGTTCATCGTCAGTTGAGTCGGCGTGATAATGTTCCGGATGCAGGTCGTGATCGAGGAAGATAGCGTCGTAGGAATTTGCACTCAGGAATTCTTGCGCCTGGGCGACGTTTTCGGCGATATCCAGAAAGTCTCCTTTGAAACGACTCGTAAACCAACGATGGCGCCGCTCATCGTCCTCCAAAAGAAAAACACGAATCGGGTGGCGTTCCACCTTCGTGTTCGCCAGACCCAGTTTGTTTAGAAGCGAGTGCAGCAAGCGCATACGAGTTCTGCCAAGTTCGTGTGAATCGCCATGGAGAGACATTATCGCGTTAAGTGATCCAGAGTTTGGAGGTATTTTTGGATGCGGAAGGAATATACCATACGGGTTAAGTTCAGACACTCCTTCCGAAGATAGCGATGCAATATGCGGCTCCTGACTCGAATTGTTATCGCAGATCACATATAACAGACCGAGGCAAAGCACTGTCAGTTACTTTCGAAAACTCGAATGCTATAATTTGCGCGCGATGAAGTTGATGACCTCGATATTGGAGCAGTTTTTTGTGCCGCGTCCTTGCGGAATTCCTGATAATGCGAAAAAGAAAAATCTCGTAAATAATGTTTGATCATATAGAGGAATCAACCGCGAGCAAGAGCGAGCGGCGCAATACGGAGAAGACAGTTGTTTGTGAATACTGCTTTGGCACGGGCACCAAACTAGATCCGGAGAAAGGTGCCGTGGCCTGTCCCTGCCAAACACCAGATCGTTCTCGAAAACTGTCAGCCGCGGCTCGGATTCCGTTGAGATATATCAATTGCTCGCTCGATAATTTCAAGAGCGAACAGAATAGTTCGCAGAACATAGCGTTTCGTTACGCCTCTCGTCTCGTACTCGATTATCCCGCAGTCGATCGGGGTTTAGTCTTTATGGGTGCGGCTGGAGTTGGCAAGACACATCTCGCCGTAGCAATCATCAAAGGCCTGCTCGCGAAGGGATTCGCCTGTTTCTTCACTGAGTTTGGATCTTTACTCAAGGAAATCCAGGGTTCTTATAACCCGATTTCCAAGTCGTCCGAGTTGCGCGTGTTGGCGCCGGTTTACCAGGCTGACGTCCTCGTTCTCGATGAGCTTGGTGCCACAATTCCTACTGATTGGGTGCGCGACACGATGTACCAAATCATCAACAAGCGCTACAACGATAAAAAGCTTACGATATTTACTACCAACTACCTTGACGAGCCGCGCATCGCGAAGACAGAGGAACCCGAATCAACCAGCCCCACCTTCAGTAGAAAAGTGAATGCTGAACGTATTCGCGAGATGACTACCCTCGAAGATAGCATCGGCACACGATTGCGCAGTCGTTTATACGAGATGTGTCACGAGGTCCTAATCGAAGGTGAAGATTATCGCAAACAACTGGACGAACGGCGGTTTGATTCAACTCGAATTTGAGGTGCGGGTCATAATCGTTATGTGAAATGCTTTGACTTATCAGGTTTGAACTCGAGGGATTTAACTCAGTTTCGAATGCCCAAACGCACAGACATTCATAAAATTCTAATAATAGGCTCTGGTCCAATCATCATTGGACAGGCCTGCGAGTTTGACTATTCCGGCACGCAGGCTTGCAAGGCGTTGCGCCAGGAGGGCTACCAGGTTGTGCTGGTCAACTCCAATCCGGCAACGATCATGACGGATCCCGAAACCGCGGACATTACTTACATTGAGCCACTCACGGTTGAATCCGTAACCGAGATAATTCGTCGCGAACGACCCTGTGCGCTCTTGCCGACAGTGGGAGGGCAAACCGCGCTCAATCTGGCGATCGCGCTTGCCGATTCGGGTGTTCTAGAAGAGTGTGGCGTCGAAATGATCGGCGCGAAGCGGGAAGCCATTAAAGTTGCCGAAGACCGTCTACTGTTCAAGCAGGCGATGGATGAAGCCGGTTTACAAATGCCGCGGGGCGGTTTTGCGAGATCCTGGGAACAAGCAAGTGAAATTGTCATGCGCACAGGTTATCCCGCCATCATTAGACTCGCCGATGCATGAAGTTTTGATCGAGGAATCGATTCTCGGTTGGAAGGAATTCGAGCTGGAAGTGATGCGTGATCTGGCGGACAACGTCGTGATCATTTGCTCCATTGAGAACTTCGATCCGATGGGCGTCCACACGGGTGACTCGATCACCGTGGCCCCGGCGCAGACACTCACGGATCGTGAATATCAATTAATGCGCGACATGGCGATCCGCATAATTCGCAAAGTGGGAGTGGAAACTGGCGGAGCGAATATCCAGTTTGGGGTGAACCCGGAGAATGGAGAAATCCGGGTAATCGAGATGAATCCACGCGTATCTCGTTCCTCGGCTCTGGCTTCGAAGGCCACCGGCTTCCCGATCGCCAAGATCGCTGCCAAGCTTGCCGTGGGTTATACACTCGATGAGATCGCCAACGACATCACCAAGAAGACCCCTGCTTCCTTCGAACCAACAATCGATTACGTGGTAGCGAAGATTCCAAAGTGGGACTTTGAGAAATTTCGCGAAGCGGAAGATGTGTTGGGGACGCAAATGAAATCGGTTGGGGAAGTGATGGCGATAGGGCGTACTTTCAAGGAAGCACTCTTCAAGGGATTGCGCTCATTGGAAGCAGTGAAGCCGCTGCGGCTGGAAGACGTCACAGACGACGAACTACAACGCAAACTCGCTCGACCTAACTCACAGCGCTTCTCTTACATTACTTACGCCCTGCAGCACGGTGTGCCCATACAAGAAATCTACCGGCTTTCGCGTATTGATCCATGGTTTCTGGATCAATTGCAGCAGGTAATGGAAATTCAGCGGGCCGTTGAGGGTCTCAAGCTTGAAGAGATTCCACTCGATCTTTTTCGTGCTTTCAAGGAGGTCGCGCTCTCGGATCGACGCCTCGCATATTTGACCGACCGCTCAGAAGACGAAGTGCGCTCATATCGTAAAGAACTAGGCTTGGTTCCCGTTTACAAACGCGTCGATACCTGCGGTGCTGAGTTTGAATCTTTCACGCCATATCTTTATTCGACTTATGAAACTGAAGACGAAGTAAACCCTACCGACCGCGCCAAAATCATGATCCTTGGCTCGGGTCCGAATCGGATTGGACAGGGAATTGAATTCGACTACTGTTGTTGCCACGCGTCGTTTGCACTGCACGAAGCCGGGTTTGAGACCATCATGGTCAATTGCAATCCGGAGACCGTCTCTACCGACTATGACACATCTGATCGTCTCTATTTCGAACCCCTAACGTTCGAAGACGTGATGAACATCGTAGACGTAGAAAAGCCTGACGGTGTGATTGTGCAGTTTGGCGGGCAGACACCGTTGAATCTGGCGATGCGTTTGCAAAAGGCGGGTGTGAAAGTTATCGGAACCTCTCCTGATTCGATCGATCTCGCGGAGGATCGCAAGAGATTTGGTGCACTGCTGGAGGAACTCGGAATCCCGCAACCCGAAAACGGCATGGCTGCCTCGGTGGATGAAGCGCGAGCAGTTGCCAGTCGAATTGGTTATCCCGTTCTGGTGCGTCCCAGTTATGTACTGGGTGGACGGGCCATGGCGATTGTTTACGACGAGGAAGGTCTTGAAAAATACGTGCGCACCGCAGTTGGATTTACTCCGGACCGGCCAGTGCTGATAGATAAGTTTCTCGAGCAAGCGGCGGAGTTTGATGTCGATGCCCTTGCCGACGAAACGGCTTGCGTGATTGCCGGTATTCAAGAGCACATCGAGGAAGCGGGCATTCACTCCGGCGATTCGTCGTGCGTTCTGCCGCCTGTGCGCATCGATCCTGAGCATCTGGAAACCATGCGCCACTACACCCGTAAACTGGCCCAGGCACTGACAGTGCGTGGCTTGATGAATATACAGTTCGCGATAAAGGATCATCGTGTGTATGTTCTGGAGGTGAATCCCCGTGCCTCGCGGACCGTGCCGTTTGTTTCCAAAGCGACGGGAGTACCCATCGCGCGCATCGCGGCACTGGTGATGGCGGGTCAAAAGCTTCAGGCGTTTGGCTTGCCGCAAGAGCTGACAGTGAAGCGTTTCTTTATCAAGTCGCCGGTGTTTCCCTTTGTGAAATTTCCCGGCGTCGATCCAATACTTAGCCCCGAGATGCATTCAACCGGTGAAGTGATGGGTATCGGCGAAACGTTTGGGGAGGCTTACGGCAAGGCGATGATGGGCGCGGGCTTGAGTTTGCCCGCGAGTGGCAAGGCCTTTCTCAGTGTCAATGATGCGGATAAAGGATCGGCTGTTTTGATTGCCCGCAAGCTGACTCGCTTGGGTTTTGAAATCGTGGCCACGCTCGGAACCGCATCCCGGCTGCGCGAAGTCGGGTTAACCGTCGAAAATGTTTTTAAGGTAAACGAAGGTCGTCCCAACATAGTCGATCACATTAAGCGTGGAGAGATTTCGCTGGTTATCAACACGCCCCTGGGTCGTGTCTCCCATTTTGACGAGCAAGCCATCCGGCGCGCTGCCTTGCAATATAACGTGCCTTGCGTGACAACCATGACTGGTGCGCAGGCAATTGTCGAAGCAATCGCGGCAAGCGCGTTTAATAAGACACCTACTGTTCACTCACTGCAGGAACTCCATGCGATGAGCGGCTCGATGGATGCAGTGTCGTCCGGGGTTTAGTGGCTTTGGAGATTAATAACCGAGAAACTATTCAACGCATACTGGACGAGTGCCGCACAATTGCTGTGGTTGGTCTTTCATCAGACCCTTGGCGACCTTCGAACAGTGTTTCGTCCTACATGCGTCGTCACGGGTACACAGTAATTCCGGTCAACCCCAATGAAACTGAAGTGTTTGGTGAAAGGGCCTATCCGAGTCTCGCTGAAGTGCCTGTCGACATAGATCTGGTAGACATCTTTCGACGATCGGAGGAAGCCGGCAAGGCCGTCGATCAAGCGATCGCTATTAACGCTAAGGCAGTGTGGCTGCAAGAGGGGGTAATCGATCAGGAAGCCGTCCAGCGTGCGAGTGAGGCAGGCTTGTTAGTTGTCATGGATCGATGTTGGCTGAAGGAACATGTGCGGAGGATGTAAGCAGAAAGCAGCAGGTCGACAGCTCAATGAGTGCGCAAATACGTGCAGTAGTCATAACAGTAAGCGATGCTTGCGCCCGCGGCGAGCGGAAAGACGAGTCAGGAGAAACGCTCGCACAACTCCTTGGGGAATTGGGAGCGGAGATCGTGGAGCGGAAGGTCCTCTCCGATGACTTGGAGCCTCTGGCGGATGCCCTGCGCCATTCTGCCGAACGGCGCGACGTAAATCTGATCATTACAACTGGAGGAACGGGTTTAGCGCCGCGTGACAATACACCGGAAGCAACTCTGCAAGTGATAGAACGGGAAGCACCGGGGCTCGCCGAAGCCATGCGGACGGAAACTCTTAAGCAAACGCCGATGGCCATGATCTCTCGAGGAGTTTGTGGCGTGCGCTTCGGCACGCTGATCATAAATCTTCCTGGCTCACCTAAGGGCGTGCGCGAAAGTTTTGCAGTCATCAAGCCCGTTCTCAATCACGCCATCGACCTGCTTTCAGGCAGAACCCGCCATGACGCGTTAGGCGAAAACGCTTCTCCGAGTTGACCTATTTAACCAGGATTTAATTTGGTGGTAAGCGACAGTTAGCATTTCGCGCTCATAGTCTGTCCCAGATACTTGATACTGGTGCCTCGCGTAAGCGACACAATGCCAGTTCGTGGATCAAGTCTTCGTTCAGGGTCCTGATTGTTGTTCAATTCAAGGGGGAAAGCCAGGGCCATCGGGATAAAAGGGTAGACGAGATCTGCACCGGTATTGAGTATTCCCACCACCAACACCCGGCGCATTCCGATTTGTATTACTTGACCGGAATGTGTTGCGGCACACAACGACAAAGCTTTCAGGCCCCGGCAGCCGCCTACTGCCGGGGCGCTTTTATGAAGTCACTACTAAAGATAAGCAGAGGTACAACCATAAAATGAAACGTTTTTAAAACTGGAACCACTACCCATATGTGGCCTTCCGTTTTATGTGGCGTTAGGCTCTGTAGCTTTGTTGAATCTATTCTTGCTTGGCCTGGACGCCACATAACAGGGAGTAAACTACGAAGTACAGTCTATGCAAGATAGTCATTGATTTGACGTAACACTCAGGCGCATGATTGCGCCCTGTTCCAAGTCGCCTAAGGCTTGCCACTAGACTACATTGTTCACTCTCCGGACTGGCGTTCGGCAGTTTGCTGACCGCCGCGAACATTGGCAAGGGATTGCTGAAACAGCGTCCATAGAACATTTCTTCTGCTATAGCGATGCATTTCATTTGCTTACTTTGTTAATCCCAACGCATAACCGGTGATTGACTGACACGGTTTCAGTTCGATCGCATCGTTTGCCGCTTCGGCCTCTTTGCGAAGCTTTTTGCGTTCGGCAGGTTCCCACGCACGAGGACGCTTGTCGCCTGACTCGGCGTTGGGAATCGCTCGTGCGAGCACGAAATACTTCCCCGGAGAGAGATTTGAAAAAGTGAAGGCACCATCGGGTTCAGCACTGGTTTCAGCAAATCGCAGGACATCGTCTATTGCTTCCGCTTCAGCAGGAATCAAATGAACGTGTAACCGAGTGGGAAGTTTCGTGTCTTTTGCCAGCGGGATTTTGCCTTTAAGCGTAGCCG
>WNFC01018048.1_pt1 | contig 10019 bp, 9 predicted proteins | sample 5400541 | NCBI WGS metagenome assembly WNFC01 (sample SAMN13153342, study PRJNA577476) | soil metagenome | isolation source: 120 cm saprolite under Douglas fir tree site 2 hole 2 replicate 1 | place: USA:California | collected 2015-04-18 | reverse complement strand
CAGGTCGTCGACGTCCCCAATGTCCTGATCTCGGCGTTCCTGCCGCTCGACATCTTCGCGTAATCGGGGCGCCGCCCGCGCCATCGCCGGCCGGACATTCCGTGGCGGCAGCCGCGTCTCGCACGCTCATCTGACGTTCCTGACGGTCGCGCAGGCTGACCGAGTCCGGTCCGCACCAGACAGCACCCGCCGCGTCGCGCCGGGAATCCGGTCGGCTTCACCTCGGCCGGCGACCCAAGGCAGGGCGGCCGGCGACCGCCGGCTACCGGGCGCCTTCGCTGGACGATACGGGCCGGGGCCGCCGGGGCAATGAGCCCGGCTCGGTGGTTCGCCAGCGCATGCGGGCCTGCCGGTAGGCTCGGGGGTGAAGGGGAGTAGTCCCAATGCCGGGATGTCCGACATGCTGGCCCGCCTTCGGGCCCGGCTCCCGGGGGCCTGCGTCTGGCCTGGATGAGACCTTCGGCCGCGGCGACGTGCTGCCGCGCCGGAGCGTCCATGGGCCGGCCGGCGCGGTCTGAATAAAGAAGGGGCCTCCCTCGTGGATCTGGTGATCCTGGCGACCGTGTTCGGCGTGGTCTTCCTGGCCGAGTTGCCGGACAAGACCGCGCTGGCCAGTCTGATCCTGGGCAGCCGGTATCGGCCCGTGTTCGTGTTCGTGGGGGTCGCGGCCGCGTTCGCGGTGCACGCGGTGCTGGCGGTCACCGCGGGCAGCCTGCTGGGGCTGCTGCCGCGGCGTGCCGTCGAGGCGCTGGTGGCGTTGCTGTTCGCCTTCGGCGCGGTGCTGCTGCTGCGCGGCCGGCACCACCACGACGAGCGCATCAGCACCGGCTCGCGGCGGGCCGGGTTCTGGCGGGTGACGGTGACCAGCTTCACGGTGATCCTGGTTGCCGAGTTCGGCGACCTGACCCAGGTGGTGACCGCGGGCCTGGCCGCCCGCTACCACCATCCAGTGCTGGTCGGCGCCACGGCGGTGCTGGCGCTGTGGGCGGTCGCCGCGCTGGCCATCGCCGGCGGCCGCGGGCTGCTGAGGGTCTTGCCGCTGGCCTGGATCAGCCGTGCCGCGGCCCTGGTCATGCTGGTCCTGGCGGCCATCAGCGCCGCCGCTGCCCTGGCCTGAACGGGCCTAATTCCCGGGCGATGTGTAATAAGCTACTGACGGGTAAGGAGAGTCCGGGGCCGTGGCCGCCCTGGTCCCGGCAGCCAGTATCAGGCTCCGGGATCGGGTTGCCGGGGACCGGCGGGGGCCGGGGCGGCCCCGGGGAACAGCGCGATGGACGCGGTGAAGGCGTGCAGGAAGTTCTGCCCGCCCACGGGCCCGAGTTCTCCGGCGCAGAAGAACCCGGCCATCGGGATCTTGCCCAGCGTCTTCGCGATCAGCCCCGCGTCGTGATCGGGCCCGGGGAACAGCCGCGATCCGCGGCCGTTGCAGGTGAACAGCAGCGCCCCGGCCGGCGGGCGGCCGCCGAGGATGGTGGACTCCCGCTCCAGAGTGCGCTGGAGATCCTCATCCGCTGAGTCGGCGTCCCGGACATGGAATTGCACGGTCTGGCCGACCGCTATCTCCTCGCCCACCGCGATGGCGCCCGACTCGGGGTCCGCCCCTACGACGCTACGGATCAGGAAGTCCCCCTGGCGTGACTCGGCCCGGTACTCGTTGATGACCACGCCCACGTGCACGCCCTGAGCCAGCAGCTCCCGGTCCCGCAGGGGCAGCGCCGCAGCCAGTTCCTGCAGGCGCGCAACGGCGGAACGCCCGCCGAGCTCGAAGATCACGTTGCCCTCGGCGCGGGTGGTGGTGTAAGGGTCACCGACCGGGCGGCACCCCTGCGCCACCAGGGGATGGACCTCGGCCTCCGGCAGGTGAGCGCCCACCGCGCCGTCGGTCAGGACCCGGCCGTCGAGAAACAGCCGGCTCTGGCCGCGCCGCAGCCCGCCGCTGGCCATCCCGCCCATGACCACGGTGCCGGGGATGTGCTCGTTCAGGTGGCCCAGCAGGTCGGCGGCCGGGAACGTGAACGGGTCGCACAGCATCAGGTGAGCTCCGGCCGGTTCCGGCCCGAACAGATAGCCGCCGAAGGCGCCCCCGCTGGGCGTCCGGACGAACTCCATGGCGTACGTCTCGACGGGGCCCGCGTCAGCGGCGAGCCAGAGGGAGACGGCGGGGTCCGACTCGATCTCGCGGGCGCCGCCAGCCACCGCCTCGGCCACGCAGCCGATGAGCGGCACCGGACCGGCCTGCTCCGCGACCGCCGCGACGAGGTCCTCCGCCGAGCCGAAGAAATGTTCCGAAGCGAACAGCACCGCGAGCGAGGGAGGCACGCCGCCCAGCGGCACCCGCGCTTCCGCGACAGCCCGGCTCGCCGCCTCGCGGGCATCCGCGGTGAGCACGAGGGCTCCTCCCGCCTTCACCCGCCCAGGCTACGCGGCGATCCACGCCCCCGCACGGGAGCGGGACCCGGAGACGCCAGCCGCTGGCCCGATACCGGGCTCGCCGCCTCAGCGTCCTGGGGTGGCGGCCTGGTATTGCTCCACCACGCTCGCGGGGATACGCCCGCGTTCACTCACCACGATGCCCCGCTGTTTCGCCCAGGCCCGGATCTCGCTGCTGCGCTGACGGCTGGCCACCGTGCGGGATGGCCGGTCGGCCTGGCCTCGCCCGGCCTTGCGGGCGTGCTCGATGAACGGTGATAGCTGCCTGCGGAAGGCGGCGGCGTTCTTGGCGCTCAGGTCGATCTCATACTCCGTGCTGCCGACCTCGAACCGCACGGTCTCATCGGCGGGGCCGCCGTCGAGGTCATCTTCCAGCACGACGGTTACTCTCTGAGCCATCTCAACCTCCTGCAACAGCGATGGCTGACTGCACCGTACACACCTAGTGTCGGCCACGCCCAGCCGCAACGCCGCAGATCACACGCATAATCCAGGGGGACGGTAGTCGGCTGGCGGCCGCGAGTCCGCCCGCGGGATGGCGCGGGACGGCCCCATCAGGGTGTCACGCTCTGTTAGCAGGGGGAGTCATGGCGCGAGCCGGTTCGCCCGGCCCGGCGGCCGGCGCGGGGTAGACCTCCAGCTCGGTGGCTTTGACCGTGAGCCATACCTGTCTGCCGCGGCTGAGCGAGAGTTCTGCTACCGCCGCGGGCGTGACGTCTACCAGGGCGGGTGGCTGCCCCTCCAGATCGAGCCGGACCCGGTCGGCCAGCAGCGTGAGCCCGGTGATTTTCGCGGGCCAGGTGTTGCGGGCACTGCTGGGCTGCGGGTGCTCGCGGCTGACGACTATCGCGGAGGGGCGGACTGCGACGAGTACGTCACCGTGCAGGCCATGGTCGGTGGTGATCATCTTCCCGCCCGCGGTCAGTGCCACGCGGGCGCCGTCGGCGTGGCCGGCGTACAGGTTGAGGCCGACGAGTTTGGCGACATAGTCGGTAGCGGGCTGACGGGCGATCTGTGCCGGGGTGCCCTGCTGCACGATGCGCCCGGCTTCGAGGACGATGAGCCGGTCGGCGAGCACGAGCGCTTCCAGCGGGTCGTGGGTGACCAGCAGGCATGGCCCGGCGAAGTCGGCCAGGTGCTTCTTGAGCTCGGCCTGTACGTCAAGGCGGGTTCCCGCGTCCAGGGCGGACAGGGGTTCGTCCAGGAGCAGTAGTTCTGGCTGCCCGGCCAGTGCGCGGGCCAGCGCCACCCGTTGGGCCTGCCCGCCTGACAACTGGTCGGGCTTGCGGCCCGCCAGGTCCGCCAGCCCGAGCCGGTCGAGCCAGTGGCTGGCAGCGGACCTGGCGGCCCGCCTTCCCATGCCCCGGGCCCGTGGCGAGAACGCCACGTTCTCGGCCACGGTCAGGTGCGGGAAGAGCCGGTAGTTCTGGAAGACGAAACCGACCGGCCGCCCGGAGGCCTCGACAAAGGTTCCTGCGTCTGCGTCGTCCATCACCTGCCCGGCCAGAGTCATCCGCCCGGCGGAGATGGGCGTCAGGCCGGCCACCGCGCCGAGCAGGGTGGATTTCCCGGCTCCGTTCGGCCCGAGTACGCCGAGAACCTCGCCGGGCGCCGCGGTGACAGTGACCGTGAGGGTGAAACCGCCGCGCCTGACCGCGGCATCGACGATGAGGCCGTCGCTGGCCCCTGGCGTCATTGGACCGAGCCGCCGCGCAGCCAACGGTCACGAAGGGAGACCAGGACAGCGACGGATACCAGCAGCAGCACCAGGCTCAGGGCGATCGCCGCGTCGGGATTGGTCTCGAGCGCGTAGTACACGGCGATCGGCATCGTCTCGGTCTGGCCGGGGAAGCTGCCGGCGAAGGTGATCGTCGCCCCGAACTCGCCCAGGGCCCGTGCCCAGCACAGCACTGCCCCCGCCCCTAGCGAGGGGGCGATGAGGGGCACGGTGATGCGCCGGAACACGGTCATCCGTCTGGCCCCCAGCGTGGCCGCGGCCTGCTCGAAGCCCTGATCCGCGGACCGCAGCGCCCCCTCGACGGTGATGATCAGGAACGGCATGGCCACGAAGGTCTCGGCCATGATGACGGCCAGCGGGGTGAACGGGATCGTCAGCCCGAACCAGTAGTCCAGGTACCGGCCGACGAAACCCACCCGGCTGAATGCCAGCAGCAGCGCGACCCCGCCCACCACCGGCGGGAGCACCAGCGGCAAGGTGACCAGCGCCCGGAGAAGCCGCTGCCCGGGGAAGGTGGTCCGGGCCAGTACCCAGGCGAGCGGCACGCCGATGACCAGGGAGACCCCGGTGGTCACGGTTGCGGTCCACAGGGAAAGGACGAGGGCCTGGGTCGCATCGGACCCGCTGAGGGCCGCGCCGAGATGCCGCCAGGGGGCGCGGATCAGCAGCCCGGCCAGCGGCAGCACCAGGAACGCGACCGCGATCAGGGCCGGCGCCAGCAAGGGTGCCGGCACTGATCGCGGGGCACCGCTCCGTGCGGACCGCCTGGCTCGTTCCCGCGCGGTCAGGCTCGACGGCGCGGTGCGGGTCACCATGGCGGCTCCGGGTTGCTAGGTCACGGCTTCTGGAACCCCGCGGCCGCGAGGACCTGCTGGCCCGCGGGTGACAACACGTAGGCGACGAAGGCCTGGGCGATGGACTTGTGCTTGCTGCTGCCGATGGTAGCGATCGGGTAGAGCGTCGAGGCGTTCTCGCTGGCCGGGATCGCCACGCCCTTGACCTTGCTGCCGGCCGCTAGCACGTCGGTGACGTACACCAGGCCCGCGTCGACGTTGCCCGTCTCCACCTGGGTCAGCACCGACTTCACGTCCGGCTGCAGCGTGACCGGCTTGACCGTGATCCCGGCGTTCTTGAACACCTCCGCGGCCACGGCGCCGCACGGCACCTGCGGCTGGCACAGTGCCACCTTGACCGACGACTTCGCCAGGTCCTTTACCGACGTCACCTTCGCCGGGTTATTCGAGGGCACGGCGACCTCCGCGATGTTCTTGGCGAAATCCTGCGGACCGGACGCGGTCCCGGCCGAGACGACCTCCTGCATGGTCTTCGGGGACGCGGAGGCGAACACGTCAGCGGGCGCGCCGCTGGTGAGTTGCGTCGCCAGGCCGGAACTCGGCCCGAAACTGAACTTCACCGTGTCGCCCTTGTGCGCGGCCTGGAACTGCTTCCCGAGCTGGGTGAAGGCTCCCGTCAGCGAGGCGGCGGCGAACACGGTTATGGTCCCGGTAGCGGGCGCGGAACTACCCGAGCTTGATGGGGAGCTTGAGCTGCTGGAGCAGCCCGCGGCCGCGACTGCCGCCAGCCCGGCAACGATAACGGCGAAACGGCGCATTCTGCACTCCTAGGGTGAATATCGCGAGCGGGTCAACCGGTCTTGGGAATCTCGACCGAGACGTTGGTGGCCTTGACGGAAGCGACCGCGAGCATTCCCGGCACCAGGCCGAGTTCGTCGGCGGCCTCGCGGCTCAGCAGCGACACGAACCGGTGCGGCCCCGCCTGGATCTCTACCTGGGCCATGACGGTATCGCGGACAACCCGGCTGACCAGGCCGCTGAACCTGTTCCGCGCCGACTGGGCCACTACCTCCCTGCCCTCGCCGTGATCGGCTGACTCGGCCAGCTCGTGTGCGAACCTGGCGAGCACCACTCCGTCCACGGCCTGCCGCCCCGAGGGATCGATGGTCGTTTCGATCCGTCCGCCGTCCGCCCAGCGGCGCAGCGTGTCGGTGCTGACCCCGAGCAGGCTGGCCGCCTCCTTGATCCGGAACGTCGGCATTCTGCGACTCTAACGCAGATACGGCTGCATGATCCAATGACAGGCGCGTTCACGGCAAGCACCAGTTCCCCGGAGGCGCAGCTGAGGCCAGATCAAAGGCCTGCAAGAAGCCGAGCGCGCCCGGATACTGCAGAACGGGCTCAACGCCGACGGCACCGTGCCTAACCGGCAAGTGGACTGGCGCCTCGCGCTGCCCGGTGCGTCCGATCTGAAAACGGCTACCCGGCTGCTCGCCGAGGCGATCTGCTGGCCGAAGCGCCGAATGGTGGCCAGGATTGGGACATGCAGTTGCGGATTTTCACCGAACCACAGGAGGGCGCCGACTACAGCACGCTGCTGTCGGTCGCCCGGGCCACCGAGCAACTCGGCTTTGACGCGTTCTTCCGCTCCGACCATTACCTGGCCATGGGCGGGCCTGGCCTGCCCGGGCCGACCGATGCCTGGATCACCCTGGCGGGCCTGGCCCGGGAGACCTCGCGGATCCGGCTGGGCACGCTGATGAGCCCGGTGACGTTCCGCCGGCCCGGGCCGCTGGCGATCATCGTGGCTCAGGTCGACCAGATGAGCGGCGGCCGTGTGGAACTCGGGCTGGGCACCGGCTGGTTCGAGGCCGAGCACACCGCGTACGGGATACCGTTCCCGCCGCTGGCCGAGCGCTTCGGCCGCCTGGAAGAACAGCTGGAGATCATCACCGGGTTGTGGGGGACCGCCGAGGGCGCCACGTATTCGTTCCGCGGTACCTGCTACACGCTCACCGACTCACCGGCGCTGCCCAAGCCGGCACAGCGGCCACGCCCGCCGGTGCTGGTCGGCGGGGCCGGACAGCGGCGGACGCCCGCGCTGACGGCGAGGTTCGCCGACGAGTACAACATCCCGTTCGCCAACCTGGCGGACAGCGCGGCCGCGTTCGGGCGAGTGCGCCAGGCCTGCCGGGAGGCCGGCCGTGATCCCGGATCGCTGGTGTACTCGGCCGCGCAGACCGTGTGCTGCGGCCGGGACGAGGCCGAGCTGACCCGCCGGGCGGAGGCGATCGGCTACCAGGTCGATGACCTGCGGCAAAACGGCCTGGCCGGCTCGCCCGCCGAGATCGTCGCCAAGCTGGGCCAGTTCGCCGACGCGGGAGCGGAACGGGCCTACCTCCAGATCCTTGACCTGCACGACCTCGACCACCTGGAGCTGCTCGCCGGCGAGGTCATGCCCCAGGTCCGGTGACTCTCACAGTTCGCCACGGGACCCCGGCGCGGGCTGAGGTAGAACATGGAGGCAGTGCCGGTCGAACCGGTCGGCTCGGAGCAGGGATGGCAGCATGCTGAAGGGACTCTCCATGATCGAGCCTTATCAGGCCCTCGGCCTGGTTCCCACCATGCGTGGTATCCGGCGCCGCGACGAGATCAGCATCAACCTCGAGCACCTCTCGCACCTCATCAAGGCGGCATCGTGGCTGTCGAGCCTGGACCTGCCGGTGCGGCTCATCGCCGTCCCAGAAGGCGCCTTGCAGGGCCCCGGCCCGGAGACCGACTACCTTGGGCGGCTGGCCGGGCAGTGGAACGCCTTCGTGATGGCCCAGGCGAAAGCCCGTCATCCCGAGTTCCCCGGACGCTTCTTCAACGTCGGGTTCATCCTCAGCCCGGACGGCGAGGTGATCCTCAGGCATCACAAGGTCGTGCCGTTGCTGCCGGTCGAGCACTCGGTGACCCCGCACAACGTCTGGGACAAGTGGGTCGAGTTGTACGGGCGCAACCTCGATGCGTTCTATCCGGTCGCCGACACCGCGATCGGCCGCCTGGGGTTCCTGATGGCCAACGAGGGCTCCTACCCCGAGAACGCGCGTGGCCTGGCGATGAACGGCGCCGAGGTGGTCTACCGTGGCCCCTATCCGCACCCGCACGTCGGCAACGGCCTGTTCGAGATCCAGAACCGGGCGCGCGCCCTGGACAACAACATGTACCTGATCGCGTGCAACGTCGGCACCTACTACCTGCACACGGATTCTGATGTCCCGATCGACACGTTCGGCGGTGGCTCGGCGGTGATCGACTATCGCGGGCAGATCGTCGGGCGGCACGACTACAGCGGCGGGTCGTCCTGGGTGGCCGGGACCATCGACATCGAAGCGCTCCGCCGGTTCCGCGCGAACGCGCAATGGGACAACTGGATCAAGGACCTGACCACCGAGCAGTACCAGTTGATCTACGAGGAGCCGGTCTACCCGAAGAACCTCTACCTGGACCGCGCCCCCTACGGGCACGAGGAGTACCGGCGCGAGGTGATAGCGCGGCAGATCGAGCTCATGCACAAACGAGACATCTGGGTGCGGCCCGGCGGGGACGATGCCGACTGACGGCACCGGGGGGCCCGCAACGGGCGTTACGCCCCGGCCGGTCCGTCGCCGGGCGGCCCGCCCGGTTACTCGACGAGCCGCGGCAATCCCCAGAGCATGCCATAGAACACCCCGGGCCGCGCGGCCACGGCTTCCCGCGGACCACGGCGTGTCATGATCGGGGGAGGCGAAGGGAGCGGTGTGAAATACGAAACCGTCGCCGAGGCCTACCGTGACCTGGAGCAGGCCAGTGGCCGGCTGGCGATGATCGACCGTCTCGCCGAACTGCTCGCGGCGGCCCCGGCCGAGATACTGCCCACGGTTTGTTACCTGTGCCAGGGCCTGATCGCGCCGGAGTTCGCGGGGGTGGACCTCGGCCTGGCCGAGAAGCTGGCCGTCCGTGCGGTCGCGGCTGCCACCGGCAGCGACCCCGGTCAGGTTGCCGCCAGCGTGCGGGAAGCCGGTGACCTGGGAACGGCGGCCGAGCGGCGGCTGGCCGCGACTCACGGGGACCGTCCGGCCAGCCTGCTGGTGACCACCGTGGTGGACACCTTGCACCAGATCGCGCAGGCCGAGGGGCCCGGCTCGCAGGGCCGCAAGCTGGACCTGCTGGCCGGACTGCTCGCCCAGGCCACTCCCTTGGAGGCGCGCTACCTGCTGCGCCATGTCACCGGGGGGTTGCGGCTGGGGATCGGCACACCGACCATCCTCGACGCGCTCGCGCAGGTGTACGCCGGCGGGCGGGCCGCGCGGCCGGTGCTGGAACGCGCGTACAACATCTGCTGCGACCTTGGCCTGGTGGCGGCCACCCTGGTGAGCGGCGGGGTGGCGGCGGTCGAGGAGATCCGGGTCCGCCCGGGCAACCCGGTGCGGGCCATGCTCGCCCAGCGGCTGTCCGACGCGGGGGAGATCTTGGCCAAGCTCGGCGGGCAGTGCTCGGCCGAGTACAAGTACGACGGCGTCCGCATCCAGGCGCACCGGACCGCCGACGGGGCGATCGAGCTGTTCACCCGGCGGCTGGAACGCGTGGCCGCGCAGTTCCCCGACGTCGTGGAACTCCTCAGGGCGGGGCTGGGCCCGGCGGAGGCGATCGTCGAGGGGGAAGTCGTGGCGTTCGACCCGGCGGCGGGGGAGCTGCGCCCGTTCGGCGAGGTCATGACCCGGCGGCGCAAGCACGGCATCGCCGGCGCCGTGCGGGATGTGCCGGTGGGCTTGTTCTGCTTCGAGTTGCTGTTCGCCGACGGCCAGGATCTGACCCGGCTCCCCTATCCGCAGCGGCGGGCAAGGCTGGCCGAGGCGATCACCGTCTCGTCCCAGTTGCGGCTCACCACCGCCATCGAAGTCGCCACTCCGGCCGCCCTGGACGCGGCGTTCGAGCAGGCGATCACCGATGGCTGCGAGGGACTGATGTGCAAGTCGGTCAGCCCGGATGCGATCTACCAGGCCGGCGCCCGCGGCTGGCTGTGGATCAAGCTC
>WNFC01011093.1_pt1 | contig 10020 bp, 10 predicted proteins | sample 5400541 | NCBI WGS metagenome assembly WNFC01 (sample SAMN13153342, study PRJNA577476) | soil metagenome | isolation source: 120 cm saprolite under Douglas fir tree site 2 hole 2 replicate 1 | place: USA:California | collected 2015-04-18 | reverse complement strand
TGCTCGAGTTCATGGACGTGGACTACACGGTCGACGTGGAGGAGATCAACGAGCGCTGGCGCGCGCTGGCGGCGGTGGACGTCTGGTCGCAGCTGATCATGAAGGAACCCGGCGACGAGGTCGAGCGGATCCTGGCCGCCCCCCGCACCGGGTCCTGGCGCCTGTCCGACGGCGGCGGGCTCACCTTCGAGCATGTCACTAACGACTGGCACGAGATCACCACCGAGGACGAGGCCTTCTTCATGCGCGTGTACGGCCCGGGCGACTTCAAGTTCCACGGCGCCGACCTGGGCATCCTCGTCACCAAGGGCCGCATGCAGACCCCGGATGGGCTCACCGAGCGGTGCCGCCGCTACATCGAGGGCATCCGGGCCCAGTACAAGTCCGAGCCCCTGCCCGAGGCGCCCCCCGTCCTCCCCATCGCCTACGTCAAGTAGGGGCAGCAAAACCGGGGCAACTTGCCTATGTGCTCTTGTTCACAAACGCCCGCTGGGGGCATCGTGACTGATAGGCGGCCGGCAAGGATGCCTGTGCTGCCCGAGGAGCATTGCGGAGGTGGTCAACTATGCCGAACGCGCTGGCGTACAACAGCTTGTGGCAGGTCAGGACCGATGCCTGGTCCAGCCTGGAGGAATCGGCCGCTCAGCTGGTGCTGGCCGGTGCTCAGCACCGTCCGGTCGAGCAGCTGGGGGAGACGGTCCACGGCTTGCTCGATATGCTCGGGCCCATCGAGCGGTTCTGGGCGTTCCCGGGCACCCAGTCCTTCCAGAAGATCCGGCGGCTGTTCGCCGCGGGCAAGTACGACCGGCTCGACGCCCTGGTGGGCGACATCAACCGCGCGCTGGCCACCGACTCCTTCCGCAGCAGTAGCCCGGCCGGGGAGCTGAGCGCCGAGGACGACGGCTTCGATCGCGTGGTCCACCCGATGGAGCAGGGCCGGACGGACCGACCCTACTTCGAGGTCCTGGTCGTGGAGGACATGACCGAACAGCAGGAGCGCTCGCTGCGTGAGGAGCTGCGGCACTGGCGCCGCCCGGATGACCCGTTCACCTACGAGATCGTCGTGGTCCCCAGCCTCGACGACGCCGTCATGGCCGCCCGGCTGAACTTCAGGCTGCAGGCCTGCGTGGTCCGCCGCCGGTTCACCCACCGGTCCCGCTACGACTCCTCCTCGCTCCGGCAGTTCGTGGACACTAGCGTGCCCGACGACCTGATGGACCACTCGCCCGATGACCGCGCCCAGGTGCTCGCCCGGTCGCTGGCCAGGATCAGGCCGGAGCTCGACCTGTACCTGATGACGGAGATCTCGGTCGAGGATCTGGCCGGCCGGCTCAGCCACCATTTCCGGCGCATCTTCCACACCCGGGAAGGCTCGCTTGAGCTGCACCTGTCCATCCTGGATGGTGTCTCGGCCCGGTACCGCGCGCCATTCTTCAGCGCGCTGCGTAACTACAGCCACCGGCCCACCGGGGTGTTCCACGCGCTGCCGATCTCGCACGGCAAGTCGATCGTCAACTCGCACTGGATCAGGGACATGGTCGACTTCTACGGCCTGGAAATCTTCCTGGCCGAGACGTCGGCGACCTGCGGCGGGCTCGACTCGCTGCTGGAGCCTACCGGGCCGCTCCGCGAGGCGCAGCAGCTTGCGGCCAAGACGTTCGGCTCGCGGCAGACCTACTTCGTCACCAACGGCACCTCGACGGCCAACAAGATCGTCGTGCAGGCCCTCGTCCAGCCCGGCGACTTCGTTCTGGTCGACCGGAACTGCCACCAGTCGCATCACTACGGGCTGATGCTGGCGGGCGCCATGGTGACCTACCTTGAGGCGTATCCGCTGCACCAGTACTCCATGTACGGTGCCGTCCCCCTCAAGGAGATCAAGCGCCAGCTGCTGGCGCTGCGGCGAGCGGGCAAGCTGGACCGGGTCAAGATGCTGCTGCTGACCAACTGCACGTTCGACGGGATCGTCTATGACGTCGGGCGGGTGATGGAGGAGTGCCTGGCCATCAAGCCCGACCTGGTCTTCTTGTGGGACGAGGCCTGGTTCGCCTTCGCCAGGTTCCACCCGGTCTACCGTCCGCGCACGGCCATGCGGGCCGCCCGGACGCTCGCGGAGCGGTTGCGGCTGCCCGAGTCCCGTCAGCTATACGACGCCCAGACCGAGGAGCTCGGCGCGGTCGATGCCGCGGACGATGAGGTGCTGCTCGAACGGCGGCTCGTGCCCGATCCCGCCCGGGCCCGCGTCCGGGTGTACTCCACCCAGTCGACCCACAAGACGCTGACCTCGCTGCGGCAAGGCGCCATGATCCATGTCTGGGACCAGGATTTCAGCCAGAAGGTCGAGGAGACCTTTCACGAGGCCTACATGACGCACACCTCCACCTCCCCGAACTACCAGATCCTGGCTTCCCTGGACCTGGGCCGCCGCCAGGCCGCCCTGGAAGGATTCGAGCTGGTGCAAAAGCAGATCGAGAACGCGATGCGGCTCCGCGACGCGGTGGACCACCACCCGCTGCTGAGCAAGTACATGCGCTGCCTGACCACGGCCGACCTGATCCCGGCCGAATACCGGCCGACGTGCATCGACCAGCCGCTGCGCTCCGGCCTGCCGAACATGATCAAGGCCTGGGAGTGCGACGAGTTCGTCCTTGACCCGTCCCGGATCACCATCTACATCGGCGCCACCGGCATCGAGGGCGACTCGTTCAAGCGGGGGCAGCTGATGGACCGGTACGGCGTCCAGATCAACAAGACCTCGAGGAACACCGTGCTGTTCATGACCACGATCGGCACCACCCGCAGCTCGGTGGCCTACCTGATCGAGGTGCTGGTGACCATTGCCCGCGACCTGGAGGCCCAGCTGGCCGACATGAGCCCGACCGAACGCGCCGCCCACGAGCGCGCGGTGCTGCGGCTGACCGCCCCGTCGGCGCCGCTGCCCGACTTCAGCGGCTTCCACCCCAGCTTCCAGGATGGCCACGGGCTGCCCACCCCGGAGGGTGACGTTCGGCGGGCCTTCTACCTGTCCTACAACGACAGCTACTGCGAGTACCTCACGCCAGAAGAGGTGGAGCAGCGGGTGGAGAACGGTGACCAGGTCGTGTCCACCACCTACGTCACGCCCTACCCGCCCGGCTACCCGGTGCTCGTGCCCGGGCAGGTGTTCAGCCCGCAGATCCTGTCCTTCATGCGCAGCCTGGACACTCCCGAGATCCACGGATACCGGGCCGACCTCGGCTACCGCGTCTACCTGGACAAGGCCCTGGAGATCGCCGCCACCGCCCGCCCGGCGCCCCCGCCTAATCCAGGCGCCCCTCCTAATCCAGTTGGGTGAGTGAACCCGGATCGAAGCTAATCGCGAACGGTTCGCTGGCCGTCAGTGCGTGTCCCGCCCGTATCTCGGCGTCCAGGACGTAATCCCGGTCGTGAAGCCTGAGGATGGTGACTTTCGGCTCCGGCTCGAGATCCACGATCCAGTACACCGGGATCCCCGCCCTGGCGTATTCGCCTACCTTTCGTACCCGGTCTACCTGTTCGCTGCCGCTTCGCGGCGAGATCACCTCGGCGACCAGAAGCAGGTCGGACGCGTAGTACGTCCGTACTTTCCTGTCAATGGCGGCGCGGGCGACGTCGCGGGGCACCACGAACGCGTCAGGCTTCCGCACTCCGGCCGGAGTGCTGATGTCATTCGGGCGGCCCGCAACGTACACCTCGGCTCCGGCCCGCCTGGCCGCATCCTTGAGGATGTCCTTGAGCCGGTCTGCTGCATGGTCGTGCCACGGGCTGGGGGACAACTCCGTCAACCATCCATCGGCAAGTTCGTAGCGCTTGCCGTCTTCGGGCAGCGCGTCAAGGTCATAAAGGGTGTACGGGCCATATTCGTGGACCACCGGGATGCTCACTGGTCCTGCCTCCCTTCGGGTAGCCAGCTACCAGTCTGCCCGAACCGCCGGATCAGTGTCATCACCGGCCGTTACCTGCCCCGGCCGGCGGCGCGGTCCCGGTCACCGGCGTGGACCTGACCCGCACGCTGAGGGCGGTATGGACCGCGGGCCGCCGCCTGACCGGCCCGGCCCTGGACCTCTACGCGACCGCGGTCCGGGCCGGCCGCCGCGCCCGCACATAAACCCGTAACACCCGCCGGACCCCGCCGGCCAGCGCCAGCGTGCCGATGTAGCACAGCAGCGCCAGCCCGGTCAGGATGGCCATCGCCAGCGACGCGCCCGGCTGGCCGTTGCGCACGAAGATCTCCCCGGCGGCGAACGCGCCCCCGATGGCGGTCAGGCCGGCCGACGCCAGCCCGGCGAGCAGTCGGTCCCGTACGCTGACCGCCCTGGCCACCAGCATGATCGCGGTCCCGACCAGGGCGAGGCCGAGCAGCGCGTGGACGGTTAGGGCCAGCGGGGCGCTGGCGATCTCCTGGAGGATCCCGGCGTGCTGATCGGAGGCCGGCACCGCGACGTAGAGGTTCAGGACAATACCCAGGCCGTACTGGACGACCAGCATGATCAGCGCCGCCAGGCTGACCCGGCGCAGCCCGGCCCGCCCCGGCCGCCGCGTGTGCCTGCCCGGAGCCACGAGTTTGACAAGACCGTCAGCCATCGGACCCGCTCACCTTCCCTCTCTCCTGCGGCCCCGCCCTCTCCCGCGGCCACGCCGTGCGCTCCCATCCACTAACTACGGCCCCTCGCCCGGCGAAGTTCAGCCGTGTCCGGTAACGCCCGGTAGATCACCGTCCGGCGTGGCGTAACCCGCCGGAAACATCCGGCATAGATCATGAATCATGGAAACGCGCCGGATCCTGGTCGGATGCGACTTCACCTATGTCGCCGCGATCAGCACGCCGGTGATCTTCCAGGTACAGCCGGCCGGATCCGCGGATGTTTTCATCGAGGGCGGGCAGTGGGCGTCCGAGCCAGAGATGGCCATCCGCGGCTACACCGACCTGTACCGCAACCCGTGCCTGCGCGCGGTGCTGCCCGCGGGCAGATCAAGCTTCCGGTACCAGGCCGTGGCCGTGGTCCCGGATGCCACCGAGGAGGTAGACGAGGATGCGCCGGAGCGTGCCCCCGATGACCTTCCCGACGACACGTTGATCTTTACCCTGCCGAGCCGGTACTGCCTGCCCGACGTGCTCGGCGACGAGGCCTGGTCCCGCTTCGGCGGGTTGCCGCCCGGGTACCGCCGGGTGCAGGCCATCTGCGATCACGTGCACGGTCATCTGACCTTCCAGTACGGCAGTACGACGGCCCTGTCGAGCGCCGTCGACGTCAACCTGGGCCGGTGCGGGGTCTGCCGTGACTTCACCCACCTAGCGATCTCGTTCTGCCGGGCGCTGAACATCCCGGCCCGTTATGTCTTCGGTTACCTGCCCGACATGGACGTCCCGCCGGATCCGGCGCCGATGGACTTCGCCGCCTGGATGGAAGTATGGCTGGGCGATCAGTGGTGGACCTTCGACCCCCGTAACAACACCAGGCGCAAGGGCCGCGTCGTCATCGGCCGGGGGCGGGACGCCTCCGATGTCGCCATGGCCACCACGTTCGGCGGCCCGCTGCTCGAGTCGATGGTGGTCCAGGCGGAGGAAGACCCGACGGGGGAGGGAGCCCGATGATGCTTGATCCCTCGGTCCTGCGCGCCCCGGTGCTCGATCACCGCCGGCTCGACCTGGCCGCCGCCCGGCGCGTCAGCTATGTCCTCGAGCAGAGCTTCCGCTACGAATACGACGCGCCGGTAGAGTCGCTGCAGCAGCGGCTGGTCATCGTGCCGCCGCCCCGTCACGGCAACCAGTACCTGCGCGCGCACCGGCTCGAGGTGGACGGCGCCCAGGTGCGGCGCCGCGTGCGCCGGGACGCGGACGGCAACGTCATCGCCTGGCTGCGGGCCGAACACGTGCCGCACGCGATCGAGTTCCGGCTCGCCGCCGTGGTCGAACGCGTGCGCGACGACGGGCCCACCGTGCTCGCCGCCAGCGCTCTGCGCAGCCCGCGCCTGCTGCGCCCGACCCCGCTCACCGCGGCCGACGAGCGGCTGCGCGCCATGGCCGCCGACATCGTCCCGGAGACCGCCCGCCCCGGCGTCCCGGCGACCGCCGGGGCGCGCCCAGGCGAACCGGAGGAGATCGCCGAGCAGATCTGTGCCGTCGTCTCGAAGGCGATCACATATAAATACGGAGTCACGTCGGTAACGACCACGGCCGCCGGGGCGCTGGCCGCCGGGCGCGGCGTCTGCCAGGACTTCGCGCACGTGATGCTCGCGCTCTGCCACCTCGTCCAGCTGCCGGCCCGGTACGTGTCGGGACATCTGCTCGGCCAGGGCGGCACCCACGCGTGGGTCGAGGTGATCGTGCCGCGAGCCGAACACGCCGAGGCCATCGCGTTTGACCCGTGCAACGGCCGCCGCACCGACGGCGGCTACGTCACCGTCGCGACCGGCCGCGACTACTCAGACGTCGCCCCGACCTCCGGCTCCTACGTCGGCACCTCCTTCGGCCGCCTCACCGCCGACCGCCGCGTAGCCGTCCTCGCCGCCGCCTGACCCGGGCCCCTACGGCCAGAGCCGGGCAGCTCCGGGTGAGCAATCGTAACCGATGCCGCCGCTGTCCGGGGCCCGCCGCACCTCCGGCGGCCGCACGCGGCCGTCCCCGGCTTCGAGCAAAGATGCCTGCTCCACCCGGCAAAAAGGAGGCATCATACGATCGGTGACATGCGAGGTGCCCGATGAACAACAGCGCCGGGGGCGTGCGACGCAGACGCGGTTGGGCCGCGCCGTTCGTGCCGTGGGCGGTACCGCCGGCCCAGACAAGCCGCAACATCGCAAAGAGCATCGCCAGACCAACTGGCTGCGCGACGTGATCTTGGGTGGTCAGGATGGCCTGGTCAACATCCTGGGGATCATCCTCGGCGTCATCGCCGGCGGCGGCTCGAAGGCGGTCCTGCTGGCGGCGGGTTTCGCGGCTGCCATCACCGAGTCGATCTCCATGGGGGCGGTCGGGTACACCTCCGCGGTGTCCGAGCGCGACTATTACCAGGCCGAACGAGCCCGGGAGTCAGCCGAGATCGACGCCACCCCCGAGGCCGAGCGGCAGGAGATCCGCGACATTTACGCCGCCAAGGGCTTCGCCGGGGAGCTGCTCGATCGTGTCGTCGACACCATCACCGCCAACCGGGACAGCTGGCTGGCCACGATGATGGACGAGGAACTGCACCTGCAGCCCGTCCAGACGCCCGACATCATGCGCAGCGCGGTCGTGATCACGATCGCCACTCTCATCGGCCACTTCATCCCGCTGCTCCCATTCGTCTGGCTGTCACGAACGACGGCGCTGATCACGGCGATCGTGCTCAGCGCCCTGGTGTTGTTCGGGGTCGGCGCCTACGAGTCGGTGACCCTAGTCGGAGACTGGCGGAAGAACGGGCTGAAGATGGTCGTGATCGGGCTCGGTGCCGCCGCGATTGGCTTCCTGATCGGCCGCCTGTTCCACACCACCGGAGCCTAAGGGACCGGCGCCCTGGCGGACGTGCGGTCCTTCAGGCAGACCGCGCCGGGCCAGGACTCGGCCTGGCTGGGCTACTTCGATGAGGCTTACCTGGCGGCGTGGATGGCGCACTGCTTCCGGGACCTGGGCCAGGAACGGCAGGCGACGCGGTTCGCCCGCCGGTCGCTGGAATGAACCAGGCCTACGTCCGCAGCCGCGCGTTCAGCCCGGCCCTGCTCGGCACGCCAGTTCACCTGGCGTGCGGGAGTTCAGCGAGCGGGCTGCCCGGCTGTCAGCAGGGCGTGTTGGGCGCCGATGATGGTGGCGGCGCCGATGATCGTCCCGTCGGCGATCTTGGCGGGGATCTCGGCCAGCGGGATCCAGCGGACGGCTTCGGTCTCGTTCGCATCCGGCGCGCCGACCTGGTCGGCTCCGCGCGCCAGGTACAGCTCGTGGGCGCTGTCGGCGGTGCCAGCCATCGACTGGAAAGTCAAGATGTGCTCGATGGCCCGGGGCTGGTACCCGGTCTCTTCCTCCACCTCACGGGCAGCCGCGGCCAGCCCATCCTCGCCGGGATCGACGTAGCCGCCGGGCAGCTCCCAGAACCTGCGCCCGCTTGGCTATAGCAGCGGATGCATATAGCATCAGATGCATGGCGAGCCTGTATGAGGTTGAGATCGAGCCCGAAGTCCGGTCCTGGCTGGCCAAGCTGTCCGACCGTGACTTCGGCCGGGTCGACTTCCTCGTCGGCCTGCTCGCCGAGCACGCCGAAGATCTCGGCGAGCCCTACACCCGTCACCTCGGCGGAAAGGTCAGGGAACTGCGGTTCCACCTGCTGCGCCAGCAGACCAGGGTCACCTACTGGCTGGCCCCGGGTCGGCGGGTGATCTTACTGACGGTATTCCGCAAAACCCGCGGCGCCGAAACCGCCGAGGTCGCCCGCGCCCTGCACGCCCAGAATACCTGCGAGGCCGGACACAGCCGGGCCCACGAGGTCTTCGGCCGGGAGGCGAACTGACATGACCGCAGAACACTCCGCCTACGAGGCACTTGCCCGCGAGCGCCGCAGCAGCGACGAGTACCGCCAGGGATACGCTGAGGCCCGCCGGGCCTTCCTGATCGGCCACGCCGTCCGCGAACGCCGCCTGGCACTGGGCCTGTCCCAGGTCCAACTGGCCACCCGCGCGGGCATGACCCAGCCCGCGCTCTCCCGCCTGGAAGCAGGCGGCGTCATGCCGACCATCTCACTGCTGGAACGGATCAGCATTGCCCTTGACGCTGACCTCATCGTGGAGATAGCGCCCCACGCTGCCTGAGCCTCAGCCGGACTATGCTCACTGCGGTTGTTACATTCGAATCTGCCGAATAGAGGGCGTTGCGAGTTCGTATACTTATGCGCCAGACTGTATGTCACTAACGGTCGCAGCGATCGTCAATTCAGCATTGTCATTCGTATCGGGGCGCGCCGAACGCCGACTCGGTGCTCGAGGACTGTCAGGTGCAAGTGTCACGCACGGTGCCCATATCAGCCATTCCAGTGCGCAGCCTATCCCCAGGACTCCTGACATAGGGAGATCGTTTATGCAGTGCCTGGGTGGTTTTTGACTTCGTAGCGCAGGGCGAGTTTCGTGCCGGGATAGCTGGTGGCGGTGGCGGTGAGCTGGTCGCAGAGGGCGGCGAGCGCGCGGGTTCTGCGAGGCGCGGACATGGGGCCGAGCCGGATGGTCAGGGTGCCGCCATCGGGGATGATGTCGCCGCTGGCGGTGAGGGCTTCGCGGATCAGGGCGTAGGCCTCGTCGCCGGCCCGGGCGTAGGCGCCGTCCAGGGCGCGGGCCAGGGTGGTCTCGGCTTTGTAAGCGGCCATCCGGATCGCGTGGGTGATCAGCTTGGTCTCGGTGTCCAGCCGGACCATGTCCGGGTTGTGCTGGCTGAGCGGGATCTTCGCGAGTGTGGCTTTCGCGTCGGCCTGGGCGGTCTGGAGCTTGCGGCGGGCGGCGCCGGCCGGGGCGTCCAGCTTGGCGAGCATCGCGTTGGTGATCACGGCGGAGGTTCCGGGGGCGGGGTGGTGCAGGGCGTCCAGTGTGCGCTGCCGGGCGGCTTCGGCTTCGGCGAGGGCCTTCTTCGCGGTCTTGACCGCGGCGGCTGCGGTCTTCTTCGCCGGGTTGGGGACCAGCCGTGCGGGGTTGCCGGGGGTGACGGCGTAGCTGTCCAGGGCGTCCAGGGCGAAGTGCGCGCGGGCGTACCGGAAGTAGTTCTCCTCCCGCCATCGGCTGGTCATCCGGTAGACCACGGCCGCGGTGGGCAGGCCGGCGGCGTCGCGGGTGGTGAGGATGTGGATCTGGCGGTCCTTGTCACGGCGGGTGACCTGCCGCAGCGCCAGGACTTCCCCCTTGTGCCTGCCGGAGAGCTTGTCAAGTGGTGTGTGTAAGCAGGGACAGTTGTGACCCTTCTGTTGTCTTACTGCGGGTAGTTATTGATCTTGGTCAGAGCGGGAGCCGGTCGCCGAAGCGGACGGCCAGGGCATTGAGGGCGGCCTTCCAGCC
>WNFC01011092.1_pt1 | contig 10020 bp, 5 predicted proteins | sample 5400541 | NCBI WGS metagenome assembly WNFC01 (sample SAMN13153342, study PRJNA577476) | soil metagenome | isolation source: 120 cm saprolite under Douglas fir tree site 2 hole 2 replicate 1 | place: USA:California | collected 2015-04-18 | reverse complement strand
CGTCATTGTGTGCCTCCTGCTAAGAATTCTTTATCCCTCAATTGGGGGAGCGCCGACATCGTGGCTCCGCAGGGCGCAGCGCACGCACGCGAGCAATTCGTCCGCAGCGAACGGTTTTATGAGATAGCAAACCACGTTGGCTTTGATTGCTTGCGCCTGCGTCCTCTCGTCCGGATAGGCAGTCATGAGAATGGTGGGGATCCTACGATTCGAGGCGACCAGATGCTGATGTAGCTCGAGTCCGGTCATCTTCGGCATGCGCATGTCCGCGATCAGGCAGGAAACCTGGCTCAGTCGCCTGGACTTCAGCAGGCTTGCGGCGCGCGCAAACACGGCCGCCGAAAAGCCGGCAGACTCGAGCAGATCCTTGGTTGTGTCCCGGATCGACTCGTCATCGTCAACAATCGCAACCAGCGGCCCCTTGGGCACCTCGATCTCCCGATGGGCAGTTGAAGAGCGAGACTAGTACGCGCAGACTGTGCGAGGCAATTGCCCGAGCGGCGGACGCATCCGCACCGGCGGATAATTCAGGCGAGGATGGTATACAGGCGCTACGACTTTGGTATAGATCGCCTACGACGTTGGTATAGATCGCCTACGACGTTGCGATAGGCTCGCCCAGCCGGTCCGCCATTCGCACCAGCTCGGGCAGCGATCTCGCGTGCATCTTCCGCATGACTTGCCCGCGGTGAACCTTCACCGTCATCTCGCTCAGGCTCAGTTCTGCTGCGATCTGCTTGTTGGCCCGCCCGATGACGACGAGCGTCATGATCTGGCGCTCGCGCTCGGTAAGAGTAGCGAAGCGCTCGCGCAGCTCGGCAAGGCGCATCGCCTCGCGGCGCCTTTTCCGGTCACGCTCGATCGCCGCGTGAATTGCATCGAGCAGATCCTGATCATGAAACGGCTTGCTGAGGAACTCGACGGCGCCCGCCTTCATCGCCCGCACGCTCATCGGGATGTCCCCGTGGCCGGTGATGAAAATAACCGGCAGCGTCAGGCCCTCTTTCGCAAGCTCCTTCTGAAACGTCAACCCGCTCATCCCTGGCAATCGCACGTCGAGCACGAGACAGCCCGGCGCGTCCGGCGGCTTGCTCTCCAGAAACTCCTGCGGCGCGGCGAATGCGCGCACCTCAAGGCCCACCGTGCTCACGAGATCCTCGAGCGCCAAGCGCATCGATGGATCATCGTCGATGACGAAGACGACGGCTCGCTCCTCGACCATGATGAGGCTCCCCGCGGATCGATCCGGGCCCGCGCACGCCCAGCCAATCCGTCATTACTGTTCCCAAGGCTGCGCCTTCGGCGGGCGAACGGCAAGCCAAGCGGCGGCTCACGGCAAGCTCACGGGAAGGACGCATGGAAGGCTCTACGGGTTACGACATGGTCTCCCGAGGGCATTGAGGCTCGGTCGACGTCCTGCGAAAGCGGCGTCCGCACTAGCGTGCCTACTGATGAAGGTTCGTGCGCGTCGTGCTTCGCCGTACCAGTAATATTCGCAATGCCGTCCCGTTCCATCATTGCAGCCTCCGAGATGTATTCTGTTTTGGCCACCAAGCAATAGTCAGCGGGGGAGACACTAACTCCCTGCGCTGCATATCTCTTGCAATGCATCGGCACCGCTTGTTCTTGCTTGCTCATTTGATCCAGACCGGTCGTGCAATTTGCTCAGGCAAAAAAATGTGGCTGCCTTCGCATGTCTAATCTTGCGGTGCTTCGCTCGCTCTTGCGCCTAATTCGTTAGCGTGGGACCCCCTGCGGCAAGTGCGTAGAGACTTTCAATTTCCTTTCTGTCAAAACCAAGGTCGGATTTGCAAGGTGCGATCATGATGCAACCCGCTGCAGCGACTATGGATGACTGGCACGCACTGCTGCCGGCGCGGTCGGCGCGGTCGACCTTGCCGTCTGCCGGAGACCGGTTGTGCGTTCGGCATTACAGCTTCGATAAAGATGCCATCGTCAAGTTGCCAGCCATTTCGGAGCACGCAATTTGCTTGGTAGTCGGCCGAACTGCGGAATTCGCGATTGACGACGGCCATCGCTGGAAACGACGCATCTACCAGCCGGGCGAGGGGAGCCTCATCCCCGCGGGAACCGCCGTGTCGTTCCGTGTGATCGGCTCGGCCGCGGTCGCACATTTGTACCTCAGCAGCGAGTGGTTCGACAAAGTCGTGACCGCAGGGTTGGGTTTTGAGCCGGGCTACATTCGGCTTTCCGGATCTACACTACTTCGCGATCCGTTTCTGTGGATATTCATGTCAGCGCTCCTTCGTCGCCTGCGTGTAGGGCCGCGGCTGGACCGTGTGGTCCTTGACTCGGCAACACTCGGGCTAGCTTGTCACCTCCTTCGTGAGTATGCGCTGCAGGACAAGTTCTCCAAGGCGCTCACGTATGCGTGGGAGGATGCCGCGCGCGTGGGGGATTTTATTGACGAATTGATAGGGGTCGAATTGGGACTGCACGAGGTTGCCGAAAGCATCGGGCTGCCGGCGCAGAACCTGTTGAGGGGCTTTGCAAGTGCGGACGCGTGCTGCTTACGCCATTGGCTTCAGCATTCACGCATTCGGCGGGTGCACGCTCTTCTGACAACCTCTACCGCGCGACTCGAAGAGGTGGCCCTCGCTGAGGGAATCGCGACACCAGAAGCCCTAGATGTTATTTCCTACTTTGCCGCCGGCTATCCAGCGGCCGAACTTCGAGATCTGTGCGACGCGCCATTGGCAGCGTAGTCCGCAGACACTACCGGTGAGATCTACGGAACTCGCTTGGTGCTAGTCCCACGAGCCAGTGAAAGCTTCGCGAGAAATGACTCTGATCAGCGAACCCGAGCGACTGTGCAATGGCTGTTAGAGGCTGTTCGGTTTGCTTTAGTAGTTCCGCTGCCCTTTTAACACGTTGTTGCAACAGGTACCGATGCGGTGGCATGCCCACGCTTTGCTTGAAGGCTCGAGCAAAGTGGTACGTGGACAGTCCCGTATGAGCGGCGAGAGTCTCGAGCGCAAGATCTTCGCACAGATGGGAGTCGATATATTCCATGACGCGTCGAAGTGCTCCAGGAGCCAAACCCCCTCGCGGCGGTTGGATCGTAAAGCGCCGGCTCAGGTCTTCGAGCAAATCGATTCGTGGTTGCATGAGAAGTGTTGCTTCCAATTTGCCAACATGAAGTCGGGATGTCGTCACCGGACCTGAAACCAGAGCAAAGAAGCAGTCACCTCCACGCACTGTCGTCAGACGCACCGGATAGTCAGTGGGTACGCCTTTTCGAAGGAGTAACCCTTTGCGTGAGAAGATCGCCCAGACGCTCATCCCGGCGTCTATAGATTGGGGGTCGACGCGGTACTGGGCTCGCGCATTGCGATCTGCGCCCACCACGCGATGATCGCGGTCCACCGCCAACAATGATGCGGGTTGCTCGTCGTGCGGCGCGACGGCGATAATCCACTCCTTGCGGAATCGCTCTCGGAATAACCGCTCCTCGATCAGGCGAGCCGACGTCGTGACAAGGGGGAGTGTGAGTGCGTGGGCCTGCGCGGAAACATCAGGGTCAATCGACGACACGTCAAGAACCGCAACCAGGCGCGCGTCAGAATCGAAGATAGGTGCGCCGGAACAACTGAGCCCGATGTGTCTCGCCCGGTAGTGCTGAGTTTGATGCACCGTGATCGGACGACACTCGGCGATGCAGGTGCCGATGCCATTGGTGCCTTCAATGTCCTCGGACCACACTCCACCCAGCCACACTCCCCAATGCCGAAACTCATCTGAACGTTGATCATTGCCCCGGTAGTCGATCGCGATTCCGTTCTGGTCACAGAGCAAAGTGACGTAGCCGGCTTGTCCCACCATTCTATGCAGGCGATCGAGTTCTGTTTGAGCGGCCAAAACGACATTTTCGATAGGTTCGATGGAGCTGCGTAGGGAACTCTCCGTGAGGATCCGTGGACTCTCGCGGCTCTCCGGATTGACATGGTGTGCTTGCGCACTGCGCCGCCAAGAGCTCGAAACCGCTTCTACTTCGATGCTCGAGGATTCGCTTTGAGAGGATTCGCCGTGCACTTCTGCGGCAACGGCTTCTACGTGATGCGCCGCAGACACGCTGCCGGCAACCTGCCAGTTCACTGATGCAGTCTGTCCAGACGGTGCTGCCATACGGCTGTCATTTTTTGGACAACACAACAAATCATATCATCGTCCTGAGAAGTATGCGCGGGCATGGTAGATGCTCGCGGTACGCGGCGATACCGCGCACCAGTCAATGGTTCTAATCCAGTGGAGTGGACCACACGCCTCTTGTAAGAGTTGCACACTTATTTCGCGCTGCAGCGACGCTTCGAAGCTGCCGCGCGTATCTACGGGGCCGATTCGTTGACCGGCAACGAAAAAAGGAACACCGTTCCATGGGGTGCGTTCGCTGCCGCCGACAGGCAACCGCCATGTGCTTCGACGATCGAGCGACTGATCGACAAGCCGATGCCAAGCCCCTCTGCCTTGGTCGTATAAAACGCCTCAAACAGGTGGGGTGCATGCTCCGGGTCCAGTCCCGTCCCGGAGTCGCGCACTTCAACGGATACAGTATCCGGCCCATCCGAAGCTGACACTATCGTCAACTCGCGGGGCCGCTCTTTGATCCCGTTCATCGCCTCGATCGCATTGATGATCAGATTGAGCAGCACCTGCTGCAGCTGCACCCTGTCGCCGCAGACGAGCGGGAGATGGTGGCCAAGCCGTGTTTCGAGCAGGATCGCGCTTCGGCGCAGCTGGTATTGCGCGAGCGCTATCACTTCAAGAATCGTTTCATTGATGTCCAGCCATTCCTTGCGCGGCGCCTGGCGCTTCATGAGTGAGCGAATGCGCCGGATGACTTCGGCCGCCCTCTTACCATCGTCAGCGATGCGTTCCAGCGCCCGCCGCGCCTTGTCCATTTGTGGGGGCTTGGTCGCCAGCCAGCGTGCGCCGGCGGCTGCACTCGTGACAATGGCGCCGAGCGGCTGATTCACTTCATGCGCGATCGACGCGGTGAGCTCCCCCATCGTCATCACACGGGTCATGTGCGCAAACTCGGTCTGCGTGTTACGCAGGGCTTCCTGAGCTTGCCGCCAATCGTGCACGTCGGTTGAGGTGCCAACGAGTCTAAGTATGTTTCCCTCTGCGTCCCGTACCGGCACCGCACGATTCAGATGCCAGCGGTATGTCCTGTCGCGGGCGCGAAGGAACCGTGCTTCCATCGTAAAGCCGCGCCCAGAGCGTATGCCGTCCCAGTAGCTCTGGGATGCTCTGTCCCGGTCCTCAGGGTGAAGAGTAGCCATCCACGCCTCCGGGTGGGAATTGACGAATTCGGGTGTCTGGCCGGTGTATTCGTACCAAAGCTGATTCACCATGTCGGGAGTCCCGTCTGGCATCACCGACCAGGCCGCGACGGGAATGTGTTGCAACATGCTGACCCGGAGTTGCAGTTCATCGACCGCTGCGGCGCGCTTCGTAAACTGCCCGATCTGGCTGCCGATGTTGGCCAGTACGACGAGCAGATCCTGGTCGGGTTGCGAAAGGTCGCGGCTGATGAAGCCGATGACGCCGAGGACGTCGCCCCCGAGCAAGATCGGAAAGGCAATGGCCGCACGCAACACCGGGCGTGTGGCGATGTCCGCGCGGCGAAACGCCATGTCATGCCCAACATCCGGAATGTACGCGGGCGCACCGGTTGCCCAGACTCTGCCCGGAAGCCCGCTCCCCAACCGGAATGTGCTCGCCCGCGTGGCAGTCTCGAACTGCGCGGCCTCGACGGAGGGTGTGCGCCACAACTCCGCGCAGCGGAGTACGCCCGCTTTCGGATCGATGCGCCACGCCGCACCGAGGTCCCATCCGAGGCATTCACACATCGCCTGAAGGATCTTTGGCGTCGCTTCCTCAACCGTCGCGGCGTCCGCCAGGATGCGGGTGACGCGGTATTGCACGAGCAGGCGTTGCTCGGCGCGCCTGCGTTCGGTCACATCGAGCACGGTTCCGAAGTATTCGACCCGCTCTCCCGCCTGATCGAGAACCGGATGCCCGATCGAGTGCATGTGCCGGACCGTTCCATCGGGCAGCACGATCCTGTAATCCTGCTTATATTCGGCCTTGTCGTGCAGCACCTGCGCGAGGTCTTCCAACACCCGATTGCGTTCTTCCGGATGGATCAGTTGGCTGATCTCTTCAAACTCCGGTGGGCGCCCGCGCCGGGGATCCAGCCCAAACAGTCGGAAGGCTTCGTCGGAGAAGTAAGTGATTTTCCCAGTGACGTAGTTGTGAGCCCAACTGCCCGTGTGCGTCAGCCGCTGCGCTTCAGCGAGATACGCTTCACTTTGCCTCAAAGCCTGTTCTACGCGCTTGCGCTCCGTCAGGTCGAGCACGAAGCCAACACCTTGGTTCTCACCTTCGAAGCTCGCAGCACCAGCCAGTACGGGCACGCGGCTCCCGTCCTTGCGGAAGTACTCCCATTCAAACGGTTGGATGCTCCCGGTACGCTGGATCTCTGCGACAATTTCCTGACGATCGCGGCCGAGCCATTGGGCAGGTGTCAAATCGGTCCAGCGCAGACGGCCTGAGACGAGATCCTCACGCTCGTATCCCACCATACGGAGAAACGCGTCATTGGCCTCGAGAATGGTGCCATTGAGGTCCCAAATCTGGATCCCCACGACATTGGCGTCTACCAGCCGCCGGAACTTCGCCTCGCGTTTGGCAAGGTCGCGGTACAGGCGAGTATTCTCGATCGACATGGCGGCCTGCGACGCGAGCAGTTTTAGCACCGCCATACGGGCCGGCGCGAAAACGCGAGGCGCTAGGTTATTCTCGAGATAGAGCACCCCGATGAGTTTGCCGCGGTTCGAGAGCGGCAGGCAGAGAACAGAACGAGCACGGTGCCCGTGGAAATACGGGTCCGCTGAAAAAGGATTCTGGGCCGAAGCGTCGTCGAGAATCACGCTCTCCTGCGTGCGCACGACGCAATGTAGAACCGATTCCGGCAAAACAACCGAGCTCACCCTGTCGTCAAGCACATGCACGATCACCGTTTCGCCGCTGGTCGTTGCTTCCGCGGCGATCCGCTGCTCATCGCCTACGAGAATCAACAATCCTCGCTCGGCGCCTGCGTGCTCGATCGCCGTGCGCATGAGTGTGTCGATCAGTTTCTCGAGGACCATCTCACCCGAGACGGCTTGCGAAACCTTGATGACGGTCGCGAGGTCGAGGCGCTCGACCGGCGCACCGGTTGTGCTCGTCGGAAATCGCTCTTGCTCGACGAGGTGCGGATGCAACTCCTCGAGTTGACGCGCCTTCCCGACGGCTCCCCAGCGCAGATAACCTTCGCGTGCGCGCCGCAGATACACACGCGCAAACTCTTCGAAACCGCGCGCCGCGTAAAAGCGCGCGGCCAGTTCGTAAGCGAGCGCCTCATTGTGAATAAAGCCATTTGCGCGGGCCGAGCCGATCGCCTGCTCGTAGAGACGCTCAGCATCGAGCTCGCGGCCCTCGATCCGGGCGATCTCTGCGCCGACAAGCGCAGCGCGGTTCTCGAAATTCTCAGGGCAGTTCCGCGCCCAAATGTCAAGCTGGTTGTGGTGGGCTTTTAAAGCCTCGAAATGCCGCAGTTTTTGATCGGGAGGCGCGGAATCCCAGGATGCCGTGTGGGAAAGCGCGCCATAGAAGCAAAACTCTACCGCCTCCCAACGTGAAGGTGATGTCCAAAGCAACCGTTGCGCCTTCGATGAGGCATCCATGGCCGCGGTTTGGTCGCCCGCAAGATAGCGCGCTTGCAATTTCCAGATCCAGTACCAGCACGCGGCCATCGCCAGCACCGGATTACTGGATAAATGGTGTTCCATCCGAGCCTCATCCATATCCCCATCATCGAGGCAGCCGAATTTCGGGGTCAAGCCGCGGAGCGTCCGAATGAGCGCAAGCTGCGTCGTGAGGATGTCAATGACAAGGCCGAAGCGTACCTTCCTCGGAAACGCGAGAGAATCCTCGGCTTCACGCTGCACCTCCGCAAGCTGTTCCCCCGACGCGAGAAGATTACCGACAAGGAGGCTACGGCTAGCCGCCCAGGCAAGGTCACCTATTTCGTTCGCGACATCAAAGGCGCGACGTATGAGATCGCGACCGGCCCGGACATGTCTCGTCCAGGGCATGATGATATTTCCGAAAACCGCATACACACGCGCGCGGAAGCGCTTCAATCCACGCTGCTCGACCAGGTCATAGCCGAGCTGACCAAATCGCAATACTGTGCTGCTGTAGTTGCCGAAAAGCGGACCCGCAATCATGGCGAGCCCCAGATAGGCAACGCACGAGCCGTCGCTGTTGCCGTGCTCGAGGCTGAGATTCACCATCCGGCAAATGATAAGGGGAGGAAGATTGTCGTCGCAGTAGTGTGCCGGTACGATAATTTCGTTCAGGACGTCCATGGTGTAGAGAACAATCGGGTCGGTCATCAACGGCAAGTCAAGGAGTTCTTCGACTTTTCGGCTTCCGAGCTGAGACCAGATCCGATCGTACTCCCTCACTACTTCCTCGCGAGTCGGGTGCATCGACCAATCGGTGCCGCCGTTCCGCAGGTATTCGAGAGCTACCTCGACACCGCGGTCGCTCTGACCCAAAATGGTGTAAAGCGTCACACGCAAACCTGTGACGAGCGCGATATCGCGAGCGCGTTTGGCACGTTGCGCCAGCGCCAAAAGCCGGTTCTCCGCCGCAGCCATGTCAGCGCTCAGCAATTCACACTCGGCCATATGAGATTCGATGGCGAAGATGAGCTCGTACTCCTCCGCCCAGCTCTCTTCGGCTAACAACGCCCGGCCAGCGCGGAGGTACGCAAGCGCCGAGATGTATGCCGTCGAGCTCTTGGCCCGCTTGCCCGCAATGAGATTCAATTCGGCGAGACGCTTACGCTCCTCGGCTGACTTGATCAGGTGAGATCCCCGGTTCAGCTGATTGACGATCTCGAAGATCGCCTCCTCCCGCGTTTCCGGCGAAATGCATGCTGCGAGCAGCCTTCCTATTCGCAGATGGGTCTCGGCGCGCACGTCTTCTGGAAGCAACGAGTACGCTGCCTCCTGGACCCGGTCGTGGAGGAACTTATAGGACTGATCCGTGCGGAAGATGAGGCCCGCGCGAATCGCTTCCCAAAGCTGGCCATGCAATTTCTCGCTCGACTGCTGGGAAACCATCTCCAGCAGGGCGAACTCCGCACTGTTGCCCATGCATCCGAGTAGCTGCAATGCATGCTGCGTTTCGACGGGCAGGCGGTTCAACTTGCCGACCATGAGGTCCACCACATTGTCGGTATAACCCTTGGCGCGAATGCGATTCAGGTCCCAGGACCAGCGCCCTGCCGTGTAATCGAATGCGACTAAGCCCTCCTCGACCAGCGCAGAAATGAACTGAATGGCGAAGAACGGATTGCCCGCCGTCTTCTCATGGATCAGTGCTGCCAGTCCGGTGGCACGTTCGGGTTCGCAGTGCAGGGAATCGGTGATCAATCCTGCGAGGTCTTCACGGGTGAGCGGCGCAAGAACGATCTCGTGCACGGGCGCCCCGGCTTTGCGGATCGCATCCAGCTTGGCTCTCAGCGGATGGAAGGAATCGACTTCATTGTCCCGGTAGGCGCCGATCAACATCAAGTGCCGCGCATCGGATTGGGTTAGAAGATCCTCGATCCATTCGAGAGTTGCCGAGTCGAGCCATTGCAGATCGTCGAAGAACAAAGCAAGCGGATGTTCCGGGCTCGCGAACACTCCAATGAATCGCCGCAGGACGAGCTGGAACCGGCGTTGAGCGTCCTGCAGTGGAAGCTCGGGAACGGGCGGCGGCTCTCCGATGATGAGTTGCAATTCAGGAACCAGGTTCACAATGAGCCTGCCGTTCGGACCCAGCGCATCATGAAGCGCATCGCGCCAGCGGCTCAGCTCCCCTTCGCTCCTGCTCAGGAGGGGGCGGATAAGGCTCTGAAAGGCCTGCGCGAGCGTTGAATACGGGATGTCGCGCTTG
>WNFC01011089.1_pt1 | contig 10021 bp, 7 predicted proteins | sample 5400541 | NCBI WGS metagenome assembly WNFC01 (sample SAMN13153342, study PRJNA577476) | soil metagenome | isolation source: 120 cm saprolite under Douglas fir tree site 2 hole 2 replicate 1 | place: USA:California | collected 2015-04-18 | reverse complement strand
CGAATGGTCGCGCTGACGGTGGGCGCAGTATTGGCGCTGATGCCTCTCGGCTCCTACGCACAGACGACGGACCACGCCGCAGCCGAGCTGGCGAAAGCCGCGGCGAAGGGCAAGCCCGCGCCGACACCATCCGCGGAGGTGCTGGCACTGGAGGCGTGTTCCTGATGCCATCATCGGTGCACACCCAATCCCTGCCCGAGCTGCTGTACCTGCTCAGCATCGACCTCGCAAAGCACAAGCAATCCGACCGCCAGAAGATAGGTTATATCGTGCGCGCCGCGGCACTGACCGAGCTCGGCCTGCGCGGCAGCGTTGCCGATGCGGACGGCAAGGTCCAGGTGCGCCGGGACGCGAGCACAGGCGACCCGCTGCTCGACAGCGTATTGCACGAGATCGCCGACGATCGTCAGCGTTCGTGGAAGGACTTGGTCCGTCGCCGCGAGCGCCAGACGCTCGATGCACTGGAGAACCAGCTCAAGGGCACTGGAGCCATCACGATTGAAAAGCACGTGGTGCTGGGCGACAAAATCTGGGTGACCGACGTAGCGAGCGTTCGCGCGCTCCAGAAGGAGCTGCTCGACACGCTAAGCGGCGGTCAGTCAATCGACTTGCTAGAGCCGCGCACGATCGCATTGGCCGCGCTCACGGCGAACGGCGAGCTGAGCACGGCCATTCCAGACAAGGTCCGGAAGGCGCGCAAGGATCGCCTCCGAACGCTGACCGACCAGACCGGCCCTGCCGCCGGCGCGTTGAAGTCTGTGGTTTCCGAGCTGTGGTGGCGGCGGGGGTCAAACGGTGGCGCGATCGCCGCGGCCAACGCGCGCTAGAGACGCGTCCGCGCCACCGTGCGCGCTGGTGAGTGGTTGCAGCTGCTCACTGCGCAGCACGGTGGCGGCGAGCACGATCGCCACCAGCACGAAGGCCGCACTGATACCGAATGCGAGCTGGTAGCCGCCCGTCAACGCCGCGGCAAGGGATGTCCCGTCGGACAGCAGTTGCTCGGTACGAGATCTGGAAAGCGTGGCCAGGATCGCCAGTCCGAGCGCGCCGCCGACTTGCGCCGTCGTGTTGACCAGTCCGGAGGCGAGGCCAGCATCGTCCGCTGTCGCACCCGACATGGCCAGCGTCGTGAGCGCCGGAAATGAGAGGCCGCCGCCGATACCGAGCAGCACCATCGCCGGCAGGATGTCCGCCACGTACTGCGCATTGACGGGCGCCCGGCCAAACAGCGCGAGCCCGGCCAGCATGAAGGTCAGGCCCGACAGCAGCACCGCACGTGCACCGAAACGACCGCACAACCGCGCCGAGATGTCGACCGACAGCGCGCCGATAGCCAGCGCAACCGGTAGGAAGGCCAGACCGATCTGCAGCGCGTCATAACCGAGCACGCGCTGCAGGTACAGGCTGCCTAGAAAGAACATGCCGAACATGCCCGCGATCATCAGCACCTGGACCAGGTTGGCGCCGGCGACAGTGCGCGACCTGAGAATGCGCAGCGGCAGGAGTGGCCGAGCATGGGTCGCCTGGCGCACGATGAAGCCGACGAGCAGCAGCAGCGCGACTGCGCCGAATGCGAGTGTGCGCGTTGAGGTCCAGCCATTGTCGGCCGCCTCGCCGACAATCGTGTACACCCCGAGCATCAGCGACGCGGTGATCAGGAACGCACCGGCCGCGTCGACTCCCGCACTTAACCCCAGGCCACGTTCAGCCTCGAGCAACCGCAGCGCGAGCACCGTGGCCACGAGCCCGATCGGCAGATTGACGAAGAAGATCCAGTGCCAGTTGATCGCCTGGGTGAGCGCGCCACCAGCAAGAAGGCCAATCGAGCCACCGGCGGCAGCGACGAAACTGAAGACGCCGATCGCGCGCGCCTGCTCGCGCGGCTCGGGGAACATGGCCACAATCATGCCCAGGATGAGGGCCGATGCCATCGCACCGCCAACACCCTGCAGGAATCGCGCACCGATGAGCACCTGCTGATTGGTTGACAGACCGCACAGCAGCGAGGCCACGGTGAACACGACCAGTCCCGCGATCAAAATTCGCTTACGGCCAACCAGATCGCCGAGTCGCCCGGCCAGCAGCAACAACCCGCCGAACGGAATCAGGTACGCGTTAACGATCCAGGCCAGGCTGGATTGTGAGAAGCCGAGGTCGGCCTGAATGGCCGGCAGCGCTACGTTGACGACGGTCTGGTCGAGAATGATCATCAACATTCCGGCGCACAGCACGACCAGTGCGAGCCAGCGCGACGGACGTGTTGACGAACCAGAGGCATGCATGCAGTCGCTCCTGCGTCGAGGTAGGTGGTCCGATCAGTAACTTAGCAGATCGTTTGGTAGTAGACGATTATTTACGGGACGACCTGCCGGGCGGTTCGATGCGTGCCCGCGGACGCTGCCGAAGCTACGAAGCTCTGGCTACACGCCGCCGGCGCACCGGTGGCTCGCACTGTACCGGCGTCGACAGGCGGACGCCGACCAGGCGGCGCAGGGCGTTGACAAACGCGTGTCGCTCACCCGCCGGCAATACGGACAGGACGTCACTATAGACACGCGTGACAATCGCGTCCGCCTGAGCAACCTTGCGCCGGCCAGCCGCGGTCACCGACACGATGCGGGCGCGGCGGTCCGTGCTGGACAGCTGTCGACGGGCCAACCCAGCGTGCTCGAGCTCGTCCAGGGTCACCACCATGGTGGTTTTATCGAGGCCGCAGGCCTCGGCCAGCTCGCTTTGGGTCAAGTCGCCGCTGAGCGCGTGGGCGAGTACACAATGCGCGCGCGGGGTAATCCCTACCTCGACCAGACCGGCCGTCAGCTCGGTCGTCAGGACGTGGCTCGCCTGCCCGAGCAGGAGCATCAGGTCGACATCACCTTCGATGCCGGCACGCATGGCCATACCGCAAGTCTAGCGCGAACTGTGTCGCTCCGAAATTATTCGGTAGCAGATCAACTCGGCAGTCAGGTCCATTTGTCCTGGAGTGTAAGCCAATTGGTTGATTCGGGGTCAACCAACCAGGTGCGGCAGCACGGACCTCGCGAGCGATGTGGCAGGCCGCAGTCCGGTGCGATGCTCGGGGCATGTCAAAGTCTCTGCTGGCGTTCGCGCTGATCGGCAGCCTGCTCGTCACCGCTTGCGGGCCGAATGTCGGTGCCGCCTCACAATCCCCCACACCGACCCAGGTGCCAGCACTCGCAGTCTCATCCGCGACGGCGCGTCGCTCGGACATCCAGCAAAGCCTGGCCCTCGGTGGTGACATCCGCGCCAGCGAGCCAGTGTCGGTGGTGTCCACATCTGCTGGGCGGATCACGCGCTTGAATGTAAACGTTGGCAGTCAGGTCAAGGCTGGCGACGTCCTGGCTGAGCTGGAGCGCGACAGCGCCGAGAACGCTGTCCGCCAGGCGCGCGCCGCCCTGGCCGCGGCCGAGGCCAAACTCGCCTCAGTACAAGCCGGTGGACGCAGTGACGATGTTGGTGCCGCCGAGGCTGGCGTCGCTCAGCAACAGGCCCACCTGCAGAACATGCGCGCCGGCGGCCGCGCGGAGGACGTTAGGTCCGCCCAGGCCGGGCTGATCGCCGCGCAGGCCAAGCAAGCGGCACTGCTGAGCGGCGTCCCGGATGACATCCGCCAGGCGCAAGTAAGCGCGGTCGACTCCGACAAGGCCGCGCTCGCCGCCGCTGAAGCAAGTTTCGCGGCTCTGGGCGGGGCCAACGCCGCCGCCCTGCAGACCGCGCAGAGCCAAGCTGAGAGCGCGCAGGCTCAAATCAAGGCCGCCGAAGCGCAGATCACATCGGCGGATGCGGTTTTGAATAGTCTGCCTGCTTCAGCCGAGGCGGACCTGCAAGCAGCGCAAGGTGCCTACGATCAGGCGCTGGCGCAGCTCCAGGTGGCTCAAGCCGCGCTGAAACAGAACAACAATCCGGCCCAGGCGTCAATCGCCCAGGCGGAGGCAGCCCTCGAAAATGCGCGCAGTCAGCGCGCGCAGGCCCAGGCGCAACAGACCGCGCTCGAGCAGCGCGCCGCGCCGCCCTGCGGGGACGGCGTGGACCCCACCGGCGGACGGAGCCCGGCCAATAGCACGGCGTGCCGCTCGGCGAAAGGCGCGGCGAGTGCGGCCGTCAAGGCCGCCGACACTTCAGTCGATGCCGCCCAGGCCCAGCTCGACCTGCTTCGGCGCGGTGGCCCGCCCGCCCAACAGACCCAACTCCAGGCCAGCGTCGACCAGGCACAGGCCCAGGTCCGCACCGCGAGCGCACGCCTCGAGGCGCTCCGAAAAGGCGGGGTGGCCGCCGCGCGAGAAAAACTCAAGGCCGATGCGGCCAAGCTCGACGTCATCAACCGCGGACCGACCGATGAAGACCTGCAGCAAGCCGAAGCCGCCGTCGAACAAGCACGACAGGCGGTGCTCAAAGCTGAGCAGCCGTACACGCCCTATGAGCTCCAGCAACAGGAGCAGGCCGTAGTGCAGGCGGCGGCGCAGCTCGAGAAGGCCCGCCGTCCATATACCACTGACGACCTGGCGGCAGCGCAAGCCGGCGTGGACCAGGCGCGGGCACAGCTCGACCAGGCCTTGCTCGGGGTGCGCGATACGTCCGTGATCGCACCGGTGGATGGCGTCATTGCCGAGCGGTTGGTCTCGCCTGGCGCGCACGTCGCGCCGCAAACGGCGATCGCGGCACTCGTGCCGCCTGGACTCCAGCTCGTGGCCAGCGTCCAGGAGAGCCGCCTGGCGCAGGTCGCGCAGGCTGCACGGGTTTTTGGCGAGGTGCGCATTCAGCCGAACGACGCCAACAACCGGCTGCGGGCGGGCATGTTTGCGCACCTGAGCATCGTGACCGCCGCGAAACAAAACGCGCTGGTGGTCCCTGCTGAAGCCATCCTATCAGCGGAGCCGGGCGTGAACCCAGTTGTAGTGGTCATTGGTGACGATAGTCACGTCCATCGCCAACCGGTACAGATCGCACTCCACAACGAAGCGCTGAACGAAATCATCAGCGGACTTGCCGAGGGACAGGTTGTCGCCACCAGCCGCCTGAACGATCTCCACGACGGGGATCTCGTCGCGGCGCAGGCCGACACCCACGTCGCCCTCAACCGGAGCCCTTAGTCCATGCAGCTCACTCACATCTCCATTCGTCGACCGCTGTTCATGCTGATGGTGATCAGCGGACTGCTGGTTGTTGGCTTTGTCTCGTGGTCGAAGCTTGGCGTCGATCTGTTTCCTGCCGTCGACTTCCCCATAGTCGTGGTCAACACCCTCTATCCAGGCGCCAGCCCTGAGGCGATCGATACGCTGATCACCCAGCCGGTCGAAGACGCCGTCGCCTCGATGAGCGATATCGATCACATCGACTCGACGACGACCGAAGGCAGCTCGCTCGTCATCATCAATTTTACCGACCGCGCTGCCAAAGACAGCGCGAACGAGGTCGAGCGTCGCATCAACACCATCCGCGGCTCGCTACCACCTGAGGTCCGCGCGCCGATGATCTTGAAGGCCGATCCAAGCGCCCTGCCCATCATGCAGCTGACCCTGACTGGCACTGCAGATCCGGCTGGACTCCAGCAGGTGGCCGAGCAGAAACTGCAACAGCGACTTCAGGCAACCAGCGGAGTCGCGCAGGTGTCGGTCGTTGGCGGTCGTGTGCGCGAGATCCAGGTCCGCGTCGATCCGGAGAAGCTCGCCGCGATGGGTCTCACCATTGAGCACGTCAGCCGGGCGCTGTCGGCCGACAACCTGAACGTGCCCGCGGGCACGCAGACCCAGGGTAATCGTGACTGGACGATTCGATTGGACACCCGGACACGCACGCCACAAGAGCTCAATGACATCCTGGTCTCCGCGACGGGGTCCGGTCCCATCTGCGTGCGGGACGTGGCGACTGTGCTCGACACATTCAAGAGCGTCGTCAACTACCAACGCACCAACGGCAATCCGGCCCTGGGCATCCAGATCGTGAAGCAGTCGAATGCGCGGACCGTCGACACGGTCGACAATATCAAGAAGACCCTGGACCAGCTTCAGCCGGAGCTGCCCGCGGACGTCAGCCTGGCCATCGTGGAGGACAACTCGATCCAGACTCGGGACAGCGTCAACGACGTCCAGACCGAGCTGCTGCAGGCCGTCGTCTTGACCGGTCTGGTGCTGCTGGTTTTCCTGCACACCTTGCGCAGCACGTTGATCGTCTTGTTGGCGATTCCGACCAGCTTGATCGCCACGTTCGGCGTCATGTATTTCCTCGGACTCAGCCTTAACCAGATGAGTCTGATGGGCCTCACATTGACGGTCGGCATCCTGGTGGATGACTCGATCGTGGTGCTCGAGAACATCTTCCGACATCTCCAGCTGGGCGAAAGTCCACATGAAGCGGCACTCAATGGCCGCAGCGAAATCGGCTTCGCGGCCATCGCGATCACGCTGGTGGACGTCGTGGTGTTTGCGCCAATCGCGTTCATGTCGGGCATCACTGGCCAATACTTCCGACAGTTCGGTCTGGTGGTCGTCGCGGCAACGCTGTTCTCACTGTTCGTGTCATTCACGCTCACTCCACTGCTAGCCAGCCGTTGGCTGCAGCGGCGCGCGCCGGGCGGAGCAGCGACCCACCGTCCGACGCGCAATCCGCTAACCCTGTTCGGTCGGCTCTGGGATGCTGGCTACGATCGCCTGGCAACTGGTTATCAACGCGTGCTGCGGCTGGCGATCGGCCGTCGCGTGCGCTGGGCGGTCCTCGCGCTGGGCGTACTGTCATTCGTCGGCGGCCTGCTCCTGGCGACCTCGGGCGCGCTCTCGCGAGAGTTCATTCCCGAAGCCGACGCGGGCCGGTTTCAGATCGGCGTGGAACTGCCTCCGGGCACCACGCTCGACGTGACCGACGTAGAGGCACACACGGTCGAGCAGCGCATCATGGCTTTGCCGGAGGTGAAACAGGTCATCAGTTCGGTCGGCGTCGGATCTGGTGCGCGCTTCGCTGGACTCGATGTCCAATTGGTCGGCCGCAAGGAGCGTAGTCGCACCTCCAGGGAGGTGAAAGCACAGGCGCTGACGTTCGCCAACGATATTCCCGGCGCGCGAATGAGCGAGTCCAGCAACTCATTCGGCGGAGCCCCGGTCAGTGTCGGCATCCAGGGCGACGATCCGGCGGTGTTGGCAGCGCTTGGCCCACAGGTCGCCGACATCGTGCGCAAGGTTCCGGGCACCAGAGACGTCACCGACGGTGGCGCGAGCGGGGCGCCGGAGCTCGTCATTGGCATCGACCGGCAGCGGGCTGCCGACCTCGGCCTGACTCCAGGCAGCATCGCGGGAGTGCTGCGCGGCGGTGTGAGCGGCAGCGTCGCGTCAACGTATCGGCCCAAAGGCTCGGCGGGCTGGGACATCCAGGTCATGCTCGATCCGGGGGCACGCACCCGCGTCGACCAGATCGGGGACATGCCCCTGGTCACCCCCGCCGGCGGCAGCGTGCGCCTGGGCCAGATCGCCAGCCTCACATCGGACACCGGTCCGACCAAGATCGAGAGGCACGATCGCCAGCGCACGGTGTTCGTCACCGCGAGTCTCGACGGACGCGCCGGAGGCGACGTGGCTCGGGACATTCAGGTTGGGTTGGACCAACTCAGCGTGCCAGCCGGCTACAAGGTGTCTCAAGGAGGCGACACCCAGTCGCAAAACGACTCCTTCGCCCAGATCGGGCTAGCGCTCGGTCTCAGCATTCTGCTCATGTACATGCTCATGGTGGCGTTGTTCGAGAGCCTGGTGTACCCATTCATGATCATGTTCAGCCTGCCGCTGGCCCTGGCCGGCGCCCTCGGGTTGCTCGCCGTGACCGGCAACACACTGAACATGCTCAGCCTGATCGGCATGATCCTGCTGACCGGTCTGGTGGGTAAGAATGCCATCCTGCTGGTGGACTACACCAATACGCTGCGCAAGCGCGGGCTCGCGCGTGATGAGGCGCTCCAGCAGGCCGGACCAGCGCGGCTGCGGCCGATCCTGATGACTACCGCGGCGCTGGTCCTGGCGATGCTGCCAGCTGCGCTGAAGCTGGGTGAAGGCAGCGAGTGGCGCGCCCCGATGGCGGTCACCGTTATCGGCGGACTGCTGACCAGTACGTTGCTCACGCTGGTGCTGATACCCGCGGTGTACACGATCATGGACGATCTCCTGGGCGGTGTCGCTCGGGTCATCGTGACCGTGCGCAAGGTCGCGCGCGCACCAATCCGACTGGAGGCAGCGGCGGATGTCAATCATTGAGGTCCAGGACTTCGTGAAGCAGTATGGCGGGCGGCGCGTCGTGGACGGCGTGTCGTTGACCGTCGACGAAGGCGAGATTTTCGGCATCCTCGGACCAAATGGCGCGGGCAAGACGACCACCGTGGAGTCCATTGCCGGGTTGCGCATGCCAGACTCCGGAACCATCAAAGTCCTTGGTCTGGATCCCGTTTGGGACCGCATCGCACTGCGCGAGCAGGTCGGCGTGCAACTCCAGGAAAGTGAGCTCCCCGATCAGATCAAGGTCTGGAAGGCACTGGATCTGTTTGCCTCCTTTTACGACCGCGCAGCGGACTGGGCGCAGCTCCTGGTCGAGCTGGGCCTCGCGCAAAAAGGCGATACCGCGTTTGGCAAGCTCTCAGGTGGACAGAAACAACGCCTGTCGATCGGGCTGGCGCTGGTCGGTAATCCGCGCATCGCCATCCTCGACGAGCTCACGACCGGGCTCGACCCGCAGGCGCGGCGGGATACGTGGCAATTGATTGAAGAGGTGCGCGCTCGAGGTGTTACGGTCGTGCTGGTCACCCATTTCATGGAAGAAGCTGAACGCCTGTGCGATCGAATTGCGTTGATCGACGCGGGCCGCCTCGTCGCGTTGGACACGCCGGCTGGCATCGTGTCACTGGCCCGGCTGGAACAACGCGTCCAGTTCCGGCCGTCGGCGCCACTCGCCGAGCAGCTGCTCACCGGCCTGGCTGAGGTGCACGCGGTGACCTGGAATGGGCCAACGGTGACGGTCGCTGGCACGGGTGACCTCCTGGGCGCGGTCACCGCGGTGCTCGCCCGCAACCAGATCGTGGCGCGCGAGCTGCGCGTCCAACAGGCCGACCTGGACGACGCGTTCGTGGCGCTCACCGGCCACGAGTCGGCCGGCGCAGCCGGTGGGGATCGTCGATGACGGCGCGTTACGACATCACCTCCCGATCACAAACGTCACGCGCGCGTCACGCAGGCGTCACGGCGCCGCCTCTACGCGTCACGCGACCGTCATTGCGCCAGCTGCGCAAGTTCACCATCGTCGAAGCCAAGCTCTTCTGGCGCGACCCTGCCGCCTGGATCGTGTCGTTGCTCTTGCCCACGTTCGTCCTCGTCATTCTCGGCTCGTTGCCCGGGCTGCGCACCCGGACGAGGCCTTCGGCGGTCAACGCTTCATCGATGTGTTTGCGCCCTCCCTGTTGGTGATCACGCTCGCCACCCTGGGACTGAATGCATTGCCAGCCCGACTGGCCACATATCGCGAAAAGGGCGTGCTGCGCCGGCTGTCGACAACGCCGGTCCACGCCGCGACGGTGCTGGCCGCCCAGCTCGTGGTCTATCTGGTGGTGGCGATCGCCGCCATGGTGCTGCTGGTGGTGATCGGCAAGTTGATATTCGACGTGCCGCTCCCGAGTGACCTGTTCGGGTTCATCGCCGCGTACTTCGTCGGCATGGCGTCGCTCTTCGCCCTGGGCCTGCTGGTGGCCGCGGTGGCGCCGACGACCCGCGCCGGCACGGCGCTGTCGACGCCGTTGCTGTTCGTCACGATGTTCCTGGGCGGGGTGTACCTACCGCGCGTGTTTTTGCCTGACTTCCTGATCAGCATTGGCGCGTACACACCGCCGGGGGTCCAGGCTCTGTTCGATGCCTGGTCGGGCAACGTGTTGCAGCTGCCGCAACTGGTGACCATGGTGGCGATCGCCGTGGCGGCTGGTGTCGCCGCAGCCAGGTCGTTCCGCTGGGAGTGAAGTAGTGTCGTCCGCCAGTGTTGAGCGTGG